>Ga0213881_10001136_pt1 | contig 13364 bp, 10 predicted proteins | sample BarmaccoBMER_R08_FD_160104 | JGI IMG/M metagenome (GOLD analysis project Ga0213881, IMG submission 160104) | Barbacenia macrantha exposed rock microbial communities from rupestrian grasslands, the National Park of Serra do Cipo, Brazil - ER_R08 ... | reverse complement strand
GCCCTACGTGGAGCCACAGCGCCTCGCCGGCCGCCAACACCGCGCTCTGGAGCCGCTGCACCGCGGCGTCCGCGCGCCGCGCCCGGTCCAGGGCGTCCCGCGCTGCCGTTTCGTCGTGCCGGTCGAGCGCGGCAGCGACCCCCTCGAGGACGCCCGCGAGTTCGTCGAACACCTGCCGTGACTCGCGGACCAGTGCGGCAACCGGGTCCCGGGCCACGGCGAGTTGGCTGGTGACGAGAGCGACCACGCCACCTATGAGCGCATCGACGAACCGCAACGGCACGGCTGTGGCCGTCGACGGCGCAACCACCACAAGGTACAAAGCAGACACCGCTGCCTGCACCAGGGAAACCGTGCTCGCCCCGATCGCGACCGCGAGGCTGAGCGTCAGCAGGATGACCGTGAAAATGGTCCACGTCGTGTGGGGGCCGAGGGCCTGGGCGACCACGTCGGCAACCAGGACCCCGCCCGCAACACCAACGATGACCTCGACGGCCCGCCGCATCCGCTGGCCCCGAACCTGCCCCAGCACAATGAGCGCCGCCGCTGGCGCGAAAAATGGCTGGGGATGACCGATGAGCCAGGTGTCAACGAGCCACGCGACGGTTGCGGCGGTGGTCGACTCCACCACCAGGAGCCACCCCTGGCGCAGCCGGCCGGCGGAGATTCGAAGCCAGCCCATCAAGCGCACGCCGCTGCTCTCCCGGCCACCGTCGCGGCTCGAGCAGCCTGACCCACGTTGTCACAGGCGCAGGAAAGATCGACCAGTGCTCTCCGTTCCCTCGGGACTCGGTCCGACGTTCGCCATCCGTCGCGATCGGCGATTCGACCCTCTCGGGTCGCGGTGAGCGGACTGATCTAGCTGGCGGGTGCTTTGGCCCGGAGCAGTTGAATGAACTCGCGCATCCAGGCTGGATGGTCGGGCCAGGCGCGGGCGGAGACCATCAGCCCGTCCACGACGCCAGCGGCATCGACGAACTCGGCGCCAGCGGCCACGACGTCAGGCTGCAAGGCGGGGTAGGCGGCGGTCCGTCGACCCTGCAACAGCCCGGCTGCTCCGAGAGCGAGTGGCGCGTGGCAAATCTGCGCGACCGGCTTGTGCTGGTCGAAGAAGTGCCGGGCGACACGCTGGAAGTCCGGGTCGTTGCGGATGTACTCCGGGGCCCGGCCACCAGGGATGACGAGCGCGACGTAGTCGGCGGGGTTGACATCGGCGAACGACAGGTCGGCGTTCCAGGTGTAGCCGGGTTTCTCGGTGTAGGTGTCGAACCCATCGACGAAGTCGTGCACGACGAACTGGAGCTTTTTGCGACTGGGCGCGGCGATGTGCACCTCGTAGCCCTCTTCCAGCAGCCGCTGGTAGGGATAGAGCACCTCCAGTGACTCGGCGGCGTCTCCGGCCAGGATCAGGATCTTTGTCACGGCTCGTCCCTCGCGTTCTCGACAGTGTGACGTTGGGTAGCCTAAAATTGGTCAGACCAACAGTCAAGCGGGCCAGTACTGGGCAAGGAGGGAACGTGACGTTCCGGGGCGTGGTGCGCAGCCCGGCCTATCTGCAAGTCGCCGAGCAGATACGGGCCGCGATCCTGTCCGGCGAGCTGGCCCCGGGCCAACCGCTGCCGACCGAACGCGACCTGTGCGCCCAGTTCTCGGTCAGCCGGACCACGGTGCGGGAAGCGCTGCGGGCCCTGCAGGCACAGGGCTTGGTGTCCGGCGGTGGTCGCACCACGCCACTGCGCACCACGGTCGCGGCCGAGCCCCCGAGCGAGCCGCTGCGCGATGCGTTGCACAACCTGGTCCGGCTGCAACGGGTCTCACTCGCCGATCTGGTGGAGTTGCGCTGTGCGCTGGAGGCGGCGGCGGTGGAACGCGCGGCGGCTCATCCCCAGGCCGATCGATTAGCCGAGGCCCGAGCAGCGTTGGATGACATGCGCCGGCTGGATATCAGCGCCGAGGAGTTCGAGGATGCCGACGTCCGGTTTCATGTCGCGCTGGTCGCCGCCTCCGGCAATGAGGCAATGCATCTGATCATGCTGGCGGTACGGGACGCGATCGCGGAACACCTGCGTGACGCGCTGCACGAATTGCCGCGCAGCCGAGCCGTCCGGTGCCGGCTCACCGACCAACACGCCGCCCTGCTGGCCGCGGTCGAGAAGGGCGACGCCGAGCAGGCTGGTTCCCTGACCCGAGAGCACATCATGGACTTCTACCGGCGGTTCCCGCTTTGAGCCGCGAACGCGCCGACAGAGATGGGGAGCATAGGTATGAGCATCCTCGTCACACTATCTTTCTTACTCCAGGCGGGACTCGGCGATATGCTTATCGAAACTTTTTCCTGGACAGCGCGGTCGGTTGTGGTGTGGTCGTCTGGTAAATGCTGTTGAGCCAAACGTTGAGTAGCACGTCGACGGCGCTGGATTCGACGACGGCGGGTCCATCGTCAGAGAAGGTTGCATACAGCACCCGCTCGTTCATCGAATTGAGTGCCACCGCCAGGTCTCGGGCGGGTAACCCGGCGGGCGCGGCGCCTCGTTTCCGCTCAGCCTCGATGGCAACGGCGGTGCAGTGCACCCATCCTTCCATGACAGTGGCCCACAACTGGCGCACCTCGGCGTTCGTGCGCCGCACCTGGGCGCAGGCGAGGGTGACCGCTCGATGCGACCGGAAGGCTTCGTAGAAGGCGCTGATGGCTTCCCGCCACCGCGCCGGCGGGTCTTCGGCGAGGTGGTCGAGCACGTCGGCGGCGGCTGTCTGTGCCTGTTCGACGACGCTGTCGAGCAGCGCCAGCAGGACCGCGTCCTTCGAGGCGAAATAGAAGTAAAACGTGGGCCGGGAGATGCCCGCTCCCCGGGCGAGGTCGTTGATGGAGATCTCGCTGAGTGGTCGATCCTCTAGCAGTCGCTCTGCCGTGGCGAGGATCGCCAGCTGCCGGTCGTCGCCAGAGGGCCGAGGCGTGCGCCGGCCTCTGGATGTCCGGGGGTTGGATGTCCGGGGGTTGGATGTCCCTGGGTGCGCCGCGGTAGGGGCCGGGCTCATGCGCAGACTCTACACACCGTCGAGCTTCTCGACAAACTGTTGGCGTCGTCGACGCGACGTCGATACCCTGATGCCTGGCACGTTGGCGGCGGGGACGCCTCGAGTCGGCTTGGGTGGTAGCAGGTGGTGCACTGCGGGAAGGTGGGGTGAAGGCGTGCGGCTCGACCACGTCGATGTGCTCATCGTCGGCGCCGGTTTGTCTGGCATCGGCGCCGCGTGCCACCTGCGGCGGCGGTGCCGGGATAAGACCTTCGCGATCCTGGAGGCCCGCGGGCGGATCGGTGGCACCTGGGATCTGTTCCGCTATCCAGGTGTCCGCTCGGATTCGGACATGTTCACGCTCGGCTACTCGTTCCGCCCGTGGACGGATCCGCAAGCCATCGCCGAGGGCGACTCGATCTGCCGGTATATCCGTGAGACCGCGCGCGAGCACGGCGTGGCGGAGCACATCCGTTTTCATCACCGGGTCGTGCGGGCCGAATGGTCGAGTGAGCACGCCCGCTGGACCGTCGAGGCGCAGCGGACTGACACCAGTGGGTCGGTGGTCCTGACGTGCAGCTTCCTGTTCGTCTGCGCCGGCTACTACCGCTACGACGAGGGCTACACACCGCAGTTCAGGGGCACTGAGCGCTTCACCGGGCAGATCGTGCACCCCCAGCAGTGGCCCGATGACCTGGACTACGCCCGCAAGCGGGTGGTCGTCATCGGTAGCGGCGCGACCGCGGTGACCCTGGTCCCGGCGCTGGCCGAGAAGGCTGCGCACGTGACGATGCTGCAGCGCTCACCCAGCTACGTGCTGTCGCTGCCGACCCAAGACGCTGTCGCCGACTTCCTGCGTCGCAGGCTGCCACCCACGGTGGCCTACCCCATCGCCCGGTGGAAGAACGCCCTTCTCGCCACGCTCGCCTTCCAGCTCAGCCGCCGCGCTCCCGGCGTGATGAAGTCGCTGCTCCGTAAGGGCGCCACGGCGCAGCTGCCCGACGGCTACGACGTCGACACCCATTTCAGGCCACGGTACAACCCCTGGGATCAGCGGCTGTGTCTGGTGCCGGATGGTGATCTGTTTCAGGCGATTCGCAGCGGCCGCGTGTCGGTCGTCACCGATCACATCGAGACGTTCACCGAGCACGGAATCCGGCTGGCTTCCGGAACGGCGCTGGAGGCCGACCTCGTGGTCACCGCCACCGGCTTGAACCTGCTGGCGATTGGCGGCATGACGTTGCGCGTCGCAGGCGCCGAGGTCGACCTCGGCCACACCGTGGCCTACAAGGGCATGATGCTCTCAGGGGTGCCGAACTTTGCCCTCACCCTCGGTTACACCAACGCGTCGTGGACGCTGAAGGCTGACCTGGTCAGCGAGTACGTCTGCCGGCTGCTCAACCACATGGACCAGCGTGGCTATCAGGTATGCACGCCGCTGGCGCCGGACACGCCGCAGCGAGAGCCGATCATTGACCTACAATCAGGCTACGTGCTGCGCAGTGTGGCCGTGCTGCCGAAGCAGGGGCCGACTGCCCCGTGGCGGCTGCACCAGAATTATCCGCGGGACGTGTTGCTGATGCGGCACGGATCGCTGGAGGACGAGAGCATGCGGTTCACCCGTACCCCGGCAGCGGTACGCGCTGTGGACACCGCACTCGCCGGATCTCCCACCATCGGCACGTGAAAGGGCTTTGCCTGCAGACGTATGCCTTCGCTGGTGGCACCGACGCCGCCAGCGGGGAGCGACACACTGTGCATGAGCGCGACAGGTGCGGGCAGGGAGCGGAAAATGGGGTCATGAGCGAACCGGATGAGCAGCAGGTCATTGTGATCGGGCCGGACGGCAAACCGGTGCCCGCCACGGCGGTGCCACCCAACATGGTGCCCGGCGTCGACTCCTACGACCAGCGCGGGCTGGAGGTCGCTGAGCAGGTCGAGCAACCCGCCAAGGTGATGCGGATCGGCAGCATGATCAAGCAGCTGCTGGAGGAGGTGCGCGCCGCGCCGCTGGACGAGGCCAGTCGCAACCGGCTACGAGAGATCCACGAGTCCTCGATCCGCGAGCTGGAGCAGGGCCTGGCCCCCGAGCTGCGCGAGGAGCTGGAGCGGCTTTCCCTGCCGTTCGGCGAGGACTCCACTCCCAGTGATGCCGAACTGCGGATCGCGCAGGCCCAGCTGGTCGGCTGGCTGGAGGGCCTGTTCCATGGCATCCAGACCGCCCTGTTCGCCCAGCAGATGGCCGCCCGGGTGCAGCTGGAGCAGATGCGCCGCGGCCTACCCGCAGGCACGATCTCGCCTGGGATGCAGCCCCCCGGCGGCCAGCCAGCGGAACCCGGCGCCCGAGGCACCGGCCAATACCTGTAGATGCATCAGGAACTGATGCCCGACGCCCTGATGGTAGCTCAAGGCTACGTGGCCGTAACGCCGGGACGCCGCTGACCGATCTCCCCAAAGGGGCGGTCATGACGGAAGCTGTCGATGTACGCCCGATCGGGGCAGTAGCGGTATCGGCGCGGTCGCTGGCACCGGACCTGGCACGGGGCACCATGCTGCTGCTCATCGCGCTGGCCAACGCCCCCCACTACCGGTACGGGCCCAGCGTCCACGGGGACGGCGGGCGGATGCACGGGTACCCAGTCTTTGATCAGGTGGCCATGCTGCTGCAGATAACCTTTATCAAAGGCCGCGCATATCCCATGTTCGCCTTGTTGTTCGGCTACGGCATCGTTCAGTTGCTGCGGCGGCACACCAGCAGCGGGGTCGAGGAGACGACCGTCCGGAGCATTATCCGCAGACGGGGATGGTGGATGGTGCTCATCGGCTTCCTCCATGCCCTGCTGTTGTTTTCCGGGGATATCATCGGCGCCTACGGACTACTCGCGGTCGTGTTGGCCGAGGTGCTGATCCGGGCCCGGGACCGCACGCTGCTGCTCGTGGCGGCGCTGTGGACGGTACCGATCGTGCTGTTCCGCACGTGGGAGGGCCGGTTGAGTCCGCTGGGCGAGAAGGCGAGCTTCACGACCGACGTGGTACACGCAGCGGGGATCCGCGTGCTGGAATGGGTGCAGTGCAGCGTCATCGGCTCGGTCTGCACGTTGGTCCCCGCTGTGCTGCTCGGGGTGTGGGCTGCGCGGCGGCGGCTGCTTGACGAGCCTGAGCGGCACTGGCAGTTCCTGCTGCGCGTCGCTGTGCTCGGTGTGGGGCTGGCCGCCGTCGGGGGCCTGCCGTGTGCCCTGGTGCGGGCCTCGTGGTGGTCACCGCCGTCGGAGGCGGTGACCATGCTTGCGAGCGTGGCGCAGAGCCTGACCGGCTACGCTGGTGGAGTGGGCTACGCCGCGATCGCCGGGCTCGTCGCGATCCGCGTCGGTGTTCGAGGCGAGGTTCGTGGCAGTGTCCGGGCCCGGGACCGGTCCGGAGTGGTGATCAGCGCGCTGGCCGCCTGTGGGCAGCGATCGATGACCTGCTACCTGTTGCAGTCCGTGGTGTTCGTCGCGGTGCTGGCCTCCTACGGCGGTGGTCTCGGTCATCGGTTCGGCCTCGCCGGGATCGCGGCCCTGGCCACCGTGACCTGGGTGCTGAGCGTGCTGCTGGCTGAGGGGATGAGCCGGCGCGGTTACCGAGGTCCGGCTGAAGTGTTGCTGCGCCGCCTCACCTACGGCCCGCCGCTCGCCGCGCCACGAAGCTAGTCTGGTCACGAGGCTAGTCTGGGAGACGATGCCAACCGCGCTGATTACCGGTTCCACCTCGGGAATCGGAGCCGCCTTCGCCCGGAGGCTCGCCGCCGAGGGCTACGACCTCGTGCTCGTCGCCAGGGACCGGGAACGGCTGCGGCAGCGCTCCGCCGAGCTGGCGCAGCGGCACGGGGTGAGTGCCGAGGTGTTCCCCGCCGACCTGGCCAGCGCCAGCGAGCGGCAGCTGGTCGAGCAGCGGCTGCGCACCGGAGATCCGGTGGATCTGCTGGTGAACAACGCGGGTTTCGGCACCGCCGCCGAGTTCGTCGACGCTGACATCACGGATCTGCAGGCCCAACTGGACGTCAACGTGACCAGCGTGCTGCGGTTGACCCATGCCGCGCTGCCGGGCATGGTGCGCGCCGAACGGGGTGCGGTGATCAACGTGTCCAGCGTGGCGAGCTTCCTGCCCGGCCGCGACGCCACCTACAGCGCGAGCAAAGCGTACGTGACGATGTTCTCGGAGGGGCTCGCGGTGGCACTGCAGGACACCGGGGTGCAGGTGCTCGCGCTGTGCCCGGGTTATGTCCACACCGAGTTCCATGCCCGTGCCGGGATTGACATAGCCGCAAGCCCCTCGATGTTCTGGCTGGACGCCGACGCCGTCGTCCGTGACTGCCTGGCTGACCTGCGGCGCGGGCGCACCATCTCGGTGCCGGGCTTGCAGTACCGGGCACTGGTGGGGCTGGTGGACGTGCTGCCTCGCGGTCTCGTCCGGCGCCTCACCGGGTGGGGCAGCAGGTGACCGGCTCCTCGCCTCGATGGTGAGCAGCTCGTCCCGGGCCCGGCTGGCGGCGTTGGTGCGTCAGCTGGCGGTGGAACACGGCCGGGTCACGCTGTCCTCCGGGGCGCAGGCTGACTACTACGTCGACCTGCGCCGGGTCACGCTGCACCACGAGGCCGCGCCGTTGATCGGGCGGCTGGTCCGCGAGCTGACCAGCGACTGGTCCTACCAGGCGGTGGGTGGCTTGACGCTGGGTGCCGATCCGGTTGCCGCCGCCGTGCTGCACGCGCCGGGCCCCCCGGTGGACGCCTTCGTGGTGCGCAAGTCGCCCAAGCAGCACGGGATGCAGCGGTGCATCGAGGGCCCGGACGTCGCCGGTCGTGCGGTGCTTGCCGTCGACGACACGTCCACCACCGGCGCCTCGGTGCTCACCGCCGTTGCGGCGCTGCGCGCCGCGGGCGCGGACGTCATCGGCGTGGCCACCGTGGTGGACCGGGACACCGGGGCCTGCGAGGCCATCGAAGCGGCCGGGCTGCCCTACCGCGCGGTGCTGAGGATGAGCGAGCTCCTGTGAGCGGTAACGCAGAGCGTCAACAGTGGTGAATTTTGTTACTTACTTTACGTCCGGCGCTCGCCGGTACCGCCCAGGTTGCACCATCGCCCAAGCCCAACAAACCGGTCGGTATGAAAGTAGCCGGCCGACCGTCCACTCCAGGATAATCCAGGTGTCGCACGGTCATCGAGCGACAGTCGGCGTTCGGGAGGGGTGATTCCTTGTGCCGCAGCAGTGGCCCATGATGCGCCAAACGATCGTTGTGGTCGACGTTGCACGCTTCACCGACCCGGCCAGGAGCATGATTCACCAGCGCGCCGTGCACGAAGGCCTGTATAACGTGCTGCAAGGCGCTTTCGCCGAAGCCGGAGTCAACCTGGGTACCTGTACGGTGGAGGACCGCGGCGATGGGGCGATGATTTTGGTGCCACCGGGGGTGGACAACAGTAAGCTGGCCGACCAATTACCGAGCAGGTTGGTTGCGTGGCTGCGCCGGCACAACGCGGTTCATTCCGCCGAGGCGGCAATACAACTCCGAGTCGCGTTGCACGCCGGTGAGGTGTCCCAGGACGGGCACGGCGCGGTGAGCCAGGCGGTCAACTTCGCATCTCGCATCCTGGAGGCGCCGGCAGCAAAATCAGCATTGGCGTTGTCAACTGATGTACTCGCGCTGATCGCCTCCGATACCTTTTACCACGATGTGATCGTCCACGACCCGGCGGCTGATCCGGGCGCGTACCGACGGATCCCTGTTGCGGTTAAGGAGACTTCGACCGTGGCGTGGCTACGTCTGTCCGACGGCGCCGCGGCTGCGGGCGGCGAACTGCAAGAAGGGGTGCCACGGGTGCCCATCCGCGCGAGCGCAGTGGTGCCAACTCCCGCGAGCGCGGTGGTGGCAATCGAAGTCCGTGAAGCCGTGGTGGAAGCGTTGGTGGAGGCTGGGCTGGCCGAGGATGCGCAGAGCCGCTCGCTCCTGATCCAGGTAATCAGCGACTACTCGGGCCACCCGCTCGGGGTTCCGCAACACTCGGTCGGTAGGGATCATCTGATCGAGCTCGTCAACGCCTGCGCGAGGATCGAAGGCGGCATGGCCGCTCTCGATCGGGCGGTGTGGATGATGCGGCCCGGATCGCCCGAGTGTGACCGGATCAGGCGGCTTGTCAAGGAGCCGCGTGTGCTCGACCTACTGCCCGCGCAGGAGCTGCAGCGCTTACGCGAATGGCTGGTCGAGATCACCGTCCCGCAACTCCGGACGCTGGTGCATCGAGCCGCAGGCCCCGGTGTGCCCCCCGTATGGAGTGTTGCCAGCGCATGGGAAGCATTCGCCCATTTGGCGGAGTTCAACGCCGGCGCCGACGGATTCCCGCCGGCGCTGATGTTTGTCGAACTCGTGGCGCGTCAAGTCGGTGGCGACATGAGTGCCTATCTGACGCAATGGAATAATGATCAGGCGCGTCGCCTTCGGCTCGAACCGCAGCTGCGGAAACGGCGGACGGCAGGTCCGCAGATTCCCGGCGACTCCCAGCTTCACCTGATGCTCGTCGTGGAGCCCGATGGGATCGACCCCAACCGCTACCTGTTGTCCTACTGGCGGCAGGACGATCCCGCGGAGTGGCCACCCGCGCGCGGTGAGACCCGTATGGTCACGTTCGACGAACTCGAGCGGTGCGTTGACGATCTGGTGGTGAGCGCGGAGCGGGCGTGGTCCGGATACGCGGGCGCGGTGGCGTTGGAGTTCGTGCTGCCGCGCGCGTTGCTGAATCTGCCAGTTCATCTCTGGCACAAGGAACATGATTCGGGTGACCCGCGTCCGCTGTGCCTGGACTACCCGGTCGTGGTGCGCTCGCTGGAACGGATGCGCTCGTCGCAGTGGCACCGAGTGTGGCATCAGCGCTGGCAGATATTGATGAACGATCCCTCGGCGGAGCGAGTTCACTTCGGGCAGCCGACGGACACCGAGAAACGCCATCGTATTGACGCCGTCCTGAGCGATCCGCGGTGGGTGTTGATGGTGCTCTCCGCGGCGCCGTCCTGCCAGCCGCGGCCGGGCGCGGATGAGCTGGCCGCAGCATTGCGCTCGGGGCTGCCGGCGCTAGTATGGCATCCTGAGGCGTCGTCGGGGGTCCTTCGGGAGGTTGTCGCCTGGCTCGTCGAGGGTGACGGTCTGGGTGATTTGCCTAGGCGGGCGCAGGCCTCGCGTCAAGCTGCTTTCCAAGCGTCAGCCGCACCGTACGATGTGAATATTGCCCGTGATTTGGTGGTGTTATGGGACGATCCGCATCGTTTAGTGGTGCCCGATCAGCCGGCAGGCCAGCCACCAGATCAGCCACAGCCCGGAGGAGACATCGGCGATGAGCGTGAACGAGCCTCCTGACGAGGTGCCGCCGGATAAGCGGACACCTCGCTTCAATACGCCCGACTGGTGGGTTTACCGTGGCACCGGCCGGCCGTTGTATGACATTCCGCTGACCGGTCTCCTCCCGCCCGCGCCGCCGTGGCGGAACTTTCGTGGTGGCCCATTGCCTGCGCGCGACGTGCCCCCCGAGGACGATGGTGAGGCGGAACGCCGACTCGGCTCGGGGTTTCATCTGTCCGAGCGTGATGTGGACCCGCATGAAGTGGACATGGTCAATGCCGCGCTGTACCTGCGCCGCCCGTTGCTGGTCACGGGACGTCCCGGCACCGGCAAGTCGAGTCTGGCCTTTCGAATTGCCCGGGAATTGCGCCTGGGTCGGGTGCTGGTGTGGCCGATTACCAGCCACACCACGCTGAAATCAGGTCAGTATGGTTACGATGCTATCGGGCGTGCACTGGCCGCCGGAACAAGACAGGCCGTGACCAGGTGGAGCCGGGAGGTGGGCAGCGGGGCGGTGGACTCGGCCACGGTTGCCGATCCAGTGAATCAGGAGCCGCCAATAGGTGAGTTCGTGCGACTCGGCCCGTTGGGGACGGCATTCCTACCCAGCAGGCTGCCTCGCGTGCTGCTCATCGACGAACTGGACAAGAGTGAAGCGGACTTGCCCAACGATCTGTTGAGCATCTTCGAAGACGGGGAGTTCACCGTTCCGGAGCTGGAGCGGATCCGCAACCGCTCGCCCGAGGTGTCCGTGTTCACCGACGATCCCGAGGCAACGGCCACCATTGTCGGCGGCCGAGTACGGTGTCACGCGTTCCCCATGATCGTAATCACCAGCAACGGGGAACGGGACTTCCCTGCTGCCTTCCTGCGCCGGTGTCTCCGGCTGGAGACGCGGGCACCTAGTGCCGATCAGCTCGCCGCGATAGTGGCCGCCCACATGGTGGACTCGGATGGTGAGCACCGGCTGCGGCTCGTCCAGGAGTTCGTGGACCGAAGCGAGGCGAGTGGGGGCTTGCCCGCCGACAAGTTGCTGGACGCGGTGTATCTGGCGACCTCGGGTGCGTATCGCGAAAACGACGTGTCGTGGCCGCGACTGGTGGATGCATTGTGGCGGCAGTTGACGTCTTCGGTGCCGTGACGTGAGTAGGCCAGCTGGCGTTCCATGGTCGGATCCCGTCCATCTGGCGGGGTCCCGGGATGCCGCGTCGTCCACGCATCCGGAGCAGCCGGGAAGTGCTGGCGCTGCCCGGCTCGGTGTCGATGACCTGACGTGGTCTGAGGTGGCGGACGCTGTCTGGCTGACGTCGGTCACCCAGGACGTTTGGTGCAGACACACCGCGCAGGAGCACACCGCGCAGCACAGGGCTCAACCGCCCACCAGAGCAGAGACCCCTGACCCAGGATTTCCTCCGCTTCCCGGGAGCGAACCCGACAACCGCGTCGAACCAGGGAAGTTCCCGTCCGAACCCGCGGAGCCCGAGCCATCCGCCCGGAGATGGGGGAACAGCCGGCTTGCCAACCGCGAGCCAGGCGATCGCCGCGACGACGAGGCGCCACGCCTCGTGCCAACCGATCTAGGTAGTGTCACGCAGCCCGCTGCGCCACACCTTCCCGGCTCAGCGCACATCGTTCGCGCCCTTCGCCCACTCAAACGGAAGGTTCCGTCCTGGCATGAGGATGAGGTCATTCTCGATGAGGACGCCACCGCGGAACAGGCTGTCCAGGACGGGCTGTGGTTGCCGGTGACCAAGCCGGACACGGTGCGTTGGCTCGACCTGACCCTGGTGGTAGACGCCAGCCCGTCGATGGCATTGTGGCGGTCAACCGTGACCGAGGTCATCGCGCTGTCGGAACAGCTGGGCGCGTTTCGCTCGATCCAGCTCCGACTGCTCGACACCCACGAATCAGCGGGAGCACCCGCCACGCCGGTGTTGCGCGGTGGCACTCTGGAAACGCCACCCCGCAGCCCCGCTGAGCTGCTGGACCCGTCCGGTCGGCGGATCCTCCTGGTATTGACCGACGGCGTCGGCCAGTGCTGGCGACAGGACCTGGTCTCCCCGTTGCTCGCCCAATGGGGCGCGGCGATGCCCGTGGCCGTGGTCCATCTGCTGCCGCAGCGGCTCTGGGGACGTGGGGGGCTGGCCCTGCATCGTGCCCGGCTGACCGTGCCCGGCCCGTTGAGACCCAATCGGCGTTGGGGGCTGGAGTTGTCGGACGCCTGGCTGGAACCCGACCCCGCCGCGGCGGTGCCGGCTGGAGTCGTACCGGTGCCTGTCCTGGAGTTGGAGGCGCGCTGGCTGGGCTGGTGGGCTCGGTTGGTCACCGGGAGCGACCGGGATCCGGCCGATGCCACCGTGCTGCTGGCGGGACCCCACGCTCGGGAGCCGGCATCGTCCCAGGGTGGGGCACGCCAGTCCACCGGCTCAACCGGCGGCGAGCTGTCGGCCCATGAGCAGGTACTGAATTTCCTCAGCGTGGCCTCACCGGCGGCCTTCCGGCTCGCCACGCTGCTGGCCGCCGTCCCGGTCAGCCTGCCGGTGGCCCGGCTCGTGCAGGCCGAACTCGTTCCCGAGTCCGGACCTGACCACCTGGCTGAGGTCTTCACCAGCGGACTCCTGCGAGCGCCCGACACCGCCGCTGGTGGGCGTGCCTGGGACACGGTCACCTTCGACTTCCTCGATGCGGTGCGTGGGGTACTACTCAGCGGGGCCCGACGCGCGGAGACAGCGCACGTCGTGCGCCTGGTCACCGAACATTTCGGTCACCAGATCAGTGCGCTTCGCCATTTTCGGGACGCATTGGACGCTCCGGACAGCACCCCAGACCCCGAACTCACCACCGACACAGCGCACTACGTCGCGATCGAGCGCACAGTCATGCGCGCCCTCAGCGGCCCGTATCTGTCTCGCGCCGGTCGGTTGCATCACTCCACCGCGAGTCGCGCTAGTGCACAGGTGAGCGATGCTGACACAATAGGCG
>Ga0213881_10001135_pt1 | contig 13379 bp, 11 predicted proteins | sample BarmaccoBMER_R08_FD_160104 | JGI IMG/M metagenome (GOLD analysis project Ga0213881, IMG submission 160104) | Barbacenia macrantha exposed rock microbial communities from rupestrian grasslands, the National Park of Serra do Cipo, Brazil - ER_R08 ... | reverse complement strand
ACTCCTGCCGTTGTTTCCGCTACTGATGGGGATTTTATCTCTGGTTGCAGGTTGGTTAAATCGGGCATGGGTGTATGCAATTGGGTCTGCTCTCTTCTTCAGTTGGATAATGGCAGCAGGCTTTCCGCTGTCGGCTTGAACTGTAAACTCTTGAAAATTCTCACTGTGATTCTGATTCCCAAGTCCAGTCGCACTGAGCATGTAGAGCAGAATCTTGCTGCCCTAGATTTGAGGTTTAGTGCAAAAGAACTGGCAACCCTGGATGCCGCCTTTCCACTGCCCACTAAAGCGGTTCCTCTGGAAATGCTCTAATTCTGTCTATCAAAAACTACTCGTCCGTAACCCTGCCTCGCATGGCTTTGATCTGACTATGCTTACTTTTGCTGTCCAGGCGTTTCTTCTGAGAAGTGCGAGTGGGTTTGCTGGGTTTACGAGGTTTCGGTAGGGCGATCGCACTCTTAATCAACGCTTGCAGCCGTTTTAGGGCTTCCTCTCGGTTCTGCTCCTGACTGCGGTGTTCCTGGGATTTAATCACAATCACGCCTTCCTTCGTGATGCGTTGGTCATTCAGCTTCAACAGTCGCTCCTTGTAGCGTTCTGGTAACGAGGAAGCGAGGATGTCAAAACGCAAGTGAATTGCAGTCGCTACTTTATTTACGTTTTGCCCACCTGCACCTTGAGAGCGCAGCGCACTCATCTCGATCTCGTGCTCTGGAATCTTCACCGTGTTAGAAATTGGCAGCATACGAGAATTCAGTGATGTCCTAATACAGGATGTGGTTGGTAAGGTTCCTCTAGATACTGGCACTCTTCATTGGTTAGTTCAATCTCTAGAGCGGATAGGGCATCTTCTAGGTGATGCATCTTACTTACTACAATAAATCTGACCTTCACAAACACAAATATCTCGATATGCCTCAGCCGCAACAATTTTCCTCAAGGTGTCATCGCAAGTCGGTTGCAAATCCTGAGCACACTCCTTTGTCATCTTGCAATCATAGTTGAGAATAGGTTTAGTAGTAGAAATAATTCCAAACCCTACTGAGAGAATGTGAATGTCCGGCTTCTCAGGCTTATCACTCTTTAGAAAACGTCGTACAAGTTGAAATACAGGACCGTCATAGCGCTCGATCGTAGTTACCAACCCAAGCTCCTGAATTTTACAGCGAGAGCAGGAAAGGATTGACACCGAGCGAAACGAGGCCAAAAAACACACGTTAAAACCCTCACCATGCTTGATTTTGATAGGGCAAGGGTTATAGCTTGGCGTGCCCATTTGACGAATCAGTCTCTCTTAACCGTAAACAAAATGAAAGCTAATCATTAACTCTTCATACAATTCTTCATGTTTGCAAAACCCCATCTGTAACTAAAGAAGCCAGTATAGAGGAGTTGTTCTAACTAAGGAAAAGAGGTCGTGACTGAAGATAATTTTGATAAAGCTAAGGAAGCCGCAGCATACGCCGGAGCAGGTATGGCAGCAGGTGTAGTCGTTGCAGAGATAGTTGGAGGTATGGGTTTAGCAGTAGGAGGAACGGCTGTTGCCATTGGCGCAGCTCCAGTGATAGCTGCTGGTGCAGTAGTTGGGCTAGCGGCTCTTGGTTTGAAGAAGATTTTTGAATGATATCCTCTTATGTCTGTACTGCCAGAATCTTCTGGTAGAGTTCAGAGAGTTTAAACCCCTGAAATCATCCCTAGTATATTCAATCTCATCAAGTTGTTAGTAGGGACAAAGTAGAAACAGAGGAAAATTTTGAACCTTCTGTTTCAGTAAGCAGTAATTGTAAAAGATTTATAAGCAATGGCTTGGTCAACTGGGCAAAGGTTACAAAAGGGCAAGTACACCATAGAGCAAGAACTAGGGTTGGGTGGTTTTGGTATTACCTATCAAGTCAGAGATGAGCATGGAAACTCCATGGTTGTCAAAAGCCTAAATGATCCAATACAAAAGCATCCAGACTTTATTAAATTTCAGCAAGACTTCCTGAATGAAGCGTTAAAGTTAGCTAGATGCTCTCATCCCCATATTGTCCGAATTGAGGAGGTGATTCAAGAGGGGGAGCTGTGGTGTCTGGTGATGGAATACATTGCAGGCACTGATTTAGCTAGTCGGGTTGAAAAAACGGGTACATTGCCCGAAGCAGAAGCATTGCTTTATATTAGGCAGATTGGCGCAGCGTGACGATAGTTCATAAAAACGGTCTATTGCACCGGGATATCAAACCGCAAAACATCATTTTGCGTTCTAGTAATAATGATGCTGTGCTGATTGATTTTGGCATAGCTCGTCATTTTACCCCTGATTTGACACAAAGACATACAGAATTCTTAACTCCTGGTTTTGCACCGATTGAGCAGTACTTCGGACGAAGCAGACGAGGAGCTTATACTGATGTTTATGCGATTGCCGCAACACTTTACGCTGTGTTAACAGGAAAAACCCCACCCTGCGCTTTAGATAGAGACTATGAGACTCAAAACTTTGGAAAAGATCCTTTAGTACCACCAAAGCAGATTAACCTGCATCTCAGTGATAAGGTAAATCAGGCAATTCTGAAAGAGATGGAGATAAAGCCAGAAAATTGCCCTCAGTCAATTCAGGATTGGTTGGCATTACTTCCACTCAGTAATGATACGCCCCTAAACTTACCAACAATGGTTGGAACTTGGTTGGGTAATTTCGGAACAAGAGATAAGCCTGCTACTCTAATTGTTACTCAACAGTCAGGTTACTTATTTAATGGAACCTTGATTGTCAAGGATTCAAAGGTAGACTGGACTTATTGTATTAATGTTAAAGGACACTGGAATTCTGAAAATAATCAAATTTCTATCCTAGAACATCACGTACTATCAGAACCTTGGTGGTGTAGCTGGAGAAGGGGAGAAAATGAGGGAACTCTAACGATAGATGGAAAAAGAATGTCTGGTACCGGAAAAGATTCACAAGAATCTTACTCTTGGTCATTTATCAGGATAGACTACACAAATTTGACAAATCTACTAGAACTGGGTAACTGGAAAGAGGCCGATCGAGAAACTGGTACGCTCATGCTCAGAATAGCCTGCCAAGAACAACTACTTAGTTCTCAAGCTATAAAATACTTTCCGTGTCAAGAACTCTGCACGATCGACCAACTGTGGGTAAATTACAGAAAGGGGCATTTTGGTTTTAGTGTCCAGAGACAAATTTGGGAGAATGTGAATTGCAATTGGAAGAAATGTGTTGAGCGCTTCGGATGGCGCGTGAAGAATGACTGGAAGAACTATTCTGAGCTAACTTTTAGCCTAAACACTCCACCTGGAGCATTTCCTACATTTTGGGGTGGGGTGGGAAGGAAGCTGATTTTTGGTTATTCAGGATGTTGGGAAGATTTCTTTTCTCGTGTCAAAGCTTGTGAACTGTAATATGGAGATCGAAAAGAAGTTGATGCCTGCTTCCAGCGCTCGGACAACAAACGGACGGCTTTCCTCCTCTAGCAAGACCCATTCTCGCCATTGAGGGCTGCCATAGGTCATGGTGCCGAGGCAGATTCTCGAAACCTTCAGTCCAGTATTGCCAAGTCGGATATATTTCATAAGGTCTAACAATTTTTTGCTACAAGAGCGCTCGCCTGCTTACTAGCAGCTAAGCTTTACCACGGTAGCACCTCGCCATTCGCATGCCAGAACGTACCCGAATTCTCCAGCGTCAACTCGTCAATCCGAGCTAGTAGCCCCTTCACCGACTCTTCTGGGGTAATGCCACCTGATGTAAAGTTTGTCATGCGTGTTTGCACTAAACCGGGATGCAGAATTGCTATGGCAATCCCACGTCCTTTGAGGTCGTGAGCCAAGGATTTTCCTGCCATTGATAACGCTACCTTCGACATGCGGTAGCCGTAAGAACTGCCAGAGGTATTGTCTGCGATCGACCCCATGCGGCTGGTCATCAACGCAATCTTAGAACCTGCTTTGAGCAATGGCAGTAGCGTATGGGTGATTCGTAAAGCACCCAGGGCATTCACCTCAAACTGTTCCCGAATGCTGGCAAAATCCAGATTTTCCAGTGTCGTTCGCTTGAGAATGCCAGCATTGTTAATCAGAACATCGATCGCGGTATCACCCAAGCGATTTCGCAAATCTGCAACCGAACCATCTGAGGTAATATCAATCCCTTCCTCCACCTGTCCCCCAAACTGCTTCAATTCATCAGAGGCAGTGCGACAGACCGCAATCACAGTTTCTCCCCGTGCTTGCAGTTGACGGCAGTATTCGTAACCAATTCCCCGATTCGCACCTGTAAGCAGATAAGTTGCCATGTAAACTCTAATCTCCCAACCTCGCTATAATCTCACCTTCTGTTACCTTAGAGATCTTGCATAAGATAGGAATGCTGGAACAGACTCAACTCGTAGTTGTATAGCCCAGCTATCAGATTAAACGTCAACCGAAATTGCTTTCTTTAATGCGCGATATTTCGTTTAGTTTTCCTATTGAGATTAATTTTGAACGGTATATAGATGGATGAAATTACTCAGCATCAACCAAATTTCTATCCCCCTCGGCTTAACCCATTCTTAGTTCGTCTAGCTCAATTCATTGCTCCTTGTGCAGTACGCTGGTTCTTTCAATTTGAACTGGTTGTAAGTCAAGAGTGTCTTCCAAAGATGGATTCGCTAAAAAAACAAAGGCTGCTTCTCTTGCCGAATCACCCAACATTTCAAGACCCGATTGTGATATTTGTGCTTTCTGCCCGGTTAAAGCAGACGTTTTACTACTTAGCTGCTTATGAACTGTTCATGAGTTCACTTGGTGGTATCGTGCAGCAATTAGGTGTATATTCCATCCGGCGTGGCTTAGTGGATCGCAAAAGCATTGCTCAGACGTTGAAACTGTTAACTCAGCCTGGTTGCCGCCTAGTCATTTTTCCAGAAGGGGGATGTTCTTTTCAAAACGATACTATCATGCCTTTCCGAGCAGGAGCTGTGCAAATTGCCTTTCAGTCTATGAGTAAGACAGTATTGCTTGGTGAACCAGTACCTGATCTCTACGTGTTACCAGTGAGCATCAAGTACCGCTACACTCAAGATATGAGTCAGGTAATCAATCGGACGCTGAATCGCTTGGAGCAGACATTGAACCTGAAAGTAGTTTCGGGTTCTAGTCCCTATCAACGACTAAGGGCGATCGCGCTAGCAGTTCTGGTGAAGGTTGAGCAAGACTATGAACTGCATACTCCCGAAATCAGCCAACAGCCTTGGGAGCAACGCATCTCTCTGCTAAGAACATACATTCTGGAGAACTGTGAGCAACAGTTAGGAATTGCCCATAACGCAAATGAACTGGTGCGGGAACGGACTTACAGAATTGGGTATGCTCTGAAGACAAAAGCTGACGCTCTTGAGACTGAGGAAGCAATGCCGAAATCAGACATACTAGAGGAGGTTCGTGCCAGCAATTTTAAATTAATTGAGAGGTCAGTAAAACGTCTGTTGAACTTTGATGCCATCTACGACGGCTACGTTGCCGAAGCTCCTACACCGGAAAGGTTTCTAGATACACTCACGCGGCTAGAAAGAGAGGTCTTCGATATTGACAAACCCCCACCTAAAGGCTATAGACAGGCAAGAATAAAGGTTGGGGAACCCTTGAATCTGAAAGATTTCTTTGCAGAATATCAAAGTGCCCGCACACATACTGTTGATACTGTTATGTTAAAAATTCAGCAGGCTGTTCAAAATAATCTTGACTTGCTTAACGATGTCTGAGCGTCCCTATGATGTTGTCCTCTACGGTGCCAGTGGTTTCGTTGGCAAACAAACCGTGCAATACTTTGTCCGCCATGCTGCACAAGTGCGTTGGGCGATCGCTGGACGAAACCGCCAGAAGCTAGAAGCCGTTAGGGATGAAGTCGGTGCAGCCGAGGTCAAAGTTCTGGTTGCCGACAGCCAGAACCAACAGGAAATCGATCCGATTGTATCTCAAACACGAGTGCTGCTGACCACAGCCGGACCCTTTGCCCTCTATGGCAATGCTCTTGTGGATGCCTGTGTTAGGTTCAAAACTCACTACGTAGACATTACCGGAGAGACTCCCTGGGTCAGAAGGCTGATCGATCGCTATCACACTCAAGCTGCTGCCGATGGAACCCGCATCATTCCCTGCTGTGGCTTTGATTCTGTCCCGTCCGATCTCGGCACCTACCTGGTTGTCCGTCACCTGCAACAAGAATGGGGCGTACCTTGCAAACAAGTCAATGCTTATTTTCAGGCTTACGGTGGTTTTAACGGTGGCACCCTGGCATCGGCTTTTAATCTCTACGATGCAGAAGGAGCAACACTTGAGATGAATGAACCCTTCCTGCTGAACCCGGTCAAACCTTATACTCAAGCTGAAGTTGCTCGAAACCGCGATCCCGAAACTCTATCCTTTGCCCCGGAACTCAATACCTGGGTTGCCCCCTTTTTTATGGGACTTGTCAACACCCGAATTGTTCGCCGCAGTTGTGCCCTATATGAAGAGTGGCAAGAACCCTATGGACCCAACTTCACCTATCAAGAGTATCTAAAGTTTGATGAACCGTTGGCATGGTTGAAGGCAACGGCTGTCACCGCAGGAGTTGCCCTGTTTACAGGTGTTTTGCAACAACGCCAAGTGCGATCACTCCTGCAACCCATCTTGCCTCAACCCGGTAGCGGACCTTCAGAAGCAACGATGAGTCAGGGTTGGTTCTCCTGTGAGCTGGTAGGCACCACCGTTGATGGACGCAAGGTGCGGGGACTTATTCGAGATCAAGGAGACCCTGGCAATCGAGCGACGGTCAAATTTGTCTGTGAATCTGCCTTGAGTCTAGCACTCCAAACTGATGAGTTGCCCGGTGGGCAAGAGAGGGGCGGCATTCTCACTCCGGCAACTGGGTTGGGTGATGTTCTGGCAGAACGCTTACGCCGCGCTGGGATGACCGTAAACTTAAACTCATGACTTCTGTCTCATACATACGACAAATTGCTGAATGCATAATCGTGACAATGCGGACAATGCGCTTAACTTCTATACCAACAAGAGAGTAGTCGAGTACCACCTCTTGAAGCGCTGTATTGCCATGATTTGCAAACAGTTCTTCCATCTGTCCTGCATGTAGCTTCTGTATATGAGCAGCTATTTCATTCTGTGTCTCTTCCAAACCGGGCAGAATTTGTGGTGAAATTGCCATGTGGAGCGAGTTAGACAAATCTGCTAATAGATCTTCAACCTGTTGCGCGAACCTTTCAAGACCAGGCAACTGGTGATGACTGCTCCTTTCACTCAAATGGGCGGCTAGGGTTGTAACCGCGTAGTTGAACTGATGTATGGTGGATAATATTGCTATCAGCGGCTCCAGGTTATTTCGTTGCTGATGCGGTTCGCTTAGGAGCCGTTGAAACGACACTTCAGCATTGGTATTTTCCAATCTAGCTTTGTTAAGAGCTTTTTGGATAGACTTTTCCTCTGACTCCTGACCCAGATACTTAGCCAGAACTGTTTGGAAGTAGATGCCGTTGGCAGTAATGGTGGTAGCAAACTGGTCAGGAAGTCGCTGATGCTCTCGACTTGGCCAGAGCAGATAACCTCCAATTAGTGCTAAGGCACCACCGATCGCTGTATTCTCAATTCGGTCAAGGGCAAGCAGCCAGTTGCCCGGATGGAGAACGTTGTCCATCAGTATGACCTGTGGCGTGAGGAAGAAGACGAAGAGCCCGTAGTTAATTGGTTGTAGAGCAAGAGTGGTAACTGTGAGAGGGAACAGCAAAAAGGCAATTACCAGAGGGCTATGAATTTTCGCTGCCAGAATCACCGCTAATATGCCGCCGCTAACGGTGCCAAGTACGCGCTGCAACCCCCGTTGGAATGTAGCTCCAGAATAAGGCTTGAGGATCACAACCACTGTTAGGGTGACCCAATATCCCTCCTTGAGGCCAAAAAGAGAGGAAATTATTACCGCCACTGCCGTCGTTACTCCCAAGCGGAGAGCGTGGCGAAATACTGCTGAGTTTAGGGTGAGGTTATTTCGCAATACCTCTAACGCTCGTGGACTTTGGTTCCACTCAAGGCTTCGCCGGAGGAAGCTCCGGCACGGCGGATAAAGGGGTCGATCGCATCGACCCCAACCGCCTCGCCTCAAGAGCGCAAGCTCAAGCTCAACTGTAGTGCTTTGGGAGCGTCTTCTGCGTTGGCGATCACTCTCAAGTGCGATGTCAGCGGCAGCATGTGTGTACTGAACTAACCTGTCTACAAGTCCTACAATATGGTTGACAATGAGGAACATGCTGTAATCTACTTGCCGTTGACTGGTTGCCTGTCTGAGATGTTGCAGTTCTCCCTTAAGCTTGCGCTCTTGAGTCGCCGGAGGCAGCTCCGGCGAACCCTTGAGTTGCTCTAGTGCCCGATCTAATTCCCACAGGTTAACAGAGGCTTTGCTACGACTACTTGAGATTGCTGCTGCCAGAGTGCGGCAACTCTTAGCAACTTGCTCAACCGTATGCTGAGTATGGACCTGGCTTTGCTCCCAAGGTTGATCATAGCTATAGCTCTCCAAAACTTCAGATAATGCAGCAGTTGAGATAAAGAGTTGGTCCGCTATCTCGGTCAACGCTAACAGTCTCTGACCAAGCACGCTTGCTCCCTGCCGAGTTGCTCTAGTTCGAGAGATTGCGGTGCGAGCAGTCGTCAATGCTTCTCTAACTTTGATTCGCTGTTGACTAAGGGCAATGTTCCAGGTAGCCTCACTTGTTGTTATTTGATCTCGCTCACTGTCAGCTACAGAACTGCTCCTAGCAGCAGGTTGAGCAGCCAGGAGAAATGTTGCTCTCATCAATTCTGCCAGTTGCTGATAACATTCTCCCACAGCCATACGAACTGGAGCGTAAGGTCGCAAAGGCCACAGTACTAAAGCTAGGAACATTACCAATATTGCCCCGATTAGGAACATCTCAGAGCGCTGGATTGCGGTAGCAAAGTTGCTAGGTAGGCCAAGGGCAATCAGGAATATTGATGCTATCAGGGTAGTCGCTGTGGAAATCGCATTTCCATATATGCCTGCCATACCGCAGCCGCATGTCCATAGGAACGCGAGCAATACTGCCCAGAAAGGCGTTTTGCCTACTAGCGTCCCTACCAGCATTGAGATTGCACCTCCAAGAGCTACCAAACCCATGCTGGTTGCTTTTGTCCGGTGGAGTCCGCCAACATCTGCAATACTTGTCTCAAATCCTCCCAAGGCTGTCCAAACCAAGCTGGACCAACCAGTGTATTCTATTATACCAATTGGGAGAACAGTGGCAATCGCAGCACGCATGCCTTTGGCAATTGCTGGCTTTCCTGGTTCAAGTTGAAAGATTGTCCGTAGTAGGTTTGTTCGGCTTCTGAGCATAGTATGAGGGATAACTGATACTTAATTTTGTTCAGTTAGCTGCCCAGCCGCACAAAAAACCTTCACGACTGATTGACCATTACTTGTAATTCGCCATCTTGATCAACAACTTCCCACCGTGTTTGTTCGCCCTCGCGCCAGAAGTGTAGTGACACCGTTACATCTTTTACCGTTAAATTTGTCAATCGCAAATCGCTTAGCCACTCTGGTAGAGTAGGACATACATACAGCCGTCGCTCCCTAGCATTAGCTTCAAGACCCAACATAGTGCTAATTAACAAGAAAATTGCTCCCGAAGACCATCCTTGGGGACTGTTTGCGTCTATGTAGGGCACAGGTAAATTATCGGGACGGCGTTCGATTCCCGCAAAAACCTCCGGCAGTCTTCCACCCTCGAAATACCTAGCAGCAGCAAAAATCCCTTCTGCAATCCGGTTAACTTCCTGATGGTAACCGTATCGCTTCAGTCCAGCTGCAATGAATGAATTATCAAAAGGCCAAACGCTACCCAGTTGATAGCTAATTGGATTATACCCTCCACTCTTGGATGAGAGGGTACGAATGCCCCAGCCACACCACATATCTGGTTGAAATAGTCTTTCCACAATTTTCTTGGCTCGTTCCTGGGGCACAATACCAGTCCATAGCAATTGACCAGGGTTCGAGGTAATGGAGCGAATTTGCTGTTTGTGGTTGTCTAACCCCAGACAGTAAAAACCTTCCTCTTCCATCCAAAAGCGCTCGTTAAACCGTTGGTAAAGCCTGTCTGCTTGAGAGCGTAACTTCCTAGCCCGATCAGTTTCTCCCCAAATCTCATAGAGCGTTGCGGCATCTTGCCAAGCTCTATAAACCTCGCCCTGCACTTCACACAATGCAATCGGTGGTTCGACTAGCTGGCCATCTGGATAAACCATGGATTTGCCAGAATCCTTCCACCCCTGATTACGCGTGCCGTCTTTGGAGCGACTCAAATACTCTACAAATCCATCATTATCAAAGTCGCCATACTTGTCGATCCACGACAATGCTTTGTCCATTGAAGCGCGGCACTCATTAAGCATGTCATTGTTGTCATTCCATCTATAGGCTGCGGCCAGGGTAATAATCCATAAAGGAGTAGCATCTACTGTGCCGTAATAAGGCGTGTAAGGCAGTTCTCCTAACTGGGTTAACTCACCTCGTCGGAGTTCGTGCAGCATTTTCCCCGGTTGAGCATCGCGCCAGTCATCAACTTCGGTTGCCTGGAGTTGCGCTAGTCGGATCAGGGTGGCACGGGCAAACTCGTGATAAATCGGTAGAACTTGTAAGCTGACGACGATCGAGTCACGCCCGAACACCGCCATAAACCATGGAATACCTGCTGCTGGCATCCAGAATTGTTTACCTTTGTCCTCTACCTTAATCTGTAGCGCCCCCATATCAACAAGCGCTTGCTGATAGAACTTCGTAATATCTGTGTTAGACGAGTGCATTTGTGTTGCTTGCGCCAGAAAATCATCTCGCATCTTCCTTGCCTCTGTCGCAAAGTTCTCGCAGCAAGTATTACTAGGCTCAAGTCGTTGACCATCTGCAATCGCTGTATAGTTAAGGCAGAGATGCCAAGTTTCCCCCGGCTTGATGACAACATCAAACATGAGACGGCCATTGGCATTGTGAGGAGGCGAACTGGCATTATCTGTTGTGATTATTAGTCCCCGATGAAACGACTTGCTACAGTAGTCAACGGTGAGTTTGCCATCCTGCCACTTGGTTTCGATTCGACCACGTGTCAGCAGTTGTTTTGACTTGACTTGAAAGATATCAGCAAAGTCTGAGCGAATAGCTAGCATCATCTGGAACACAACCTGCTCGTGATGCCAGTTCGTAATGTCAATATCTTCATGCATGCAATTGACAATGTCGCGTCGCTGACTGACTAACAAGCTGTTCCTGGGTAAGGTTCCCTTTAGGGTTACCATATCAGGATTTGTATATATATATAGGGCACTATGGTGGGTGATATTACTAGATGCCAGTAGGGGAAGTCGTTGCCGATTAAGTGTCAATTCATAATACGAGATCAGACGGGTATCATGTACGAACAAGCCTTGAGCCTGATTCTCATCAATCGAACCGTCAGCAGCTGTGACTAGAAAAGTAGACCCATCGTTGAGAACAATCTGTCCAGGATTGACAGCAACCGTAGTTGGCATAACCTATTTTACCCCCATAATTGCAATTATTACTAGTTCAAAATGAAATGGAGATGAAAATAATCTATTCCATCAGTAATGAATGGCACTCCTATCTCTGACTACTAGCTTATCTATGATATTCAATTATAAAATGGCTAAAAGTTAGGATTAATAATTTATGGCTGAAATAGCTTTTCTTAAAGAGTCAAGGCTCTCCTCTGTGTCTCTGTGCCTCTGCGGTTCGTTAGTTTAGACAAAAGATAAAATTGACATGAAATTCTGGTGACTAATTAGAAAGAAAACACCTTTCATTCATGAGAATGAGGCACTTACCAGCTTCAAATTCTTAAAGTTAAATCGTCATACATCTGTCTACAGTCTATTCCAGACTAAAGGAATAGTTGAACATATTAAAAAGGTTTTGCTCTACAACAGGTTGTAGGCAGATAAAATGTTTCAGGGAGTTTAATGCATGGGTTTTACCTCAGTTTTCCCAAAAGTTACCAATCTGCTGGCATCGTCTGGAGTCAAACCTAGTTATATTACAGGACTTGACTCTGCATCAGTAACCCTGCGGTCGCTGGCTAGGTATCTTCATAGTGAAAATTTTCGTTCAGGTGGCATTGCACCATCAGTCTCTGCTATGGGAGTAGATGCAGTTAACCAGCTTCCTAGCTATCTACTAGAGCCTTTGCTCTCCTGGTCAGGTTGGATGAGTGCTCCATCACCTGAAGCTCTAGAGCATGTGAGCTTAGAAACCATTTCTCGTTGGGTAGTGAGCCTGTATCCCAAACGGCAATACCCTGCCGTTGCTATTGGCTCTTGTAATGGCGCTGCCACACATTTATGTGCAGCCTTAGGTATACCCTGGTTACCGCAAACCCTCCTGATTGCAATGCGGCGGTTCACTGACCCGGATGAACCGAAGCAGGATCTGGAATGGGGTAAAGCTCCAGCCCAACAGTTGCTTAGCCGGAATCCCGATATTTGGGTGTACCAAATGCATGACCCTAACCAGGATCGCATCAAAATTCCCCGTATTGGCTACTTCCGAATTAAGCGATCTCGTCTGGGCACACAATTTGAGCAGTTCTTACAGGGGAATTTGGTGCCGGGTGCAACAATATTCTTAATCGAATGCGAATATCGCTGGCTGTCTACGCAGGTTGGCGATCGCCATGTCTTCCAGTTTGGAGGAACAGGTAAGCTATCCCCAGAAGAGTATTTGCACAATAGTCCACAGGTTGCCGAATTTCTTAAGCAACAAGGATCTAAGCACCAAGGGTGGGATGCACCCGCACCTGATGGTGAGTGGCCAGAGTCAGAGTGGGGCTTTGAACCATCCCTCCGTGAAGATGTAGAGCGGTTTGCGCGGAAGCATGGATATCGCATCCGGCGGATTGTTTTTTGCTATCCGCAGGACTTGAGTCCGCTGGTTGCCGATCTGCACCGTTGGTGGTACCAGAAGCACAATTTACCTGTCGATCGACTCTTGATTGAGTCTTTTGTTTACCTTCAGCCTCGGTTGGCTGTACGGAATGGACTAGTGCCTTTTTGGACAATATTTAACGATCGAGCTTCCCTAGAGCACCTCAATCAATACTTGGATACTGCTAAACCCTACGATGAAATTTACATGACTCTATTTTCTAATGGTCTTAACGCTATGGGTCAGGCTTCGCTTGAGGAATGGCGGTCTGTTTTCAGTCGGGCACGCTCAAAAGGTCGTTTTATTGGTGTAGACGAGCAGAAATATCCCAGAGACATTGCATCGTATATTAACCACTTCACGAGTTTGCAGAAACTCGATGGGC
>Ga0213881_10001133_pt1 | contig 13420 bp, 14 predicted proteins | sample BarmaccoBMER_R08_FD_160104 | JGI IMG/M metagenome (GOLD analysis project Ga0213881, IMG submission 160104) | Barbacenia macrantha exposed rock microbial communities from rupestrian grasslands, the National Park of Serra do Cipo, Brazil - ER_R08 ... | reverse complement strand
ACAGACCGTGTTAGGTAAAGCGGAAGTCAAAGAGGATTTTGTAGACTAGTCATCCACTACCATTTATTGAAGTCATTAGGAGTGTTTAATTGATGCATATTAACTATGACAATCTATTTAGGCTCATCGCGGTTGTGATCGCATTACTACCCAGTTTTCTGTTACTCGATCGTTGGTGGCGTGAAAAGGTTTATGACCTGTCCGATAAAACCGTTCTGATTACAGGGGGATCGCGCGGATTGGGACTGGTGATGGCACGCCAGTTGCTGGATGCCAATGCACAGGTAGCAATCTGTGCGCAGGATGAGGCCGAACTGCAACGGGCAAAAACTGAACTGGAGCAACAAGGTGGAGCAGTTTTTGCATTGAGCTGTGATGTAACAGATCAAGCTCAGGTTGGGCAGATGATCCAGCAAGTCAAAGAACGCTTTGGGGCGATCGATATTCTCATTAATAATGCAGGGACAGATATCGTGGGTCCACTGGAAACCCTAACCATGCAGGACTACGATGACCTAATGAAGCTACATTTCTGGGCACCGCTCTACACAACCTATGCGATCTTGCCAGACATGCAGCAGCGCAAGAGCGGACGCATTGTCAATATCTCTTCGATTGGGGGCAAAACTGCCTCACCTCACATGGTTGCCTATTGTGCCAGCAAATTTGCCCTGGTTGGGCTATCAGAAGGAATGCGAGCCGAACTCGCAAAAGATGGAATTTCAGTGACAACTGTATGTCCCGGTTTCATTCACACGGGTGTTGTCGATCATGCCATTCTCAAAGGGCAGAACCGCAAGGAATTCGCCTGGTTCAGTATTGGTGATTCGCTGCCTCTGATTTCCGCTAGCGCCGAGAAGGTTGCCCGTGCCACGATCGCCGGACTGCGCCGGGGTGCTGCTGAAGTGATTGTGCCGTTGCCAACCTGGCTCTCGGTTAAATTCTATGCGCTGTTCCCCGGAGTGAACACTAATCTATTTGGTTTGGTCAATCAACTCTTACCAAAACCGGGTGGAATTGGCAAAGAGCAGGCATTTGGCAAAGACAGCCACTCTGCCTGGTCGCCTCCTGGTTAACGTATTTGAGCGATCGCGCCGCCCAACGCAACAACGAACGCCCGGTGGTTGAACCAAAAACGACAACAGTTATCAAACAGGTTGGAAGTGATGTGAATCAAGCAGATCAAACGGTTGCTGCAGAAAACGATCGTGTGAGAAATTCGGGTGTTGAGTAACACATATGGATGATTACATAAAGTGCTCCTTCGGAAATACCCTCTCAGACCGAAGTGTGAAACTCTTGGTAGAGAAAGGAAAGCAGACTTAACTACAACATTAGCTATAAAGACATTAATTCACAAAAATGAGGTCGTTATGGCTGCAATCATTACAAAAGTACCCCAGTTTCGTCGAGGTGAAAAAGTTAGATTTGTGGGTGGATTTTGCACAATTAAGAGCTACCAATTAGAAGCTGATAGCTGGATCTATGCAGTTGAAATGGCAATGGGACCAGAGCCAACGATGGGTAGAATTGGCTACGAAACAACGGTTCTCTTAGACGAAACTGATTTAACTCTCCAAACAGCAACTCTTTCCTCTAGGTTGGCAATTAGTGCTTAGCGCAATTCTCTTTTAGTATTCAAGACTTATATTGTCGTAAATACAAAAAACTTGGCTCAGAGGTAAAGTATTTGTCAATACTTGGCAAGGAAACCCATAATCCTCTAATTGATTGATATGCAGTTTTTATTTTCTAGTCAAATCGGTTAATGAGGCAAAGTTTGGCGTTAGATAGCTTGAAAAAAAGTTACAACACTCTTGTCAGAACACTTGCACTTGTTGAAAATAGAGGTAACAATTTGGGGTATTGTCAAGTTGAGGAGAGCTGACAACAGGTAGCGGGTTTTGAGATACTGTTCTCATGACAACTAACTCTCCCAATTCCTATAAAGGCTACCGATTCCCGGCTGAGATTATCAGCCACTGTGTCTGGCTCTACTACACCTTTCCCTTGAGCTACCGTGACATTGAGAAAATGATGCTCTTTCGCGGGATTGAAGTAACTTACGAAACAATTCGAGAATGGTGTCAGAAGTTTGGACAGCAATACGCGAATCAACTTCGGCGCAAACGCTCATACACTACGGATAAATGGCATCTCGATGAAGTGGTGGTGACGCTTAAGAAGCAGCAATATTATTTGTGGCGGGCAGTGGACAGTGAGGGAAACGTACTGGATGTCTTACTTCAACGGCATCGGGACACAAAGGCCGCGAAGCGATTCTTCCGCAAACTGCTGAAAAAACAAGGCTTCGTGCTACGGGTGATTATGACGGACAAATTGAAGAGTTACGAAGCGGCAAGAAAACAAGTCCTGAAAAGGGTGGAGCATCGACAGCATAAGGGATTGAACAACCGGGCGGAGAACTTGTATCGGCCGACCAGAGTGCAGGAGCGACGCATGCAGCGGTTCAAATCTCCTGGGCAAGCGCAACGCTTTCTTTCTGCTTTTGGACCGATTCGAGACCACTTCCACCCAAAACAACATGAACTGAGTGCAAAACGCTATCGAGAACAGTTGCGCCAACGCTTTGAGGATTGGTAAGAAATCACTTGTCTGAAAACTGCTGCGTAAAATTGAGCAAATTGAGGATTGAGGGATGATTGTGCTTAATTCCGAACAGTCTCAGTTAAGTTGACAATACCTTATTTATGCAGCGACTCCAAAGATTTCAGCAATGAATTCAATCTGTTTTCTGACGGCTCCTTTCTCAACTTTTTCAATTTGTCCTTTCTTCAACATGGGAGCGTAACAAATTGACGTGATAGGACTATCCAAGTCTAAGCCGCTAGAGCAGATAGCACGGTCCTTGTCCCAATTTCTTCCCACTGATTGTTAGCCATTGTGGCTCGAATTTGCAAAACTTGGTGTGCTCCCTCTTGCGTCCACTGCATCTTTCCTGTTCTTCTATGCCGTGCATTAATCAGTGACTCAATATGAGACTCTGCCACTTGACTAGTGTAAGTTTGACCGTCTTGTTTACGCTGCTCATAATTCACTAAATAATCCTGATTGCTCTTGAGATAATCAGACAGTCCCTTTAACTTGGCTTTTTTCTCTGAGTCTTTGACATTTTCTCTAATTAGAGCTAACTTAGCTAAAGCGATTTCAGCATTGCCATGCCAGAGTTCCCATTTAGCACTCTCTAATGATTTTTCAAAATCTTCTCCCAATGCCTGAATGACATTCTGAAACCTCTTACCAATGTGAAACCAATCTAGAATACACTCCAAACTTTGACAATGAGGTTGTAGAGATAATAAAATTGACCAGCAATTCACCGCTCCGTCAGCTAATCCAGTCACTTTAGTTTCGCTACTGATACCTTGTAGTTAATGATCTTCCAGCATCATACCACTTTTTGATTTCTATCACATCGATCTGTTACGCTCCCAATTGAATTGATGGGAACTACACTCTATTGCACTAGGAGTTATGAGGCTAAAACGCTAAAACTCTTGTTGTAACTAGATTTCGGCCTATTTCTCATCTCAGTTCTCTGGATTTTGTGAGAAATGCGGGGAGTGATGTTAGGGAAATTGTGGTTAAACAAAGATGTTGAAAAACTAGATATTTTTACCCAAATAATTTTATTGAAAATTGTAATTTACATCGAAAAGTTCAGAGAATTTGCTGTTGAAGCCTAACAGTTCAGTACTTTTGGGGAAATTGTGGTTAAACAAAGATGTTGAAAAACTAGATATTTTTACCCAAATAATTTTATTGAAAATTGTAATTTACATCGAAAAGTTCAGAGAATTTGCGGTTAGAGAATTAATAAACGCAATGTTAACTTTTTACTCAGAGATTACTTGAATCCAGATTTTGAATTAACAAAAAACTGCTGAGTTTACAACGCAATTCCAATAATTGATTTGCTTAATTCAAGTAGATTGAACAGAAGAAATAATGAAAATCTATCCCAAGCTAGCCATTACAATTGGCGTAATGAGTTGTATTACTTTAACAGCAACAGCATCTGGAGCTACAGGGTCAGGAACGCTTTCAGGTAGACCCTTTGACTCAAAAAATGATGGGATTACGCGGTCAGATTTTAGTATTAAGAGAAATACTTTCAACTTAATTGGCAACAGTAATTCTGCTTTTTTATCAGGTAATAGTTTGTATGCGCAGCTTGGCTCTGTGCCACAACCATCGCGTACTGCTGCCCACGGCACCACTTGGTACGTAAGTGGCTCCGGGAGTGACAATAATAACGGCCGCTCCACAGCGACTGCGTTCCAGACCATTCAGAAGGCAGCAGACATGACGAACCCCGGCGATCTGGTGCTGATCATGAATGGGACCTATACGAATCAAGACGCGAGGGGTTGCGTGTTCGCCATCAGCCGTTCGGGTCGAGCCGATACGTGGATTACCTACAAGGCGTATCCAGGACACTCGCCGCAGCTTCCCTTCAACGGGTGGTGCGGTGTGCAGGTGGACAACGGTGTCTCCTACATCAATGTGCAGGGGCTCACTATCATCGGAAACAACAACAATGTGACCCTCTCCTACGCCCAGAGCCAACAGACGAACGGGAACAATCCGCTCACCAGCGGTAACGGCATTGCTATTGGAGACCTCAACGAAGGAGGTGGTCCCGCCACCCACATCCGTATCATCGGCAACCACGTCTCCAAGACGGGCGGTACTGGAATCGTCTCCATGCGGGCTGACTACATCACCATTGACCACAACGAGGTAGCCGACTGCGCATGGTATTCTCCCTACGGCAACAGCGGTATCTCGACCTATCAGGATTGGAACACCGACAACAACACCGGATACAAGATGTTCATCACGAACAATATTGTCCATGGAAACAGAAATTACATTTCCTGGCAGCAGGTCGGAACGATAACAGACGGTGAAGGCATCATCGTCGATGACGGGCGAAACACCCAGCTCGGCTCTACTAACGGTGTCTATAACGGTCGTACCCTCGTTGCCAACAACGTGGCTTACGGGAACGGCTCGGCAGGTATCTGGGCCTACTCGAGTAACCACGTTGACTTCATCAACAACACGACCTTCGACAACGAACAAACTGACAACCTTGACAACGGACAGCTAGGGGTAAGCTCTGCGTCCGACATACGATTCATCAACAATATCTTCTACAGTCAACCCGGCAAAAAAACGCTCAATGTCTGGGCAGTGGACAATCTCGTCTGGAGCCACAATATCTACTTCGGCGGAACAAACGCCGCGGTGATGGGACCTGGAGATCAAGTGACCGACCCGTACCTCGTCAATCCGTCCCTCGATCCCAGAAGCGCCAATTTCCATCTCCAATTCGGAAGCCAGGCAATTGGAAACGGGGAGGCAGATATCGCGCCGCAGACCGACATTGATGGAAATCCACGACCAGGTCCGTATGGTGTCGATATCGGTGCCTATCAGTTCAAGGGATGAGGAACGGGTTGGAACTACGGGCTCGTCAAGAGCCCAGGTTTTCACGAGTAATATCATGTTGAGTTAATTGGTCACAATCAAGTCTTGATGTTTCTGCTAATGGCTAATCGATAATGGCAAAGCAACTGCCTAGCAGGGGTGCCGGTGCATTTGGTTCAGGCCACAATGGGACATGAAAGCCTTGATACCACTAGCAAATATCTACACATTAGCCCGGAAAAAAGCTCTGGAGAAGTGCTCATGAGAAATTGGAAGTGATAGCGTGCAATGCTATGGCAGAACCGCCTGACAAAGCTGACCTCTTTATACCTTGAGATTTATCAAGGTATTATCTTGATACTCTGGTTAGACAAGTTATAGAATACATCTAGGTCTGACCTGGAGAATTACCTTGACGTGAGCAATACAGGGCGCAACAAGAAGCTGGCTTCCTTCAACTGCGATTCCAAGCTCTGGGGAGAGTTCGTGCGCCGATGTCAGGAGCACGGGACAAGTGCAACTGCAACACTCACCCAATTCATCGGAAAATGTGGGTGGAAACCCCGTCTTTCAAGACGGCTTTACAGATTCTGTGGTAAAATGCAAAACATGGAACAAGCATTTCGTTACCGTGTTTTCCCGACTGTCGAGCAAGAAAATCTCTTGCGCCGAACGATGGGCTGTGTGCGTTTGGTCTACAACCGAGCGCTGGCAGCCAGAACGGAAGCATGGTATGAAAGGCAACAGAAGGTTGACTACCTGCAAACGTCGGCACTGCTGACGGAGTGGAAAAAGCAAGAAGACTTGGTTTTCTTGAACGATGTCAGTTGTGTTCCATTGCAACAGGGATTGCGACACCTCCAGAAGGCGTTCATCAACTTCTTTGCCAAGAGAGCTAAGTACCCTCGCTTTAAGAAGAAGCGGAGTGGTGGTAGCGCTGAGTTTACTCGCTCTGCCTTCCGGTGGAAGGATGGACAAGTATGGTTGGCAAAGTGTACAGAAGCTCTGCCGATTAGATGGAGTCGTCCGCTGCCTGATGGTTGTGTTCCTTCTACCATCACGGTTAAGTTGGATGCTAGTGGTAGATGGTTTGTCTCGTTGTTGGTGGATAATCCCAGTATTAAGCCCTTGTCTCCCATTGACAAAGCCATTGGGATTGATGCAGGTATCACTAGCCTGATAGCAACAAGTGACGGGGAAAAGACAGCTAATCCCAAGCATTTCAACCGCAAGTACAAGCGGTTGAGACAGGCTCAAAAAACTCTTTCTCGGAGGCTCATGGGTTCTCAAAACCGCGAGAAAGCACGTCGGGACGTTGCGAGAATTCAAGCAACTATCTCTGATGCAAGAAAAGATTTTCTGCACAAACTTACTACTCAATTGGTCTGTGAAAACCAAACGATAGCAGTTGAGGATTTGGCGGTGCAGAACATGGTAAAAAACCACAAGCTTGCTAGAAGCATTAGTAACGCTGCTTGGGGTGAATTGACTCGTCAGTTGGAGTACAAAGCCAAGTGGTATGGTCGAACCCTGGTACGAATTGACCGTTGGTTCCCTAGCTCTAAACGCTGTGCGAAATGCGGTCACATTGTTGATAAGTTACCGTTGAAGATTAGGGAGTGGGTTTGTCCTAATTGCGGGATTGTCCACGACCGGGATCTCAATGCTGCACGTAACATTACTTGCCGCAGGGCTTGCGGTACTCAACAGCAATGTTGAGGAAGTCTGTGGAGCGAACGTAAGACCTGATAGACATAGTTCTAAAGGGCAGTTGCGAAACTCCAGAAATGGTGAGTCCGGTGCGGTCTTGGGGTTTCCCCAAGTAGAGCAACCGGCGAACCCGAAGGGAAAGAAACAGAAACTCAAAGAGTGATCTTTGGGAATCCCCGTACCTTCAGGTTGGGGAGGATGTCAAAAGTGAAACCTCTGTCTGAGGAAATTGGTAGAGAGTATCGGCGGGAAACGAAATTCCTTCTCATGTCGGAAGCGTTGGAAAGAGAGTTGGTGCCATTTGCGCCGCGAATTCCTTGAACACGCGCACCGCTCGTGGAATGTATCGGTTGCCGAGATGGACCACTGAGAGACCAACGTTGCGGAAGCGCCACTGGGGCATGACCTCAACGAGCCGCCCATCGCGTACTAGATCGGGCTGCACTATCGGTGGGAGATCTCCGATACCGACGCCCGCGAGCAGTGCGGTCGCAAGACCGGCGTAGTCGTTCATCGAGAGGTAAGGCTGGAATGTTAGCGTCTCCTTCTCCTGTCCATTCGCATGAACAAAGCTCCAGCTATTCTCAGGTCTCCAATGTGAGAACGCAAGCAACCGATGGTTGAGCAGGTCCTGCGGTGTTTCAGGCGACTGGCACTTCTCGATATAGGTAGGGCTTGCTACAAGCTGATGCCGATAGGATAGGATCTTCCGTGCGACGAGCGTCGAATCCTTGAGTTCGCCAACCCGAAACACCAGGTCGACACCATCGGCGATATGTTCGACGAACCGATCGGTGACGAAGATCTGGACGCGGACCTTGGGATATGATGCCTGGAATGCGCTAACCAGCGGCGTAAGCAACGAGTCGGAGATACTGGGTGGTACGGAAAGCCGTAATACACCTGAGACGTTCGACAGATGGTTCGAGACGATGTTGTCAACCGCTTCGCTAAGTTCAGCGCTGCGCTGGGCATGCTCAAGAACTTCGGTCCCGACATCGGTGAGCCGCAGGCTACGCGTCGAACGTTCGAGCAGGCGGACGCCCAGCTGGTTCTCGAGTTCGGCAATGCGGCGGCTAACGGTGGCAATCGGCATCTTGAGGCGGCGTGCCGCTTGCGAAAAGCTTTTCGCCTCCACAACCTTAGCGAAAATTACTAGCGAATTGAGGTCCGTCATCGTTATCCCAATTATGGAAATCTAAATTTCCGGCTTTTTTTAAACCATACCGATTATCCCAAAATTGAGAAATACTGTTCCAGATTGCCCGACTAGTTGGACAGACGATGTAAGCTTATACTCTTTTCTACCTTGTAGAAAGGGGAAAGCACGAATGTCACAGATGCAGACCGAAGCTCAAAACAGGACGCAACGCGCACAAGCCATCATTACTACAGCGGAGTCACTCATTGCCGCGACAAAGGATACGAGCGTGAGACAGCTCATCATTGAGCAAGACTTAGAAGCCTTACCTACGATCGCACTTTTGCCTGGTCAAGAGCTGCGGAGCAAAGGCGCGCGAAGTACCCTAACCTTCTTACCAGATTCCGACGGCTTACAGGTTTCCGCAAACAATTGCGTCGTAGACATTGATCTACGAGCATCATCCGACAAACGCGCCCTATTTAACTCTTGCGAGGTGACAGACATCGGGCGGATCGAGCTGCGAAACATCTCTACAGTTGGTCGCGTCCAGATCCTTGCGGCTGATAAAGTGCGTGCGGGTCATATTGAAATCAATGGCTTAGACATTATCTCAGCCGATACCCTAAGCGAAGTGCAGCGACCTCACGAGTACGGAGTTGAGGTTCTACAGGGCGCTTTTACCCTCTGGAACCTGCAACCCGACCCCGAAGTAATTTTGAGCGCGAATCTCATTGGTTTATCAGCGGGTCGGTTGGGTGCGCCCGTTCTCGGAAGTGGGATTTTCGTGGGTGGTGCTGGCGAGAAGGGTGGTCGAGTTAATATCCAGCATTTAGAAACAGAAGCTGTCTATATTGATGGCAAGATCGCGCCTGGCACTCCTGACCAGATTAGTGGGGGGGTATTTACCGTTTACGGGGCTTATGCCGATGTCGTCGTGAACCATGGACCAGTTGTGACTTACGGCACAAATGATATGGCGCTTGATAACTGGGGCGTTGTGGATCGGTGGATCGCAAAGCAAAAAATTCTCACGCTAGGAGCCAGCGGCATCGGATTTGTAAACTTTGGCAAGCTCGGTGAACTGCGAGTGGAGGCTCCCATCGAAACCTACGGTCAAGGCGCACGTGGATTCAATGTCTATGCTGGAACTGTCGAAGTCGCGCAGTTTGACCGCATCTTGACTCACGGTGACGGGGCAGTACGAGTCCAGATCAGTCAACCAATAGGGGAACTTAGGGTGGCGCGGGGCATTGAAACACTTGGCGGCTCAGGTGAATCGCTAGTGAAGGGAAAGTTAAAGTATTTATCGGCTGTCTCTCTCAGCATTATGCCTGGCGCTTCCGCTCGCAGCGTGGTAATTGAAGGTGGACTGAAGACCAACGGCAAAGATATTGCTCCTCTAGAGCAGCATGGCTCCATCGACACACTAAAGATCAGTGGAGGATTTGTGGCAGTCGGTGATAACTCTTAGCCAGGTTCGGTCAGGAATCAAAATAGCTGCGTTTCGCGAATTATTCCAAAGTTGGGAAACAGATTTCCAGTTTGCCCGGCTAGTCGCGCAGACGATGCAAGCTTATACTCTTTTTTTGAAATCATCCTCAGTAGAAGGAACCAAACATGAATGTAAATGAAGAGGCGGTTGCTGCTGTACTGTCAAAATACGAAGCTGCGCTGAACGCATCGGACACCGATGCAGTGATGCCCCTTTACGCGGAGGACGGCGTGTTTATGCCGCCCTATAGCCAGTCGGCTGTGGGCGCGGCGGCGGTTCGAAAAGCCTATGAGGCGGTGTTCAAGGCCATCACCCTGAGTGTCAAGTTTCACATAGCCGAAATTGTCGAGGTAGGTCCTGGCTGGGTCTTTGCGCGTACAAACTCGGCGGGAACGACCACGGATCACGCAACGGGCAATAAGAGCGCTGAAGGAAACCAGGAACTCTTCATTTTCAAAAAGGACGTTGACGAGAAGTGGAAGATTGCACGCTACAGCTTCTCCTCTACGAACCCTCTTCAGAAGTCACTCTGACTGTTCGCCGCTGGTGTTGTTGATGCGCATCGCTGCATGGAGGAGAACAGAACAGGAGGAAAGATTGTTGTACTGGTTTAGTGAAAAGGTCGTATGCGAGCCAAAATTTATGAGCTTTAACGAGTCCCCTCAGATATTGGAGAAGCAAGCGCCAGCTATGTTGTTGCAGATGTTACTGCTACACTAGATTGAGAAATAGGAGGTAGCCCTTGAGTAACTCAACATTGAGTGGTAACATGTGGCCCGAACTTAATTGGGAGCAGTGGAAGGACACGGCCGAAACTTTGCACATGTTTATGCAGATCGTTGGCAAAACTCGTGCCGCGCTGACTCCAACCCAAAACCACTGGTGGAACGTGCCGTTTTACGTCACAGCGCGTGGACTTTCTACCTCGGTCATGCCGGTGCCAACAGGCGGGCTGCTCGACATAGAATTTGACTTCATTGCACATGAGCTAGTCTTTCGCCGCAATTCGGGTCAGATTGAACGACTAGCGCTACGTCCACAAACCGTCGCTGCTTTTTTCGCAGAGTATCTGGACACTCTCGCCCATCTTGATGTGAAGCTTGATATCAATCCTTTACCAGTAGAAATTAAGGAACCTATTCGCTTCGATCAAGACACCGTTCACAAGAGTTACGATGCCGATGCGGTCTTGCGATTCTGGCAGATACTAAGCCAAGCCGATAGGCTCTTAAAGAGATTCTCAACTAACTTCTACGGAAAGATCAGCCCGGTACACTTCTTCTGGGGTGCCATGGATTTGGCGGCGACCCGGTTCAATGGTCGCAGAGCACCAGCACGTCCAGGAGCAGACGCGATCCAAGCTGAAGCATATTCTCACGAGTGCATCAGCGCTGGCTTTTGGCCTGGAAACGGCGGGTACGGACAAGCTGCATTCTACTGCTACGCTGCGCCCGTTCCAGAGGGTCTAAGCGAGGCGACCCTTACAAGCCTGGGAGCCTTTAATAAGGAGCTTGGTGAGTTTCTGCTGAACTATGACGATGTTCGTCAGTCTCCCGACCCGGCGCAGGCTGTCCTGAACTTCCTGGCAAGCGCTTATTCCGCAGCCGCCGATGCCTGCGGATGGGACCGAGACAACCTGGATCGTCACGACAGCATTGCCGATGCTGCCATTCGGATGTGGTGACTTAACACTGGCTCAATCTCAAAAGGTAAGGATACAGTAGAGTTCTTGCAAGTGAAGTTCATTTGCAACATAACCGCTACTGCTGCTCCCTTCACATTGGTTTACGAACAGCTTATAAATCTGACTAAAAATCGAACAATTTTCTCAACCGTGTTCGAATCCACACCAAGGCATTCTGATGACTTTCTGGTGCATCCAGTAAGCCTAACTGTTGTAATTCTTGTCGCACCTGAGAAAAAGTTTTTTCATCCTTGGTAAATTCCTGGGCGATTAAATCAGCAATATTAGGGCTTAATCTTAACAACTTTTCAAAGTTACTTTTATCAATCACAAATAAAATGGTTTCTTCCAGAGCCTGTGCTGTTGTGGAGTAAGGAATTCCTAGCATCAGCGAAACTTCTCCAAAAATTTCTCCTGAGTAGTGAGTACTAATGCATTCATTTAGCTTAGCAACAGTCATTCCCACAGACCCACGTAGGATAATGTAAAAGGCAGTCCCCTGCTGTCCTTCATGAAATATGATTTGATCAGGAGCTAAAATCTTGCGATAGCCCAATTCAATGATCTGCCGCATCTGTAAGTCTGAGCAGACGTAAAAGTAGGGGATCTTCTTCAGTAAATCTCGTACAGATAAGATCTGGAGCGATAGGGAAGCGGCTGAATCCTCTGACTGTTTTTGCTGTCTGAGTCTTAAGGTTTCTGGGTTGCGCAACCACAGATCTCGTTGAGGGAAGGGAATCTCGATCCCCAGATGACGGAAATTGTATTCGATGGCAAAGTATAAAGAGCTTTTTACAGAAATATGTTCATCAATTCGCTTCACCCAAGCCCATAGTTCAAAGTCTAAGGAGTTATCGCCAAATCCGATAAATATTACCCTGGGAGGCGGATTATGTAAAACATCTGGTTCTATGTACGCCACGTTCAACAGTGTTTCTATCACCAAGATCGGGTCAGTTTTGTAAGCTACACCAAGCCGAAGGCGAATCATTCCTGTGAAGTTTCGGTAACTCCAATTGAGGACTTGCTTCGTTATGAGGTCACTATTGGGAACAACAACATCACCGCCATCAAAAGTATGGATCAGCGTAGAGCGCATGGAAATTTCTTTGATGTAACCGTAAAGACCATCCAATTCAATGTAGTCACCTACCTTGAGCTTACCTTCCAGAAGTAGAGTCAGACCACTGACTAGATTTTTGGTAATATCTTGCAGTCCAAACCCTACGCCGACTCCTAAGCTCCCTACTACAACTGCTAGGGAAGCTAGGTCAATCCCATTGATCTCCAGTACAGTAATAAAGATCAGCACTCCCGTACTGTAACTGAGCAAGATAGAGAGCGCCTCCCGGTTCCCCTGATCAATTCCCAGTTTAGTCAGAATACGTTCCTTAAGTATTCTTTTGAACAGTCGGCAAAAGACAACAACAATTAAAAATGTTAGTGAGAGCTGTAGGAGCCAGATGAATGTTATCGGCTCTTGCCCAATTTTGAACAAAGTTGTCTGTAAGAGCTTGTCAAACACTCTAACCCTTGAATGAAGATGATTGCTCTAATTATGTAACCGTCATAATATCAATCTGCTGATTTGATTGGTACAGTGCTGCCCAAACTTCTGGCACCATTTCCTTAAGAGTTTTATTGATACACTACTAGACTCTTTAATCTTTTGGTAGTTTAATTGGAAAACGAACTTGAAAGCAGGTTTTGTCAGGCTCTGAAACTAGGCTAATTTTACCCTGGTGTCGCTGTGTGATAATGCGACGAGCTGTATCTAACCCTAGTCCCATTCCTTCCCCCATTTTTTTTGTTGTAAAGAAAGGTTCAAAGATTTGTTGTTGAATTTTGGGTGGAATTCCTGGTCCGTTGTTAGCCACTTCGACAACAACTTCATTGTTTTCATGGCGCGTCCGTATCCAAATGGTAGGAATGA
>Ga0213881_10001132_pt1 | contig 13422 bp, 12 predicted proteins | sample BarmaccoBMER_R08_FD_160104 | JGI IMG/M metagenome (GOLD analysis project Ga0213881, IMG submission 160104) | Barbacenia macrantha exposed rock microbial communities from rupestrian grasslands, the National Park of Serra do Cipo, Brazil - ER_R08 ... | reverse complement strand
CGGCCGCTGCTCCGCCCCTCGGCCCGCGGGACGCTCCCGGGCAAGCCGGCTGCTGCGATGCGAGTAGACGAAGTACACGATCAGGCCGATGGCCATCCAGATGCCGAACCGGACCCACGTCGTGGTCTGCAGGTTGAGCATCAACCACACCGAGGCGAGCACGGACAGGATCGGCACCACGGGCATCAGCGGAACGCGGAACGGCCGCGGCAGGTCGGGACGAGTCCGGCGCAGCACGATCACCCCGATCGAAACGAGCGCGAACGCGAACAGCGTGCCGATGTTGACCAGCTCAGCGAGAGTCTTGAGCGGGAACACGAAGCTCACGGCCGCGACGACGATGCCGGTCACGATCGTCGTGCGATACGGCGTGCGGAACCGTTCGGACACGGCAGAGAACACCGGCGGCAGCAGCCGATCGCGGCTCATCGCGAAGAACACCCGGCTCTGACCCATCAGCAACACGAGGATCACGGAGGTGATGCCGGCGAGCGCTCCGTAGGCGACGATCGTCCCGATCGTGCTCTGGCCGACGCTCGTGAAGGCCGTCGCCAGCGGCGCCTTCACGTCGATGTGGTTGTACTTGACCATCCCGGTCACGACCAGCGACACCGCAACGTACAGCAGCGCGCAGATGCCCAGCGAGGCGAAGATGCCGATGGGCACGTTCCGCTGGGGGCGCCGGGTCTCCTCCGCATTGGTGGCCACGATGTCGAAGCCGATGAACGCAAAGAACACCAGGGCCGCGCCGCTGAAGATCCCGCCCACCCCGAACGCACCCGGCGCGCCTCCGAGCTCCTGCAGCATCGTCGTCTCGGAGCTCCCGCCCGGCGCCGGCTTGGCACCCGACGGCGGGATGAACGGGTGGTAGTTGCCGCTGTGGATGAAGGTCACGCCGGCGACGATCACGAGCAGGATGATCGCCAGCTTGATCGCGACGATACCCCCGTTTACGGCGCTCGAGATCCGGATCCCGAGACACAGCAGGCCCGAGAGCGCCAACACGATCGCCGCCGCCGCGACGTTGTGGTGGTCGGCGAACACCCATGCGGGCGGGTGCAGATGCCACGGCGCCGAGGTCAGCACGACCTGGAGGTACTGCGACCAGCCCGACGCGACCGTCGCCGCACCGAGCGCCAGCTCCAGGATCAGGTCCCAGCCGATGATCCAAGCGACCAGCTCGCCGAGGGTCGAGTACGAGAACGTGTAGGCCGAACCGGCCACCGGCACAACCGAGGCGAACTCCGCGTAGCACAGGCCTGCCAGCGCGCAGACGACCGCCGCCATCACAAACGAGATTGCGATGCTCGGACCGGCGACGGTTCCGGCCGCCTCGCCCGTCAGGACGAAGATGCCCGTCCCGACGATCACCCCGATCCCGATCACGGTCAGCTGGATCGCTCCCAGCGACCGCCGCAGCCTACCCCTCGGCTCCTCCGCGTCCGCCAGCGAATGCTCCACGGGTTTGGTCCGCAGAACGTCCATGCCGGAGGGCTTCCCCCCCCACGATGCTTCTAACGCGCTGGGCTAAATCTAGAACGCCTGTTGTCGCTGGGCCGGCGTGCCGCTTTCGGGCGTCTCGGGCTCCCATGCCACCGCGTGCCCGAGAGAGGCACCCTTGAGCACCTTGAGCGAGAGCAGGGCGCACTTCATCCGGGTGGCGGAGATGTTGATGCCGAGCAGGTCGAGCACGAACGATCGATCCAGCGCCAGCAGATCGTCGACACTCATCCCCTTGACCTCGTCCGAGGTCATCGACGCAGCCGCCTGAGAGATCGCGCAGCCGTGTCCCGAGAACTGGACCTCCTCGACCTTGCCCTCCCCGTCGAGCGCGAGCCGCACGGTCAGCTCGTCGCCGCAGAGCGGGTTGAGATCGTGGAACTCGAGGTCCGGATCTTCAATCTCGGCCTCGGGCGGACTCCAGTTGTGAGGGTGCTTGTAGTGATCGAGGATGTTCTCGCGGTACAGGTCGTCCATTGCCAACAAGCGTAGCGAGCGCCGACTCGTCCACCCCACCGCCCCACGTGCCGGCCCCGGCTGCTCCGTCCCCGCTATAATGGTTAGCGAAGCTAATTATCCCGAAGGACCACCCGCGTATGTCCCCAGACGCGCGCCCACGCGCACACACCGACAGCAGCACACAGGTGCTTCCCGCAACCACCGCTACTGCATCCGACCTCGAGCTCGCTGCTCGCCTGCGCCTCGCCGTCACCCGCCTGGCGCGTCGGCTGCGCCAGCAGTCCGCGGAGGGCCTCACCCCGTCACAGACCTCGGCGCTGGCGAGCATCGAGCGCCGCGGGCCGCTGACGCCGAGCGAGCTCGCGAGCATCGAGCGAATCCAGCGCCCCACCGCAACCCGGGTCCTGGGCCACCTGATCGCTGCGGGCCTGGTCACACGCGAGGCAGACGCGCTCGACCGCCGGATCGCACGGGTGCGCGTGACTCGCGAGGGAGCGGCGGTGCTCAGGCGCGGCCGCTCGCGCAAGAACGCCTATCTGGCCAAGCGGCTTCGAAAGCTCGAGCCGGAGGACCTTCAAACCCTCGAGCGCGCAGCCGAGCTCATCGAGCGCCTGATCGAAGACGGCGAGGACCAAACGGCATGACGCGCGTCCGCCGCGCCGGCCGGATCACGTTCGCCGCCCTGTCGGTCCCCAACTATCGCCTGTATTTCGCCGGCCAGTCGACCTCCCAGATCGGGACCTGGATGCAGATGACCGCGCAGGCGTGGCTGGTGCTGACGCTCACCCACTCCGGCGCCGCGCTCGGCGGGATAGTCGCGCTACAGACGCTGCCGGTGCTGCTGCTGGCCCCCTACGGCGGCGTGATCGCCGATCGCGTGGACAAGCGCCGGATGATGATCGCGCTCCAGAGCGCGATGGGCATCCAGGCGCTGATCCTGGGGCTGCTGACCGTCACGGGCCAGGTCCGCGTGTGGCAGATCGGCGCGCTCGCGTTCCTGCTGGGACTCAACAACGCGTTCGAGAACCCATCCCGCCAGTCGTTCATGATGGAGATGGTCGGTCCCGACCACCTGCGTAACGCGGTCACCCTCAACTCGGTGATGGTCAACGTCGCCCGGACGATCGGTCCAGCGATAGCCGGGATCCTGATCGCCACGGTCGGCGAGGGCGTCTGTTTCCTCGTCAACTCCGCGAGCTTCGCCGCGGTCGTCACCTCGCTGCTCGCGATGGACCTCTCGCGACTCAACCCCGCGGAGCCCACGCCACGAGCCAAGGGCCAGCTGCGCGAGGGCCTCAGATACGTGCGCGGCACCCCGCAGCTCGCGGTCCCGCTGCTGATGATGGCGGCGGTCGGCTGCCTGACCTACGAGTTCCAGGTCTCGCTGCCGGTGATGGCGAGCAAGGGCCTGCACGCCGGCGCCACCGGGTTTGGCTTCATGACCACCGCCATGGGCATCGGCGCGGTGGCCGGCGGCCTGCTCGTCGCGGCCCGGGGCAAGATCGGCCTGCGGCCGCTCGTGCTTGCGGCCTCCGTATTCGGCGTGGCGATGACGTTCGCGTCGCTGGCCCCCTCGCTGGCGTTCGAGCTCGTGGCGCTGGCGTTCGTCGGCAGCGCGAGCATCACGTTCATGTCCACGGGCAACTCGACGCTTCAGCTGAGCGCCGCACCCGAGATGCGCGGACGTGTGATGTCGCTGTGGTTCGTCGCCTTCCAGGGCTCGACGCCGATCGGCGGCCCGATCGTCGGCGCACTCATGGGCGTCCTGGGCGCGCGCGCCGGCCTGGGCCTCGGCGCCGTCACCTGCGTCGCGGTGGCGCTGGCCGGCCTGGCCATGCTCGCCGCGCACAAAGCACGCTCGGAGGGCTCAGTCGAGGCGCAGCACGCGCCGGACCTCGTCGAGCCCGGCGATCAGCCGCTGGACGTCCTGCGCCGAGTTGTGGACCGCGAAGGACGCCCGCGTCGTCGCCGTGACGCCGAGCCTGCGCATCAGCGGCTGCGCACAGTGATGTCCCGCGCGCACGCACACCCCGAGCCGGCCGAGGATCTCGCCGATGTCGTGCGGGTGCGCGCCCTCGAGCGAGAAGGACACCAACGCGCCACGGTCCGCGGCCGCGGCCGGACCGAACAGGACTAGCCCGGGAACATCCGACGAGAGGCGCTCCAACGCCTCGCCCGCAATCGACTCCTCGTGCGCGCGGACGTTCGCCATCCCGATCGCCCGCAGCCAGTCAACCGCGACCCCGAGCCCGATCGCCTCGGCGATCTGCGAGGTCCCGGCCTCGAACTTCCACGGCAGGTCGGTCCAGGTCGACTCGTTGGCCGCCACCGTGCGGATCATGTGGCCCCCGCCGATGAACGGTGGCATGTCCTCCAAGAGCTCACGCCGGCCGTGCAGCACGCCGATCCCGGTCGGGCCGTAGGCCTTGTGGCCGGTCCAGGCGTAGAAGTCGACGTCGAGCGATCGCAGGTCCACCGGCATCTGCGGCACCGCCTGGGTACCGTCGACGAGCACGACGGCGCCGGCGGCGTGGGCCCGTCGCGCGATCTCCGCCACCGGGTTGATCGTGGCGAGCACGTTCGAGACGTGGACGAGCCCCACGAACGCCGGCACACGCTCCAACAGCACATCCAGAGCCTCCAGGTCGAGCTGTCCGTCGCCGAGCACCGGCACGTAGGCGAGCTCGGCCTCTCGGTCCTGGCAGAGCAGCTGCCAGGGGACGATGTTGGAGTGGTGCTCCATCTCGGTCAGCACGACGAGGTCGCCCCGTTGCACGTTCTGGCGACCCCACGTGTAGGCGACGAGATTGATGGCGGCTGTCGCATTGGCGGTGAAGATCGTCTCCTCGGGCGTTGACCCAAGCCAGTCCGCGATCCGCGCCCGCGCCCCCTCGTACAGGTCCGTGGCCTCGACCGCGAGCGGGTACACCCCGCGATGGATCGACGCCCTCGACTCGGTGTAGTACCGGGTCATCGCATCGATCACCGGCTGCGGCGTCTGCGAGGTGGCGGCCGAATCGAGATACGTGATCGGGTAGCCGTCGATCGTCCGGCGCAGCACCGGGAACTCGGACGTGATATCCGCGAGCCCGGTGAGAGCGGTCGAGACCGCCATTACGCTGCCGCCTCCAGGCCCTCCGTGATCCACCCGTAGCCCTTGGCCTCGAGCTCGTCCACGAGCGATGGTCCGCCCTCGCGCACGATCCGCCCCCGATACATCACGTGCACGTGGCTCGGCTGTACGAGGTGGAGGATGCGCTGGTAGTGGGTGATGATCAGCACGCCCATTTCGGGCCCGGCGACCGAGTTGACGCCGTTGGCTACGACCCGCAGCGCGTCGATGTCGAGCCCCGAATCGGTCTCGTCCAGGATGGCCAGCTCGGGCCTCATCAACGCAAGCTGCAGGATCTCCATGCGCTTCTTCTCGCCGCCGGAGAAGCCCTCGTTCAGATACCGGCTCGAGAACTCCCGCGGAACGTCGGTCAGCTTCATCGCCGCCTCGACCACCTTGCGGAAGTCGCGCAGCGGAATCGGCTCCTCGCCGCGCCCCTCGCGATGGGCGTTCAAGACCGTCCGCAGGTACTTGGTGACCGTGACGCCCGGCACCGCCACCGGGTACTGGAAGGCCATGAACAGACCCCGCCGGGAGCGCTCGTCCGGGTCGGCGTCGGTGATGTCCTCGCCGTCGAGGAGGATCTGACCCTCGGTGATCTCCATCCCGGGATGGCCCATGATCGCGTTCGCGAGGGTCGACTTGCCCGAGCCGTTGGGACCCATCAGCGCGTGGATCTGGCCCTTGGTGACCGTCAGGTCCACCCCCCGCAGGATGTCCTTCTCGCCGGCTCGCACGTGAAGGTTTCGGATCTGTAGCTCTGCCATTTCAGCTTTCTGTTGTGTTTTCAGACGGTCGCGGCGGGCACGCGTTCGCCTCGACGGGAGAACTCGACCAGGTCGGCGAGCGTCGTCGTCTGCAGCGAGCGGATGATTCCGCCCTGCACACGTGTCCACAGGAGCTTGGTGGCACAGCCGCGACCCGCGTCCGGCTCATGCGAGCACAGCACGCGCTCGGTGTGATCGTGGACGAAGCACTCCATCGGTGCGATCGCGCCCTCGAGCGCCTGCACGACCTCGTCCATGGCGATCTCCTCGGCGGGCCGCGCGAGCCAGTAGCCGCCATGCGCGCCCCGGGCACTCATCACCAGCCCGGCCTTGCGCAACCGCGCGACCACCTGCTCGAGATAGGCGAGCGGCAGCCCTTCGGCGTCGGCGATCGCCTTGAGGCTGGTCGGGTGCTCTGGCGACTGGCGTCCCAGCTCGACCATCAGCCGCACGCCGTACTCCGCCTTGGAGGAGAAGATCATTCGGGGTTATATCCTACCACGGAGGTAGGGTATTTATTTTAAGGGACCGCCTATCTGTAGGGTCCCGCCCATGGCCGAATTGGGCCTTGCCACACCTGATGACATCGCGCGGGCGGCCGCCGTGGCACGGGAGAAAGGACGGCTCGGCATCGACACGGAGTTCATGTCCGAGGGTCGCTACAGGGCGATGCTGTGCCTGACCCAGATGGCCGTCGACGATCCCGCTGCCCGCGACGGTGTCCGGATCGTCCTTATCGACGCCCTCGACGAGGTCGACGTCACGCCGGTCCGGGAACTGCTGAACGACCCCGCGATCGAGGTCGTGCTCCACGCCGGCCGCCAGGACGTCGCGATCCTCCGGAGGGCCTGGGCAACGGAGATGAACAACATCTTCGACACGCAGATCGCGGCCGGGTTCGCGGGCGGGAGCGCCCAGGCGGGGTACGCCAACCTGCTCGGGGCCATCCTCGGCCGGCGCGTAGGGAAGACCGCCAGCTTCACGCGCTGGGATGCCCGTCCGCTGACGCCCGAACAGCTCAGCTACGCCGCCGACGATGTCGCTCATCTGCTCACGCTCTCCGACGAGCTCCAGCGCCGCCTGATCCAGAGCCATCGCCTCGGGTGGGCGCGCGAGGAGTGTCGGCGCCTCGAGTCCGCGACCGACGAGCGTGATCCAAACGCGGCCTGGGAGCGCCTGCCGCGCGTCAACCAGCTCGATTCGCGGGCCCGTGCGGTCGCGCGAGCTCTCGGGGCGTGGCGAGAGCGCACGGCCGCCGGTGAGGACCGGCCGGTCGGCTCGGTGCTCGCCGACGCTCCCCTGGTCGAGCTCGCGAAGCGCCAACCGTCGAACCCCCGCTCCCTCGAGCAGATCCGCGGCATGTATCCGTCCACGATCAGACGCCGCGGCGAGGCGATCCTCGCCGCTATCGCCGCGGGACTGAAGGACGAGCCGATTCCCCGCGAGCCGGCACGCCAACGTGCCGAACTGGCGGACGCGCCCCTCATTGCACTGGCCGAGGCGCTCCTGCGGGCCCGCTCGCTGGAGGCAGGACTCGCCTACGAGCTGATCGCCTCCCGGGCAGAGCTCGAGCAAATCGTCGCTTCCGCCCGCCGAGGCGAGCCCGAGCCGCGGGTGAGAACGCTGAACGGGTGGCGGCGCGAGCTCGTGGGGGCCGACCTGAGGGACCTGCTGGAGGGCCGCAAGGCGATCGCCGTCGGCGGCCACGGGCGTCTCGAGCTGCGCTAGGAGTTCCCGACCTCGAGCATCATCGAGAGCGCCGGAACCTGATCGAACAGTGTGTGCGACAGGGCGATCCAGATCTTCCCGGGTCGTTTGATCTGCCCGAGCTCGACTCCCTGAAGGTCCCCCGTGGCGGTCGCGTACGTCAGCCTCAGTTTGTGTCCCGGAGAGTCCGCCGCCCGTTCGTTCCCGGTATCGCCTCCGGCGCCGCTCCATCCATGGCTGAGGAGCTGGTGGTGCTCGCTCAACAACAGATCGTCGGAGGTCTTGTAGCGCCGATCGGCCACGACGAGCTCGATCGCGCAGAACGCGTTCGCGCCCTTGTCGCATTCGCGAACCTGCGTGACGACGGTCGCGCCCTGGACGAGCGGCAACTGGGAGACGTCGGGTGTACGACTCTTTGCGCTCTGGCCGCACCCGGCGAGCGCCGCCGCGGTCACCAGGAGCGCCAGTCCTAGTCCTAGTCTTCCGGCGGTCATGGGATCCAGCCCAAGCGTAGCCAAGCTCCCGCCCTGGGCCCTGGCGCTTCTCCACGACTCCCGCGTGGCGCGGCTCGGCGTGCTCGCCGGCGACGGCGTCCCCCGCGTCCTCCCGGTCACGTACGCGATCAGCGGCGAGGCGATCGTCACCGCCGTCGATCAGAAGCCAAAGCGCGTCCCGGGCAACCGGCTGGCGCGCGTGGCCTGGCTGCGGGCGCGGCCACAAGCGGCGCTCACCGTCGATCACTACGACGACGACTGGTCGCAGCTCGCTTGGGTGCAGGCGATCGGCCTCGTCTCCGTGGTCGACGCCGCGGACGCGCCGGAGGCGATCGCCGCGCTCGCCGACCGCTACCGCCCGTACCGCGCGCAGGCGCCGGCGGGTCCGGTGCTCGTCCTCGAGCCCGCGCGCCTCGTGTGGTGGCGCGCCTCCCCGTGAGCGTCGCCCGCTACGCGCTCGGCGCCGCGTCGCTGGCGATCGTCTTCGGCTCCCTCGGCGCGGCGGCCGTGGCGCTGCGCCGTCGCTTCATGGGCGGGTGGATAGGCGCGCCGGCGCGACTGGCCGAGGTGGTGGTTGGCCTGGCGATCCTGGTGGCGATCCTCGAGGTGCTCGGCGCGATCGGCTTGTTCCGGCTCGGTCCCGTGCTGGTCGCCGCGGTGCTGGTGGGCGTCGGGGGTGCTCGCGCCCTGCGCTCGCGCCCGGCCGGCGCCGCCCGCGTTCACCTGCCCGGCGGGCCCGCGTTCGCCGCCATCGTGATCGCGGGCGCGGTCGCCGCCGAATGGGCCGTCCCGACGGCGCAGTCCTATGACATCGGCGTCCGCACGTTCGACTCGCTCTGGTATCACCTGCCGTGGGCGGCGTCGTTCGCGCAGACCGGTCATATCACGCCGCTGCGGTTCACCGACGTCGAGTACCTGACCGCGTTCTATCCGGCGAGCGCGGAGCTGATCCATGGCCTCGGGATCGTGACGTTCGGCTACGACACGGTGTCGCCGGCGCTCAACCTGCTGTGGCTGGGTCTGTCGCTGCTCGCGGCGTGGTGCATCGGCCGTCCGCGCGGCGCCGGAGCGGGAACGGCCGCGGGAGCGGCCCTCGCGCTCGCCACCCCGATGATGTACTTCTCTCAGGCCGGGAGCGCGGCCAACGACATCGTCGGGGTGTTCTTCCTGCTCGCCGCGGTGGCCCTGCTCATGAACGGCGAGGGCGAGGCGGCTCCGTTCGTGCTCGCCGCGATCTCCGCCGGGCTTGCGGTCTCGGTCAAGCTGAGCTTCCTCGGCCCGGTCCTCGCACTGACTCTCGGGGCGCTGACGCTCGCGCCGGCCGGCCGGCGGCTCGCGCGCGCGGGGCTGTGGCTCGGGCCGCTGCTCCTCGCCGGCGGCTTCTGGTACGCGCGGAACCTGGTCGCGGTCGGCAACCCGCTGCCGTGGACGAGCCTCGGGTTCCTGCCCACGCCGGCGGCGCCGCTCCAGCAGGGGACGGGGTTCGCTCTCGCCCACTACATCGGCGACGGGCGCGTCTGGAGCCACTTCGTGCAGCCGGGATTGACGGCCGGGCTGGGTGGCTGGTGGGACGTAATCCTCGCGCTCGCGGTGCTCGGCCCGGTGCTGTGCCTGCTGCCCGGGGCGGGCCGCACGGTGCGGACGATGGCCCTGGTCGCGCTCGCGTCGCTCGCCGCCTACGTGATCACGCCCGAGACCGCAGCCGGTCCACGGGGCGACCCCCTGGGGTTCGCGTTCAACCTGCGCTACGCGGCCCCCGGTCTGAGCTTGTCGCTGGCGGTGGTCGCGCTCGCTCCGGCTTGGGCCGGCGTCAAGCGACAGGCCGCGCTGGTCGCCGGGCTGGTCGCGGTGCTGGTCGCCACCCTCGCCCAGCCGTCACTGTGGCCAAGCCGGCACGCCACGGTGGCGGTTCTCGCTGGGTTCGCGGTGCTCCTCGGCGCATCCGCGGTCCTCGCCTTCGCCACTGGGCGCGCCCCCGGCCAGCGGGCCGGGGCGCGCCAATCACCTCTTCTGGCGCTCGCCGCCACCGCCGCGGTCGCGCTGATCGCGGCGGCCGGCGCCGGCTACGCGCTCGAGCGCCACTACCTGCGGGGCCGCTACACGTACGTGCCGGGTGTGTCGTCGCTGTCGAGGGTGTGGGCGCTGTTTCGCTCGGTGCACGACTCCCGCGTGGGCGTCGTCGGAACGTTCGGCGGCTTCTTCTCCTATCCCCTGTTCGGCCTCGACAGCTCGAACCGCGTGCAGTACGTGGCGCAGCGCGGAGCGCACGGCTCGTTCACGCCGATCCGGACGTGCTCGGGATGGCGGACCGCGGTCAACGACGGCCGCTACCGGTACCTGGTGACCACGCCCGCTCGCGACCCCTGGCATCCCTCGACGCTCGAGCCCTCTCCCGAGTGGACCTGGACCGGCTCTGACCCGGCCGCCCGCGTCATCTACAGCCAGCGGGCGCTGGGGCAGCCCATCGTCGTCTATGAGCTGAACGGCCCGCTCGACCCATTCACTTGCGCACGTGCGGCGGGCACCACGAGCGCGCGCGGCTAAGCTCAGCGTTGTGACCACGACGACCGATCCTCTCACCGATCCCGAACTGCTCCAGACCGAGTGGGACCTCGAGCCGCTCGTCGGCAGCGAGGGCGAGGCCGGGGTCGACCGGAGGCTCGCCGAGGCCTCCGAGCTCGCCTCGACGTTCGCCGACGCTTACGCGGGGGAAGTCGCTCAGCTCGACGGACCGGGGTTGGTGGGCGCGATGCGCGAGCTCGAGCAGGTCCATGAGCTGATTGGCCGCGCGGCCTCGTTCGCCTCGCTGCGGTTCTCGACCGACGAGGCCGACCCCGCGCGCGGCGCGCTGTTGCAGCGGATGCAGGAGGGGGTCACCGAGATCGAGCGCAAGCTCCTGTTCTTCGACCTCGAGTGGGCGGCGCTCGAGGACGAGCGAGCCGAGGAGCTGCTCGAATCCGAGGGACTCGACTTCTGCCGCCATCATCTCCGCAGCCTGCGACGCTACCGCCCGCACCTCCTCTCCGAGCCCGAGGAGAAGATCCTCTCCGACAAGTCGATCACGAGCCAGAGCGCCTGGGGGCGGCTGTTCTCGGAGCTCACCTCGGCGCTGCGGGTCGGCCTCGACGGTCAGGAGCTGACGCTCGACGTTGCCCTCAGCCTGTTGCAGTCGCCCGAGCGCGACACGAGACGCGCCGCCGCCGAGGCGGTGTCGAGCGCTCTGGAGCCCGGCTTGCGCACCAGGTCGTTCATCTACAACACGCTCGTCTACGACAAGTCGGTGGAGGATCGGTTGCGCTCATACCCCCACTGGCTTGCGAGCCGCAACCTCTCGAACGAGGCCTCCGATGAGTCCGTGATGGCGCTGATCGAGGCGGTCCGAGGACGCTTCGACATCCCCCAGCGGTGGTACGCCCTCAAGGCGCGGCTGCTCGGAATCGAGCGGATCGCCGACTACGACCGGGCGGCGCCGGTGCTCGCCGAGGAGGTCACGTTCTCGTATGGCCAGGCGCGCGAGATGGTGCTCGACGCCTACGACTCGTTCTCGCTCGAGGCGGGGCGGATCGTCCGGCGCTTCTTCGACGAGCGCTGGATCGACGCGCCGGTGCGGCCGAACAAGCGCGGCGGCGCGTTCTGCTCCTACACGGTCCCGAGCGTCCACCCCTACGTGCTCTTGAACTTCACCGCCCGACGGCGCGATGTTCTGACGATGGCGCACGAGCTGGGCCACGGCCTGCACGCCGCGCTCGCCCAGCCGCAGGGGGTCTTTCATCAGTCGACGCCCCTGACACTGGCGGAGACGGCGTCGGTGTTCGGGGAGACGCTCGTGTTCGAGCGGCTGATGGCCGCCGCCGACAGCGACGAGCGGCGGCTGAGCCTCCTTGCCGATCGGATCGACGGCGCGATCGCGACGGTCTTCCGCCAGATGGCGATGAACCGCTTCGAGCACCTCGTCCACACGCGCCGGCGCGGCGAGGGAGAGCTCTCGGCGGACCGGATCTCCGAGCTGTGGACGGAATCTCAGGCCGAGCTGTTCGGTGATTCGGTCGAGATGACCGAGGGCTACCGAGTGTGGTGGTCATACGTCCCGCACTTCATCACCACGCCGGGCTACGTCTACGCCTACGCCTACGGTCAGCTGCTGGCACTGTCGGTGTACCGGCGCTACCGGGACGAGGGCGAGTCGTTCGTGCCCCGCTACCTGGAGCTGCTCGCGGCGGGTGGCTCGCGGAGCCCGGACGAGCTGGCCGCGATCGTGGGGATCGATCTGAGCGATCCGGGCTTCTGGGACGCGGGGCTGGCGCTCGTCGAGGAGCAGCTGACCGAGGCCGAGAGGCTGGCAGCGTCTACGACTTAGCTTTGCGCGTGCGCGAGCGCTGCTCCTGGCGCTCGACCACGTTGACGATCAGCTTCAGCACCTGATCGACGCCGGTCGCGGTCGCGTCACCCTTCTCGAACGCCTCGCGCCAGTCGCGCAGGTGCCCCTTGGTGGCCAGCGAGTTGAAGTGCGAGCGCGGGAGCGAGACCCGCACGCGGCTGTCGGCGGCGATGTCCTTGGTCACTTTCGGCCCTGGCAGCTCGATCCGGTACATCTGCACGTCGCCCTTGGCCCGGAGCTCGAGCCCGGCCACCAGCTTGAGCGGTTGGAGTGCCGGCACCTCCTCGAGGAAACGGTTGACCGCAGTCTCGATCAGCTCCTTGGTGTCGGCGGCCATCAGATCTTGTGGCGCTGGAGCAGCTTGCGCCCGATCACCATCCGCTGGATCTCGCTCGTGCCCTCGCCGATCAAGAGCAGCGGCGCGTCACGGTACAGGCGCTCGATCTCGTACTCCTTGGAGTAGCCGTAGCCGCCGTGGATGCGGAACGACTCCTCGACGCAGAAGCGCCCCGCCTCGGTGGCGAACAGCTTGGCCATCCCGGCCTCGAGGTCGGAGCGCTCGCCGGCGTCCTTGAGCCGCGCCGCCCGGATCGTGAGCAGCCGGGCGGCCTCGACCTGCGTGGCCATGTCGGCGAGCTTGAACTGGATGGCCTGGTGGTTTGCGATGTGCTTGCCGAACGTCTTTCGTTGCTGGGAGTACCGGAGGGCCAGCTCGAGGGCCCTTTGGGCGATGCCGACGCCGCGCGCGGCCACGTTCACGCGTCCGACCTCGAGCGCGTCCATCATCTGGGTGAAGCCCTGGCCGAGGCCCGCGTCTTCGCCGCCGAGGACGCTGTCCGCCGGCGTTCTGAAGCCGTCGAACACGAGCTCGGTCGACTCGACCCCCTTGTAGCCGAGCTTCCTGATCTTCGGGGGGATGGTGAGGCCGGCGTTCTCGGTCGCGCCGGGCTCCTTCTCGCAGACGAAGCAGGTCATCCCCTTGTATTTGGGCTCGGCGTCCGGGTC
>Ga0213881_10001131_pt1 | contig 13425 bp, 10 predicted proteins | sample BarmaccoBMER_R08_FD_160104 | JGI IMG/M metagenome (GOLD analysis project Ga0213881, IMG submission 160104) | Barbacenia macrantha exposed rock microbial communities from rupestrian grasslands, the National Park of Serra do Cipo, Brazil - ER_R08 ... | reverse complement strand
GTTTCTTTGTAAATAAGAATGGCTAAAGAGGTAGATTTGTTTCCGCGAAACCTATATAAGTAGGTAATTTAATTTACATCTTAACAGGTACAGAACTGTGATCTCAAACAATTTATAGATTTAAATCGTATCTTGTATATATCGGGGAATCGTTAGGATTTTATCGGAGAGTATTTGCACTCGAAAGGGTTAATATGAATATTAAATAATCGGACATAGAACGCTAAGGTTGTATGTCTAAAGGGAAACAGCCCTAAACAAGAGTTAATAAGGTTCCAAAATTATTGTTAAGTGAAATAAAGGATGTGCCTCCAAATACAATTAGGAAATAGGCTTAGAAGCGGCCATTTTTTGAAGACCTCGTAACAGAGCACTAATTTATAATAGGAGATCACACCTAAAATTTAACGGATTTAAACAATATACCGAAACCTTGTCTATATATAAGTATAAAAATAAATATATGATATATGTAGGGTAGCGGAACATTGAATAAATCAGTGATTTATTCTTTATAAGAATAAAAAAAAATAGATAATTCAAGTGATAATGCTGATATGAGTAACGAAAAAGAAATTAATAATTGCTCGCCTAAAGCTTATGGTATTAAATAAAATTTACGGTCTCTAAGAATTGGTTAAAACAAAAAAAATATGGAGTGTGACATTGTCCTACTTAATAATAAAACACAATAACTATACTGAATAACTTAATATAACGTGTAAATATTACCACCTTAAAGGATATTTTCACTAAAACTGGAAAAAATCTGTTTAAGGGTAATCACTCCTAGTAAATACAAAGAACCAGTGTTATATAAGTTAAATTGTGGGCTAAATACAATCGTTTAGGAACGTATAGTAGTCAGTATATGCTTATGTAAATGACTAAAATATTTAAGATTTAGCCTTATAAGAAACAATAGAGATAGGATGAAAAGTTTGATGAGGAAAAGGGTCTCAAAAATAACTAATTTTAGTGTAATTAGTTCTGGAAAAATTATCCCTAGATAACACCGTACCTAAATACTACCACAAGTAAGCTAGTAGAGAATACGAAGGCGTTTGAGTAATCAATCATTAAGGAACTCGGCAAATTGACTCACGTAACTTCGGGATAAGGTGGGCCATTTTTATTTGGTTATAAAAATAATCATTTTAAAAAGAGGAAGCATGGAATAGTGTTGTACGACTGTTTAATTAAAACAAAGCACTCTGCTAAGATACTAATCGATATATTGAGTGTGATGTCTGCCCTGTGTCGGCTGGGTAACGGATTTGCTTAGCTTTTACAGGTTAGGCTTTGAAGGAAACCCCGATAAACGGCGGCCTTACCTATAAGGGTCCTAAGGTAGCGGAATACCCTGGCCGTTAAATGCGGTCTTGCATGAATGATGTAACGATACAACAGCTGTCTCGATGATTGGCTCAGTGAAATTGGAATAACTGTGCAGATACAGTTTACCTCTAGATAGACGAGAGTGCGACTAGAAAAATATTTTATAACAATATGGTGAAAACCCATCTAATAGTCCATTATTAGAGCTCATACAGCATGCATTAGAAGTAATTTTTTTGTGTGAAGCCTGTAAAAAAAAAATAGTTAAATTACTATCCAGCCTATAATTTAAGGTTGGTGAGCTAGATTACTATGAATAATTAGCGTGAATCCACGGCTGAAGCGTATTACTAGAGAAAATTTTATTGATAGTAGAAAAGAGTTCTCGATCTTTTCTTTATGGACCATTTTATCAATATACGTATAGTGGAATTCTAAGGTAATCGTTAAGGTGTTATAAAGTAGACTAGGTAAGGCCAATAATATCCAATATTTATTATTGGAAGTTTAATCGCAAGATTAAATATATATTAGTGGGTAGAGGATGTTCTAAAAAGCGAATGCCTTGTTGTAATAGCAAGGATAGGTTGAATGACTGATTTGAAAAAATGCTGACTTAGAACTGGTGTTAAGTATATATTTTATAATCTTTCTTTCTTTATTTTTAGTTTATTTTTATTTTTTAATCTTTGTTTTGATTTACATCTTATAATAGAATTATAAGAAAGGATTTTAAAATAAACGAAATGACTTCTTACATATATTTATACATAATATCTTTTTTTTCCTACATTTTTTTAGATTTTTTAATAAAAAGAGGACTTTTGGGTAATAATTTCCGCAATAAAATAATTAGATTTCAAGATAACCAAATTAAATCTTCAATTTATTGATTTGTAATAATTACAATTATTTTATTTCTAATTATTTTATTTATAATTATGCCTGATGGTATTACATATTATGATGAGGAGACTGGAAAAGCTGTAGCTAATGTTCAAGGTAATAATATTAATATTCATAATCCTAATATTAATTTATCTAGTTCTTTTTCTAATGCTATAACTAGTTTAGGTATAGGAGGTACAATAGCAGCAGGTATAACTAGTTCAAGTGCTTTAATGAAATCAGGAACTCCTTTAGGAGTAAAAATGGGTGTAACTGCTCTAGGAGGTGCAGTAGGTGGAGGTTTGTTTATTGCTGCAAATTATTTTAATACTGTATTACAACATAAAGCAAAACCTGTTTCTAATGGAAAAACTTCTGATACTATTTTTTCAACTAAATCAGCTTTAGATGGAAATGAAAATGATTCTTTAAATGCTGTATTAGGATTGTTTAATATTAATATGATGTTAAATATATGTATATTATATTTACTAATAGCATTAGCTATACTTTTTATTAGCAACTATGTTGCGGAAAATAAGCTAAGTCTCGCTTTCGTTCAAGATATTTTTGCTACGCGTTTCTATTTATTAATAATGAAATTATTAAAATATATTAGTAAAACTAATAAAATATGAATGCTTATAACTTGAGTTATATTAATTATAGCCTGTTCAGGCTCTATTTGCATCTCATATTTTATATTAACTCATTTAGATATTATTTCTGATATATATCAGAACAGTAAAAAGTAACTTAAATAAACATGAAAAAAGATTTTAAAAAACCTCAGAAAAAAATACTTTCTCCCTATTGAGTAACAGGCATAGTTGATGCTGAAGGGAATTTTTCTATAAATAAACAAAAATACGGTCACAATTACAAGTTTACTTTCTCTTTCAAAGTAACACAAAAAGAACATTCTTTAGGTATACTTCATGATTTAAAAAATTTTTTTAATTGTGGGCATATCCATATAGATAATAGAAAAGAAAATGCATATAAGTATAACATTGCAAGATTAGAAGATATTTTTAATATTATTATACCACATTTTGATAAGTATCCTCTATTAACTTCTAAGAATCTAGATTTTTTAGATTTCAAAAAAGCTGTTTATCTGCTTAAAAATAAATTGGATTTGTATGAAAATGAAATTTTATCCATTAAAAATAATATGAATAGTAAACGATCTTATGCTGAAAGATGAAATTTTTATGAAAGTAAAAAAATTATATTAAATCCTGAATGATTGCAAGCATTTATTGATGGGGAAGGATGTTTTCAATTTAATATTGTAAATACAATTAATAGAAAAAAATTATATACAGCATATATGCCTACTCTATCAATAAGTCAAAGTAGTCATAGTGTTAAGATTTTAAAAGCTATCATAGATTTTCTTGGTATAGGTTATTTAAAACCTAAATATGATATAACAAATATGGAAATAGCTAAGTTGACTAAAGTTAATAGATGTATATTTAATAAAAATACAGAAATAATAAAATTTATAGATAAATATCCAATGTATACTCGTAAACATTTAGATTATCTAGCATGAAAAGAATTGATAAAATTAAAGAAAGATAACAAACATAACACACCAGAAGGTAGATTATTAATAGAACAAATAAAAAACTCTATGAATAGAGGAAGAAAAGATAAATAAAATATAAATAAACTTAATGCTTGAGCCGTATGCGATGAAAGTCGCACGTACGGTTCTTAGAGGGGGAGATTTCAGCAATGAAACGACCTATCTCGACAGACCCTATGCAGCTTTACTGTTACTAATTTAGGTTGTAATATAAGAATTTCCAGAGTATAAGGTTGTTAAGTGTAGCTTTTATGAATACTAAATAAGTATATATAATCTATGTCTCTTTTCTTTTAACATAAATGAGACACCTTTATTTACTTTATTACGGTTTGTTGATTGGAAGGCAGTTTATGCGGGGCACAGATCCCATAAAAAGTACCTGGGTATATCCAAAATTCTAATTGTAAAATTGCATGTTTTATTCTGCAAGTTGAAATGAAAACACTTGTTTATTACTTTCTTCTGTTTTTACTTTTAGTTTGCTATTAATTATTAATTAATAATTATTCAGTTATTGTTGTATTGAATACGATTTTTTATTTTATTTAAGTAAGATTTTAATTATATGGTGAATAGATGTAAAAAAGAATAATTAATTATTTAATAATTATTCTTATTTGTAATATAAAAGCTTTTATATTATGATACTTAATATTACTTTAAAAGTTTAATGGCTTAATCTTGCTTTACTGTTAGACCTACAAGTCCATCAGTCGCGTAAGCGGGGCATATGATCGCAAGATACGGAAAGGAAAGGTCTTGGATTTTTGAAAAAGTTACGCTAGGGATTAAAAGTGAGTCCCCCAATTATTAAAAAATATTGGTAAGTATCTGGGTAAATTTCAAAAATTACTGTATTATACAGTAAATTTGAAGCGAAACTTATTATAAGAACGTTCAACGACTAAAAGATTAGTTTTAATCTTATTACTTAATAATCCAGCATTTATTGTGAAATTTAAATTGTAGATATATTAATAATAATTAGTGTACATTAATATACATTAATGAAATAGACTCAATCATAGTTGAGTTATATTATATATATTGAAATTATTAATTTCAATGTAATTAAGATAACTGGTGTTATGTTAAATCTATTTGAATTATATAATAATAATAAAACTGAAAAAAAAAAAAAAAAAGAAAAAAAAAAAAGAAACTTTCAAGAAAAACATAATAAACATTATCCATCTGCTGCTAGAGAATGAAATAATAGTATATATGTCTTTAATAAAAATGCTATTAATTTGATACCCCAAGCTACGGAATTAGCTACTAAATTAATTAAAAGTTATTTTAATTTATATAATTTAAAACTTGAACGTAAAATAAGAAGTAGTAGATTGTTACGTAGATTAAGAAAACTTTCATCAAATAAAATTTATGTAAGTAATGGTGAATTTAAACACACAAATAATAAAGTAGTAATAACTTTGTATTTATTTAATAGACAAAAATTTAATTTTGATAAAAAAATTAAAAAAGCTTTTTTTAAAGCTTGATCAAACCAATATATTTTATATAGAAGATGACTTTTGCTTGAAGTAAAAGCTATACAATCTATAAAAAAATGAAACAAGAAAAAGCTTATATTAATAAATATAATAGAATCTCGCACTAAAAATAAACAAATTTTAGATTATAAAGGTTTATCTAAATATATAATTTTGTTTTATAAAAAACTTTTAAAAAAATCATTAGACAAATATTTTTTGCATAAATATTATGAACAACTTGTTTTTATTAATAAATCTAAATTTAATTATAATTATTTACAATTTTTAAAAAAATATTTAGAAAAAATATATAACAAGAATGTAGAATTTAATCTAGTTAATTTAAGACGTTTTTATTTAAATAGCGATATATTATCAGAATCTATAGCTCTAAAAATAAGGAAGAATAGAAGAAAATTATTAAAATTTTTAAATACTTTAAAGAGAAAAGTAAAAGTACGTAATAAAAAAAATCTTTATTATAAACCTATTTTAAGTAAATTAAATAATGTTAATAAAAAATACTTAGAAGAAGTGGTATTAAGAGATATTAAACATAAACACGTAACAGGCTTTAGATTAGAAACAAGTGGAAGATTAACTAGACGTTATACAGCATCAAGGTCTATCTCTAAATTAAGATATAAAGGTAATTTATTAAATATAGACTCTTCCTATAGAGGACTATCTTCTGCATTATTAAAAGGTAATCTAAAATCAAATTTACAGTATACTAAATTAAAATCTAAAACACGTATAGGTTCTTTTGGTACGAAAAGTTGAGTGAGTAGCAACTAAACAATTAGCAAAACTAATAATATTTTTAAAAGTTGCTTTTATTTAAATTTAACAATAAATGATGAAATAGTCTGAACCATATTGAAAAATAGGGAAATAAATAATATATTTATGTTAACAAAATTTGAACAGGCTAATGTGCGCAAGAGAGTACAAATTGAGTGCGCGGTTTGGCACCTCGATGTCGGCTTAGCTCATCCACATGAACGCAGAAATCATGAAGGGTTCGACTGTTCGTCGATTAAAGAGCTACACGAGCTGGGTTTAATACGTCGTGAGACAGTATGGTTTCTATCTTCTAGAGGAAATTGGAGTAAAATAAAGACAACCCCTTTGTACGAAAGGAATTGGGCATGTTAACCTATGGTTTACCTGTTGTCTATACGTTTATAAATAAAAATTATAAAGTATACTTTCACTAAAGATATATTTATTGTATAGGCACGGCAGGAAAGTTACGTTAACTAAAGGTAAGTGCTGAATGCATATAAGCGCGAAACTCACTTTACTATACTCTTATATACGTAGTAGAATATTACGAAATTACTATTATAATGTGAAAAAACTAAAAAGATGATCATGCCAATAGTAGTAATAAGCTAGGCTTTAGTTATAATAAATTTAATTTTTTTAGGCATAAAGTACTAATTTTGTAATTTACTAAATATTACTTTTATCCTAATTTTTCACTATAAAAACTTTTAAAAGTATAGCCTGGTTAGCATAAAAGTAATGCTACCGTTTTGTAATCGGTGGAAGTAAGTGCGATACTTACACTAGGCTAAGACTCAGTGGTCAAGTTTGGTTAAGACATAACATTTTCACTGTTGAAACGAGAGTTCAAATCTCTCCTGAGTTAGAGAAATTAGCTCAGTGGTAGAGCAGTCGTTTTACACGCGAAGGGTCAGGTGTCCGACTCACCTATTTCTCAAAGTTTTGATATTTATAATTTAATTTTAATAATTAAATCATATCTAATAGCTTGTGGGCCATTACAATTTTAGTTTATGTTAATAAATACAAAAATAATTTAATATAATTTTAAAACTCTACGAATAATTAGTTTTTATAGGTATATATGCGGGTTGGTGTAACAGTTAACATGTTTGGCTCATGACCAAAATATTGAGGTGCAAATCCTCAGTCCGCACATAAAAGGCTATAGCTTAATTGGTAAAGCCAGCTGCTCATGATAGCTTAGATGAAAGTTCGACTCTTTCTGGCCTTACAGCATTTAGATATGTAACATAAGTTTTGTACTGGTTATATATCCTAGTGTATTGTATTTAACATATTAAAAAAAAAAATGAAATTTATTCTTCTTAATTTATTTACTTTTCATAAATATATATATAATAATGCTATTATAAATAAAGTGTTCCAAACTAGAAAGTTTTATTCGTCATATGATGTAAATGCATCTTCCATTATACCTGTTATATCTTATATAAATGCAGAGTTAGAAAAGGATATTATTATAAAACAAAACAAAAATAAATCTGGTATATATAGATGAATAAATGTAACAAATAATAAAAAATATATAGGATCTAGTATAGACTTAAGTAGAAGATTTAAAGAATATTATAACAAAAATCATATATCTAAAGTCAAACGTAATTTTCCTATACATGCCGCTCTATTAAAGTATGATTTTTGTAATTTTAAATTGGAAATATTAGAATACTGTGATAAATTTAATTTGATAGAGCGTGAACAATATTATATCGATATATTAAAACCTGAGTATAATGTTTTAAAAATAGCGGGTTCAAACTTAGGGTTTAGGCATACTGAGTCCACAAAGAAGCTATTTCGTTTAACACGTTTGGGTCGTCTGTTTAGTGAAGCTACTAGACTAAAACTATCCGCTAATAGTTATAAATCTATATCTGTTATTTTAACAGATATTAAAACAGGAAATATTATTAAATTTTCATCTAAAAGTAAAGCTGCTAAATTTTTAGGTGTTTCTGAAACAACTGTTCGTAATTATATTAAAAAAAATAAATGTTGCAAAGGTTATACTATTATGATAGGGTAAAATATACTTTTGTATGTTTATGTTAATAGCTGAGAATTTTAGTTATTAATATAATAATCCGAGTGCTGGAATGGTAGACAGGATAATCTTAAGATTTATTGATGTAAATCATGTGGGTTCAAATCCCTCCTCGGATAGTTCACTGTTTAATTTTAATAAAATTAAACAGAACACTTTATGTCCTGTATATTAAGTATACAGTAATCTTGCACATTATTTATCTAGGTTCAAATCCTAGTTTCTCCAGTCGACTACTTTTAGTATAATAACGACTATATATTATAAAAAGCTCAGGAAGCTCAATTTGGTAGAGCGGAAAACTGAAGATTTTCCTGTTGTAAGTTCAAATCTTACCCTGGGCAACAAATTGTCTAATAGAGATATTTTCACAGTCATAAAACGGATGTGCTGGAATGGGAGACAGTCTTCGTTTAGGCCGGAGTGGCAAATAGCCGTATAAGTTCAAGTCTTATTATCCGTAATCTTCAATCGAAGATAAGATATAATACAATCAATTTTATTGGTTGTATATTGTGTTAAATTATATAAAAATATGAAAATTATGAATAATGTAAAATGTAAATTAAATCCTAACTGGATAACAGGTTTTGTGGATGGTGAGGGTTGCTTTTATATATGAATTACCAAAAGTAAAAGTCATAAAATAGGATGAAGAGTCCAAGCATGTTTTTAATTAGGATTACATTTAAGAGATAAAGATTTACTATTAGAAATTAAATCATTTTTTAAGGATGCAGGTAATATCTATGAAAATAAAAATATTATAAATTACCAAGTTCGTTCTATTAATGAATTGACAAATATAATAATACCTCATTTTGAAAAATATCCATTAATAAGTCAAAAACAAAGTGATTATATTATATTTAAAAATATAATAGAGTTAATAAATAAAGATGAACATTTAACTAAAGATGGCTTAATTAAAATTATTAATTTGAAAGCTTCTTTAAATTGAGGGCTTTCAGATACCTTGAAGATTAGTTTTCTTAATTCAACTAAAATATAAAGATCTAAAGTTAATCTTTCTACATATATAGATCCTTACTGAATAGCAGGATTCTTTAGTGGTGAAGGCTGTTTTTTTATAAATGTTTGTAGAGCCATGGATTGTAAAACTGGTTATTCTGTAAAATTACAAATGAGAGTAAGTCAACACTCTAAAGAAAAACTATTACTAAATAATATTATGTATACATTAGGATGTGGTACTATAAATAAACACGGTAAATATTTTCTAGTTTATATGATATCAGGTTATAAAAATATAAATAAACTTATTCTTTTCTTTAATAAATATGAAATTAAAGGAATTAAATCCTTAGATTTTCAAGATTTTTGTAAAGCTGCAGAATTAATTAATAAAAAATATCATCTAACAAGAGATGGGCTAGAATAAATACGCAAAATTAAAAATAATATGAATAAAAATAGAATACATATTATTTTATATTCTGTAGACTAATAGGTAAGTCATAGGTCTTTGATACCTAAAATTGGATGTTCGAATCGTCCCAGAATAACAATAAATTTTTGGTATTTACTATTGAGTGTTCGAATCGCTCCAACATAGTTACATGTGCATTATACTTCATACCTATGTATGCGCTAGTTTAATGGTTAAAATGCTATGCTACGGACATGGCGATACAAGTTCGAATCTTGTGCGCGTTATACTTGTTACTTATAATTTAATTAAAATTCCTAATTGTAAATAATACCGTAGATTAAACTATATAAAACAACTGCCCTTATAGCTCAAAGGTAGAGCAAAATACTGTTAATATTTGTATAGATGTTCGAGTCATCTTAAGGGCGTGTTTTATATTAATATAACTTAATCCAAGATTCGAACATAAATAAAAAATTAAAGTAATTTAAATAGGTGGATATAGTTTAATGGTAGAACTACTGTATGTGGCATAGTATATCCTTGTTCGAATCAAGGTATCCTCCCTTAGATATCTATAAGTAAATTTTAAAGACAGTTTTCATGATTAACTAATAATAATCTTTTTAGATTTCAAGCTTTAAAATTAAAAAGTAATAAAATATAAACAGGCAATAACTAGTAATATAATAACAATTTCGAACATGACATATACTATAGCGTACATGTTACGTGAAAACTCAATTTTAGTTTATGTCAACGAAGGGTGAGCATCCACAGAGAAGCGTTTAGATTAAAACAGGAGGTAATAAATAAATATATTTATTTATTCAACACACATAAACTTACTGCTTTAATAGATATTTTAATAGTCTATTTTATATAGTGTTAAAATGAATATAAATAATTCTATTCGCTCAACATTAAGACAAATATCTTGCAAAATTAGTGCAAGATAAGAAGGTTGACCTTAGCTATAATAATTTTAGATATTACTCTACAGCGCAGAATATAAGTTCAACATTAGGTGAAAAAGAAAAATCAAATATATTTAAAGGGATAAGTAAAATAACTATGTGAAAAGAAAGATGATTTCTTTCGTCTAATGCAAAAGATATTGGAACATTATATTTAATGTTTGCAATATTTGCAGGATTAATTGGTACATCTTTTTCTGTTCTTATACGTATGGAATTATCGGGACCTGGAATACAATATATAGCAGATAATCAATTGTATAATAGTATAATAACAGCACATGCGATTATAATGATATTTTTTATGGTCATGCCTGCTATGATCGGAGGATTCGGTAATTTTTTATTACCTTTAATGGTAGGAGGTCCTGATATGGCAAAACAAAGTAACCTCTCAGTTAAAAGATACACATATACACACACACATGCATATAATTTTTCGGGAAAAAGATTTTATTCTACCTACAGAAATAATAAATATAATAATGTTGAAATAAAAAGAAATGAAAAATATTTATATATTAATATAACGATATTATGCTTCTCTTTGATAGCCTGTGCTTTTTTTTTATCTTATAATATAAAGGGTATTTTAGAGTCACCTTTATCTTTTATAGCTTCAGGTTTATTTACTTCAAGTCTAGTTTTATTATATTTTGACGATTTTAAATTATCATCTAATAAATATTTAAAATACTTACAAATATTTTCTTTTATTTGTATACCTTTATATACTATGTATTACTTATATACTTTTCCTTATATCTGAGATATTATATGTTTTGCTAACGACAATGACAATATAAATTTACATGGGCATGTAAATATGACTAAAGAAGCTGCAACAGAAATATCAATAGGGATAAGCAAAGTAGGAAGTCAACTAGGTTCAGGTGCAAGTATTGCAGGAATAGCAGGAGCAGTAGGTAAAGCTATAGCAAAATCTAGTATACCACCTGTACAAAAAGCAGCTATAATAATAGGAAGTGGATTAATAGGTGGTTTAATACATTCAGGTGTAAGTCATATTAATAGAGCAAGTGTATTAGAAAATATGATTAGAAATAATAATATATCAGATATAGATAAGTCAATAAATAAATTAGTAGATGATACAATAACAAATCCATTAGAGGGTCTATTATTCTCTATACAAGGTATAAATACTATTTGTCTTACATTTACTTTAATACTAATAATACAACTATTTATAAGATTTCATGTAAAAGAAAGTATTAATAATAATATATTAGGTACTACTTTAAATAAATATTTAAACAAGTTAATAGTTTTAAATAAAAAAGTTAGTGTTGTATATATTTGATTAATATTAATAATGTTATTAATAGGTTTAGCCGCTTCGATATACTTTAGTAATGAATTATATACTAATATAGATAAATATATCGACATTTATAATAAATTAAGAAATAAATAAAAAATGATGATGAAAAATAACAAAAAAAATTTTAACTCGTACTTAGCTGGTCTATTTGAAGGAGATGGTCATATTTGAATGCCTAAACATAATATGAAAAAAAAGCATAATCCAAGATTTTGTATAACTTTCAATATAAAAAATGAACCTTTAGCCAAAAAATTACTAGAAATAATAGGTTATGGGTTTATTAGATATAAGCCTAAAGATAATGCATGTGTCTTAATAATATCACCTGTAAAAGGTCTTAAATTTATCATTGAATGTATTAATGGTGAGTTAAGAACGCCAAAAATTATACAACTATATAATTTAATAGATTGAATAAACAAAAATCATAGTTCTGAAATAAAAAAAACTTCCTGTAAAAAAAGGAAATTTAGACAAGGATAATTGATTTGCGGGATTTGTAGATGCTGATGGTAGTTTTTCTATTCAACATACTAAATTAGAAAACGGAGCTAAAAAAAGAAAGGTTTCTTGTAGATTAAGAATAGAACAAAGAATGTATGAACCTATAACTAAAAATACTTATTCCGAGGTATTAACAGAAATTAGTACATTCTTAAGTTGTAATCTAAATGTCAGAAAACAAACCTCTACTGACAATAAATACTTTATTATAGCAGCATCTAGTCGTAAATCTTTATTAATAATTATAACTTATTTTAAGAATTTTTCTTTATATTCATCTAAATATTTAGATTACAAAGATTGGGAGCAAGCTGCTAATTTAATTTTAGAAAATAATCATTATACTGAAAAAGGTATAATAAAAATAAATTATCTTAAAGATAATATTAATTTAAAAAGAACATATTTTAACTGAGATCATTTAAATAATTTATATTAAAATATTATGTGTATATGTGTATATTTTAAACTAAAAAGGAAATGCCGTATAAGAATGTAAATTCTTATATTATCACTTCGCCGTATGCATGGAATCTCTCGAATTAGATGTAAATTACTCATCAGTTAACAGATATATATACACTTAGTTGGATTTATAAAATCATAAGGTCAATTTTTAACCGAATTAATAGTAAAAATTATATATACATGGGAAGAATATGCAGGAAACAAACTTCGTAAGAAGAAAGGATCCTCAGAGACTAGACGCGAAGCCCATTAATTTTAATGGTGAAGACATAGTCCGTCTGGGTAGGAAACTACTTAAAGGTTAAAGATTTCCTAGATTAAATAATATAAGTTTTTGATTGTTAATACCAAGTTTAGTTTTATTCTTATTTGCAGCTATGATAGAAAATGGAGCTGGTACAGGTTGAACTCTTAAAGGATTTAGGGAGTTTATCTATGGTAACATAGATAATAGTAAACTCTTCTCGATGCGTGAACATCCTCAAGTATACTATATTCATTTAGTATTACATGTAATTCACTACTCATGTATGTTTTTAATATATTA
>Ga0213881_10001130_pt1 | contig 13451 bp, 15 predicted proteins | sample BarmaccoBMER_R08_FD_160104 | JGI IMG/M metagenome (GOLD analysis project Ga0213881, IMG submission 160104) | Barbacenia macrantha exposed rock microbial communities from rupestrian grasslands, the National Park of Serra do Cipo, Brazil - ER_R08 ... | reverse complement strand
TGGTGGGCAGCGGCTCATCGTTGCGGGTGGAGAACCGGGTGCCCGGCGGAGACGTCAACCCGCATCTGGCGCTGGCGGCGGTGATCGCGGCAGGTTTGTACGGAATCGAGCGTGAGTTGCCGCTACCGCCACCATGCACCGGAAACGCCTACCTCTCCGACGCACCAACGGTTCCCACTACGCTGCGTGAAGCGCTCGCCGCGTGGGAAGGCAGCGAGCTAGCCAAGGAATGCTTCGGCGAGGAGGTCGTGGCGCACTACGCGAACATGGCGCGGGTGGAGCAGACCGCGTTCGATGCGGCGGTGACCGACTGGGAGCTTCGGCGGGGCTTCGAACGGCTCTAATCCCGTGAGACGCACAGGCCGCGTGTGTCCAGGGGCGTGTAAATCATCGCGTCCGGCGACCTCGACCGCAGGCCACAGCGTACGGTACAAAGCGCCGACGGCGAATCGGTACGGCCCGCCAGGGCATGGTGACATACGGAAATACCCAAGGATGAGTTCGAGCCTGCCGCCGTCGTCGGGAAGCTCGGCCGCTCGCCACTCCTCGACCGTGCGCGGTCCCAGCCGCGGTAGCCGCTCCAACGCGGCGCTCACGGTCGTCACCTCCGCTTCCGAGCATGCCTTCCGCGGTATCGCACGGGCGAGTTTGGGCGCGGGAAAGCAGCCAGCGGATGATCACTGGCGCGGCGAGGACAACGGCGAACAACCGCGCGCTCTGCACGGTCGATACCAGTGCCACGTTGGTCGACGTCGATTCCGCTGTGGCTAACACCGCGTTGATGCCCCCGGGCGTGGTAGCCAGGTAAGCGTCCACAAACGGGATACCCAAGAGGTCGGCGAGCAGCCAAGCCAACGCCCCACAACACACGCAGACCAGCACCGACGTGCCCAGCAGCAGCGGTAAGAGATCAGCGACGCGTCGCAACGACGCTGGTGTGAAGCGCAGCCCCACTCCGAGGCCGGTCGCGGCGAACACGAGATCCTTCAGCGGCCCGGTCGGCGCGAAATGTCCCGGCGCGTGGATATGGGTCAGCAGCACGGAAACCAGCATCGGGCCGACCAGTACCGGGGTCGGCAGCCTTATCCACCGTCCCACCCACACGCCGAGCAGACACAACGCCCCCAGGATGATCCCGTTGCCGATACCACCTGGAATCTGATCGATGCTGGGCCACGCGGGTGACCGGGCGGGAGCGGCGGGAACCGCTGCCACGACCGAGGTCAACCCGACGAAGACAACCGCCGGGGCGGTGAGCGTCACCAGCCCCAGCCGCAGGTACTGAGCAATCGCGACCAGTCGGGCATCGGCGTTCAACTCCTCAGCGCTGGAAATGATCGCAAGCGAGCCTCCCGGCACCATGCACAGCGCCGCATCGGGTAACGAGAGAGTACTCACCCGGGTCATGAGCACCGCGATAGCGGCGCTGATGACGATGGTGGCGGCAGTGACCCCAGCCAGCGCGAGAGCGTCTGGCGCGACGGCCCGGAGGGCGTCGACGCTGAAGTGACTGCCGATCAGCATTCCCACCACGGCTTGCGCCGGTCGGCTCAGCGACACCGGCAGCGGCCGAGTGACCACCTTGGTCAGTGCCAAGCTCAGTCCGACGATCAGCGCCGTCATCAACCGAGGCGAGGGCAAGCCGATCGCCTCACCCACCTCGCCCAGGATCGCGCACAGGACGAGCACGCCAGCCCAGCCGATAGCGGTCGGCGCGCGCTGGGAGAGGCCTCGCTTGGGGGGAATAACCGCCTTAGGCACCGAGACCTCTGATCCATGTGGGGGAGTGTCTACAGTGACGCAGTATTCACTGGCGGGGCGGCGGGTCGGTGATCGGGATAAGTTATGGACCATGAACGGGAAGCTGGACGGACGGGTCGCGGTGGTCACCGGGGCCGGCAGCGGGATCGGGTTGGCCGCCGCGCGTCGACTGAGCGCCGACGGGGCCCGGGTGGTGTGCGTGGACATTAACCAGCACACTGCCTCGGCGGCCGCTGACGAAGTCGGCGGCCTGGCCATCACCGCGGATGTCACCAACCCACAGGACGTCTCGCGGATTTACGCCAGCGCGGACGAAGCGTTCGGCCGCATCGATGTGGCGCTGAACAACGCTGGCATCTCCCCGCCAGAGGACCACTCGATCCTGACCACCGGGTTGGCCGCCTGGCGGCGGGTGCAGGAGGTCAACCTCACCTCGGTCTACCTGTGCTGCCAGGCCGTGCTGCCCTACCTGCAACGGGCCGGTCGCGGCTCGATCATCAACGTCGCCTCGTTCGTCGCGGTGATGGGTTCGGCCACCTCACAGATTTCCTACACCGCGTCCAAGGGCGGCGTCCTGGCGCTGTCCCGCGAGCTGGGGGTGCAGTTCGCCCGAGAGGGCATCCGGGTCAACGCCCTGTGCCCAGGTCCGGTGAACACCCCGCTGCTGACTGAGCTGTTCGCCGCCGACCCCGAGCGGGCCCAGCGACGGCTGGTCCACATACCGATAGGCCGGTTCGCCGAGGCCTCCGAGATCGCCGCCGCGATCGCGTTCCTGGCCAGCGACGACGCCTCGTTCATCACCGCATCGACGTTCCTGGTCGACGGCGGTATCACTGGCGCATACGTCACCCCGCTCTGAAGGACCCCGCGATGAAGTCGGCGATAAAGGCGATAAAGGCACAGCCGCTCATCGTGCTGACCGCGTATGCCGAGCCGATCAGCTGGGGGGTGTGGCGTGACGTGCCGGCCGCGCTGCTGCCGATGAGCTATATCGAGCGGGTGGCCGCCGCCGGTGGCGCCACGGTGCTGCTGCCGCCGGTGCCCGAAGCCGTAGAGACGGTCATCGCCAGCGCCGACGGGCTGCTGCTTTCCGGCGGTCCGGACATTGACCCAGCCCACTACGGCGAGCCACGCGACCCGGCAACCCAGGCGGTCCGGCCGGCTAGGGACGCGTGCGAGCTGGCCGCGCTGGCGGCCGCGGCCCAGCGCGGGATCCCGGTGCTGGCCATCTGCCGAGGAATGCAGCTGCTGGCGGTCGCCAGAGGCGGCAGCCTATACCAGCACTTGCCAGGGCACGCCCCGACCAACCCTGGGCACTACGACACCCACACCATGACGATTGACCTCAGCTCCCGGCTGGGCGGCGCGCTGGGTGGCTCGGCTACCGTGCGCTGCCACCATCATCAGGGAGTGGCGCGTCTGGGCGCCGGTCTGGTCGCCACCGCGTGGGCCGAGGACGGCACCTGCGAGGGCATCGAGGACCCGTCCGCGCCGTTCGTGGTCGGCGTGCAGTCACACCCCGAGGAGGACGGGCACACCGCCGCTCTGTTCGCCGCGTTCGCGGCTGCCGCGGGTAACTGCCGGTGGCGCTGACACCGAGCTTCACCGGGCTCCCCGTGCCGGCGGGGCTAGAAGTGCGAGCGGGCTAGGAGCGGGAGCGGTCAAGGTCGGGTTCCAGGTAGATCATCACCTTGGTTGCGGGGACGGCGGTACGGATGCGCAGCTCGGCCTCGTCGATCGCGCAGGCCACGTCCTCCACCGGCAGCCCCGGCGGGAAGGCAATCTTGGCCGCGACCAGGAGTTCGTCCGGGCTCAAATACTGCGTCCGCAGGTGGATGACCCGCTCAACCCGACCGGCGGTCAGCGCCGAGGTGATCGTGTCAAGGATTGTCTGGCCGGCGCCCTCCCCGATCAGCAGGCTCTTCATCTTGACAATGAGCACCGCGGCAATCACCCCGAGCAGCGCGCCGATGCCGACGGTGCCGACGCCATCCCAGACCGGATCGCCGGTGAACACGCTCAATCCCACCCCGACCAGCGCCAGCACTAGACCGACCAGGGCACCGAAGTCCTCCAGCAGCACCACAGACAGCTCCGGCACCTTGGAAGTACGAATGAAACGCCACCACGAGTCGTCGCCCTTCAGGGGACGGGACTCGGCGATCGCGGTGCGGAAGCTGAATGCCTCCAGCAGCATGGCCACCACGAGGATGGCGAACGCCACCACCGGGGCGTCGACCGGCGCCGGATTGATAATCTTGTGTACGCCCTCGTACACCGAGAACGCCGCACCCAGAGTGAACAGCAACAGGGCCACCACGAACGAGTAGAAATACCGATCCCGCCCGTACCCGAACGGGTGTTCCAGTGTGGCCACCCTGGCCGCGGCCTTCCTGCCCAGCAGCAACAGGAGCTCGTTGACGGTATCGACCGCCGAGTGCACCGACTCGGCCAGCATTGATGACGAGCCGGTGAGCAAGAAACCGATCAGTTTGGCAATCGCGATCCCGACGTTAGCCGCCAGCGCGGCGATGACCGCCGGAATGGGTGTTCTTGAGGACACGCTGCTGCTCCTGTCGAGGTCGGGAGGTCAGGTCGGGAGAGCAACACCCAGGCCGGCGCAGTCCGTCGGTGGCCAAGAACAGCTGCGCGGGCGCGTCTACCGATGCGGCCTTAACCTCCAGGTCAGCCGCGTCCAGCCACGCTGACTCCCCACGGGCAATAGCCAACGACCGGCCTGAACCGGCCGTTATCTTGACCTTGCCCTCAGTGCACAGCAGTATTCTCGGTCCATCTTTCGGCAAGGGAACCACATCGCCGGAGTGTTCCTCTGACCATTCCAACCGCCACAGCCGAAACTCCTCAGCCACCTTGTGGTAGCGGGTCAGCACGCCCTCGGTGTGGCTGGCCACGATCGGAGCCGGTCCTGAACTGAAGTCGAGAATCCGCAGCAGCTCCGGCACGTCCACGTGCTTGGGCGTGAGCCCACCACGCAAAACGTTGTCGGAGTTGGCCATCAACTCGATACCCACGCCGGAGAGGTAGGCATGCAGTACCCCGTCCGCCTGGTACAGCGCCTGTCCCGGCGCCAATGTGATCCGGTTGAGCAGCAGCGCGGCCAGCACCCCGGCGTCCCCGGGATAGCGCTCGGACAGTTCCAGCACCGTGCGGGCCTCGTCCCGAAACCCCGCGGGTGCCCGCTCCAGCAGCCGCAGGCAGCCCTCCCGCACCGCTGGCACGAGCCGGTCCAGTGACTGTTGCGGCAGGGTGATCCAGGTGCTGAACAGCGCACGCAAGCCAGCCGAGTCCGGCTGCTCGGCCAAGAGCTGAACATGCCCGGCCAGCTCCGGCACCGCCAGCTCACGCAACAACCGCACCGTGGCCGCCGGCTCCCGGAATCCGACCAGGGCATGGAACTCGGTCAGCGCGCACACCAGCTCGCGCTTGTGGCTGTCGTCCTTGTAGTTGCGCCGGGGATCGTCCGCCGCGAGTCCCTCGGCCTCCTCTCTGGCGAAACCCGCCCTGGCCGCGGGTGCGCCGGGATGCGCCTGCAGGCTCAGCGGCTCCTCCGCGGCCAGCAGCTTGAGCAGGAACGGCAGCCGCCCGGCCCAGCGCCGCGCGCAGTCGGCCCCGAGTCGAGCCACCGGGTCGCGCCGCAGCGCCGCGAGCAACGACTCCCGGTTGCCGTGCTCGTCAACGAGATAGGAAGGGTCACCCGGGTGTGCCCCCAGCCACAGCTCGGCCTCCGGATGCGGTGAGGGCACCTGCCTGTTCTGCAGGCGCGCGATCACCGTGCGCGAGCCCCAGGCGTACTTGCGCACTGGATTGTCCAGTAATTCCATCCGCTGGCCCGTCAGGCCGGCTCGGATAGCCGGCGGGTCACGCCTTGGTCCACGCTGGGACCGCGGCCGAGCACCGCGCCGAGCAGCCCGAGGTAGAGGGCGGCAAGATCAAACCGGGTGACGATCAAGGCGGCCCGGCGCAGCGCCGCATGGCGGGTCCCCGGTGGTACTTCCTCGATCGGATGCACCGTGTCGGCGGCCGGCCAGTGTCGCCCAGCCCGACGCATGACAGCGGCGACCGGATCCAGGTCAGCGGTGCTGAGCAGCATGGCGCGTGGCGGCGCCAGGCCGCCGACCACGGACTCTCCCGGGTCGTCGAATGGATCGTGGAACACGTCGGCGCCCGCCTCGACCCCGGCCAGCATCCGCTGTAACGCGCTGGCTGAGGCGGCCTCAGCGACATCCGCCGCATGCGCGACCACCGCGGCGTGCCGGGCCAGCGTGGCCGCCGCGTAACTGGCTACTTCGGTAGCGACCGAATCGGTCCCCCACAGCAGCGGGGTGCGGTCGGCCAACCGCAACGCCAGCGCCTTGGCCGGGTTGACGAACGGCTCGTGCGAAGGATGGTCTCGCTCCAACTCGCGGTCCAGCTCACCCGCCAACTCGTCCAGATCAATCGGGAGCAGCCCGAGCGCCGCCACCGTCACTAAACCCGCCGCCAACGCACGGGGTAGGTCGAGCCCCGGCGGGGCCGGCACCCTTGGTTCGAGCAATCTCGCCGCGCCGGCGCCAGCCGCCGCGACCGGTCCCTCCAGCGGCGCGGATAGCACAACCTCGCAGCCCCGCCGGATCGCCCGGCCGACCGAGTCGGCCAACTCGCGGTCGCCAGCATCGGCGGTGTGCGCCACCAGCACGTCCAACGGACCAATCCAGACCGGTGCGTTGTCGGCCAGCACGAGCGGCACCGGGCATGAGTCACCGAGCAACGCGGCGAGGATCGAAGCGGCGTAACGCGACGTCCCCGGCCGGCGCAGCAGAATCAAAGCCCTTGGCCGGGTGCCGGCCAGAGCACCGACCCGCGCCTCCTCGGCCGCCTGCGCCGCCGCCCGCAGCTGCGCCCCGGCGGTGGCCGCCGAGCGGAGAAATCCCCCGGTGTCCGCAGCCACAAGCCCCGCCGGGTCGTCGAGCAGGCTGTCGTCCAGCACGGAGATCACGGTTCGCTCGTCGCACCGTCCATCGCTCGGACGTCGCTACCTCCGTCCGAAGTGTCAATGCCTCCGTCTGGAGGCATAACGGCCTCGTCCACGAGCAACACCGGAACCCCGTCGACCACGGGGTACTGACGACCGCAGGCGGTACAGGTAAGTGCCTGCGCGTCAGGATTATCGGGAGTCCCGACCCTCAGCGGAGCATGGTCCGCTGAGGGGCAAGCCAGGATCTCTAACAGCCGCGGATCCAGCTCAACAGCCATCACCGGCCCCCTCTCTACTCAGGTATCCCCTGCTCCTCGTTCTCAGGCTTGGACCGACGGTCGGTCCTGGCCCCTGACCAACGTCAACACCTCGTTACACAGCGCGTCTACCACATCGGAAGTGGCGGCCTCCACATTGAGCCGCAGCAATGGCTCGGTGTTCGACGGTCGGAGGTTGAACCACGATCCATCCGCCAGCATCACGGTCAGTCCATCCAACTCGTCCATCGCGACCCCTGCATGCTGGGCGTAGTACCGCCTGACTTCGGCCAGCCGAGCCACTGGGTCCATTACCAATGAGTTGATCTCACCAGAAGCGGCATACCGACCATAGTCCGCCATTATCTCGGACAGCGCACGGTCCCGTTCCCCAAGCGTCGCGAGTACGTGCAGGGCGGCCAGCATGCCGGAATCGGCCCGCCAGAAGTCCCGGAAGTAGTAGTGAGCGGAGTGCTCACCGCCGAAGATAGCGCCGGTTTCGGCCATGGTCTGCTTGATAAACGAGTGTCCGACCCTGGTCCGCACCGGTCGGCCGCCATGCTCGGTCACGATCTCCGGGACCGCTCGCGAAGTGATCAAGTTGTAGATCACCGGGGCGCCCGGCTCGCGCGCCAGTTCACGCACCGCGACCAGTGCTGTGATAGCGCTGGGACTGACCGGCTCACCGCGCTCGTCCACCACGAAGCAGCGGTCAGCGTCACCGTCGAAAGCCAGCCCAAGATCGGCCCCTTCGGCGCGAACCTTCGCGCATAGGTCGACCAGGTTGGCCGGGTCCAGTGGGTTGGCTTCATGGTTCGGGAACGTGCCGTCCAGCTCGAAGTACATCGCGACGAGTTCGATCGGCAACCCGTTCAGCACCGAGGGCACCGTGTGCCCGGCCATCCCGTTCCCGGCGTCGATGACCACCTTCAGCGGCCGCATCCGGGATAGGTCAGCCAAACCGCGAAGGTACACGGCGTAGTCGCCCAGCACATCTCGCTGGGTGACGACGCCCCGGCGCGTCCGCGTCGGCTCAGCCGGCCGGGTCTGGGCGCCGAGGTCGCTTTTGATCTGGGCTAGCCCGGTGTCCTCGGCGACCGGGACCGCACCTGCCCGGCAGAGCTTGATGCCATTGTAGTGGGCCGGGTTGTGGCTGGCGGTGAACATCGCGCCGGGTAGCTCGAGGCTGCCGGCCGCGTAGTAGAGCATGTCGGTGCTGGCCAGCCCGATGTCGACCACGTCGAGGCCCTCGCTGGTCACCCCGGCGGCGAACGCGCGGGCCAGCTCGGGCGAGCTGGCCCGCATGTCCCGCCCAATCACCACCGCGTTCGACGGAGCAATCAACCGGGCGAACGCCGCGCCCACCGCGCGCACCAACTCTTGGTCGAGCTGCGTGCCGACAACACCCCGGATGTCGTACGCCTTGAACACCGAGGTAACGCGTGACAGTTCGAGCACTTAAAGAGCCTATCGGCTTCGCTCACGTTTGAGCCCGTTAATCATCACGCGCGCGCAGCACCCGCAGATGCCGTCCGCTGCCCATGGCGGTCGGCTCGACCCACTCAGCCCGCCCGGGGCGGCCGGGGCGGCCGGCCTCGCGGACCGCCTCGGCCAACGCGGTTAGCTCATCGGTCGACGACGGCGCGGACAACTCACCCTCGTAGCGGACCACGTCCCAGCCCCGTGGCACGGTCAGCCGCCGCGCGTGGGCGGCACACAGGTCGTACGAGTGCGGCTCGGCCTGGGTAGCCAATGGACCTACCACAGCAGTGGACTCGGCATAGACATAAGTCAGCGTCGCCACAGCATGGTCGGTGCACCCGTTCCGTGAACACCTCCGCGCGTCCGGCACGCCGCGCACCATATCTCCTACCGCTCACCGAACGCGGCAACGACGCGTACCCTCGCCGCGTGAGGTCAGTACGAAAGACGTCGCGCCGCGCCGTCGCCCGGCGCGATCGGCGCGGACGCGGTCTGCGCGGTCTGCGCTATCCCACCACCACACCAGTCTTCAAGAATCGGGCGCAACGGTTCGACGCGATGGTGCTCGAGGCCTGGGAGCCGATCGAGCAGCGTTGGCATGACGAGCTGACCGAATTGGATCTGGCGGTAGACCGGGTGCCGGAGATCGAACAGACCAACCCGGACGCCACCACCTGGCCAGCCGAAGTGGTGGAAGACATGGGCGTCCCATTGGCACAGCTGGTGCCGGCCGGGCTGGACCGCAATGATTTACCTACTAAGGCTCGAATCGTGCTCTACCGCCGGCCCTTGGAGGCTCGTTCACGCGACGGCGTGGATCTGGTTGATTTGTTGCACGAGGTACTCGTTGAGCAGGTCGCCTGCTACCTGGGCATCGAGCCGGAGTCGCTGGAGGCCGACGGCGCGGACTGAAACCGCAGCGCCATCAGTGAGCGTCACGCCAGCCCCTCAGCCGGCGTGACGCTTGAGGCGGCGCCGTTCGCGCTCCGACAAACCACCCCAGATCCCGAACCGCTCGTCGTGCGCCAGCGCGAATTCCAGACATTGAGCACGCACTTCACACCCGCTGCAGATCCGCTTCGCCTCTCGGGTGGACCCGCCCTTCTCTGGGAAGAAGGCCTCCGGGTCGGTCTCCGCGCAGAGCGCTCTCCCCTGCCAAGCCGCGAGATCATCAGCCTCGCACACGGCCTCGAGGAGTTCGAACGCGCCTAGGCCCGCCAGCGAGTCAGACCGGTCGATGTCGTCTTCTCCGCCATCCTGCTCTCTGTGGCCTGCCGCCCCGACGATCACATTCACCCGCCCATCTTCACCGCTGGCCAACACACGTACGTCTCCCGACTCAGTGTCACCCGTAAGATCGCAATCCCAGCGGTTTGGGGCATACGAATGACACTACTGTGATTACACCGTGGGAATTCTAGTAGGTCAAGCGGAAGCCGATGAACGCGGAGGGCGATGCGGCCACCGCGCATCGGAATCGGCACACTGGTACGGTGTCCCGCCGTCCGCGGACCGCTCGCGTCAGCCCGGTCTTTCTCCTGCTCGTCGCCATCACGGTCGGTGGCGGGATACTCAGCACCCTGGACACTGTATTCGCGGTGACGGTCGGCATCGTGCTGCTCGTGCTCGGCGGGTGGTCGGTCTCGCTGTGTCTGCATGAGTTCGGGCACGCGGCGGCGGCCTACCGAGGCGGCGACACCTCGGTCGTCGACAAGGGCTATCTGACCTTGGACATCCGTCGCTACACCGACCCGATGCTCTCGTTCGTCCTGCCACTGTTCTTCCTGCTCGCGGGGGGCATCCCGCTGCCAGGCGCGGCGGTCTGGATCAACGATCAGATGATCCGTTCACCGGTGGCCCGCAGCCTGGTGTCATTGGCGGGACCGGCGGTGAACCTGTTACTGGCCATCGGGCTGACCGCGCTGGCGAGTGTCGCCGCGATGCCAATCGGGCTGCAGGCTGGGTTGTCTTGTCTGGCGCTGATTCAAGTACTTGCGTTTCTGTTGAACCTGCTGCCGGTGCCAGGGCTCGACGGCTTCGGCGCGCTGGAACCCTACCTGTCCGAGCAAAGCCGCGAGCTCGCCGGGCGAGTACGGCCGTGGGCACCGCTGGTGCTATTCCTGCTCATCATCGGGCTGCCCGAAGTGGGCCGGCTGTTCTTCGACACCGGCTCAGCAATTTTCGCTGGAGTCGGCGGAAATGCCTATGCCGCCAGCCACGGCTACTCAGCGTTAATGTTCTGGCGGCGGTAAATGCGTCCCGTCACGACTTATCTCCTTATCTCCGCCAGTCACGGACTAGCCACCGCCGGCTGCAACCGAACACTGGTCACCGCCAGCTGTAACCGAACACTAGTCACCGCCGGCTGCAACCAAACCTGACGTTCTGGTGTTCTACTGAGCGTGAACGCAGACAGTGACCGCGCCCCGGCGCCATTCGGCCCCGGCCCCAGTGCCGGTGCGGCCCCGGCCGAGGTCACTGTGTGCGACACGGGCGACGAGATGGACGCCCGGCTGCGTCGGGGCTTGGTCAATCATCTCGATGGCGGCTTCGCCGAGGTCGTCCGAACCTATGGTGGGCTGGTCTATTCCGCCGCGCGAGGTCTGAGCGATCGCCCCGCCGACGCCGAAGACCTCGCGGCCGAGACGTTCCTGCGTGCCTACAAGGCCCTATGTAGCTACGACCCATCCCGGCTCGGCTCCCTCGCGGTCCGGGCGTGGCTGGTGTCCATCTTGCGCAATACCGCCCGCAACCAGGCACGCGACGCCGCCCGACGCCCCGCGCCACCGCCGGGGTTCGAACCCCAGGGCGAGCTGGCCATCACGACCGATCCCGCTGAGGAAGCTGAGGGGGCCGAGTCCCAGCGCCAGCTCGGCGCGGTGCTGGCCCAGCTGCCCGAGGCCCAACGCGTCTCGGTAGTGCTGCGCCACGTGGTGGGACTGTCCATCAGCGACATCTCGGCGGTGCTGGGCACCAAGGACGGAACGGTCAAATCACACATCTCCCGAGGGCTGCACCGACTCCGCGCGCTGCTCACCGACCCCGCCGGTGCGGGCGGTAGAGCCGCATCGAACGGCAGGGTCGACGTGACGGCGATGATCGATGCGGCGGCACAGTGGGTGCCGGCGTCGGAGGGGAGGAAAGGCCGATGAACACCGATGACACGGTCAACGACCTGGACGAAAAACTCATCACCGCGCTTGGCGACCTCGCCGCCGCGGCACCGGGCACCCTGATGGACCGGCTTTTCGCCCAGTGGGCACGCGTCCCCGGCCAGCTGGGCGAGGTGTTCGTCGCCTTCAGTGAGCGTGGGGTGCAGTTCCTGCGCACCGTCGATCACGTACACGGTGATGCCGAGCGGTTCGCCCAGCTGTACCGAGACCGGTTCGCCCGGCCGCTGCGGCCGGCGACCACGCTGCCCACTGAGCTGCGGCCAGCGTTGAGCGGGCGCCCGTCGCGCGCTCTCCGGCTGGACCTGACTGGGCTGTCGGTCTTCGAGCGCGCTGTGCTCGCCGCGACCCAGACGATCCCCGCCGGACAGACCCGCCCTTACAGCTGGGTGGCCAGCGAAGCGGGCAGCCCCCAGGCGGTGCGTGCGGTGGGCTCAGTCCTTGCGCGTAACCCGCTGCCGCTGCTGGTGCCTTGCCATCGGGTGGTACGCGCCGACGGACACATCGGCGACTACATCTTCGGCACCGCCGGAAAGGAGCAGCTGCTACGCGGCGAGGACGCCAATCTTGACGAGGTTGAAGAACTCACCCGCCGAGGGGTGCGCTACCTCGCCAGCGACACCACCGGTGTGGTGTGTTACCCCACCTGCCGCGACGCCCGACGCATCACCGAACGCCACCGGCGCGGCTTTCGGACCCTCGCCCAAGCCATCAACGCCGGGTATCGACCCTGCCAGCGCTGCCGCCCAGGCACTGCCTAACCTCCCGACACAATGCCGAGCTGGTTTCGCGGCAGTAATGCGTCCAAGTGTGGCGGGGTCAAGGTTCGTCCGAGGCGGACGGCACCGGCGGCGGCGTCGAGCACCTGGTCCGTCGGAGCCGGGGCCATGACCGTCTTGCGAGGGCCCGTCGTTGACCAGGTGATCGGGCCCGGTTAATGGAGCGGGATGTCGAAGCGGCGATCAGCTTCCCGGCGGGGCCCGAAGATACGCCGTTCGCCTTCGTTGATCGCTACGTCATTGATACTGGATTCGCGTCGTCGGATCAGACCGTGGGCATCGAATTCCCACAGCTCGTTTCCGTAGCTGCGCCACCAATGCCCGGAGACATCACGGCTTTCGTACTGGTAGCGCACGGCGATGCGGTTGTCAGTGAAGCTCCACAGCGACTTACGCAGCGCGTAATCCAGTTCGCGTGCCCATTTCTCGGTCAGGAAATCGATGATCGCGGCCCGGCCGACGAGGAAGGTATCCCGGTTTCGCCATACCGAGGCCTCCGTATAGCCAGCGGCGACGCGCCGTGGATCACGAGTGTTCCACGCGTCCTCGGCGGCTTGGACCTTCTGTGCCGCGGTCTCGTGGGTGAACGGCGGAAGTGGGGGGTAGTCTGCGTCGGCCACGGCAGGTCCTTCCGAGTCTATGCCAGCATGTCGGAGAGAACGATCATTCGCACGATAACGTAGAGAACGCTGGATCTTCCGTCAAGCAGAACTTCAGCGGATCGTGACGTCGTCGCGATCCGCATGTTCGATGCCGCCGGCGAGCCATGGGAAATACGCGGCTGCTCGAGTCGCTCATGATCGCTAACAACTGGTCCCGAGGCCGCGGACCATCGTGCGCACCGCCAGTGCCTTAATGGTCCTGGGCTGTCCCACCTGCTGCCTGCGCTCAGCTGGCTGCGCGGTTGGGCTGGTCTGGGTCAGGCTGACGTGGGCTGGGTGGTGGGCACTCGGCGCGGGATGACGGACCGCGGGAGCCGGCGGGTGGGCACGAGATGACGACGGTCGTGATCGCAACACGCAAGACC
>Ga0213881_10001129_pt1 | contig 13456 bp, 13 predicted proteins | sample BarmaccoBMER_R08_FD_160104 | JGI IMG/M metagenome (GOLD analysis project Ga0213881, IMG submission 160104) | Barbacenia macrantha exposed rock microbial communities from rupestrian grasslands, the National Park of Serra do Cipo, Brazil - ER_R08 ... | reverse complement strand
GCCGCCAGACCTGCCAGGCCCCGCGGGCCGAGCCGCCCACCAGCGGCGCGCACAGGGTGGTCAGGAGGGCGGCGGCCCGGGAGGGCAGCAGGTTGGCGAGGTCGTCCAGGCGTGCTGCGGCCCACCCGAACTGCTGGTACCGCGGCGAGCGGTACCCGACCATCGCATCCAGGGTGTTGACCGCGCGGTAGGCCAGCAGCCCGGGCACGCCAGCCAGCGCGCCCCAGATCAGCGGAGCGACCACCGCGTCGGAGGTGTTCTCGGCGACCGACTCCACGCTGGCCCGCGCCATGCCGGCCAGATCGAGATGGTCGGGGTCGCGTCCGCACAGGCGCGGGAGTCGGGCCCGGGCGCCCTGGAGGTCACCAGCGTCCAGCGCCCGGGCCATCGCCGCACCTTCCTCAGCCAGCGAGGTCCCACCCAGCGCAATCCAGGTCGCGAGCGCGGTGGCGGCCACCTGCCCGAGCGCCCGCCCGCGCCCAGCCCGTTCCAGCAGGTCACCGGCCGTCGCCGCAGCACCAACCAAGGCGCCGGTGTAAACCAGCCCGGCCAGCCGGTGCTCGGCGTAGCAGAGGCGTTCGGCCGTCGCGGCTGCCCGCCCGAAAACAGCCACCGGGTGATGGCGGCGGGGATCGCTGAACACCGCGTCGGCAGCGACCCCGAGCAGCAAGCCGACCGACCGCGCTGCACCCATTCCTCGACCCCCAGATATCCGGACCGAAGCGATCACCCTACGGGGACTCCGACTGAGCTGGTGATGAGACCCCGGCCGCCAGCTCGCTCTTGCGGACCTTGCCCATCTCAGTGCGGGGTAGCGCGGGGAGGTAGCGCACTACCCGGGGTCGCTTGTGCGGCGCGAGCAACCTCGCGACGTGCGCTGCGAGCTCCTCGGCGGTGGGCGGCGGGTCACGGGTGGCGACCACCCAGGCCACCACCCGCTCCCCGAGGTCAGGATCCGGCTCACCGGTCACCGCCACCTCACTGACCCCCGGGTGCTCCAGCAACGCATCCTCGATCTCCCCCGCGCCGATCCGGTATCCGCCGCTGGAGATCAGGTCCGTGGTGCGGCGCCCGACCAGCCGCAGGTCACCGTCCGGGCCGCGGGTGGCGAGGTCCCCGGTGCGCAACCAGCCCTCGCGCATCGCCTCGGCGGTGGCGTCGGGCCGGTTGAGGTAGCCGAGGAACAGCGTCGGGCCGGCGACCTCGATCTCACCGACGGTGTCGTCATCGTGTGCCTGGAGGACCTCCCCGTGGTCGTCCACCAGCCGCAGCGCCACTGGGTCCAACGGCGGCCCGACGGTGCCCGGCCGGCGCGGCCCGTCGACCCGCACCGCGCAGGTGATCAACGACTCGGTCGTCCCGTACCGCTGCACCACGTGCTGGCCGGTCCTCGCTGCGAGTCGCTGGTGGTCGTAGACCGACAGCGCGGCCGAGCCCGAGACGAGCAGCCGGGCTCGGCCCAGCGCCGCGGCGATCTGGGGATCCTGCTCGGCGGCTGCGGCCAGCCGGTGGTACATCGTCGGCACCCCGAACAGCATCGTCGCGGAGCCACTCAGTGCCCGGGCCACCCCCTCGACGGAGAACGAGCCCAGGTGGTGCAGCGCGCCGCCGAGCCGCAGCGGCCCGAGCACCCCAAGCACCAGGCCGTGCACGTGGAACAGCGGCAGCGCGTGCACCAGGACGTCCTGGGCGGTCCATCGCCAGGCCGCGGCCAGCGCGTCGATGTCCGTGGCCAGCGCGCGGCGTGGGAGCACCACGCCCTTGGGCGGGCCGGTGGTGCCCGAGGTGTAGATGATCAGTGCTGGTGACTCGGGATCCGGTTCCGGCGGCAGCTGCCCACCCCGCGCCTGCAGGTCGACGTCGAGCCGCGGTAGGGCGCGCAGCGCCGCCGGCAACGTGGCGTGCGGGGCGGTGAGCATCAGCTCAGGGGTCACGTCGGAGACGAGATGCGCTAGCTCACGGGTACCCAGCCGGGGGTTGACCGGCACCGCAGGTACCCCGGCCGCCAGCGCTGCCACCGTCGCCACGCAGGTCTCCAGCTCCGGTGGCGCCCAGATCGCGACCCGCCGGGCATCGGACACTTGACGCGCCAGGGCGGCGCTCATCCCGTGCAGCTGTCGATAGGTCACCGAACGCTGCCCGAACCGCACCGCCTCGGCATCGGTAGGTTGATGCAGGATCGACAACAATGGCGCGGTGCCCACTCAGCGCTCCTTTCAGGGTGCAGACAGCACCCGGCCCACCGATTGGTGCAAGTGCTGGCGTGGATCAACCGGTCCTGGCCGCGCCGGTGAGCTGGGAGACACTTTAGTTCCGCATGCTGAAGGAGCGCTTGTCGATGTCGAACGCCCTCCGGATTGCTCACCGACCGTGAGTACCCGCGCCGAGGGGACGCGGATCGCGCACCTGCTCGGGCTGGAGCCGCTACCGGGGGAAGGCGGGCTGTTCCGCCAGACCTACGCCGACGCGCACAGCTCGGTGATCTACTTCATGCTGCTCGCCCCGGACTTTTCCGCCCTGCACGCGCTCCAGGGCGTGGAGATCTACCACTGGTACGCCGGATCGCCGCTGCAGCTGCTGCTGCTCCACCCGGAAGGGCGCATCGAGCAGCCGGTCCTGGGACCAGAGGTGGCCACCGGGGCCAGGCCGCAGATCGTGGTGCCCGCGGGAGTGTGGCAGGGTGCCAGTCCGTTGGGCGAGTGGACCCTGGCGGGTACCACCATGGCGCCGCCGTTCGAGTGGTCGGCCTTTCGGCTCGGCCAGCGCGCCGAGCTGCTCGCGGGCTGGCCGCTCGCGGCAACCCGGATTCGGGCCTTGACTAGGACGTGACCGCTGCTACCACGTCGGGTGCGCGGAGACGCCACCATCCACCACGAGATCCTGTCCAGTGATCCACTCAGCCATCGCGGAGGCCAGGAACACACAGGCGTTGCCGACGTCGGCTGGCCGCCCGAGCCGCCCCAGCGGCGCCGCGCGCCGAAATCGGGCAACACCGTCGGGCCAGTCGCGCTCCAAGCCATCGCGCCAGATTAACCCGGGCGAGACGCTGTTGACTCGAATGCCCAGACGGCCGTACTCCAACGCCGCGGCGCGAGCAAAGTGGATCGTGGCCGCCTTTGACGCACAGTAGTGCGCGTGCGACCACGCGGGTTGGGTGCCCTCGATAGATCCGATCAGGATGATCGCCCCGCCGCCCTGCTCGCCCATCGTCGATGCGGCGGCCTGGACCGTCGCGAAGCTCCCGGTCAGATTCGTGTCGAGGACCGCTCGCCACTGGGGCACCGACATCGTCGCCAGCTGTGCTACCGGCTGCACGCCAGCGTTCGCCACCACGGCATCCAGCCGGCCAAACGCCTCAACGGCCGTGGCCATCAGAGCTGCGCACTCGCTGGGGTCGGTGACGTCACCCTGGGCGAGCAGCGCCTGCCCGCCGCCAGCGATGATGTCCCCCACCACGCTGGCGGCCCGCTCAGCGCTGCGTCGGTAGTGCACGACGACCGCCGCCCCGGCCGCCGCGAACGCGCGGGCGATGCCCCCGCCGAGGATGCCACCCGCGCCGGTCACCACGGCCACCGTCCCGCTGAGGTCCATGCCACCCATCGTGGCACCCGAGATCGTCCCGAAGATGGTGACGCAGACGCCCAGATCTAGTGCGAGCCTGCGGCTCTCGCTTGTAGATTTTGGGTGACACCGTTTACGGAGGTCACGGAAGACTGGGAGCGGTGATGGCTGAAGGTAAGCACGAGGACAATCGCGACAGGGACGGGCACAAAGAGGGCTACGACCACTCGAAAACCAAGGATGTGAACGAGTCCGGCGGCGGTAAACATAGTAAGGACGACAAGGGCGATAGGGACGACAAGTGACCGTCGTCGAAGCCCAGTCTTTCCCGGGCTATCCTGATTTCTGGGCCACCCTGTTCGCTGAAGTACCGCGCGCGCCGTTCATTCCTGACACCATCTGGGTCGATGACAGCTGCGGTGAGGCGCTCGTGGCGTTGTCCAAACACACTGATCCGGATGGCTGGTACGCGGCGGTGTCCGCGAATGCGCCCGTCATCACGCAGGTCAACCTCGGTGACGTGCAGCCCGGCCAGCGGGGCAGCTTCCCCTCCAGCTCGGCTAGCCAGCCGAGCATCGTCGCGGACATGCTGCACGCCCTGGACGCGCAACCCGGGCAGTCCGTGCTGGAGATCGGCACCGGAACCGGATGGAACGCCGCGCTGCTGGCACGCTGCGTCGGCGCGCACGGCCAGGTGGTCACCATCGAAGTGGATCCACACCTGGCACACGACGCCCGACGCGCTCTCACCACCGCCGGGCACAACCCGCTTGTGATCACCGGAGACGGCACAGCCGGGTACCCGGCCGGCGCCCCCTACGACCGGGTGATCTCCACCGCAGCCATCCGCGAAGTCGTCCCCCACGCCTGGCTCGACCAACTCCGACCCGGGGGCCGACTGGTGACCCCCTGGGGCACAGACTGGTCCAACGGGGTCCTGCTGACCCTCACCCTGACCGAGGACGGTATCGCCACCGGCAGGTTCTCCGGCGACCTCGCCTTCATGCGCCTGCGCCACCAACGCCGCTCCCTCTATGGCTGGCAGCCCAGCGACAGCGACCTCGAACACGCCCAGATCAGCACCACCGAATGCCGCGGCAACGACCTGGACCGCATGCTCAACCCAGACAAGGGCACATTCGCCATCGGCGCGCGGCTCGCGTCCTGCCGCCTGGTGGTCGAATGGGATGCCCAGGGCCCGTTGCACCACACTCTGGAGCTGGACGACGGAGCAACCACCTCGTGGGCGCACCTGGACGCCAACCTCAACGACCCCGCCCCCTTCACCGTGCGCCAACTCGGGCTACGCAAGCTGTGGGACGAAGCCGAAGCCGCCTACGACTGGTGGCACGACCAGGGCGAACCACTCCTCGATCGGTTCGGCTTCCACAGCCGCGCCGGACAGCAGTGGATCTGGCTCGACGAACCTGACAACACGGTCCGCACTCTCGGAGGGTCCTGCTGACGGTAGCTTGCTTCTCAACCTAGCCCATGGTAGAAATGGCACCATGACTGGTGGTTCGGGGCCGCGGATGACGTTGCCGACGCTGTTGGTGCTCCGGGCGATGCTTGCCGAGCCCGCTCGGGAGATGTACGGGCTGGAGATCTGCAAGGCCGCTGATCTGCTCAGTGGCACCATTCACCCGGTTCTGGCCCGGTTGGAGCGCTTCGGGTGGCTGGAGAGCCGCTGGGAGGACATCGAGCCGGCCGAGGAGGGCCGGCCTCGGCGCCGTTACTACCGGCTCAGCCCCGAGGGGGCTGAGCGTGCCCGTGCCGCTCTTAACCGAGTTCGCATTCCCGTTCCTGCGGCGGAACATGCACCGCAGTCGCCGCTCATCCCCAGGTTGACCGGGGGTGCCTAATGACCTGGCATGCCACCTGGGCCCGGATCCGCATCCTCGCCAGCGCGCTGGATCGTGACGGGGCCATCGCCCGAGCTGTGGTCCTGGCCAGCGACCGCGACCTGAATCTCGACCTCACCAGCGCTGTGCAGGTCGCCGGTACTCTTGCCAGCGCTCTTGACCTTGATCGGGCCCACGTGCTGGATCAGGCCCGCGCCCTTGCTGGCGATCTCGTTCGCGACCTCACCAGCGCCCTCGACAGTGACCATCACCGGCATCGTGATCGTGCCGTGAACCGTGCAGCCGTGACCGCCCGTGATCTTGCCCGGGCTTTGGATCTCGCCCTGGGTGGTGTCCTGGACCGTCATGACGTTCCTGACCGTGCTGCCGGCGGCGACCTCGACCTGACCCGGGATCTCGCCAGCGCCCTGGCCAGTTATCACGCTCTGCTGTGCGCCCTCGCCAACTATCCCACCCTCGATCGCGACCGTAACCTCGCCGCTGACTTCACCCAATATCGCAACCTCGCTCACGGCCTCGCCTGCTGTCTGGATCGCCACTCTGCTGGATCGGTGACAGCGGATGCTAAGGGCGGCCGGTCGATGCCGCGGATGGTGCGAGTGGCGGTGCGTCTGCTGCCCCGGTCATGGCAAACGCGCTACCGCGAGGAATACCGCGCCGAGCTCGCCCAGCTCTGCCCCAGTGAGCGCTACGAATACGCGCGACGGGTACTGGCGGGTGCGTGGCAGCTGCGCAGGGCCCTGGCCGGCACCGAGTGCCCGCCAGACCGCGTCCGAGTGGAAAGGTGAGTCCGGTGCGGGGGTGGCTGGCCTCCAGTGTCGGGATCGCGGGCGGGATGCTGGTTGCCACGGGCCAGCCTGCGGCGCTCGGACCGGTCCTCGTGATCGTGGGGGTGCTGGGCAGCCTGCCGCTGCTGTTAGTCATCACGCTCGCTCTGGTGGCTGTGTTCTCCCCGCATCGGGCTCGCCGAACAGCGGCGGAAAAGATCCTCACTCAGCTGCTGAACGCGCTGACCCGAGCGCGCCAGCGGTAGCGGACCAGCAGGCAATAATTATTCGCGGAATTGGTTGTGATCATGGTGCAATACCCCATGCCCACGGTGGGACACGGCAGGCGGCCAAGCTTCAAGCGTGAACTCAGTTTGCTGGCCCTGACGTTCGTCTCGCTGGGTTCGATTATCGGGTCAGGCTGGCTGCTGGGAGCGTTGACCGCGGCCACCGCAGCGGGTGGGGCCTCGATCGTCTCCTGGTCCCTGGCCGGTGGGATGATCGTGCTGCTGGCGCTGGTACACGCGGAACTCGGCGCGGCCTACCCACTGGCCGGGGGCACCGGGCGCTGGCCGCGGTTAGCGTTCGGGTCACTGGGCGGGTTCACGGCCGGCTGGGCGGCCTGGCTGCAAGCCGTGACCATCGCCCCGATCGAAGTCGAGGCCGCGCTGAGCTACCTGGACCATCAGTGGCATGGACTGATCAACAGCGCCGGTGGGCTCACGTCCGTGGGCTTGGGCGGGGCCACCGCGTTGATGTTGCTGTTCACCGTCATCAACATTCTCGGGGTCCGGTGGCTTGCGGACAGTAATACGATCACCGTGCTTTGGAAAATCGCGATACCGGTCCTGACCGCGGTCGTCTTAGTCGTGGTGTCGTTCCGGTCCTCGAACTTCACCGCCGGTGGCGGTTTTGCCCCCTACGGCGCCCACGGGGTGTTCGCGGCCCTACCGCTGGGTGTGCTGTTCGCGCTGAACGGCTTTGAACAAGCGGCGCAAATGGCCGGGGAGGCACGCGACCCGCAGCACAATGTGCCCCGCGCGGTGATCGGCTCCGTGATCGTGGGCACCCTGCTGTATCTGGCGCTGGAGGGCGCCTTCATCGGCGCGCTGAACCCCAGGGACCTCCTGCACGGCTGGGCCAACCCAGTCGGCACGGGGGACTTCGGGCCCTATGCCACGCTGGCTACCGGGCTGGGTCTGGGCTGGCTGGCCGTCATCCTGTACATCGATGCGTTCATCTCCCCGGCGGGCACTGGGCTGGTCTATCTGGGCGTCTCCGCGCGGCTGTCCTATGCACTGGGCCACGCCGGCTACATTCCCCGGGGCATCAGCCGAATCAGCAGCCGCGGTGTTCCCTACACCTCGATCATCCTGTCGTTCATTGTGGGTCTGATCTGCTTTCTGCCCTTCCCGAGCTGGCAAGGCCTGGTCCAGTTAACCACCTCGGCAACACTCATCATGTACGGGTTCGCCCCGATCACCTTACTGATCCTGCGCAAGACTGATCCGCACCGCACCCGCCCCTACCGGCTGCCGGCCCCCTCGGTCTTGGCGCCGCTGGCGTTCATCGCCGCGAACGAGATCATCTACTGGACATCCTGGACCATAGTGGGGAAACTGATGCTGGCTATCATCGCTGGCTACGCGCTATTCGGGATCTCCTACGCGCTGGGCCGCCCGATCGAGCGACCACCCTTGGACTCGCGGTCGTTGATCTGGATCCTTCCGTGGCTCACCGGCCTGACACTGATCTCCTACCTTGGGCAGTATGACGGCAGGAAACTCATCCCGGAATGGGTCGACCTGGGCGTGGTAGCGGCGTTCAGCATCCTCATCTGTGCCCTGGCGGTCCGCCTCCATCTGCCCGCGGAACGAATCCTCGCCACCATCGCGGCCGAGCAACTCGACGCACCCGCCCGCCTCGACCCCCAAGTCTCCAAAACCGGTATCACCCCGCCCGAACCCCTGGGCGTATAACGCGCAGTGGATGACGAGCCCGTAGGGCTGTGTGGGCGGTTCGGTCGCCCTCTTGTGAAGCCGTTAGGTCCGGTTGGTGACGATTCGTCGGGCGGTCCGGGCGAGCTCCTGGGCGTCAGTGCCGGGTCGGGCTTCCAGCGCGGCGACCAGCGGCAACAGCCGTTCCCGGCGGGCGGCGACGGAGCGCAGGCCGCGCACCTCCTCGATAGCATGACGGGCCAGCGTCAACCCCTGGGGCTGTCCCGCTCGGATGTGCACTTCGGCGAGGAGAAGCTCAGCTAGGGTGCGGCCCCGGCGGTGGGCCTCACCGTAGCTGCCCAGCGCTCTGGTAGCGAACTGCTCGGCGGCCTCCAGCCGACCCAGATCCAGCGCAATCCCCGCGGCCCCAAAATCAGCACCCGCGCGCTCGAACGCGCCCGGGGGTTCCCATCCGTCGTTCGCCTCAGCGAGGCAGCGATCAGCCTGCCTGGGGCCACCCATGACAGCGTAGGCAATCGCGGACCCTCTGATCAGCCGCGCGGTGAGAATCGGCAGCCGGGTGTCCTCAGAGTATGAGGTCGCCGAGGTGGACCCGCTGGGCGGAAACAAGCGCAGCCGGAACTGCCCGAGCTGAAACAGCTTCAGCGCATCGTTGGGATGCCCACTACGCACCAGCGTCAGCCCAGCATGCCAGGCGGCGTTGGCGACTCCGTAAGTGTCCCCGGCCTTGCCGGCGAACCCGAGAGCGCGAATAAAGTGACCCCTACCGTCCAGCCCCGCGTCATAGCAGGCCCAGCCGGCCTCGGTGTGCAGCTCCGCCAGCGCGAGAGCCAGCGCTGTCTTGACTGCCTCGCTGGCGGGCACGGCCAGCCACTGGGTGTAGCGGCGCACCGCATCAGCGAACGCGCCGGCGTACCCGCCGTAGTACCGCGCCCTGGTCACCAGCCCGCGGGTAAACGAGCGCAGCTCCTGGATGTCGGCCATGCCCAGCCGCCACGGCAGCGGATCGTCGGTAGGCAGGGCCAGCTGCACGCTCGGCTGGTCAGGGTACGGTGTGCCCTGCTGATCCAGGGACCACACCATAGCGGTCGTGATCAGGGCACGGCGTTTCACGACCTCTTTCACCTCCTCCTCGGCCGGCGAAGCGTCCAGCGCCCCTTCACCGTAACCCACGCCCAGCCACCCTCGGGGCACTCCGAGTCCGTCAGCGATCCGTTCCAGGACCTCGACGTCGCGGACCCGGCGGCCCTTGCGGAGGATCTCGTTCACTTCCGACTGCGACTGATCAGTCAACCCCGCGATCCGCCGCTGCGTTACCCCGATGCGCTGCAACAGCCGGTACACCCTCCCGACGTCCCGGGCAGCCAGCGCGGCGCGCACCTCGTCGCTGTGGAAAAACGCAGGATCAATGCGGTCCACCGGCCCTCACCACTCTATCCCACCAGACAGCTGTATCCGGGCGGTCCGTCACCGCTAGCCAGCAGCTGACCAATCGGCAACGACACCTCAACATGCGTGACCAACAAGATGGTACTCAAGAGGTACTCGATGCAGTACAGCCGGCTAGCGGGCGCAGGCGACATTGTCCGTGAACTCGACGTCACCGACGTTAGTAGGTCGCGCTACGTCGGTCTTGATGAGTTCACGACACTGGGCCTCCCCTGCCCGTCCGCCGGTCGCGCGTTGTCGGCGGCTTTCGCGGCACACAAGGAGCGGGAAGAGTATACGTTGTGGCCGCGGGGAGCAAGCGAACAGAAACGAAGCGTGGCCTTCCCGAACAGTCAGTTCGGCCTACTCGTATTATGTGGACAGATGAATGAGGGGAACGCATTGCGCTGCGTTCCCCTCATTCATCACGTCGATGAGAAAGTGACTGAAGGAGATATCCACTTGATCAGCCAGCCGGAGTGCCTCGGATATCTCACCCTGCTCATGCTCGACGGTGACCTTGTGGATACCCACATTGGTCGGCCCGAACACCATCCGGTGATAATTATACCCCTCACCAACCCGTAGAGCAGCCTTGTGTGCTCGTCCTCCCAACAGCTCCCGGGCACGCCATGGATCACCGGTACGCGCTGACGCAAGAGCCGCCACCAGCAGCAAACCGCCATACAGCGAAAACTGCTCCGGCGTCCCATCTGGCAGTAACGGCTCCAGTGCTTCGCTGCCTTTCATGGCAAGGTCCAAGGCACCAGCAGGCATGTCATCCGACAGCATGGTATGCCCGAGACTCCAGGTAGCGGCCGCGATCAAGAGCGGGTCCTCGGTCTCCTCGGCATAACGCATGGCCCGGTCCGACACGAGCCCGCAGAGCTCGACACGTCCGACCCTCTTCAACACTGGCCGAGTCAGCCGGTACACCTCCGAGATCTGGCGGCAGGCTTGCAACGAGACCGTACTCATCCGACGCTGGATCCGATACAACCGGACCAGCGCACCAGTCGGCATCTCAGGCTCAGCTGACACCATCCTATAGGGAACTGGGACGGGTGGGCGCAGCAGGGGTCGAACCTGCGGCCTCTCGCTTGTAAGGTCCATGTGGCAGCGTTCGCAGTGAGTCGCTGGGCACTAGGTCGCTTGTCACCGCGTTGTCAGCACGTGCATGAACCGTAGCGCACGCTCGTGAATGAGACCAAAACTGAGACCACCGCCGCCCAAGCCGGAGACCCCGCGGACGCGGCGGCCTTTCTTCGAGCACCTGCTCTCCTACCCCCTGATCTGATCACACTGTGATCCTTTTAAGGGGCCAAGTGAGGGACGATAAAAACACGCTCTGATTAGCAGCGACACACCCGTTGGCCCAGACCCCTCCCCCGGCGCCCAGGTCGGTACAGATATCGACGATGACGAGCTGGCTCGGAGCGTAGCTGACACGGGGGGTTGTGGTGCGCGGGGGCTCGGGTGATCAGACCACCTCATCGAGGGTCCCTCGGTGGGTCAGAGATATCCGCGACTGCCGCGACCACCGCGACTTCGCTGGTCAGGTAGGTCGCGGCAGTTTCCCCGGTCGCGGCTGTATCCGCGACCCGCTGCCCCCGTGTGTCCGGGTAGGTCGCGGATACAGCCGCGACCGCCTCGGTATCCGCGACCGGGTTGACCTGCGCGGTCGCGGTGGTCGCGGCAGTCGCGGCAAATGGCAGGTACCGGCTCCTAGCGTCGGGGAGACCCTTACCGGCGGCGGGTGCGGGTAATGAGGCTGCCGGGGACCCCACATTGCTGGGGCCACACGGTTGGAGGCATACCCCGCCCGAGCCTTCTAGTGCGCGGGCTTGCTCCCGGGGTGTCCCCAGGGCTCGGGCAATGCCAAGGGCGTGACCGTGATAGGCACCGACCTCGCCAGCAGCCCCGACGCGCACAGCACCCGCCCCAGAGCGTTCAGAGACCGATCGGTGCAGGCACGTGGGGGTCCTCGGATGGGTCTCATACCGTCACGCATTGTAAGATTCAGGGCCTCAAATCCTCGATACTGGGATAAACGAGTGATATATCATGTCCTGACGAGTGTCGTTGAGTGACTATAAGCATTGCCTCTTCTTGATGAGACAATGCAGCTTGGGGATGTCGTGGCCCACCTCTTCATCAGTTATGCCACCCCAGACCGGGCGATCGCCGAGGAAGTGGCGACGTGGCTGCGCGACGGCGGCCACGAACCGTTCCTCGCCCACGACCTGCGTGAGGGGATCGGTGTCGGAGAGGCGTGGAAGCAGCGCCTGTACGCCGAGCTACGCCGGGTGGACGCGGTGATCGGGGTGGTGACGAGGTCCTTCCTGGCCTCGGAATGGTGCTTTGCTGAGGTAGGGATCGCGGATTCCCGAGGTTGCCGGCTGATGCCGTTACGCGCGGAGGCCAATGTGGTGCACCCGCTGATGCAGGAGTTGCAGGACACCGACTACCACGCCGATCCCCAGCACGCCCGGGACCGGGTGCTCCAGGCGTTGCGGCTGCTGGAGGGTGGTGAGGATCCGTGGCGGGAGGGAGATAATCCCTTCCCCGGGTTGGAGCCGTTCACCGCAGCGCGCAGCCGGGTGTTTTTCGGTCGCTTGGCGGAGGCCCGCGAGGTCAGTCATCGGCTCCGCGCCCTGGGCAGTACCAGGGGCGTGCTGGCCCTCGTGGGGCCCTCCGGGTGTGGGAAGTCCTCCCTGCTGCACGCCGGAGTGATCCCGGTACTGGCGGGAGATCCGGCCTGGCTGGTGGTGGCCTCACTGGTTCCCGGACGTGATCCGGTGCCCGAGTTGGCCCGGGTGCTGGCGATCACGGCCCACCGTCTGGGACTGGACTGGTCAGCCAGCGACGTCCGCAGCAGGCTCAACGCCGGCCCTGAGGGTCTGCGGTGTGTGGCGGATGACCTGCTGGCGAGGAATCCGGGTACGCAGGCGCGGTGGCTGCTGGTCGTGGTGGATCAGGCTGAGGAGCTGGTCACCCGAACAACCCCGACCGCCCAGCAGCAGTTCACCCAACTCCTGCGCGAGGCAGTTGCGGGTGCGGTGCGGGTGGTGGTGGCGATGCGCTCGGAATTCCTCGATGACCTACGGAATCTCCCCACCCTCGCCGGCGTGCCGATCGAGGCCTCCGTGCTGGCCCCACTGGAGCGGGAGGCGCTGCGCGAGGTCGTCGAGCAACCCGCCCAGGTGGCTCGGCTGCGCCTCGATCCCGGACTGGCCACTCGACTGGTCGCCGACACCGGGGGCGGGGAGGCCCTGCCGCTGCTTGCGTTCATCCTGCACCAGTTGGCCGAGGGCCTGCCTGCTGGAGGCACGGTGAGCCTGTCCCATTATCACGACCTCGGTGGCGTCCACGGGGCGCTAACCCAGCACGCTGATGCCGCGCTCGCTGAGGCCGTCCGGGTCAGTGGCCTGACTGAGCGTGAGGTGCTGGCTGGGCTTACTCATCTAGTCACCGTTGATGAGAACGGCCGACGCGCCCGGCGGCGGATCACGCTCACCAGCCTGCCCACGCCGCTGCGGGACGCACTGGGAGTCTTCGTCGAGCACCGCCTGCTCCTGCGTGACACCACCGAGGGCCGGGTATGGCTTGCGATGGCGCATGAGGCCCTGCTCACCTGGTGGCCACCCTTGAACACCGCTACCGCCGAGATCATCGCCGCCCTGCGCGCCGCCCGGGCGGTGGAGCAAGCAGCCACGGAGTGGATCAACTCGGGCCGGGCTGAGTATTTCCTCTGGGGTGACCAGCGGCTCACCGCCACCCTCGCCACGCTAGGGATGACCAGCGACGACAGCCGTGACCCCGCTGCCTCATCCACCATTGAGCTCGATGACCAGGCACGGGAGTTTCTTAAGGCCACCAC
>Ga0213881_10001128_pt1 | contig 13460 bp, 10 predicted proteins | sample BarmaccoBMER_R08_FD_160104 | JGI IMG/M metagenome (GOLD analysis project Ga0213881, IMG submission 160104) | Barbacenia macrantha exposed rock microbial communities from rupestrian grasslands, the National Park of Serra do Cipo, Brazil - ER_R08 ... | reverse complement strand
TGACCGACCGATTCACCACCTGGAACCAGATCACCGGCACGGCCACCACAGCAGCCTGACACAGCACCAGGAATCACCCCAGCCGGGCCCGACCCTGCCCCCACAACCAAGCAGGCTCACCAAGTTGACAGCGCCCGAGAGAACCCGACCGTCCCTCCTCAACCACGCACTGAATGATCTCCACCGCTCGCCAGGCCGAACAAGTTGACAATGCCCTCTGCGTTCGTGGCACACTCGCATAATCCTCTTTATGTGTCGAGGATTTCACGACCACCGCTCGCGCAGCTTCTTAGTACCAGTTACGCTGTTGAACATGAGCGCAGCCACACATCGTCGTATTCGGGTAGGCCTCCAAATCCAGCCTCAGCACGCCGACTACGCGACTATTCGGCACACAGCGGCCCAAGCCGAAGAAATGGGTGTCGATATCCTGTTTAACTGGGATCACTTCTACCCGCTTTTCGGGAGTCCCGAAGGCAAGCATTTTGAGTGTTGGACGATGCTCGGGGCCTGGGCGGAGGCCACCGAGCGAGTGGAGATCGGCGCACTGGTGACGTGCGACAGCTACCGCAATCCTGAACTGCTCGCGGACATGGCCCGCACCGTGGACCACATCAGCGGCGGACGGCTGATCCTGGGTATTGGCTCGGGGATAGCGGAGCGCGACTACGTCGGGTACGGCTACGAGTTCGGCACGGCAACCGACCGGTTGGACAACCTCGCCAGAGACCTACCGAGGATCGAGACCCGGTTGGCCGCGCTCAACCCGGCGCCGACCCGCAAGATCCCCGTGTTGATCGGTGGCGGCGGGGAACGGAAGACGCTGCGCCTGGTCGCCCTGCATGCGGACATCTGGCATGGGTTCGGCGATCCCGCGACCATTGGGCACAAGGTTTCGGTCCTGGAGCGGCACTGTGCGGATCTCGGCCGAGATCCGGCCGAGATCGTCAGGGCCGCCGCGCTGCACGGCGATCCCGACGAGATCGGGCCGCAACTGCTGGCGCACGATGTCACGCTGTTCACCGTGCACGTCAGCGGCCCGGACTACGACCTCGGTCAGTTGCGGAAGTGCATTGCCTGGCGGGACAGGCAGAACGCCAACTCGGACTGATACAGCCGTCATTTATTATCTCGTTCGCCTCCTTCAGTGCAGTTGGACGGACATGTCGTGCTGAAAGATGCTTTTGGGATCCCACTTCTGCTTGACCTGCTGCAAGCGTGGATAGTTGTTCTTGTAGTAGAGGGTGAACCAGGGCACGCCTGAGGTGTTCTGCGTCGGGTCCTGCATGTCGGTGTCGACGTAGTTGATGTAGCAGCCGTCCCAGGTTGCGTTAGACACCGGAACGCCACCCGTTGTGCTGAACATCTGCTGGAACAGATCACGGATCCAGTTGATGTTCGCGGCGTCGTCCGACGGGTTCACCCACTCCGTTCCCGGGGAGAGAAGCAGGATCGAGTCGCGCTGTGGCACGGCGGTGGCGTCCGGCGCGACGGCGTTGACCTGGCCGCCGTACGGGAAGATGATCACGGACGCGCTCGGGTTCCGGAAGTCGGTGGTATGCAGTTGCTGGTAGATCACCGATGTCTGCGCCGTGGTGAAGTTCGTCTTCAGGTAGGCGGACTTCGCCTTCGTCCTGATCGCTGGGTGCGAGTAGTTGGAGGTGGCGATGAAGCGCGTGGCCCCGCCCCAGAGCACCTCGACGGGCGCGGCGGCCAGCGCCTGCCGCACCGCGGTCGCGGTGCCCGCGCCGATCGCGGCAAGGTGATCAGCCAGTAACTGTGCGCCGTTCGGCACGGTCGCGTCCACCTGTGTCACCAGCGTCAGCACGCCGGCCGCGACGTGGTTGAGGCCGAACAGGCTGGACACGGCCGTCTCCGGCGCGCCGGGGGCACTGTGCGCCTGGTGCCAAGCGGCGAAGTTCTGCAGTAGGCGGCCGAAGTCTGCTTCGCTCACCGCGCTCCACGGGATGGCAAGCTCGTTGAGCAATACGGTCGACGGCGGCTTCGGCAGCAACGAGCCGGGGTCCTTACCGGTGGCGCCCGGGGTGCGGAACCAGTATCGGGTGACGAGGCCGAAGTTTCCACCGCCACCACCGGTGTGCGCCCACCACAGGTCGTGATTGGGGTCTTTCGGGTCGGCCGTCGCGACCACCGCCTTCGCGGTGCCGGTGGCATCGACCACCACAACCTCCACCGCGTACAGGTGGTCGACGGCGAGTCCGAACTGTCGGGACAGGAATCCGTGTCCGCCACCGGCGATGTGTCCGCCGGCGCCGACGGAATAGCACAACCCGGCCGGAATGGTGACTCCCCACTTCCGGTACAGGGTGTTGTAGACGTTCAGCAGGATGGCGCCCGGCTCCACCATGAAAGCCAAGTAGGTCGGGTCGAATGAGACCTGGTCCATGGTGGACATGTCGAGGACGACCTGCACGTCCCGGTTGTAGACGAAGTTTTCGAAGCAGTGGCCACCACTGCGGACCGAGATCCGTTTGCCCGCTTTCACCGCGTACTGGACCGCCGCCACCGCGTCGTCCGTGGACCGAATGACGCGGACCTGCTCAGGTGTACCTACCCAGCGCTGGTTGAAGCCGGTGACGAGGTGTCCGTACCGGGAGTCCGCCGGCATCACCACGTCGGGGGTGGAACTCGGCGTCGTCGGCCGTTTGCCCGCGGTTGCCGCGGTGGCCGCACCCGTCCTACCGGTAACCGCGGCGATTCCGGCCAGCGCCGGTCCGGCACCCATCCCCCCGAGTAGCGTTCTGCGGCCGAACTCTGACATCTGTGTTCTCCTGTTTCCTGTGCTGAAATCGATGGTTGTTGATGATCAGATGGGCGCGGCCACTGCCGGCATGGTCGGAATCGCGCTGATGAAGTTGCTCGTGATACGTGTGGGCGCACCGAGCTGAAAATTCAGCGCCTTGCGGAGGAGTTCCTGTTGAGCAAAACGGCAGGCTTCAGCGGCCGACGGACGTCGTTGTGCGCCGGCAGAATTCGACTGTGGCCGGCCCCTACGGGCCGATACGTGCGCGCTCCTCCCCGGTCAGTTTGCCAACGCGAACCGGTAGAGCGGTCGGGCAGTGAGTGACCGTGCTCGGCCGCCAGCTGAGTTCGTTCGGGTCAACAGCAAGACTCAACCGAGGGAAGCGCTCCAGCAGCCATCCGATGGCAACCTCGGCCTCAAGGCGGGCCAGGGGCGCACCCACGCAGTAGTGGATGCCGTGGCCGAAGGTTATCTGGCCGCCGATCGGCCGGGTGATGTCGAGCACCTCCGGGTTCTCGAAATGACGGGCGTCGCAGTTGGCCGCCATGAGCGCGACCATCACGATCTCGTCCTCCGGAATGGTCACCCCGCCTAGTTCGATCGGCTCCGTGGCGTGGTGAACCGAAGCTTCGCCAGGTTGACCGGGCCGTCGAAGCGAAGGAATTCTTCGATCGTGCTGGACAGCATCGTCGAGTCGGTCGTTGGACGAAGCTCATGTCGAGTTCTTCCGCGGCCTTGGCGTTCTGCACGTTCATGCCTCCCAGCTCAAATCGACCAGCTGACGTCTCCCATCACCAACATTCTGTGTCGCCACACACCGCCTGGAAAGCCCCAGAGCGCCACTGCGCTCCACCGGCGTTCCACTGCACGTCCATTCCCACCCATCACTTCCGTTGGAATTCGACACCGACCTGGCAGGTAGCCAAGTTGATCACGGAGGTGTTCGGATGCCGAGCAGCTCGGCAAATCCAAGGTCAGTCGTAGTCGTAGAAACCGCGGCCGGTCTTGCGGCCGAGCCGTCCCCCGTCGACCATCCTGGACAGCAGCGGCGGCGGGGCGAACAGCGGTTCCCGGTATTCGTCGTAGAGCGCCTCGCCGACCGCTGCGATGGTGTCCAGGCCGATCAGGTCGGTCAGGCGCAGCGGACCCATCGGGTGAGCACAGCCCAGCGTCATGCCCCGGTCGATATCCTCGACCGTCGCGAAGCCGTACTCGACCATCCGGATCGCCGCCAGCAGGTACGGCACGAGCAGCGCGTTGACCACGAACCCGGAGCGGTCGCCCGACATCACCACCTGCTTGCCGATCCGCTCGCTGACGAACGTCCGCGCCGTGTCCACGGTGGCGGCGTCGGTCAGCAACGACGGTATGACCTCGACCAGCGGCAACACCGGCACCGGGTTGAAGAAGTGCAGGCCGATCACCCGTTCCGGACGGATAACCGCCCTGGCCAGCCGAATGATCGGAATCGCCGAGGTGGTCGAGGCGAGCACGGCGTCTGGGTCGGCGATCACCTTGTCGAGGGTGCGGAACACCTCGGTCTTGGCGGATTCGTTCTCCGGCACCGCCTCCAGCACGAGTTGCCGGTCGGCGAGCAGGTCGGCATCGGCGGTGAAGGACACCCGAGCGGCGGCCGCGGCGGCGGCCTCTGCGGTAAGCTTCTGTTTCGCGACGGCCCGGTCGAGCGATCGGGCGAGCCGGTCGTGGTCACGGGTGACGGCGGCCGGCCCCGACACCACGACCACGACGTCCAGGCCGTGCACCGCGCACACCTCGGCGAAACCGCCGCCCATCTGGCCGGCGCCGACGACGCCTACCCGAGTGATCGCGGGCGTCATCGCGTCCGCCAACACGTCAGGTGGGCGCCGGTCGACCGGCGACAAACCACGTTCATGCAGTACTCCTCGATCTCGAACCCGTGCTCATCTCATTCCCGACGTGGCGCACGGCTGGCTACGGACGCTCGGCGACCGCGAGCAGACAGCCGAACTCGTCCACCCCGACGAGCTCGGCCGGGTTGAACACGTCGGGATCGGACTGTTGCCCAAGGAACTCGGCCTGACCGCCGGGCGCGACCGGACGGGCCAGCGTCCGGAACGTCTGCTGCATCGAGTTATCGGTGATGTCCCGGAGCTCGCGGAACCGCAGTCCCGCGCGGTGCAGCATGGCCACGTAGTCGTCGATGTCGGCCATGGTCACCATCATGTTGCGTTCAAACTTCTGGATCGCCGGATGCCGCTGGTGGCCCGCAGGGGCGCGCACGAAGATGTCGGTCAGCACCAGGCGACCGCCGGGACGCAGCGTCCGGCAGATGTTGCGGAGCACGTGTTCCCGGTCGGGCATGTGGATGATCGACTCGATGGCGATGGCGGCGTCAAAGGATTCGCTGGCGAAGTCCAGATCCATCGCGTCGTGCACCCGGAAGCTGACGCGGTCCGCCAGGCCAGCCTCGGCCGCCAGCGCGGTGGCCGCCGCGAACTGTTCCCGACTCACCGTGATCCCGGTGACCTGAACCCCGGTGGTCCGGGCGATGCGCATCGCCGGACCGCCCAGCCCACAGCCCACGTCCAGCAGCTGGTCGTCCTTGCCGAGCCCCAGGCGTTCGGCCATCAGGTCGGTGAGTCGGTCCACCGCGGCCGGCAGGGGTTCGGTGGAGTCGGCGGTGTCCCAGTAGCCGACGTGGATGTTCTCGGCGAATGTGCCCTGCTCGCGGGCGGCCAGGGTGAGCTGGTCATAAAACCGCCCGACATCGTCCGGCATGAACACCATCGGATTTTCGTCAGTCATCTAAGTTGCCCCCTTCCAGGAGACGTTGTCACGCGTGCGTCGCCGAGCCGACTCGGCGCACAGGCGGGCCACGACGATCGCGGTCACGGCCTCAAGTTGTTCGTTGAGGTAGAAATGGCCACCGGGCAGCGTCACCACTTCGCACCGCTCCGTGGTATGGCCGGCCCAGGCCCGCGCGTCCTCCAGGGACACCTTCTGGTCATCCTGCCCGGTCAATACGATCAGCGGACAGGTCAACGGCGTTCCGGCGACATAGCGATATGTCTCGACGGCGCGGTAGTCCGCGCGAATCACCGGCAGGGCCAGCGCGATCAGTTCGTCGTCGTCGAAGATCCGGGGATCGGTGCCGCCGAGTGTGCGCACCTCTCGGATCAAGGCGTCGTTATCCAGGAGGTGGGCGGACTCGGGTCGCACCCGAGAAGGCGCCCGGCGCGCGGAGGCGAACATCGCCAAAGGCGGCCGGCCGTCACGTTCCAGCCGGCGCGCCACCTCGAAGGCGACCACCGCGCCGAGGCTGTGCCCGAACAGGGCCAGCGGACGGTCGTGCCACGCCGCGAGCGCGGTGGTGACCTGGTCGGCAAGTTCGGCGACGGACTCCAGCGGAGGTTCCCGCCGACGGTCCAACCGACCGGGGTACTGCACCGCCAGGACATCGACCTTCGGACACAGCGCTGCGGCCATCCTCACGTAGAATGCTGCGGACCCGCCCACGTGCGGGAAGCAGACCAACTGCACCGGGATGTCCGGCGCCGGCGCGAACCTGCGAATCCACAGCGAGTCCTGATCGCTCATCCGTCACCTCGTCCGGACCTGCTGGCCGGCCAGCGGAGCAGCCCGGCGCCGACGGCCATGCCGGCGCCGAACCCGGCCAACAGCACGAGGTCTCCGTCCTTCAGGTCACCCGAGCGGTTGGCCTCGTCGAGCGCCACCGGAACGGACGCGCTTCCGATGTTGCCGGTATGGTCGAGCAGCAGGTGGGTGCGCGCCGCGCCCAACCCGCAGGTCTCGGCGAGTTCTCGCACCATCGGGCCGTTCGCCTGGTGCGGGACGAAGTGCGCCACCTCGCGGGCGTCGACTGCGCAGCTCTTCAGCAGGCTCGCGATCACGGTCGGCACCGAGTCCAACACGAACTCGGTGACATTCCGGCCCTTCATGCGCAACACATGTCCGCTGTGGACATTCTGGGCGGCATGGGTTCCGATGTCGCTGGGCAGCGTGCTGCTGCCGTACTCGGTCCAGATCAGGTCCTGCGCGTCGCCGCGGCTGAGCAGTTCGAAGCGCAGGAACCCGTCCGGGGCGGCTACCGAACCGACCACCGTCGCGCCGGCGGCGTCGCCGAACAGCACGCTGGTGGAACGCTCGTCGAAGTCCAGGAACCGGGTGTAGACGTCGGTGCCGATGACCAGCGCCAGGGCGTCCGGACACCGGCCGATCAGCCCGTCCGCCACGGCGAGACCGGCTACAAAGCCCGAACACGCCACGTTCAGGTCGAAGGCTGCGGCCGAGCCGATGCCGAGGGCATGCTGTACCCGGGACGCGATGGACGGGATCGGTTGTTCGGCGGTGGTGGTGGACACGATCACGTACCGGATGTTGTCCGGCGACACCCTGGCTTGGTCCAGCGCGGCGCGCCCGGCGTGCACCGCGAGATCCGCCGCGTCCTCGCCCGGGGCGGCGTACCGCCGGGCGAGGATGTCCGTGCGGCACCTGATCCACTCCGCGGACGCCCCGGGCACCCGCGCCTCGATCTCGTCGTTGGTGACCTCGCGTGCCGGCAGGTAGGAGCCGGTGCCGAGAATGCCGATCGTGGTCGTGGTCACCGCGCCGACCCCACCGGTTTCGCCGCGGCGAAGTCGCGCAAGGGGTTGAGGGCGTCCGGCCCGATCGCGGCCCGCTTCGCCGGGTCGGTGACGCCGAGACCGGCCTCGGGAGCCAGGCACAGCACGCCGATCTTGCCGATGTGCCGATTCAACTGCACCAGCCGAACCGCCTCACCGACCTCGGCCAGCGGGTACACGTCCGACAGCGCCGGGGCGATGAGCCCCAGGTCGCACAGTCTGGTGAACTCGGCCAGTTCCTGCAAGTTGGCCACGTGGCTGCCAATGATCCGCTTGAGGTTCATCCACAGGTAGCGGTTGTCGAACCGATGCTCGTAACCGGTGCTGGAGCCGCAGGTCACCACGGCGCCCCCGCGCCGTACCACGAACACCGAGATGCCGAAGGTCGAGCGGCCCACATGCTCGAACACGATGTGCGGGTCTTCGCCCACCTCCCGGCGGATAATCTTGCCCAGGCGCTTGCCTGCCTCGATGATCCGCGCGTTGTCGCTTCCGTCGTCGTCGCCGATGCCGATGTCGGTGCGGTTGATCACGACATCGCAGCCGAGCGCGCGCGCCGCGGCTGCCTTCGTCTCGGACCCGACCACGCCGACCGGGATACCGCCGCCGTTCTTGACCAGCTGGATCGCGTAGGCGCCCAGCCCTCCGGACGCGCCCCAGATCAGCACGATGTCGCCCTGCTTCATGCGGGCGCCGCGATCGCTGATCAGCATCCGGTAGGCGGTGGCGCCGCAGGCCGCCAGGCTGGCCGACTCCTCCCAGGTGAGATGGGCCGGCTTGCGCACGACCTGGCTGGCTCGCGCGATCGCGTAGTGGCCCAGGCCACCGAAGTTGGTCTCGTAACCCCAGGCGCGCTGATGTTCGCCGAGCATGCCGTCCATCTGCGACATGGCGTCCTGCTCGTCGATGGCGGCGCCGTTGACCACGACGTGGTCGCCGACGCGCCAGTACCGGACGCCACTGCCCACCCGCACCACCACGCCCGAGGCGTCGGTGCCGAGCGCGTGGAACGGCTGGTCGTGGCGGCTCGCCCAGCCACCCTCCCGGCCGTAGTTGTGCAGGAACCGGAACGTCGACACCGGCTCGAACGTCGCCGACCAGACCGTGTTGTAGTTGACCGAGCTGGCCATGACGGCGATCAGCACCTCGTCCGGCGCCAGCTCGGGCATCGGCACCGGACCGACGCGCAGCGTCCGGCGGACGTCCTTGTCCTCCAGGTTCTCCAGAGACTTCTCGTCCTCGACGCGCAGATGCGCGGCGAGGTACTCGGTGGGCAAGCTGATGCTTGCCAACTCGTCCGGCGACGCGCCGGCCAACACGGCCTCGGACATCGACTGGGTCGCCATGTCGCATCTCCTCACTGGGTGGGCGGCTGAACGGACAGGGTGTGGTGGAAAACGTTCGTCGGGTCCCGCCGCCGCTTGACTTGCTGGAGACGCGCGTAGTTGTCCTTGTAGTACAGCGCCGGCGGTACGTAACCAGAAGCAGGTGACAACGCCGAAGTGGCCGCCGCCGATGGCGTGGCCGCCTATACCGATTCCCGTCTCCACGGTTTCCGACGACTCGTCCGCGGTCATCGGAGCGGTCCGGCCGTCGCCGGCATGCTGGGAATGGCGCTGATGAAATTGCTGGTCAGCCGGGTCGGCTCACCGAGGTGGAAGTCGGGCGCGCTGAGCACCAGCTCGCGCAGGATGACCCGCAGCTCGATCTTGGCGAGCACGCTACCCACGCACCGGTGCGGTCCGCCGCCGCCGAAGCTGAGGTGCTTGTTCGGCGTGCGCGTCAGATCGAGGGTGTGCGGGTCGCGGAACGCCCGCTCGTCGCGGTTGCCCGACGGGTAGAACAGGGCCACCTTGTCGCCTTCGCGGATCGGCACCCCGTTGAGTTCGACGTCCCGCGTCGCGGTGCGGCGCAGGTTCAGCACCGGCGTCGCCCACCGCAACAGTTCGTCGATCGCCGCCGGGATGCGCGCGTCGAAGTCCTCGCGCAGCAGTGCCCGCTGTGCCGGGAAGTCCGAGAGGGCTTTGGCGGCGTGGCTGATCGTCTGCCGCGGCGTGTCGAATCCGGCGCCGACCAGCAGCAGGAAGAACGCGCTGATCTCGCTGTCGTCCAGCGGTTCGCCGTCCACCCGTGCCTGGACCAGGTCGGTCATCAGGTCCTCGCGCGGCTGGGCGCGCCGCGCACAGGCCAGCTCGAACGTCATGTTGGTCATCTTGGTGATCACGTCGTCGACGATGGTGGCGCGGTCGATGCCGCTGCGTGCCTCTTCGTCCCGACTGGACAGCATGAGGCTGATCAACCGGGTGAACTCGTCCAGCATCTCCTGCGGCATGCCCAGCAGGTCCATCATGGTCCAGCGGGCTATCGGCACGGACACGTACTCGACGAAGTCGCACTCGCCCGCCTCGGCGAAGTTCGCCACGACGCGGCGGGCTTCGGCGACCATGCGCTCGGTCATGCTGGCCAGCCGGATCGGGCTGAACGCCGCCGACACCACGTTGCGCACCTTCACGTGCCGGGGTCCGTCCATCGCCACGATGGACTGGGTGGCGCGCAGCACCTCCGGTGGCAGTTCCTCGAACTGCGCTCCCCGCTCCGAGCAAAACAGTTCCGGGCGGGTGCTCACGCTTACGATGTCCGCGTGGCGGACCACCGCCCAGAAGCCGTCGTCCTCCGCGCCGGCCACCAGGCTCTCCTCAGGCGAGGGATGCCACGAGATCGGTCGGTGGTCGCGGAGTTCGCGAAAAGTCGGCTCCCACTTCTCGGGCGACTGGGACCAGAACTTGATGGACGAGACGTCAACAGGATCGAACTCGCGACGGTAGGTGGTGTTCATGTTTCCTCCGAAACCGGCGATGCGGAACGGTTGCCCTCACAGATGCCAGAAGTGCCTGCGTTGGAACGCGTAGTTGGGCAGTTCGACTCGACGCGGGGACAGTTCGGCGAACACCCGCGCCCAGTTCACGGTGATCCCGGCGACGTGCGCGTGGGCCAACTCCCCGGGAAATCCGTCCGCCGCGGCCGGGCCGGCGCCGAGCGCGACGAGGTCACCGCACGTCGCCGGATCGGCCGGTCGCCCGGCGGACACCACGAACCGGTAGCCGCCCGCGGACCCGGCCGCCGGAAATCCTTCGGCCGCGGCCGGTTCCGGTCCGGAAAGGACGGTGCGTACCGCATCGTCAAGCGGGATCTCGCCGCGGAGGTGGCGCGCGACGGGGACACCGATCCCGGCGCCCACCGCCGCCGCGGGCGACACACCGGCCTCGACCCACCAGCGCGCGGTGGCCAGCACGGCCAGGAAGGAACGCACCCTGGCCGGCAGGCCACCCGACACGAGTGGGGCGAGTTCCGCGCGCAGGTCGGCGAACAGCGCCGAGGCGGCGACGAACTCGTCCGGCGACGGCGGTTGCGCCGACCAGGAAGCCGCGCAGTACAGCACGGCACGGCCCGGCCCGGCGGTACCCCGCACCAGCCGCGGGTCGTCGGCGCCGTCCCGCAACGCGCGCAACGCGGCCAGCCGGACCGCCCGGTCGCCGCCGGAGATCGCCGCGCGGTGCTGGAACGCGGTCCTCGTGGTAGCCAGCGAGTAGGCCAGGTCGATGTCCGCCTGCTCCGGATGGCCGGCCAGATGGGTGAGCAGCCGGTCGGCCTGCGCGGCCAACGCGGCGCCGGTCCTGCCGGACAGCAGCCACGGCAGCCCGGTGCCGATCCCCGCCGATGCGGGTTCGACCGGTTCCTGGGACGGCGCCTGCTCCAGCACGACGTGGCCGCAGGTACCACCGGCCCCGATGGCGGTCACCCCGGCGCGGCGCGGCCGGCGCGCCTGCGGCCAGCCGATCGTCTTGCCGATCGGCCGGACCGCGCCGCCGTCCCAGTCCACCGCGTCCAGCGGGGGTTCCGCGTAGAGCGACGCTGGAATCACGCCGTGGTGCAGCGCCAGCACCACTTTCATCAGACCGGCCAGTCCCGCTGCCGCCTGGGTGTGCCCGAAGTTCGACTTGACCGAGCCGAGCAGCAGCGGCGAGCCGTCACGCCGCCGGCGACCGTAGGCCGCCAGTAGCGCTTCGGCCTCGATCACGTCACCTAGCGGGGTACCGGTGCCGTGCCCCTCCACCAGATCGACGTCAGCGGCGTCGAGTCCGGCGTCGGCCAGCGCCCGCGCGATCACCCGTTCTTGCGCCGGACCGTTGGGCACGGCGAGACCGTTGCTCTCCCCGGTGTGGTTGATCGCTGAGCCGCGCAGCACGGCCAGCACCGAGTGCCCGTGCCGCTGGGCATCGGACAACCGCTCAAGCACTATCACGCCGACACCCTCGGCCCAGTTTCCGCCATCCGCCGCCGCGGCAAAGGGCTTGCTGCAGCCGTCGCCTGCGAGCGCCCCCTGCCGGCTGTGCTCAACGAACACGTCCGGACGGGCCATGACGGTCGCCGCGGCGGCCAGGGCCAACGAGCACTCGCCGGCCTGGAGCGCGCGCCCGGCCAGGTGCACCGCGACCAGCGCCGAAGAACACGCCGTGTCCACGGTGACCGTCGGTCCGCGCAGGCCGAGGACGTAGGAGACGCGCCCGGAGGCGACGCTGCCCAGCGTGCCGAGCACTCGGGGATCGGTGTCCTCCCCCACCGCTGCACCAACCTGGCCGCCGTAGCCCTGCGGGGACACGCCGACGAACACGGCCGTGTCGGAGTCGCGCAACGACACCGGATCGATGCCCGCGTTCTCCACCGCCTCCCACGCCGTTTCCAGCAGCAGCCGCTGCTGGGGGTCCATTCCGGTGGCCTCGTCGTCGGTCACGCCGAAGAACTCCGCGTCGAACCAGGCCGCGTCGATGAGAAATCCCCCGATATCCACCGAGCAGCCCTCGGGTGCGCCCGCGGCCGAGGGCTGCTCGGCCAGCGACCAGCCGCGATCCCGGGGGAACGGCGACAGGCCCTCGCGTTCGTTGACCAGCAGTTGCCAGTACTCGGCCGGCGTGCTGATCCCGCCCGGCCACCGGCAGCCCATACCGACGACGGCGAGCGGTTCGGGCCCGGGGCCACGGCCGCGTTCCCGGAGCTGGGCCTCCAGCTGGCGGGTACGCTCCCGCTCCTTCTGCAGGTTCGCCGTCGCCTTGCGGAGATACTCCCGCAGCTTGTCCTCGGTCTGCATCGCGCCACTCATTCCTTGATGTGGTGATCTCGCCGGCGAGCGACGATCAGGAAAGCGAGTCAATAAGGCCGAACAACTCGTCGTCCGACGCTGCGGCAAGGGATTCCCCGTCCTCGCCGGCCTCGTCCACCTCCAGGCCGGTCAGCGTGTCGAGAAGTGCGGTCAGCCGCTCGGTGATCCGGGTGCGCTCCTCGCCTCCGGGCCGCGCCCGGCCCAGCGCGGACCCGACGGCATCCAAGCCGTCGAAGATCGACTCGATCGCCCGCCGGCCCTCGGTCGCCCGGTATATGTGCGCCAGGTGCGCGGCCAGTCGGTTCGCCGACGGGTGGTCGAAGACCACACTGAGCGGAAGCTGGAGGCCGGTGACCGCGGTGAGCCGGTTGCGCAGGTCGACCGCGGTTATCGATTCGAAGCCCAGGTCCCGGAAGGGCTGGTCCGGCGCGATCGTGTCGGGCAAGTCGTGGCACAGCGCGAAGGCCGCCTGGACGCGCACAATGTCCCGCAACCGGTCGAGGAGTTCCGCGTCGGCCAGCCCCACCCCCAGATCGGCCCCGGCCGGTCCCGTCCGGACCGCGCCGGTGTTCGCCTCCGGTACCGACACTGGCGCCGGCCCGGGCGCCGCCTGGTCCGACTGGCCGGGTTGCAGCCAGTACCGCCTGCGGTCGAACGCATAGGTCGGCAGCTGCACCCGGCGCGGCTCGCGGCCGTCGAACACGAGCGCGTCCCAATTGATCGGAATCCCCACCACATGCAGTTCGGCGGCGGACAGCAGGAACCGGGCGAGCCCACCCGCGTCCCGGCGGAGCGTGCCCGTCACCGCCGCGGTCGACCGCGCCGCCTCGACGGACTCACCGACCGCCACAGCGACCACCGGATGCGCGCTGACCTCGACGACCGCGCGGCATCCCCGTTGGATCAGGCCGTC
>Ga0213881_10001127_pt1 | contig 13482 bp, 12 predicted proteins | sample BarmaccoBMER_R08_FD_160104 | JGI IMG/M metagenome (GOLD analysis project Ga0213881, IMG submission 160104) | Barbacenia macrantha exposed rock microbial communities from rupestrian grasslands, the National Park of Serra do Cipo, Brazil - ER_R08 ... | reverse complement strand
CTTGTATCGGTATCTATAGCCTTGTTGAAACTACTAATGTTTTTATGAAAGCTCATTAGCTATTTCCGTGCTTCCCCTTAGATGTCCCTCCGCGCTAGGTTGGTCTTTGCTGTTTAAACCCCAATCGCCAAAACCACTAACTTCCGCAAGTGTGTATAGCGGTCGTCCTTTGACCTCTTCATAAATTCGCCCGATATATTCACCGAGAATGCCAATGCTAACTAACTGGACAGCTCCTAGAAAAAATATGGCGACTAGGATGATAGTAAATCCAGTCAAGGGTGAATGGGGAACAAAAATCCGCCAGTAGAGAACAAGAAGTACCATGAACATAGCCACAATTGCTGACAGCAACCCAACATAGGTCGAGAGTCGCAATGGGACTTTTGAGAAGGAAACCAAGCCATTCACTGCTAAGGCTAGGGATTTGCCAAAAGTGTATTTGACATCGCCAGCAAAGCGGGGTTCGCGCTTGAACTTAACAGCTGTTTGCTGAAAGCCGATCCAAGAGCGCAGCCCTCGAATGTAGCGGTTTCGTTCTGGCATCCTGTTGAGAATCTCTACAACTTGTCGATCCAATAGGCAAAAATCGCCAGTATCGGTGGGAATATCAACGTCTGCAAGTTGTTTCAGTAGGCGGTAGAAGAAGTAAGCAGTAAAGCGCTTGAACCAACTCTCTTGGTGGCGTTGGGTGCGCTGAGCGTAAACCACTTGATACCCTTGTTGCCACTTTTCAACCAGTTTGGGGATGAGTTCTGGTGGATCTTGTAAGTCAGCATCAAGAATGACAACCGCCTCACCTCGGACGAAATTGAGCCCAGCCGTAACAGCAATTTGATGACCAAAGTTACGAGCTAGACTCACGTAGCAAACGCGAGGATCTTGTTGTTGGAGGTGGCGCAGTAGCTGTAGAGAGCGATCACGACTGCCATCATTAACCCAGATTAATTCCACTGGTCCATCCATCTGCTCCATCACAGAACTAATCCGCCGATACGCTTCCGAGAGGCTTTTTTCCTCGTTGTATACCGGAACGACAAAAGAATATTTCGGCACCATGATGGATTGAGCATTTAATCTTAGCAGCTTATCATACTACTGAGGAGATTGGAGAGAGCGCACATAATCGATGGACTCTTGAGGGGGAATCAGCACAACTTCATTTAGCCCAGCAGTATTGCGGGTTTTGAGAGTTTGGAGTAAGTCTTCCAAACTAACCACCTCAATGGTGACGCTGCTAGCTAGATTAGGCTTTTGCTGCTTGAAACGCTCAACCAGATTCTGCAATTCGTTCTCACTAAAGAAGAAAGGAATCTCTTCCTGATTATTTTGTCTCACAGACAAGTAGTCTTTATCCTTACCAGTTTTCGCAACAAATAGGGGAGTACCATTAAACTTATTAACTTTTTGACCGTTCTGTTGTAGTACAGCTAAAGCTGATTTGACATCTTGTTGTTCAGGTACGTAGATGAAGGTAGGAGCATCAGGCTTACTTTCGTGGGTTTGTTCGAGTTGATAGACTTTTCCTAGAGATACGGGTATCACCTTTGCCAGCTTTCCTAAATCGGGATTCTTCGTCTTTAGCTGATTGACAAACCCTTCAGCATCTTTGTCTCTAATGAAGATGCCTATGACAGCTTGTTTTTTATTCCCATCCATGACGGTAGCAACTAGTGGAGCTCCTTTGCCATCTATAACCATAAAAACTGGTACTGGTTCAAGCTTTTGCACGATTTGATCTGGAGGCAAGGCTTGTGCTTGTAAACGACTAACACAAGCTGAACCAACGATAGCACTACCAATGAGAGCAAAGGCTGCACCTTGACGAACTCGAAATCTCATAACTACTTCCAGTATCAATACTTAAACAGATGGTTAGACTGTAACCTTATGAGGATGGTTCAATTATGTAAATGGAGAAAAGGCCCTCCCATTATTACATTGATGGAAGAGCCTTGTACGACTTTCCACACCCATCTTTTCAAATTAGCAATTCCGAATGGTGTGGTACATAATCGACAACAGTTGCATGTAAAGGTGCTATGCCAGAAGTCCGGTTCGATAAATACTACCGCTATGAAGACTTAACTCGTATCCTCCACAGCTTAGCTCAGGAATACCCTCACTTTGTAAGTATAGAAAGTATCGGTAAGAGTTACGAAGGTCGCGACATCTGGTTGATGAAAGTTACCTGCTTTGCTACTGGTCCAGATTGGGAAAAGCCTGCTCTCTGGGTTGATGGTAACATCCACTCTACTGAACTCGCACCCTCTAGTACCTGTCTATACCTCTTGCAAACATTAGTTACATCTTACGGCACTCACCCAGACATTACCCGTTGCTTAGACACTCGCACGTTCTATATTTGTCCCCGCGTTAACCCTGATGGGGCTGAGTTGGCATTATCTGATAGGCCAAAATTTATTCGCTCCAGTAGCCGACCCTATCCCTATGAGGAGCAACCCATCGATGGGTTAGTCAGCGAAGACATAGATGGTGATGGTCGCATCTTGATGATGCGGATTCCAGACCCCAATGGACCCTGGAAAATCAGTCCTACTGAACCTCGGCTGTTGGTGCGGCGGGAGCCAACGGAAACAGGTGGAGAGTATTATCGTCTCCTACCAGAAGGGCGGCTCGAAGACTATGATGGCTTCCAAATCAACATCTTACCTCCAAGAGAAGGACTAGACCTAAACCGCAATTTTCCTGCTTTGTGGCGACAGGAATTTGAACAGGCAGGGGCAGGTCCCTATCCCACATCCGAGCCAGAGGTGCGATCGCTTGTCCACTTCATTACCAGTCATCCCAACATCACCGGAGCTATTGCCTTCCACACTTTTAGTGGTGTCTTGCTACGCCCCTACAGCCACCTCAGCGATGAGGAATTACCCGTCAAAGACCTCTATACCTACCAGCGCATTGGTGAGAAAGGCACTGCACTCACTGGCTATCCTGCCATCTCCGTCTTTCATGATTTTCGCTACGATCCGAAAGAGATTGTGACTGGTACCCTCGATGACTGGGCGTATGAACACCAAGGTTTGTTGAGTTGGACAGTAGAAATTTGGAGTCCCCAGCGTCAGGCAGGAATTACTGACTATAAATATATTGACTGGTATCGAGAACACCCTTGGGAAGATGACCTCAAGCTGCTACGCTGGAGCGACGAAAAACTGTCAGGCAAGGGATACGTTGATTGGTATCCATTTAATCATCCTCAACTAGGTCAAGTTGAACTAGGCGGTTGGGATACTATGTATGCTTGGTCAAATCCCCCTCCAGAATTTTTGGAACAAGAGATTGCCCGCTTTCCCAACTGGCTCATCTGGCACCTGCTCATCTCTCCCCGCTTAGAAATCTACCAAGCTGGTGCCCAGCAATTGAGTGATGGCACTTACCGAGTGCGACTAGTGGTACATAATACAGGTTGGCTCCCAACCTACGTGACTCAAAAGGCATTGGAGAAAAAACTTGTGCGAGGTTGCATTTTTGAGATAGAGCTACCAGAGGGTGCAACGCTAGAGACAGGCAGAGCCCGTGAGGAGTTAGGTCAGTTAGAGGGACGCGCCTACAAGCCCTCAGCTCCCACAAGACGACATGGCGATCCTACGCAGGATCGGGCAAAGGTGGAGTGGGTCATCCGGGCTCCAGAGGGTAGCAAAGTTAGACTATTAGCCCGACACGAACGTGCTGGAGTTATCCGCGTTGAGATTGTCCTGTGATTTGGCTTCAGGGGCGATTTCTGATTAAGAAAGCAGGTAAGTCTACCTGGAGTGGCTGCTTTTTTAAGGGCATTGAGGACAAGTTTGACCCCGTGAGTTCTGCAGTTTCAATATCTGCTAACGGCTGAATTGCTTCAAGGATGTCTAGAAGCTGATCTTGAGGATCTGGCAGTAGTTCTTTGAGAGCTGTCTTCAGTTCAAGTAATTGATGCTGTCGCTCCTTGTATAGATTTTTCCAATAATGCACAGCAGTTTCGTACTCACTAGCTTGCTGGGCTTGCTGGAGTAGCTTTTCCTGTAACAGAGTAGTTTCCTGTTCTAGTTGCTCTAGACGAGAACTGCCCTGCTCGCACTCTGCTGCCATTTCCTGATATGCATGTTGCAACTGTGCTTGTGCTGTATGCTGTCCGGCTAGCTGGGTTTCGAGTGCTTCAATCCTGGTTTGACCTGCTATTAAATCTTGTTTGAGTGCAGCAAGCTGTCGTTGAAGTTCGTTAATGGCTTGTTGCTGAAGATTAGCAATTTCTTCAGTTGCCACAAGTTGGGTTTCTAGTAGCTGCTGATCTGTCAACTTTTGCCTCAATTCATGCAAAGAAGCTAGAGATTGTTCCAGCGCCTGCTCCAATTGATTCATCCGCTCTATCTGGTTGCGCTCAGGCGACATTAGGGTGCCTTGTCCTGGGCTAGCGACTCCTTGTTCTTGTGCTAGATCGCTCACGACGCAGTACCTCTTTTGCATTTCCCCGGTGGTTTCTTTTGTTCTTTGCGTTCAGCCTGGGCACTTGAATCTGTTTCTATAATGCGCTAACCTGTGCAACTTTGGTGCAGACGGACAGCTAACCCTCCTCTAATCGGGTAGAGCGACTTGCTGGGCAATATGATGGTTGAGCGACCAACGGTGTTCAATTGAAACTTGAGACTGTCGGCAACGCTCCTCAAGTTGCTTCTGTTGGGCTGCAGCTTTACGGAGAGTAATAATCAATTGACTAACCTGAGTCTGCAAAACTGGATTTTGATTGACCTCTACCATTGTTTGCCGCTCTAATAGTTGCAGTAGCAGTTCGTAATGAATAGGTGCAGGAAGAGGAATCGGCTCCATCTCTCAACTACTGTGAGGGTACTCCCATCATAACAATTCGCAATTTGCAATTTTTCGAATATAAGCAAGCCACCGAATTCAGTTGGGAAACAAAGCAGCAATTGCTGTAGCTGGATTGGAATGCTTCACTAGAGACTCTCCAATCAGTACTACCTGAGCCCCTGCAGCAGCTACTAAAGCCAAATCAGCAGAGGTGTATAGTCCTGACTCGCTAACAATGAGGATGTCTCGCGATTGCAATTGCTGATTCCGAGCTTCTAGTAAAGTGGTAGTGGTTTTCAAATCTACCGAAAAGTCTTCTAGATTGCGGTTATTGATCCCGACCAAATTGACTCCATCTATGTTTAATACCCGGTCAAGTTCTTCTAGAGTATGAACTTCAACCAAGGTAGCCATCTTTAAAGCGTTGGCGATCTTCACAAAATATTGCAGATCTTGGTCGCTTAAAATTGCAGCAATCAATAGGACAGCATCGGCACCCCGAAGTCGGGCTAGATAAATCTGGTAGGGATAGATTAAAAAATCTTTACATAGTAAAGGTAAGGTAGAAGCAGCGCGAATCCGAGCCAAGTTGTCGAAGCTGCCTTGGAAGAAGCGTTCATCTGTAAGCACAGAGATGCAACTGGCACCGCATTGCTGGTAAACAGTAGCGATCGCCACTGGGTCAAAGTCTAGCCGTAGAACTCCCCGGCTAGGAGAAGCTTTCTTGACTTCAGCAATGAGTGCTGGCTTAGTTTTCCCTTGTCGTAAGGCAGCAATAAAATCGCGCGGCGGGGGCACTGTCAGAACCTGACGCTGTAGCTCAGTTAGTGAGATTTTTTCTCTTAGCTGGGCAACTTCTATCTCTTTGTGCCAAACAATTTCCTCCAAAATATGCCTTGGCGCAGCGTCAGGCATGGCAATCTGATAGCGCAAACTCTCTACGGCAATAGCTGGGTTAGGTGGACGGCGACGGATTTGCATTATATTATTCACTCCTACACGGCGATCGCCCGCTTGTATGCTTCGTCCAACACTTCTGAAAGTGTTGGGTGAGTATGAACTAGATGGGCGAGGGAGTGGACAGATTGCCTGTTCGCAATCGCTGCTGACGCCTCATGGATTAAATCAGCTGCATGCAATCCCAAAATGTGAACGCCTAAAACTTCACCTGTATCTTGGCGGTAGACGACCTTCGCCATGCCTTCGCCTTCGCCTTCGGCTAGTGCCTTAGAATTTCCCTTAAAGTAAGTCCTAACTGCTGCAACCTCAAACCCCTCTGTCTTACCCAACTCCTTAGCAGCGGGTTCTGTCATTCCTACTGTGCTGATTTCCGGGTGGGTAAATACAGCGGCGGGTATACTGCGATAATCCACTACCTGCTGTCGCCCACAGATGTTTTCCACCGCTATGATGCCCTGAGCTGAAGCCGCATGAGCTAGCATCATCTTACCGTTAGCATCCCCAATTGCCCAGAGGTGCGGCACTGGTTCTCCAGATGAAAGGACTGCCATGCGGTCATCTACTGGAATAAAGCCCCGCCGATCAAGTTCTACCCCTGCAGACTCTAAACCAAGGTTCTGGGTAGCAGGAATGCGACCTGTTGCAACTAGGCAAGCATCCACTTCAAGCACATCCACAACTTCTTTAGTTTTACTGTCAGCTAGTTCAATTCTGACAGGGTTACCAGGGGTGACTTTCTTTGCCAAGATGCCTACCTTTGTTTCAATATCACGCGGGGCAATTAGCACCCGTTGAGCGAGTTTAGAAATATCTGGGTCAAAACCAGGTAAAAGTTGGTCTAAAGCCTCGATCATTGTGATTTCACAGCCCAGAGCCGAGTAGACATCAGAGAACTCTAAACCGATGTAGCCACTGCCAATAATTGCCACCCACTCCGGGAGCGACTCCAGCTTTACCCCTTTGTCGCTGGTAAAGACTGTTTTGTCATCTACAGTAATTCCTGGAGGGACGAAGGGTTGGGAGCCTGGGGAAAGCATAATGTCTTTTCCTGTAATGGTTTTCTCCCCAGCTTCTGTTGCTATCGTCACTTTTTGCGGTCCAGCCAACTTACCCCAACCCCGAATCACATCAACTCCTAGGCGTTTGAGGCTGTTGGTTAAGTCCCCCTGAATTTTGTTGACTAGATTACTAGCGTGTTCAGCTATTGCCTGTCGGTCAAATCCTACCTGACTAACCTGAATACCCATTGCCTTAAGGTGGTGAGTATCGCGTAACTCCCGCACCCGACCAGCCGCAGCCAGTAGTGCTTTAGAGGGAATGCAACCACGATTGACACAAGTACCGCCCATATCAGCAGCCTCAATAATTACTGTCTTGAGACCACAGCTCACTGCATGTAGAGCAGCACCATGACCACCTACTCCAGCACCAATTATGACTAAGTCGTAATCAAATTCCTGACTCACCTGACTCTCCTGCTGCCTTATTGCTCTCCTTATTCTCAACTTACCTATCGCTGACGTGCAAGTCCCATCCCTTCATCTCTAACTTTTATCTCTACCGTTGAAATACCATAGGGGTTACGATAAGTGTTAGCGGTTCCCAAAGCGGGTACCGATGTTGAATTGTGTAGGTTCAATGGACACAGGTCCATCTGGTCACAGTCACAGTAGCAATCTCCTCTAGTCTGGCGAGGTAGTCTCCCAGCGCGGGGGAGACTTAGGAGGAAGAATGGTGCTTGCAAAAACGGCTAAACAACGTCTCATTACCCTAGAAGGTGTCAACAAATCCTACGAGCAACCTAACGGACAGCAAATTACTATTCTTGAGAGTATTGATTTGGAGTTGCGGACGGGAGAGATAGTTGCCCTACTAGGACCTTCGGGTTCAGGCAAGTCCACCTTGATGCGAATGATTGCTGGTTTAATCGCACCAACGAAGGGTAAAGTGCTTTACCACAATCGTCCGTTGATTGGTTTAAATCCAGGAGTTGCCATTGTTTTTCAGAGTTTTGCCCTTTACCCATGGTTGACTGTATTGGAAAATGTGGAACTGGGATTGAAGGCTAAGGGAGTATTGCCAGATGTACGTCGGCAAAAAGCCCTACAGATGATTGACGTGATTGGTTTAGATGGATTTGAGAATGCTTATCCTAAAGAACTATCTGGAGGGATGCGCCAACGGGTAGGCTTTGCCAGAGCTTTAGCCGTTGAACCAGAGCTATTGTGTATGGATGAACCTTTTTCTGCCTTGGATGTCTTAACAGCAGAAAACTTACGGTATGAGTTGCTAGATCTCTGGCTAGAACACAAAATTCCTACGAGAGCTGTCTTAATTGTCACCCATGGTATTGAAGAAGCTGTTATCTTAGCCGATCGAATTATTGTTCTTGGTCGTAATCCTGGCAGGATTCGGGCAGATTTACCCGTCACGCTATCTCACTATCGCGATCGCAAAAGCCCTAGCTTCCAGGCACTTGTAGACCAGGTTTATAAAATTCTGACAAATCCCGAACTCGAAGAGATTGAACCATCAACTCCCGTCTTCTCAGTTTCTGAGCCTGAGCCCCCTAAAGCGAAATATCAGTCATTACCAGCTGTACGCATTGGCTCAATAGCTGGTTTTTTGGAGATTTTGGAAGATAGACAAGGAGACCTCTATCGCCTAGCTCAGGAGTTACAACTAGAAGTAGATGATATTTTACCGATTATCGAGGCAGCTCAATTACTAGATTTAGCCCACATTCGAGAGGGCGATATTAATCTTACTGAAACAGGAAAAGAATTCATTGTTAGTGGAATTGATGAGCGCAAACAGATTATTAAAGAGCGAATGCTAAACCACATTCGTTTAGTACAACAGATTTGTACTTTACTGCATTCTAAGCGAAATAACCGTATTACTGAGGAATTGATTTTAGACATTTTAGAGTCTTATTTCAGTGCTCAAGAGGCACAGAAACAGTTACAAACAGCTATTGATTGGGGCCGCTATGCAGAGCTATTTAGTTACGATGAACCATCTGGCGAAATTTTCTTAGAACAAGTAGATATCCCAGAACCTGCTGCAGTGTAAGTCTTCAATCTTTAAGTAGAAGGTATCAATGACTCGACCCCTAACTCCTGATAATCAAGCCCTAGCCCGTTCAAACTGGACTTGGCAAGATGGACTGCTAATTCTAGCAATAGTGGCGCTGATTTTTGGAATTGTCAAAACTGCTGCTCAGTTTAGTGGTTCCTACAATGACCAATTTCAAGCTCAAGTTAGTTTGAGTGTTTTACCTAGTTATACAGCTCAAACTCTTTTAAGAATGGTAGCGGCTTATTTGCTATCTCTAATCTTCACCTTAATTTATGCCTATATTGCCTATTATTCCAAAACTGCTTCCAGAGTTCTAATTCCCTTATTAGATATTCTGCAGTCAATTCCAGTTTTATCTATTGCTCCTGGGGTTGTTCTCGCCTTAATTGGCTTGTTTCCAGGGCAGCGTATTGGTGTTGAACTAGCTTCAATCCTGCTTATTTTTACGAGCATGACCTGGAATATGACCTTTAGCTTCTATCAGTCTCTCTCTAGCATTCCTAGAGAATTAAGAGAAGCAGCACAAGTCTATCGCCTGAGTCTTTGGCAAAGGTTTTGGACGCTAGAGTTGCCAAGCGGCGTTATTGGATTGGTTTGGAATAGCGTTATGGCTTGGGCTGGAGGATGGTTTACTCTGATTGTAATTGAATCTTTAACTGTAGGGGACAAAAATTTTACCCTACCTGGTCTTGGTTCCTTTTTAGGTGCTGCAGCCAACCATGGTAATCTTGAGATGATTGGCTGGGGATTAGCCGATCTGATTGGGTTGATTATACTTATTGATTTTTTTCTCTGGCGACCGCTGATTGCTTGGGCAGAGAAATTTAAGTTTGAATCCGTTGAAACCCAAAATGCTCCTGAGTCTTTCGTCTTAGATTTCTTACGGCGATCGCCCACACTTAGGGTTTTGCACGAACGAGTTTGGCAGCCATTGTCAACGGGGCTGGCGCGAGGTTTGAGCAGGACATCGCATCAAGATCCTCTAGCTTTCAACCCAGATAGAAATTCCTCCCTAGGTCAATGGATCGGCTGGCTGTTTACAAGCGGACTGGCCATAGTTGTTCTTTGGGGAACTTGGGAAGCAGTCTTACTACTACGGCACTTGGGTTGGTCAGATTGGCAAGCAGTCATGACTGGAGCTGTATTAACAGCTCTACGGGTATTTATCTCTCTAATACTATCCCTGGTGTGGACAGTTCCAGTAGGAGTCGCGATTGGTCGGAATCCTCGTTTAGCTCAAGTGCTACAGCCTATAGTGCAAATTGCGGCTTCAGTGCCAGCAACAGCGCTATTTCCCGTTTTGCTACTGTTTTTAATTCATCTAGCAGGCGGACGCCAGCTTGCCTCAATTATCCTAATGATGCTAGGAACTATGTGGTACATCTTATTCAACGTGATTGCTGGAGCCCAAGCTATCCCGGCAGAACTGTTTGAAGCCGCAGTCGTTTACAAACTCCCGCCCATAGAACGTTGGCGAACATTAATTTTACCAGGAATTTTTCCCTATTTGATTACAGGCATCATTACAGCAGTAGGAGGAGCCTGGAATGCCAGTATTGTTAGCGAATATATCCAGTTTCAGAACCAGACTATCAATAATCCTGGTTTAGGCTCAATCATCACTCAAGCTTCAGCAAAAGGTCAATACCCTCTGCTCCTAGCAGCCACTGTTGTTCTGTCGATTCTAGTAGTTCTGACTAATCGTTTGATCTGGCGTCCTCTGTACCGGATAGCAGAAGAAAAATATCAGTTGCTGGTGTGAGATTTTTCAAATAAAAGCACATCATCTCTCGCATGAGTCAGTTGATACTCTGATGTTTGTTGGAGCTGCCGCGCTAAGCGAATCACAGACTTGTGAGGGGAGTCTCCACCAGGATGACGAACATTGAGTAGAATATAGTCCACCTGGCTATAGTTTATTAAATCTAAATTCCTCAGAACTAGCTTGACTACCGGGCGGTGAGTGAGATGGGGTGCGAGGGCATTAGTTGTTAACACGCCCACTTGAGGGGGAATCAGAGCGATCACCTCTCGATTGGCTTGCCAAGTGTCAACTGAACTTAGATATGACCACAGTTTGTTATATTTGGCTAATACTAAGAAAGCGACCAGTGCCCACAAAATGATGAAGCGACGGCTACGTAACCATCCACCTCCAGCCCCTAGGTTAGCAATTACTGCCAATAATAAAAAAGGCACAATCGGTACGGAATACTGGTGCAGCAAGTCTTTTTGAGGTTTATAATCGGTAATTAGGTTTAAAACTAATGTGGGAATTGCACCTATTAAAGGTGTTAAGTGACGAGGTGACAATCCCCAAATAACAGGAGATATCAGTAATAACAGATAGCCAAAGTTAACTTCAGTAAAAACTCGACTGAGAATTGGCCCTGGGCGTAGTAGTAAATTTTTGGCGATTTCTAAAATTGAATGCCCCAGGTAGCTGTAGCGTCCTATTGCCGAGGGATGGCTAACACCAAAAGTAGGAAGAATGACCTGAGTGGCAATCAAAAACCAAGCAATGCCAGCGCTTAAGGCAATTGCACCGTACAAGCGCCGTTTTTCAAATACAAGTAGCCAAAAGCCCATTGCTGCTACTGTTAGAGCTAAGACTGCTTTACATCCTAAGATGATAATAATACATAAACAAAACCATCCAACTTGGTCCAGCCTTGCTGCTAAAACAGCTGCCAAAATCGCTGGTAATGCCATCACTTCTGGATGGAAATCAAATAGATTAACATTAAATACTTGGGGGTATAGCAAGTACACAACTGCCATAGCTACCGCTTGTGCTTTATCTAAGCCTGCCTCCTTAGCAAGATAAAATGTTGGCACAGCTCCTAATGCCAGAGAAACAGCTTGCACAGCGAACAGCCAATGCACATCTGGGATAATTTTATAAAGTAACGCCATGGGGTAAAGCATATAGGCAGCATGATCCCCAAGAATATGAAGATGATTATTTAAAACGACAAAAGGTCGCAGTCCCTGACTAATTAAATAAACCGCATTATCAAAAAAGCCTAGATCATCAGCTGAGGACTGAAACATTGCATGGCGAAAACTACTACAGGCAAAAAATATGATAGCCGCGACGCCAACTAGCCAGACGAGAGGACTCATTTTGAGCTTTTTTTCTTTGATCACTTTCTACTGCTTCCTTACTGTTAATTTATTTGCTCAATAATCGGTTGTGTTATAAAAACTCTATGTCTAATACCACCTGGACTCGCCATCACGTTCTTTCCCTGGCTGATTTTACCTCTGATGAATACGATATTGTATTGCAGACTGCTGCCAGCTTTAGAGAAGTGCTGTCGCGGCGGACAAAGAAAGTACCAACTTTGCAAGGGCATGTCGTTGCTAATTTGTTTTTTGAACCATCTACCCGCACCCGCAGTAGTTTTGAACTAGCTGCCAAGCGTTTGTCTGCTGACACGCTCAACTTTAGCGCCTCTACATCTTCTTTAACTAAGGGAGAGACGATTCTGGATACAGCGAAAACTTATCTAGCGCTAGGAACAGATCTGATGGTGATTCGCCATCAAGCGGCTGGGGTACCGCACGTGATCGCGGCTGAAATGGATCGTCTCAATGTCCAAGTGGGGGTTTTAAATGCAGGTGATGGGCAGCACGAGCATCCTTCACAAGCCTTATTAGACTTGTTTACAATCTGTACTCTTTTGGATTTTGAACACCCACAACTGAAACTCTTAAACGGCAAGAAGATTGCCATTGTGGGAGATATTTTGCACTCGCGGGTAGCTCGGTCGAATATTTGGAGTCTTACAGCCAGTGGGGCAGAGGTCCATCTAGCTGGTCCACCTACCTTATTACCTCAACTGTTTGCTGATTATGGTACTGACCGAGCAGGTTCAGTATTCCTGCACTGGACAGTTGAACCAGCTTTAGAGAAGGCAGATTTTGTGATGACGTTGCGGCTGCAGAAGGAACGCATGAGTCAGCATCTATTACCTAGTTTGAGGGAGTACCATCAAATGTATGGCATCACGCGTGATCGCTTGCAGCTATGCCAACCAGAAGTTAAAGTCATGCATCCAGGTCCAGTTAACCGAGGTGTCGAAATTAGCTCCGATCTGATGGATGATCCCCAATTTAGCTTGATTTCCCAGCAGGTGACCAACGGTGTAGCGATTCGCATGGCACTGCTGTATCTGATGGGCAGCGGCAAAGCCTAGAACCGCGTTTGTAGTTGCGCTTTAGCTACGCCAATCTCTCGATCTGGGTAAAGCATCCCAGCGATAGCTTGCAGTAATTCCTGGGCCGTGTAGGGTTTAGATAAAAACGCTGTCACTCCACTGTTAGCAGCAGCAGTCAGCTTATCGCTTGAGGTTAGACCACTAACGGCGATAATCTTGACCTGCGGATTAATCTTTTGCAACGTACGGATGGTAGTTGGACCATCCATATTTGGCATCATCATATCCGTCAACACAAGCTTGATTTCTGGGCAATACTGTGCGTACAAGGTAACTGCCTCGACTCCATCGCTAGCAGTTAGAACTTGGTAATTGTATGTCTCTAGCGTTGTCTTAGTAATCTCACAAATCGCCACTTCATCATCCACAACTAAAATCAATTCTCCCTGTCCTTTAGGCAATTTCAGGTCTG
>Ga0213881_10001126_pt1 | contig 13483 bp, 10 predicted proteins | sample BarmaccoBMER_R08_FD_160104 | JGI IMG/M metagenome (GOLD analysis project Ga0213881, IMG submission 160104) | Barbacenia macrantha exposed rock microbial communities from rupestrian grasslands, the National Park of Serra do Cipo, Brazil - ER_R08 ... | reverse complement strand
CGGCAAGTCAGGGAGACGTCGTCCTCGTGCCCTCGGTAGCGACCGGCCGCCGGCTCCTCGCTCTACCTCGCGGCCCAGGAGCAACGAGTTGCACGATGAGGTTCAAACGGCGGCGCAGCTCCTCGAGGCCCAGCCTGATTGATCGTCTGAGAATATGTAGCAAACCACACTCACGACCGGCTCTGTATGGGGCCGGTCGTGGCCTTTCAGATCCGCAGTACTCACGAGCTCGTGTCGGCGCATGATGTCGCAGCTAGCGTCACACCAGTAGTCAGTGATCACGCTGGTTTCACCCGCGCCTCGTGGTAAAGCTGGTGTGACATATTCTGTCCTTCGATATCGAACAGGCCGTGCCCGAGGTCTCACACGTTGTTGTGCTAGGTTCGCCGTCCTGTGGGTTGCTCGTGTATGTGCCCCACCACGGCCGACGTAAATGCCGTGCGGAGGCCGCGGAGGTTCCGATCGACATACTGACTAGGGTCGTTGCCGACGAACAGATCGCGGGGTTCGGTGGAACGGCTCCGCCAGTCAACAACTAATGACCCGGCGACCGTGTTGTTGTGTTAGACGACGTGGTGCAGTAATCGCTGGAATCTCCGTGGAGAGGGAGTGCGTGATCTCCGAGCGGATCAGCGGCGTGGGTCTCCGGTCGCCTTGGTGGCCACGTCTTGTTTGATAGGCTGTCTACCTATCACCAGAAGCGCCTCCGCGTTCAGCGCAACTTCTGTGGTGCTTCTCTGACGAAACCTCCTTATTTCCACAAATACGCGCGCCCCTCGTCGAGGGCACCGCGAGTATCGGATTGTTATGTCGGGGCGCGCCGTCATCACACAGCGCCCCTACTCTCACCCATGGCGGCAGCGTTGTGAGAGGCGTCGCCCAGCTCTCTCACGGAGGTGTCTTTATGCCGTATACGCCGTATCGACCGGTCTCCCGGCTGCGTGACGTCCCGTTGGATGCGTTCACCGGAGCGTTGGAGCACGAGCTCGATCGGCTCTAGCGGCCGGCCCTGTTGAGTGGATGAAGCGGGACGCAACGGGTTCATCTACCGATCGCCGCCGGTTCGGCACATCCCGGGTGGGCCATGCGACGGCCCGAGCTGGTGTGACGGCAAAGACGACGTGGCACCGAACGCGCCGGTTGGCGGATCGACTGGTGACGGACCGCCGTCTCGGGATCGCCACAGCCGGGCATATCCCGTTGGCTCGGCTCGGGCTCGATCACCCCGAGCGAGTTTCCTACGAGCCGTCGGGATGGCGGACGCTTCGGCTGGTCCTCGCTGCCGAGGAAGTCGATCACGACGATGTCTTCATCGACATTGGCGCCGGCAAGGGTCGGGTCGTACTCGAGGCCGCTACGTACTATGACTTCCGAAGAGTGATCGGTGTGGAGCTCTCGCCCGAACTCGCCCGAGTCGCGCAGGCGAACGTGTCGGCTATGTCCGGGCACCGACACGTTGATGTCGAGATGATCATTGCGGACGCAACGCAAGGGGTTTTCCCCGACGACGTGACGGTGATCTTCCTGTACAATCCGTTTCGCGGAGTCCTGTTCGATCGGTTTATGACGACTGTGATCGCGAGCCTGGATCGTCGCCCTCGGCGCGTGCGCGTGGTTTATCGCAGTCCATTTGAGCACGAGCGGTTGCTGGAAACGGGTCGTTTCCGGCTCGTGCGGCAGCACTGTCCGCTTCGACCCAGTGCCAAGATGCGGGAGACGGGTTCGGTGCGGCTCTACGAGACTCATCAGACGGCGACGCGTGGTCGGGAGCAACCAAAGCGCTGAGGTTCTTCGCCCGCTACGACCTGCGACTCCGGCCCCCATTCCCTCGAACCGACTCGCGTCTCCTAAAACTAGAGCGCGATCCGTCCGTGCGCTCAAGCACCGCTAGGTAGCGAGCCCGATGCTCTGCCCACGAATACTCGCGGCCGCGCGCCTGGGCACGTTCAGCCTTGGCCCGCGCTTCGTCCGGGTTCATCGCTACCCAGATAATCGCGCGCGCTAACGAGATGGCGTCGCCGGGTTCGAAGAAGGTCGCCTCGTCCGGATCGAAATGACTGGCGAGCGTTTGCAGCCGTGCGACCACGACAGGCAACCCCAGCGCGATGTACTCGAAGAGCTTCGACGATAGGGCGAATCGATTCAACTGGGACGGGCGGTTCGGGATCAACCCGCAGTCGGCGGTCGCAACTCGGGCCAGCGCGACGTCTATTGGCAAGAACCGCCCGGGGAGCTCAACAACGTCTGCCACACCAAGCTCGGCTGCCCTCGCCCGGACGGCAGGAACCGCATCACCGCCGCCCAGGATCAGGCATCGAAGCGCCGGAACCTCGCTGAGTACGTGCGGCAGCGCCTCAACGATCAGGTCGACGCCGTAAGTCGGAACTATCGACCCGTGGTAGGCGATCGTGAAAGGAACTGCACGTGATTCCTGCGCGTTCTCGGGGCTAGGTCCAAGTCCGTTCCTTGCGCGCGGTGCGGCTTGTGCGATCACGTCATCGTCAACCGCGTTCATCACCACCACAACGCGTGAAGCATCCGCTCCGTTCGAGGTCAGCTCGCGACGATACGGCTCGTGCACTGTGATCACCCGATCGGCGATCGCACAAGCCGCACGCTCGATCAACGCCAAAACGCGGTTTGCGAAGGGCGCCACTCGCCGGTCCTGGAAACGAGCCAAATAGAGATGTCGGGAGAGATCGTGGATGTCGAGGATCAGCTTGCTGCCGAGGAGCTTGGGCACGATTCCGGCAACGATGAGAAAGTCCGGCGGCGCATGGACCTGGACGATGTGCTCGCAGGCGGCCCGATCCCGGATGCGAAGGCGAATCGCGACGGCGCTCGCGCGGACGGCGAACGCAACGTACTCCCGCACCACCCGAAATAGACCGGCACCGCGGTGGCGGGTGATGCCGATACGATGAACGTTGATAGCGTCAAGGACCTCTCGCCTGACCTGGCCCGAGTCTACGAGGCAGATGACGTCCACCCGATAGCCGGCCCGTGCAGCTGCTCTTGCCTCGCGCACGGCCCGTCCGTCCAGCGGATAGTAGTCGTGGCCAACCATGCACAGGCAACGCGCCCCGGTGGGACTAGCCGATTTGCGGCCCGGAGAAGACCCCACTGGCAGCACGATCGCTTAACGCATTATCGAGCCCGTTCTTGGCGCCTGTCAGAATCGGCGGCGCCCGCCCGTGGTCGCACAAGGCGGGCAATCTTCCATCCCGCAGCGCCTTCGAGCGGCCTCACCGCGATGGCGAACACCACGTCAATCAGGGCGTAGGGCCGTCGTTAAGCGATTGGCGGAAGACCCCGATGCAGATTCCTCCGCACGATCAACCGACCGCTTCTGTCAGCCTCCTCGCGACCCTTCGGCGGCGCTGGCCCGTCGTGCTCGCGTGCGTGATCCTGGCCGCGGCATCGGCTGCGTTCGTAACGTCCAGGCAGCAGAAGCAGTACAGCGCAGGCGCGGATCTCCTGTTCCGCGACGCTGCGCAGCCCGATGCGAGCGTTGATGGCGTGCTCGGGCTTCCGTCCACGCCGACCGCGCCGGACCCGACGCAGGCGGCGGCAACGAACGCCACCCTCGTCTCCCTGAGCGCGGTAGCGGACATGACTGCGACGGCCCTGGGAAATCGGGTCTCCGCTGCCGACGTGCAGAGCAAGGTCGCCGTCCAACAGGTGGGCCAGTCGAATGTGATCTCGGTGACCGCGACGGATCCGATCCCGATCCAGGCAGCGGCCCTCGCGAATACCTACGCGAACGAGGTCGTTGCCTTTCGCCGGAACGTGGATCGTTCGGTGGTCAACTCCGCCATCCTCGGCGTTCAGCACCAGTTCAGCAGCCTGTCCCCCATAAAGAGGTCGGGGCCGGCCGGTCAGGCGTTGGCGGGCCATTTGAGCCAGCTGAAAGCCCTTGCCGGCTCCGAGACGGGCAATGTCCAGATCGTCCAGAAAGCCTCGGCCCCGTCGTCGCCGTCCTCGCCGCGCATGAAGCTGAACATCGCGGCAGGTGCGGTCCTAGGGCTGATTCTGGGCATCGCGCTCGCTCTTTTGGTGCACCGACTCGATCGCCGAGTCGAGTCCCCCACCGAACTCGCCGATGCCTATCGTCTTCCTGTGCTAGGTGTGGTCCCGCGGACGCGAGAGCTCTCACTTGCGAATCGCCGCGGCGGGCAGCGGCTTCACCTAGCTGACGCCAGACGACCACCCGGGGCAAACGGCGGGAGCTTACACAAACAGCTGGTCCTGCCCACGTCGGCGGCCGACGCATTCCGTGCTGTCCGCACACGCCTTCGGTACGCTCATCCAGACCGCGACTTGCGCTCGGTACTTGTCACCTCTGCAAACCGCGGCGAGGGGAAGTCCACTGTCGCGTGGCAACTTGCACGAGTTGTCGCGATTCAGCGCAACCGCAGTGTTCTTGTGTTGGAGTGCGACTTACGCAGACCGATGCTCGCACGCGCCCACGGACTTCGGGCTGCTCCGGGCCTGGTCGAGGTTCTCGGCGGCAATGTGCCTCTGAGTACCGCTGTTCAGACCCTTGATCCGAGCACTGAGGAAGCACATCTCGATCTCGTGAGTCTCGATGAGTTGAGCCTCGACCCGATCGAGCAACGAGACCCGGAACGTAAGGGCACGAAGGACCGCTACTTGTCCGGACCCCAGATGGACGTGCTCGTTGCGGGCTCGCCGACGTCGAATCCCGCCGATCTGCTCGACAGCGACCAGATGTCGACACTTCTCCGCGATCTACCGGCGCGGTACGACTTCATCGTTCTCGATGCTCCACCCGGACCACTCGTGTCCGACACGTTCCCGCTAGTCAGCCAGGCCGACGGCGTCATCATTGTTAGCAGTCTGCGTCATGCCTCGTGGGACGCATTCAATACACTCAGGAGCCAACTCGAGCTCCTGGACGCGCCGATCCTTGGTGTTGTTGTCAACAACGCCAAGCGCGGGGCGGGCGAGGCGTATTACCCGTACCACTCCGACGTGACGGCCGGAAGCAACGGCCTATCCGGGAGTGGGACGGGCGCAACCCCGCCGATCGATGAGGTCCGTGACGTCCCGCCTCGACGGCCACATAGCTGACAAGCTAGCTTGGCGCCCACTAGCGTCTACACGGATCGTGCGACAACCACGATGGGCCGCGGAACGCAGCCGCTCGGGATCCCGCGCGTGTACCCGGCCCCCCCGAACCCTGGCAACTGCTCTCGCCACAATCGTGTTCGTCCTCTCCGGCTGCGGGTCGCACAGTCGCTCTGGTGCCCCGTCCTCGGATCCGGTTTTAGTCAGCTTCCCCAACACCGACACCGGTATTCACCTCGGACTTGCGTTCGATCACCTTCCCTCGGGCGAGTTGGCGCCGACCCGAGAGGTTAATTACGTCTTCGGTGGCGGCTTTGTCGATTGGCAGGTCAAGATCGACCCCGCGGTCGCTCACAGCGACGTCTACCTCCCGTTCGCGAGCGACTCGTATCCCCAAAACGTTCCTGGACACAGTCTGAAGGACTGGCAGACGAAGCATCCAAACTGGATCGTCTATCACTGCGATGGTAAGACGCCCGCGTACTACGGCTCCGGCTACACCAATGTACCGCTCGATTTCACCAATCCCGCGGTGCGAGCCTACGAGGTACGCGAAGCGGCGGCCGCCCTAGCTCGCGGCGCAGCGGGAATCGCTTTCGACAACTTCACCTTCAGCAACTACGAAGGTCGATGTGGTGTCTACCGAAACGGCATCTGGACGAAGCTCGGTTATCCAGCAACTTTGCAACAGAACCCCAAGTACGTCACCGATATGATGGACTGGCTTCGCAGCATCCGTAGCGCCCTGCGCAAATCGTATCCACGTGCGTCTTTGGCCCTTAACATCAACTTCGCCGCCTCCGGGCTGGTGAATGTCGAGCGTGCTGCGCCATACGTTGACATGGTCTATAACGAAAGCGGCTTCACCTCCTACGGGACGCAAGACCTTACCGGCGTCGCCTGGCAGCAGGAGGTCGACGCGCTTGAATACCTCAACCACGTCGGCAAGGCCTTCGTCGTGAGCGGGATCGTCGACGCATCTTCCGATTCTGACGTCACTCCTGGCCAGATCAACTGGGTCCTAAGCAATTACCTACTGGTCAAGGGTGCCCACAGCTACACCTACGTCTACGCCCGTGGTGACTCCGCAACCGGCCCGACTGGCTACGGAACCTTCTATGACCGGGCCCAGTATCACGCACCCATTGGTCATCCTGTCTCAGGGCGTGAGCAGGACGACGGCCTCCAGCTGCGGCGCTACTCGGGGGGACTCGCAATCGTCAACCCTTCTCCCTCGCACTCCTACACTATCCGGCTGGGCTCAAAATACCGGGACATGTTCGGCCGCACTTATGAATCTGTCACCTTGACTCCAGCAAGTGCGATCGTGCTTCTGGCTGTGCGGTAACGATGCTCTGACTCGAGATCCAGGAGACGAGCTCGGCGTCATCGCGGTCCTTCCGCACCGAGCACACCGATCGGCGGCGTCGCCGGCGCGTCAACGGTGTGAACCCGGATCACTCGTTCGGCACGTAGCCTGGTTTACGACCGCAATCTGCCGCATGTGGGGTTACCGTCGTTGGCGGGATGCCAAAGCGAACCGTCCGGTGCGGACCCCGGGGTGGCGCTGGTTGCCATTGCCACAGCCACCTCGCCGATGGTGCTAGCCACCCCCGGGGGCGCGGGGGGTGGCAGCGCCAATTGACGGAACACCACCAACCGTCGCTGAAAGCCCTTCCTCGCTTCCCAAGGCAATCGCGGTGTTGGTCACCGGGTCGCTTAGGGACAGCCGAGCGCCGCCCTCCCGCGCGACCGACCCTGTGGCTGCGTGGGAGGCCCCCATCATCGCGGAGAATGGCCGGCGTGGCGCGCGGGCGTGGTGGCCGGGAACCCCAAATTCCTACCAAATCTCCCTAGATCCCCGTAAAGGCGATAAGTCCCGACCCGGGCGCAAGCTTCAATGGAGCACGACCGCGTACAGAGAGCCTGCGCCTGCCCGTTCAACAAGAAGAGACCATGGAAGCCGCGAGGAGCACCTGCACACCGCACATGATGGCTGCACCCACCAAATCGCCGTGCTCACACATTGGACGTGCCTGTGGCGCGGCTGGAGCCTTGCATCCGCCCCGCCGACTGGCGCGTTGGCTCACGGCGCTCACCACCGTTCTCGCGTGCATGACCTACGCCGCCCCTACAGCTCTAGCCACCACAACGCCGTCGCGTCTGGGACTGCAGGCCTCGATCGCCCAGGCGACGAACATGAACGGAATCCAACTCGGAATCGCTTTCGACTACGCAGCGACGAACATTGCCGCGATCTCTCAAGACGTCGCCTACATCTGGGGCGGCTACTTCCTGGATTGGATTCTTCCAGTTCATCCGATCGTGAAGCATATTGATGGTTACATGCAGTTCGACAGCGATCCATGGCCGCAGACCATCTCTGGTCACAGCCTCCACTACTGGCAATCCGTTCATCCTGATTGGATCGTCTACCGGTGCGACCGTAAGACGCCCGCCTATTACAGCTCCAATGCCACCAACGTCCCGCTTGATATCACCAATCCGGCCGTCCGCGCTTGGCAGATGGCGCAGCTGGCGGACCTCTTCGGTCAGGGAGCGACGGGTGTGGCGTTCGACAACTTCAACTTCGCTAATGCCGACGGTCGCTGCGGCGTGTATCGAAATGGCGTTTGGACCCCACTCCGGTACCCACGGGTCTGGCAGGACAACGCACAGTACGCGGGCGACATGCTAGCATGGCTTCGCGCCATAAGCTCCGCGGTGCGCCAGGAATACCCAGGAAAGACCATAACCGTGTCCCTCTCACCGTCGGTCTCAGGATTGGCGAACGTCAAGGCATCCGTGCCGTACATCGACATGATATTCGATGAATCCGGCTATACCGACTACGGAAAGAAGCGGCTCACCGGGAGCGCTTGGCAGACCGAGACCTCAGCGCTCGAATATCTGAACCGCCAGGGGAAGGGGTTTGACGTAAACGCCATCGTCGATGAACCGCGCGACTCGGCAGTCACAAGCAATCAGCTCAATTGGGCGCTTGCCAACTACCTGCTGGTGAGAGGGGCTAGGAGCTACACGTATGTCTACGGCGGTAAGGGGCTGGGCTTCTCGGGCAGTCCCTCGGGATATGGCACGTTCTTTGATCGGCCGGATTACCACGTCCCAATTGGTCATCCAGTCGCCGGTCCTTACGTTTCGCACGGACTTCAGATGCGTGCGTACTCTGGGGGCCTCGTGATCGTAGATGCGAGGAGGTCAGCGACCTACACGATCAGGCTCGACCGCATCTACAACGATATGGGAGGGCACGCCATCTCGTCGGCCAGGCTATCTCCGGCCACCGGAATCGTGCTTCTGTCGCCCTCGCGGGCGAAGCCGCGCAAGGGTTCTTTGAGCAGACTCTGTCCATCGCCCCGGTTCTACGAGGCTCCACTGACGGGGATTCACCTCTCACGACGCGGGGCGGCTTGGCACCAGGTGGTCCTCAGCTGCCCAGCTGGCTGAGGCGAGCCCAAATAGACGGCGCTCCTCCGCGTTCCGTGGGTTGAGCTAAGCGCCGCCGCGGAGTAGCGCGGCTGGTCGTTTCTGTCAAGCACCGGCTGGTCGCGCTGCGCGGGATGGGGCCGACCGCGCGCTCGTGCTCCTCCGGCGCAGCTGAGATGGGCAGCGGCGATGGCTCGAGCCATCCCTCAACGTCTCGCCCGCCTCTGCCCACGCCTATCCGGACGGCGACAACACATACGGAACCTGCAGGAGATTCGATTTTTAGGCCAGTCCCCGGACGCCGCCGCTCACACGCGTTCGGCCGATCGGGCGACTCCTCGACGAACAAGAGGTCGACATGACCCGAGCTGTCCACGCTGCGTTCGATCTCAACACGATCTGAGTAACTCATGCGGCGCAGATCCATCAGACGGCACAGATCGACCAAATAACTAGGATCCTGTCCGAGAAGCGGTTGTCCTAGAGACGCTCCGGAAAGGTCGGCGAGAGGTCGAGCATCCGCGCAGTGGTTGCCCGGGAGAGCACTATCCCATCCGCCCTCATCCGACTGCCAGTCCCCTGGTCGTTGAGACAGCTAACGACCGCACGGCCTACGTCTTTGACTCGCCCCGTGCTCAGTCCCGAGTCGGATGCGTCATCGCGCCCGCTGGGCCCGCGGCCCGGCTGAGCTTCGAGGCGGTCTCTTGGGCTGCCCACCGCTCGAGACGCCGTTTGAGCAGCCGTCGTTGAAGTCTTCGCGACTGGCGGAACAACCAATGGTTGAAGAACTCGCGATAGCGGTCGTTCGACTGCAGGCTATAGAGGTAGCCACGGTAGTTTTCGAGGATCAATGAAGTGACGCCATCGACGTCTCTGAGCTTCGCCTGGGGAAACTCAATCACGAAGATGGTTGCCGGCAATAAGTATGCGGAGTAGGCGACCGCCTCGGCGTCAAGCTCGTGTAAGAACTGAGCAACACCGCGGTAAACGATTGCGGCGTCGTGAAATGCGATGCACCCCGAGTCTCGCACCGCCGCCCTGCAGAAGCGCGCGTCGCGGAGTGCCGCCTCGTCGGTGTGCTCGCCATCAACGAAGCACAGGCTCGGAACCAACCCGAGATCGACAGGGGACAGCTGAGTCGTGGAGACGTCGAAAGTGCGAATCTTTCCAAGAGAAGCCCCGGGAAGGCCGGCGAGGAGGTCGAGCATCCGCGCAGAGCTATTGCCCGGATAGGCAATATTGACCCCGCCCTCATCCGGCTGCCAATCCGGGCGGGCGTCTATCGACGCAATCGCATTGCAGGCCGGGTCTCGGACGAGCGCCTGCAGCGACCCGCCGAGATGGGAACCGATCTCGAGGTATGAGAAGGTTCCGTGCACTTTTGCGCAAGCGGAATGAAGGGCAAGCAGCGAACGGCGATCGTCCATCTCGAGCAACGCTGGAATTTGGTCGAAGAGTGAAACGTCTTGACGCTCTACGCGGTCGCGCAGGGCGTCCCCATTGAGCCCGCTCCTGTCCACAGCGAGCACATGATACCCGCGCAGCCGCGCCATGCTCCCCAACCTCGGACCAGCTTCTCCGGAAACGGCGAGGGCCAGGGACCAGCCGGGCAGCTCCGACTCAGCGCCAGGTGGTTCGCTCTTCAACCGGCGCAGGTGGACCAGTATTCACCCGGGCCCCCACAGGATCTCCAGAGTCCTGTCGTCAACCTCCGCCGCCGGATCCCCGGTCTTGGGGTAGTTAGTTACTTCCCCCGGATAAATGGGTGAGGGCAGGGACGAAAACGGCCGCGTCGTCCGACGCGGCCGTTCCGGGCAAATGGTGTTGCTCTTGGTCGAGCTCGGTGAGTGTTTCAGTTGGTTCGGATGGCGAGCGTGTCAAGGTTGTAGGTGAGGATCGACCATCCGGTCCAGGTCTGCATCCCGTGTTGGTCCTTCAGCCGGCTGCCGCGCAGCCCGTAGCCGCGTTCGAGGTGGCTGATCCTGCCCTCGGTGCCGGTGCGGTACCGAGCTAGGCGTCGCTGTGTTCGTCGGGATCCGGGTTGTTGGCGGCCCGCGATGAACGCCCGCTTGGGCTGGAGGGGCTCCAGCGCTTGGCGGGTGGGACCAACGTTGAACCCGCCGTCGAGCGCGACCTCGTGCGGCGAGATCTCCAGCCGCTTCAGCTCGGCGACGGTCTCGGGCAGCAGCGTGTCCTCGGTCGGGTTGCCGAGCTGGCCGCTGGTCGCGGGGATGATCAGTCCGCGAGCGCCGGTCTTGGTGTTCTCGGTCACCTCGCAGATCTGCGCCACGAACCCGAACTCGTTCGGTTTGCCCAGTTTGCCCTTGCGGATGGGCCTGGCGTCGGGATCGAAGATGGACACGATTCGGTCAGCGATCCGCTCCCCACGCATCCGTTTGCGGATCTGCTCGGTGACCCGATCGGCCCGCTCGATGAACATCCCGAGCTTGTTGATCTGCCGCAGCTTCGCCTTGGCGCCTCGGCCGCGAGCCCGCCCGCGCGCCACCACGATCAGCCGCTTGGCCTCGCGGATCGAACGCTTCACCAACTTCCCCGTCTGCTCGGTGAGCTCGAGCACCTGCTGCTTTCGCTCCCCCGTCCGCCGACCAAGCGTGCAGGTCATCGCCCGCACGCGGCGGGCGATCGCCCGCGAGCGATCCCGCACCTGCCCCGCGTCCTTGCCGACCTTCGCCACGAGCTTGCGCGCCTCGCCCGCCAGCACCCTGGCCGAGTCCAGCGCCAGCCCCGCGTCGGTCGGGTAGCGAACGTCCGCCTCCACCACCGTCGAGTCGATCCTCACCGCCCGCGGTCTGAACCACTTCTCCCGCCTGCCCTTGTCGATCACCACCCGGGTGAGCTCGTTCACCACTGCGGCGCCGAGCCTGCGAGTCAGCTTCCTGATCGTCGACTCGTCCGGCACCCGCTCCCCCAACGCGATCAGACAGAACCGGCGCAGATGCAGCGAATCCGACACCTCCCGCAGCAACGTTTCGTAGCCCCAGCCGGTGCGGTGCTTGACGACCATCAGCCGCACGTACGTCTGCATCGAAATCGTCGGACGGCCATGAGCCACCGCGTCCCGCTGCCAGCTCGCGGCGATCGGCTCCAACAAGGCGGGGTCTCCCAACAGCACATCCAGCGCCGCCAGCTCGCCCGGCAGCTCCCGCACCTCGTCCGGGAGCACGTCGTCCCATAACGACTCGACCTGACCGTCCGATAGCCGCAGCATTCACAACCTCCTCGACCAAGAAAGTGTCCATTTGCAGGACGAATCTTCTTGATCAGGCCGGACGGAACCGCGGACTATTTCCGGGGGAAGTAGTTAGCAATTCATCGTGATCTGGGCCGAAGCAGTCACGCCAACGCAACGAAGCAGGCCTCGACCATGGGAAGCAGCCCGGACCTCCTACTCGCCTCAGAAGCGAGGCCCGCGGCCTAATCGACCGGCCGATCGTCGTGACGATCAGTCTAAACATCCGCTTTCGTTCGGCGGCAGTGCACGAGCAACCGCGTGCGGCGCGGGAGGTCCGGTCCCGCGTTTGCGCGGCGTCGCGTTCGAAGCGCCGTCACCGGACTGTCGACGCGGTGACCGAGGTCCTCCAGCGCGTGCGCCGACTGACGCGAGCTCCCGTTCATTGACGTCGGCCAGCAGGATGCGCTTGCCCGCGTGTCGCTCATCGGACCCTTGGTTCGATCTGCCGGGTCAGCGCCGGGCCCGCTGCAGGCTCAGCTCAATTTTCGCTTTCGCACGACGACGCCCTCGACGTGCGGGCGCCGACCGGACGCGCTGGTACGCCCGCAACGGTCTGCCCGCTTTCCACATCTTCGAGCACAACCGCGTTCGCCGCGACTACAACATCGTCGCCGATCTTGATGGAGCCAAGCACCTTGGCGCCAGAACAGAGGACGACGCGGTTCCCTATCGTTGGCATCTCATTGAGCGGAGGCCGTCTTGTACCGATCGTGACACCGTTGTAAACGTCGACATCTGCGCCGAGTACCGCCATGCTCCCGATGACGATGTCGGCGCGATGGCCCACCCGCAGCCCAGGCCCGATTTCCGCTCCTAGGCCGATGTCACACCCAATCCGGCCGCGAAGATACGTGTACAAGTAGTAGGGCAACGAACCGCCGAAGCGGCGCCACAGCCACGTGTAGAGCCTGAAAGCAATTACGAGCCGCAGCTCCGGACTGGTGAGCACTTGCACGATGACCCCACGCGTAGTGAGTGGCGTTGTCCCGTCCCCGCGAATCGATCGGCGAATGTCTCGGGCCAGCGTCGTGCGCAGCCCGCCGCTCGGAGCATCGGTCGCAGAGAGACTCTTGGTCCCCGCTGTGGTGCCATGGCCGTCGTGCACGTCGACCCCGGTCGGCGACGGTGGGTATCCGTTCAAGATCTGCATGGTCCTGGCATCTCACGCAGCCAGTCGCGCGGCGGGCGTTCCCCGGCACGATGCCAACCACATCGCAGTCCGTCGCCGCCATCACAAGTAGACCGACTTCTCTGGTGTAGTTCGTATCGCACAGAACCCAGGCTCGGAGCCAGCGAGCCACCTTTGACTCGTTAAGAACTACAACGATCGGAGGCAGCCCCGCTGTACGCGCCGCTGCTCGGCGGCTGGCGGGGCGCCGGCCACAAGCGCCAAAAGCTGCTAACGCGCGGAGGTCCGTGCCTCCAAATAGCAGGAGGTCGTGCCCAGCTCCAGCGCCCGCCAGCGGCGCCACTTCCGCCTCAGCCAAATAGCCTCGGCAGCGCCGCCGGCACTGCGGGCAGCACAGTCTTCTGTGAAATCGCCGAGCGGCTCGTCAGGTGCGGTGCGTCAAGAACGTAAGCAAAGCTCGTTAACCAGTCGTGACAGCTTGGGTATGGATGACTGACGCAGCGCGTATCGAGAGCGTCCTCCCTTGCCCGATGCCTAGCCGTGCCGGCGATTCCCCACCGGCC
>Ga0213881_10001125_pt1 | contig 13503 bp, 12 predicted proteins | sample BarmaccoBMER_R08_FD_160104 | JGI IMG/M metagenome (GOLD analysis project Ga0213881, IMG submission 160104) | Barbacenia macrantha exposed rock microbial communities from rupestrian grasslands, the National Park of Serra do Cipo, Brazil - ER_R08 ... | reverse complement strand
GTCGCCCGCGCCCGGGCCAGCGGACGCAGCGCCCCGCTGAGCTCGTGGCCGAGCTCGTTGGCCGATGCCGTCGCGGCCGTGGAACGGGCGCCGGCGCGCGAGGCAACGCCGCCGGGGCCGGCATGCGAGGAGCCGCCGGCGCGCGAGGAAGCGCCGCCGGCACCAGCGTGCGAGGAGCCGCCGCCACCCGTCCAGCCACCGACGAAAGCCCCGATCACCGCCGCGACGATGACGAGCGCGATCAGTGCCGGGGTCGCGGCGCGTGGCCGGGCCGGCTGGCCGAACGGCAGCCCCGCGGGCGTATCCGCGATCCGGTATCGCCGACGACTGCGCGCAGCCGGGTCCATCGCACCTTCAGGACGGGAAGGTACCTCTCAAACGCCCAGGGCGTCACCTGCTCGATCCGCTTGCGCCCCCGGAGCAGCACCGCAAACACCGCTTGTAACTCATCCGATCTCGTGCAGCGCGGGTGGACGCATGTTCGGGGGGCACATGGTCGGGGCGCGCAGGCTCGGGGGCGCGCAGGCTCGGGGGCGCGCATGCTCCGGGGGACGCAGTTACACAAGGCCCAAACCCGCGAGAATGCGCCTCCCGATGGCGCGGTGCTTCGTGACTCGTGTGCTGCCTGGGCCGGCGCTCGACCGGCTCCGGGACCGACACGAGGTCGACGTATGGCCCGATCGACTGCCGCCCCCGTACCAGGAGCTCGCCGCCCGCGCCGCCGGCGTGGAGGGCCTGCTGACCACGCTGACGGACCGGGTCGATGCCGCGCTGCTCGAGCACTGCCCCGACCTGCGCGTGATCTCGAACTACGCGGTCGGTTACGACAACATCGACCTCCATGCCGCGGCCGGACGAGGCATCGTCGTGGGCAACACACCGGACGTACTCACCGAGGCGACCGCCGACCTGACCTTCGCGTTGCTCCTCGCGACCGCACGGAAGCTGCCCGAGGCGATCGAGTCTGTGCGCGAGGGCGACTGGCTGACCTGGGAGCCGGGGCGGTATCTCGGTCAGGCCGTCGCGGGCGCCACGCTGGGGATCGTGGGGCTCGGACGGATCGGGACGGCGGTGGCGCAGCGAGCGCTCGGATTCGAAATGACGGTGCTGTACACGGGTGGCGGTCAGGGTTCAGAGGCGGTCCGCAGAGGCTCGTTCGACACACTGCTCGAGGAGTCGGATTTCGTGACCCTCCACTGCCCGCTGACCGCAGCCACCTACCACCTGTTTGACGCCGACGCGCTGAGGCGGATGCGGTCGAGCGCGATCCTGATCAACACGGCGCGCGGGCCGATCATCGACCAGGAGGCCCTGCGGGACGCGCTCCTCGCTGGCGAGATCGCCGGCGCGGCGCTCGACGTCACCGAGCCCGAGCCGCTGCCGCCGGACGATCCGCTGCTCTCGACGCCCAACCTGATCGTGGTTCCCCACATCGGTTCGGCGACGCGGGTGGCGCGCGAGGACATGGCGGACCTGGCAGTGGAGAACCTGCTGGCCGGCCTCGACGGTCGGCCGCTGCCGCATCAGGTTGGTGTGGCGGTCTAGCGTGCGTCGCGCGGTCGTCGACATCGGCACCAATTCGACGCGACTGTTCGTGGCGGAGGTGATGGACGCACGTGTCGGCGAAGTGATCGAGCGGCGCACCGAGATCACCCGTCTCGGCGCCGGCGTCGACGCGGACGGGCGACTGAGCGAGCAGGCGATGGAACGCGTTTATTCGGTGCTCGACGAGTACCGCGGGCTGATCGACCGGCACGGTGTCTCCTTCGCCGTGGCCGTGCTGACCAGCGCGGTCCGGGACGCCGCCAACGGCGAGGAGTTCGCCTCCGCGGTGCGGGACCGCTGGGGGCTCGAGCCGCACGTGCTGAGCGGCGAGGAGGAGGCGAGACTGACCTTTCTAGGTGCCACGAGCGAGCGTGACGCGGGCGACGCCACCCCGACGCTCGTGATCGACATCGGCGGCGGGTCGACCGAGCTGGTCATCGGGAAGGGGCGCGAGATGGAATACCACGTCTCGAACCAGGCCGGCGTGGTACGGCAGACCGAGCGTCACCTGCATTCCGATCCGCCTTCCGACTCGGAGCGGGAGGCGCTGGCCGAAGACGTCCGGGAGATCCTGCGTACCGGGGTGCCGGAATCGTGGCGGCGCGCGGTGTCGCACGCGATCGCGGTGGCGGGCACCGCGACCTCGATGGCCTCGATCGCGCAGGAGCTCGAGCCTTACGACCCGGACCGGGTCGAGGGCTACGTGGCGAGCATCTCCGAATGCCGCGCGATCTGCGAGCGACTGGCGGCATTGACGGTCGCCGAACGCCGTGAGATCCGAGGACTGCACCCCGACCGGGCGCCGACGATCGTGGCCGGCGCGATCATCCTGCTCGAGACGCTCGGGCTCTTCGGCCTGGACGAGGTCGAGGTATCGGAGCACGACATCCTGCGCGGCGCCGCGCTCGATCTTTGACCGATCAAAGCGAGCCCCGCGGCTCCGCGGCCCGTAGCCGCGGCGCGATGTCCGCGCATTCGGCACAGACGTGGGCCGGGACCACGCCAGCCCGCATCAGCAACCCGAACACCTTGCAGCCCAGGCAGTAGCCGAAGATCGACTCGAGGCCGGCAGCCACGACGAACAGGGCGAGCATGGTGTCGGTGGCGGTATCGCTGCCCGCCACAAGCCATGTGATCAGGGCCAGCGTCGCCATTGCGGCGCCCATGCCCTGGGCGAAGCGCTTCGGCGGACCGGGAACCGGCCTCTTCTCGCCGAACCGGGGCGCGATCACGTTCTGTGCCGCCCAACCCAGCGGGCTCAGTGTCGGACCAGTCAGGACCCGCGCCCAAAACCCGTAGGCGAGCGGAATCAGCAGCCAATAGGCCTCGGTGGCGAGGATCGCCAGGACGGTCAGGAGCACGACCCCGGCGACGACGCGAGCGGCGTTCTCGTTGACGGGGTTGGGGAATGAGAAGAGTTGATCCACGCGCAGAAATTCAGTATAAGAGACCGGTAATCAGGTGTTTCGGTGCGCATGCGGCGCGGGAGCCCTGGGTCGATCATTCGTCCAGTTTGGGTCCCCCCGCTGGCTGGACGAATGTACGATTGCCGCGCGAGGCTGGAGCGGGAATGATCAGCGTCGGGGCTCGGGCTAGACCCGGCTCCCTACATAGGCTCGGGCGAAGCCGCAGACATCGGCGCCTCCCGCCGTCCGAGCCACTCTAACCGGCCCTTTCTGGCACGTACCCCTGCCCGTCCCGATTGGGCCAAACCTGGATCGGAAGCCGCCCGCTGAGAATGCGGGCGGTTTTCGTATTCGGGTCCGGCGTCACGTACGACCCGCGGTCCCGGGCGCCGGCGACGGTGGTCGATGGGCGAAGGTGACCGGGCGCGAGGACCGCGGGTCGCACGTCGACGCCGTCCCCTCGAGCTCATTAGCCAGCCGCTGTCTAAGCCAGGTTCGATCTGCGCGGGTAGGCGACTGATGGGTCGGTGAGGACGTTCACGAGCGCGGGTCGGCCGCTGGCCAGGGCGCGGTCGAGGGCGGGACGGAGGTCGGACGGGGTCTGGACGAGCTCGCCGTGACACCCGAGGGCTTCCGCGATCTGGTCGTAGCGGGTCCCCGGCCGGAGCTCGGCGGCGACCGAGTATCCGTAGAGCGCCTCCATTGGGTGCTTCTCGAGCGCCCAGATGCCGTTGTTGCCGACGACCGCGAGCACCGCGACACCGTGCCGCGCAAGCGTGTCGAGCTCCATTCCGGAGAAGCCGAAGGCGCCGTCGCCAAGCACAAGGACGACCTGCCGGTCGGGGCAGGCGAGCTTGGCCGCCAGCGCGTATCCCGGGCCGCATCCCAGACAGCCCAGTGGACCGGGGTCGAGCCAGCAGCCTGGCTCGTAGGAGTCGATGACGCGGCCGGCGTAGGAGACGAAGTCCCCGCCATCGCCGATCACGATTGCGTCCCGGTCGAGCAGTCGGATCAACTCGCCGTACACGCGCATTGGGTGAAGGGGCGCCCGATCGTCGGCCAGTTCGGCCGCCTCGCCGGCGCGCGCGTCGTCTTCGGTGGCGCGTAGCGAACGGATCCAGGCCTCGCGCTCGGTGAGCGGTTCCGGTGCGAGGCGGCCTCGTGCACGGCGTCCAGCGTGGCGGGGAGGGCGCCGTACAGCTCCGCCGTGACCGGGCGCGGCGGGTCCTGCGCCGGCTCGGCCACGTCGATCGCCACGATCTCGGCATCGGGCGCGAACGCGCCGCCGAAGCCGAGCCGGAAGTCGAGCGGGGCACCGATCACGACCGCGACATCGGTGCCCTGAAGGCCCGTGCGGCGGGCCCGGGAGAACGCCAGCTCGTGATCGGCCGGGATGCACCCGCGGGCCAGGCCGTTCGCGAACACCGGGATCCGGAGGCGTTCGGCGAGGCTCCGGAGCGCAGTCTCACCGCGCCCCCAGTACAGGCCGGCGCCGGCCATGATCACCGGGCGCTCGGACTCGCGCAGCAGCGCGGCCGCCCGGTCGATCTCGCGCGGGTCTGCGCCAGGTCCACTTGCCGGGTCGGGAAGGGGGCCCGGCGGATCCGCGCTGGCGGCCTCTCCGAACACGTAGTCGAGCGGGAGGTCGACGAAGGTCGGCCCTGAATGCGGCGTGATCGCGCTGCGCACAGCCTCGTCGATCAGAGCCGGGATTTCCTCCGTGTCCTGGGCCGTCGCGGCGAACTTGACCAGCGGGCGCACGAACGGCACGTGGTCGATCTCCTGGAGGGACCCCTGGCCCCAGCGAAACTGCGGCGCCCGCCCGCCCAACACCAGCACCGGTGAATGGTTCTGGTGAGCCGACGCGATCGCGCTCATGCCGTTGGTGACACCCGGGCCGGCGGTCAGCGCGCACACCCCAGGCGTGCGCGTCACCTTTGCCCATCCCTCGGCGGCGAAGGCAGCCGACTGCTCGTGGCGCACGTCGACGATGTCGATCCCCTCCGCCCGGCAGCCGTCGTAGATCGAGAACAAATGCCCGCCCGACAGCGTGAACAGCTTGGTCACGCCGTAGGCCCGGAGCCGGGCCGCGATCAGCCGCCCGCCGTGCTGCTGCGTCGTCGGCTCGGCCTCGGTCGCCACCGCCGGCACGCTAACAGCCGGGGCGTGGGGGCGGTCGGTGGCGCCGGCGGATCGAGGCCGGTCGGTGGCGCCGGCGGGTCGAGGCCGGTCGGTGGCGCCGGCGGATCGAGGCCGGTCGGTGGCGCCGCGTCGACTGCCCACCGTGTCGGCCGCCGCGACGCGCGATGTCATAGCCGCCGCCACAGCCTGTCTCGGTGCGCCTCCGCCCTCAGAGAGCGCGCGCGCCGGCCAGCGCCACCGCGTCCAGCAGGCGCTCGCCCTCGAACCAACGCCGGCCGAGACGCACGGCGGGCAGCCGGCTCACCCCCCGGGCGCGCAACCCGCGCGCCGTGGCACACAACACGCCGTCGCGGGAGGGATCGCGGGCGGCCGCGAGGCACCGCTCGATTGAGAGCTGGGCTGCGCCGGCGGCCACAGCGAGGATCTCCGGGTCTTGCAGGTCGAAGCCGCCGCAAAAGGCGAGGCGCATCGCGGCGAGAGCGAACCTTGAGCCGGCGCCGTGCTCGGCCGCGTAGTCCCCCGCGCGCAGGGCGTGACGGGCGTTGGCGGGGAAGCTGTCGGGCCAGACCAGAGAGAGACGGGTGGCCCGGGCTTCGCGCTCGGCGAGGGCACGGATCGCCTCGACCCGGAGCGAGCGGGCGCCGCCGTCGAGTTCCACGGCCGGCGCGGGAAACCAGTCGACCTCTCCGAGCGCACGCTCGATTTGCTCCCCCACGAGATACGAGAAGGGGCAGGCGAGGTCATAGAAAAACGCCGCGCGCGAGCGCCTCGTGGGTCGAGAGCGATCAGCGAGCCGATCCGTCAGCTCGATGACAACATCCATGTACAGGCAAAAACGTTCCAGAACGCCAAAACTGCCGAATACCGCGCAGAGTCAGCAAAAACTGGTGTGAGCGACGTGCACGGCCGGGCCGGTTAAGCCCGCTCACAGCGCCCGCCGACGGACAGGAGCGGCGCAACCGTCCGTTAGACTCGAACTTGGTAGGTACGCACCGTCCGCTGGGAGGCTGTCCCCCATTCCGCACGTACCCCCACCGAAACGCCACCCGTATGACCAGTGGTCACCGGACGCCCGGGCACTCGATCTGGTCGGAGACAAATGGACCCTGCTGATCGTGCGTGACCTGGCAGCCGGGCCGCGCCGGTTCGTAGAACTCCAGCGTGTGCTGCCGGGAATCTCCACTGAGCAGCTCCGCTCGCGGCTGAATCGTATGGTCGCCGACGGCATGCTTACCCGCAAGCGCTATCGGGAGGTCCCTCCCCGGGTCGACTACGAGCTGACCGAGCGGGCGCGTGAGCTGATGCCGATCCTCGGCGAGCTGGCTCGGTGGGGTTACGAGTGGGCGTGGAGCCCGCCGCGCGCCTCGGAGTCGATCGATCTCGGGGCGATCTTCCGCCTGGCTCCGGGACTACTGCCGCGTGTCCCCGCCACCGGTACGGTCGAGTTCGCCGTCGAGGACGCGGACCGACGCGCCGACTTCACCTTCACGCTCTCCGAGGAGGGCATCAGCGTCGAGGAACGCTCGGCCGACGGCGCCGACGCCCGCGTGGCCGGCGCCACCGAACACTGGGTCAGCGCGTTCTCGCCCGGGCGCGACCGCAGCGGCCTCCAGCTCACGGGCAACCAGCAGCTCGCCGAAACGCTGCTCGATGTGCTGGCCGCGGGCGGCCGGCGCGCTTCGACTGGCGCACAACGGGCCGCCTAACCGCACCAGAGCGGCCGCCTGGATGCCTTTCGGGCGGCGCTTAACGCCGTTGAACGCGCCGCTGGAAAGGCTCATGCGAGCCGCGCACCGGTTCACGCGCTAGCGTTTCCTCGTCGCGCGCCCGGGTGGTGGAATTGGTCAGACACGGTCGCCTTAAGAGCGACTGCCCCAGCGGCATGAGGGTTCGAGTCCCTCCCCGGGTACTGCCGTTGCGGTAGGCGCCCGGACCGCAACTAATCCGCTGCTACGGTGTCAAGGCCACCGACGGCGACGTGTAGCTAGCCCGTGGAAGTCTCTGCGCTTAGATACTCGGGAGGAATCGGCCTGCATGCCCGCTCGCCCCTCCTTAGGCTGCAATCCGATGAGCGCCTGGTAGCGCTGATCCGGCGGGGCAGCACCGGCGCGTTCGAGGTGCTGGTCGCCCGCTATCACGCCCGCCTATTGGCCTTCTGCCGGCACCTGCTCGGCTCGCGCGAGGACGCCGAGGACGTCCTCCAGGAAGTCTTCTCGGCGGCCTTCAACGCGATCCTCGACGACGATCGCCCGATCAACGTGCGGCCCTGGCTCTACCGCATTGCCCGCAACCGCAGCCTCAACCACCTGCGCCGGATCCAGGCCGTCGGCGTTGACTCGATGGACATCCACCTCTACGACCACGGCGCCACCACGGCGGACAGGGTCCACGACCGAGAGGAGTTCCGCCTCCTGGTGGGGGACATTCAGGGCCTACCGGAAACCCAGCGCACCGCGCTGGTGCTCCGAGAGATGGACGCGCTGTCCTACGAGCAGATCGCCGAGGCGATGGAGACCACCGTGCCGAGCGTCAAGTCGCTACTCGTGCGCGCGCGGGTGTCGCTGGCCGAGGCCGCCGAGGCCCGGATGCTGACCTGCGAGCAGGTGCGGATCGAACTGGGCGAGGTGGCCGAGGGTCTGCGCCGGCGACCAGGGCCGCTTGTGCGCCGCCACCTGCGCACGTGCGAGCGCTGCTCAATGTTCAAGAGCCAGCTGAGCGAGACGAGCAAGGCGCTCACCGCCGTTCTCCCGGTCGGCGGGTTCTTCCTGCTGCGCAAGCTGGCCATTCTCCATCTCGGCCATTCCGCGGGCGCGGGGTCGAGCGCGTCGGGCGCCGGCGCCGCCGGCCAGGCGGCGGCCGTGGGATCGACCGCGGCGGCCGGGGCCACCGCCGTGATGGGGACGACGAGCGGCGGGTTCCTGTCGGCCAGCGTCGGCGCGATCGCCACCAAGGCGGCCGCCGGCCTAGCGGCCGCCGCGCTCGTCACCGCCGGCGCGGTGGAGGTCGAGCAGCCGTCCCGGCACGTGCATCACCGCGCGGCGGCTACGCCGGTGGCCTCGGTCCCCGCTTCGCCGCCGGTCACGACGACCACCGCTGCCCAATCGGTAGCGGCGGCGCATTCGGCGCGGGTCATCCCGGTCGCCGCGCACCACCGTCCCGCCGTCAAGCATCACAACACGGTCGCGCCGGCGGCCACGCCCGCGACGACGCCGGCGCACAAGACTCCGCTCAAGCCCGATCCTAAGCAGGCCGCGTCCGCCGCCACCAAGGCCAAGGCCAAGGACAAGCCGAAGGCCACGCCCGCGGTGCCACCAGGGCGCACCCGGACCCAGACCGACGCGACCGTCCTCGCCCAGTCGAGCACCCCCGCCGTGGGGACAGCCGGGGCATCCGGGACCGTGGGGGCATCCGGGACCGCGGGCTGCGCCGAGCCGAGCAGTCCCGCCACCGGTTCGGCGACGACGACGTCGACGCCACCCCCAACCACGACCGCGGCACCACCAAGCTCCGATCCAGGCAGCACCACGATCACCGGCCCCACGACCACGACCGGCCAGCCGAGCGCGGATTCCGGAACCACGACCACGACGACTGTGACCTCGGCGCCGGCCCCCAGTCCCCATCCCGATCCGGCTCCGGCGTCGTCGTGCGCGCCTGACTCCGCGGGCGCCCCGAGCGGCGCTCAGCCGGCCCCCTCGGGCGGCACCGCTCCGTAGTGATCGACATCACCCAATTCCAGGCCGTCGACATGCGCGTCGGTCGGGTGGTGTCGGTCGAGGAGTTTCCGGAGGCTCGAGTGCCAGCCTGGAAGCTCCACATCGACTTCGGGCCGGAGGTCGGGACCAAGCGGTCCTCGGCGCAGATCACGCACTACTCGCGCGAGGAGCTGCTCGACACGCTCGTCGTGGCCTGCGTCAACCTGACACCGCGTGTGATCGCCCGGTTCCCCTCCGAGGTGCTAGTGATGGGCGCGCTCGACGAAGCCCTCGGGGTGGTGCTGCTCAGGCCCGACAAGGACGCTGTGCCCGGGTCTCGGATCGCCTAGCGCCGGGCGCGCGCCCACGGCCGCCGCGTATCTACAAGAACGGGCGGCGCTCTCACGTTTTGCAGGGTAAGGGCCGATAAATGGGGCGATCAGATGGAAGTCGGAGACGGATACTCCGCCAGGAGACTGGTCGAATACGACGCGCTTAGCCACCGCCTGTGGATCCTTGGACAGCGTTGCCACCACGGCGCTACCGGTAGCGTCGTCGCCGCGGCCGCCTTCGTGGCGCTGCTCAGCGATCCGGACACCGTCGCGAGACCGATCGCGCGGCCTGTGTCGATGCTCGCGTTTGCGTTCGCCGGGGGCGCGCTGATGATGGCGCACGACTGGAAGGACCGTTCGATCTGGTTTGAGCGCGGCCGCGGCTCGCAGGTCTAGCTGCGGCTCGCAGCCCTTGGATCGTGGGGACGGGCTTACTGCGGGACCAGCTGGGGGCGCTCAGGTGAGCTTCTCATCGGTCGTTTCCGGCTGCGGCGCCGCGAAGCTGCCAGCCGGCTCTGCGTGGGGAAGCCTCAGCATGACGGCCATCGTCTCACCGTAGGGAGTGACCGGGGGCAGCTTCAGTGGGCGCAGCGCGCGCAGCGTCGGCCGCCACAGCGCCCCGAGGAGGATCATGCGCTCGACGCCGAGGGTCTTAGAGCGACCTATCCGGGAGCGCACCAGCGACTGCGCAAGCCAGGCCCAGGCGACCGGTGAGCGATCGAGCCTCGCGCAGCGCCGCACCGCGCGCCGCTTGCGGGGCTCGATAGCGTCGCCGGCTCGCAGAAGCAGAAGCTCGGCCGAACAGGTGACCCCGAGGAGGATGTAGTGGCACCGGCGCATCATCTCGAGGCAAACGACGAGAAGACGGCGAAGTCCCTCGCGGTCTCGTACGGCTCGCAGCTGGCGTCTGGAGGGCCGCCGCCGGGGGCGGTCCCGCTCGTGGCCTAGCGCGGCGCCCGGATGCTGGACATAGTCGTAGAGCGGGCGGTCCACGTACGCGACCTCGCCGACGGTCATTGCGACGAGGGCCAGCCAATGGTCGTGCATCAGGCCCTCCGTGGCCGGGAACGGCAAGATGTAGTCGAGCAGCTCACTCCGAAACAGCGACGCGGCGCCGGTGATGGAGTTGACCAGCAACAGTTTCCCGAGGTCGTCTTTGTTGTTGGCGCGCTCGGTCCAGAAGGTGGGCGCGACCAACCCGCCGTCGGCATCTGTCACTCGCGCGTCGCTGTAAACCAGCGTCACGTCCGCTCGCAGCTCGCAGACAAGCGAGGCGAGCTTGTCTGGGTCCCAGCGATCGTCATGATCGGCGAGCGCGACTAGCGGCACGTCCGGCTCGACCAGACCCAGGGCGCACTCGAAGTTGCGGTAGACCCCAAGCCGTTCAGGGTTGGCTTGAAGGCGAAAGCGCGGATCGTCGCCCAAGGTTTCACGGATCAGCTCAAGGGCTCTAGGAGGCGAGTTGTCGTCGCTGATCAGGCAGATCCAGTTGTCGTAGGACTGCGCCCGAATCGAATCGATCTGACGTCGAAAAAGCTCCATCGGTGGGTTGTAGGTCGCCATGCAGATGGCGATTCGCGGTGCCCGCTCGCCCGGAACAGCCCAACGGCTACGTTTGTGGGGCACGAGCTCGACTTCGCTAATGAGCCGGCTGGCAACTTCTCCGTCCGCCAGCCTAGCTACGAGCCGGATCTCTACCCTCCCGGCCCCGACTGGCTCGCGTAGCTCCGCGAAGCCCAAAAAGCCGGTCGCACTAGTGCTTGCTGTCCCGCGAGGTGCGATGTCAGGCCGCGGCGTTCCCTGCTCGCGCAGCGGCTGGCGCTCACCCCCGACCAGCAGTTCGAGGTGGCGGACAGGCAGACGCTCGTGAGCGCACCAGCCGTGGACGAGCAGGAGGTCGCCGCGCCCTACGACGACCCGGAGGGGCAGGTCCGATTCGACGCCGACATGGAGCGTCGGGTCGTCCGGAGGCCTCATCGCTATCGCCTGGCTGGCGCCAATCGCGTGGAACGGTGACGATTCACTGCCAATACGGAAGTGAATCGCCGGGCATGGCGTGCGGGCCGGGCGCAACCAGGTGCCCGAGGACCCGGCGGCCTGGTGGTGCGTGTGGTAATGCGGGTGCACTGTCTCTTCGTCGCGCTGCGGCTCGAGGGCGTCGTAGACGCCCGGCAGGGGCGGGACATCGGAGGCCGTGAGCCGCTCGTTGGAGGACGTGTCATAGGGCCTGACCCTTTTATCAAACCGCGAGCGCAGGTCCGGTCAGCGGGGAAGGCACCGAGGATCGGCTTCTTCTTCGTGCTCGACACCTGGACGCCCCCGAGCGGTACCTGGGCGGCTGGACTGACTCACCTCGCTCATCCGAGTCGCCAAGTGACGAGCCCACGGTTACCGCACTGACGCGACGATAGGAGTGACCTATCTCGCCGCGGCAAGTCAACCGGAAGCGACCGTCGGGGCAGCGAGAACTCGGGAACGGAGAAGTCACTCATCACTCAGTAGTCGGCCGTGCGGTTTGACGTCAACACGCCGCAGATCACATGCGCCCGCGAATCGGACATCCCACGGCTGCGGCCAGCTCCTCATACGTGCAGCGCTCCCCGCCGCTGACGCGAAGGACTGCGGCCTTTCCATGGACGGCGCCGCCGGAGGCAGCCGGCGACGGGTGACGCGCGCGTAGCTCGGCGCCTCATGACATCCGCGTGTGGCGGGCGAGCTCCGATTCGACCTCCAGATAGGTCACGTGGTCGCGTTCCGCCAGCAGCCGTTCGGCCGCCTCACGCGCGGCGACGACGTCGACGGCGGAGGCGGTGCGCCGCTTCTCGTGGCACACGGGCACCGCGTCAATCACGCCGAGACGCCATCCGAAGCGCGGCGCCACCGCGGACCAGTGAAGGTCCAGCCCCCAGCCCATCCCCTCCCCAGGGAAGGGCGCAAGCCGCTGGTACACATCGCGCCGCATCAGCACCACGGGGCCGATCTCGACAAAGCGCGTCTCACGGCAGAGCACCGGATGACGGCGGTTCACGCTGTGCCAGCCGTAGCTCGCCCTGCTCAGCGCGGGTTGGGCGAGACCAAAGCTGAAGCGCTCCGCCACCGCCAGCAGGCGGTCAAGGAAACGATGCCCGATGTCGATGTCATCGTCGACGATCAGGATCCAGTCCGCGGCGAGCGGCCCGGCCGCCTCCGCCACCAGGTTGAGGTTGGCGAACTTGCCGCCCCGCATCTCGGTGAGCACCGTGTCGCCGACCAGTCCGGGCGCCGCTGCCCCCATGGCGCCGAGCGCGACGCGGACGCTGTGCACCGACTCGCGTAGGCGACGCAACGCCTCCTCGAGCTGTCGCCCATCTACTCCGTAGATTCCCAACACCAGAACGTCGCGCCGCGGCCCCTGAGCGGCCACGGCGTCCAGCTGGCGATCGATCCCCAAGGCGCGTTGGCGCGCGGTCAGCGCCAGGTCCGCCAGGCGTCCCGCGCCCCGCGTCAGGCGCGTGCGCCGAAGGCGCCGTCGAGCCTTGCTGCGCAGCCGCCAGTCGAGCGGGTAGGGATCCTGCCAAGCGCCGATCCTCAGCTGGACCCCTCGTCGATCGTCTCCGGCTGGGGGGCCATCAGGCTCACCTGGCCCGCCCGTCATACAGAGCCGCCCCGGCGACTGGTCGCTTCTAACATGCGTATGCCTAGATCCGCAATCACGGAGTGAACGGATCGGGGCGTTGAGCGCGCTTCGATCATTGGGAGCGACCGAGATTACCGCTCGCGACGTCTCCGGCAGGCTCCGCGAAGACGTGGCCGCGGCGGCGTAGGCAGCTGGGGCGAGCTGATCTACTAGTGTCTGTAGTCGTTGCTACGGCCGCGTGGCCGCTGGGGACTTAGCGGCACTCTCCGCTCCTGTGTTCTCGACGGACGACATCGAGCCAGCAGACGGTGGCGCTCGTGTCCGTGGCGGCCACCGGTGGCTGATATGTTGCCGACCCGATCATCATGACGATGCGCGCGAGGGGCGAGAACGGAGTGGTCGGGAGTTGCCCGTACCGCACCGACAACGTCCTCGACCGCCTCACGAGCCCGGCGACGCTCGACGTGCACTACCAACGCCTCGCCGCGCAGGAGCAGCAGCTCCTCGCGAGGCGCGTTCCGCTCACGCGTGGCGACGTGCTTTCGGTTGGCTGCGGGGCAACTGCAGAGCGACACCTCTTTCCCGCCCCGAGCTTTCGCCTCACGGCGGTCGATGCCAACCCAGCAGCGATCCGAGCCGTTGTCGAGGCTGGCCGGGCCGACGACGCATTCGTCGGGCATGCCGGTCGGCTTGACCTGCCGAACCGGTCGTTCGACATCGTGCTGTACCGACTGGTGCTCCACCACATCGCCTATCAAGGACCGCTC
>Ga0213881_10001124_pt1 | contig 13507 bp, 14 predicted proteins | sample BarmaccoBMER_R08_FD_160104 | JGI IMG/M metagenome (GOLD analysis project Ga0213881, IMG submission 160104) | Barbacenia macrantha exposed rock microbial communities from rupestrian grasslands, the National Park of Serra do Cipo, Brazil - ER_R08 ... | reverse complement strand
CTCCTGGCTGCCCGAGCGCGGCCAAGTGGAAGAACGAGTCACCGGTGAGCACCTTGTCGCCGCGCTGCACCAGCCAGTCGTAGAGCTGGACCTGCTGCGCCGCAGTCGGATGGAGCTCATCCCACACGTCGGCGCCCCGGCCCGATGGGCGCAGCCTGGTGATGCGCAGCGTTACCCCGTAACGCTCCGCCAGAGCAGCGAACTCGTCGAGTTGATCGACATTGTGTCGAGTCGCTACGACGGAGATCTTGGCGCCGGAAAAGCCGGCCGCGGCCAGGTTCTCCAGCGCTCGTGTCGCCATCGTGAACGATCCGGCGCCTCGCACCGCGTCGTTGACCGCGGCCGTCGCCCCGTCCAGGGAGATCTGGACGTCCACGTAGTCGCTGGCCGCGAGCCGTTCGGCTATTTCGGAGGTGATCCGCACGCCGTTGGTGGAGAACTTGACTCCGACATGGTGTGCGGTCGCGTAGTCGACGAGCTCCCAGAAGTCCGGCCGCACCGTGGGTTCGCCGCCGCCGATGTTGACGTAGAACACCTGCATGCGTTCCAGCTCGTCGATGACGTCTTTGCACTGCCGGGTGGTGAGCTCGCGAGGATCGCGTTTGCCGGACGACGACAGGCAATGCACGCAGGCGAGATTGCAGGCGTAGGTCAGTTCCCAGGTCAGGCAGATCGGCGCGGCCAGACCACATTCGAACTGCTCGATCAGCCGTGGCACCCGGACGTCGGAAGTCATCCGTGCTCCCCGGCGACCAACATCTTCGAGGCGGCCAGCGCCCCGAGCGCGTGCAGGTACGGGGCCTGGTCGGCGTCCTCGATTCCGGCCGCGCGGCACGCCGACCGCACATCGGGATGGTCACCCAGCGTCTGGACGACGGTGAGCATCGCGCGATTCTTCAGAAACGACAGTTTGCGGGTGCCGAAGTGGTACAACAGCGCCCCAAACGGTTCCGGCCGCACCGCAACCTGGGGATGCAGCCGCCAGCTTCGTGCCGGATCAAACGCCACTCTCAATAGACTCCGCACATCCCGTCGATCGATACCTCCTCGACCAGGGTTTCGGCCACCAGCTCGGTGTCGGCGTCGGTCTGCCGGTTCGGTTCCATGACTCGTTCCTTTCGCGTGGCCATTCCTGCCCAGCCCCTCGACAAGCGCGGGTGAACGCGGCCAGAATATGGCATCGGGTGCCGAAATGGAAGGGCCGATCTGATGCAGCCTGACTCCGGTGGGCGGGTGGGGCGTCGTCGCTCCACGACGCGGCATCACATCACCGACGTCGCCATCGACCTCTTCGCCAGCCGCGGCTTCGATCAGGTCAGCGTCGACGACGTGGCCGAGGCGGCCGGAATCGCCCGCCGCACCCTGTTCCGCTACTACGCTTCCAAGAACGCGATCCCGTGGGGCGACTTCGACGCACACCTGCAGCACCTTCGGGGTCTGCTCGATGCGGTGCCCTGTGAGGTGGCCACGGAGCAGGCGCTGCGTGCGGCGTTGCTGGCGTTCAACACCTTCGACGACTCGGAGACAACGCGGCATCGGCTGCGGATGCGCGTGATCTTGAAAACAGATGAATTGCAGGATTATTCCATGACGATGTACGCAGGCTGGCGTGACGTCATCGCCGGCTTCGTGGCCCGCCGGTGTGGCCGGGACGTCGACGACCTGGTGCCACAGACCGTCGCCTGGGCCATGCTGGGAGTGGCCCTGTCGGCGTACGAACACTGGCTCGCCGACGAATCGGTGTCGTTGACCCAGGCGCTCGGCGAAGCATTCGACGTCGTGAGGCCGGGCAAGGCGCTGTGAACGGCCAGGAGCATCTGCTCAAATCAGTGGGCATCCAGGCGCTGGCCTGCAGCGCGCTCGGCTCGACGATGTACGGCCAATTGCTCGACCGGGTCGGCGCCGACGTTTCCGCGGGCGGGGTGTTCGCCGATGTGCTGTCCGGCCACGAGAACGATCCGGGGCCGTCGGCTCTTGCGCTGCGGCTGCTGGGCGGACTGCACCGGCTCGTGCTCGACGGCCGGGCGCCCGAGCTGCGGCGGTGGTATCCCAGCGTCGGCGGGCGCTGGGACCCCGACGAGGCATGGTCCGACATCGTCGAGGTGGCGCGTTCGCATGTAGGCGTGCTGCGGCTGACCCTGGATCAGGCGCCGCAGACCAACGAGGTAGGCAGATCGGCGGCGCTGGCTGGCGGCTTGCTGCATCTCACAGCCGAATACCCCTTTCCGGTACGGCTTTTCGAGATCGGTGCGAGTGCCGGATTGAATCTGCGCGCCGACTGCTACCTGTACCTGCACCGCGGTGGCCAATGGGGTCGGGACGACTCGCCGGTGGTCATCGAGGACGCATGGCAGGGCCGGGTGCCGTCGCACCGCGAGATCGGGATCATCGAACGAAACGGCTACGACATCTCGCCGATCGACCCGACAACACGCGACGGCGAGCTGACACTGTCGAGCTACGTGTGGCCGGACATGACCGCGCGGCTGCGGCGGTTGCGCGGCGCGATCGCGATCGCGCGACAGGTGCCGGCTACGGTCCGCCCCTGCAGCGCCGCCGACGCCGTCGCCGCCATCCGGCCGGCGCCGGGCACGTTGACGGTGGTGTGGCACTCGGTCACCTGGCAGTACCTTTCCGACGACGAACGCGCCGCCGTCGGCGCGGGCATCGACGCGCTGGCCGCGCAGGCCGGGTCTACGGCGCCGGTTGTGCACCTGAGCATGGAGCCACAACGGCGCGCGCCCGGATCCCCGCACGAATTCCTGGTGCGCTCACGCGCCTGGCCCGGCGGACGAAACCTGATCCTGGCGCGATGCGCACCCCACGGCCCCCCGGTGACCTGGGAGTAAGCGGCACCATCGGAAAAACGTCGGACATAACGTGGAAGCGTGCGTCGGAGTTCGGAGCGCCGCGACGACGATAGGGATGTGAGCGCCGCATCCGAACACCCCGACGCTCCGCGCGCCCTGCTCACGCTGTACGACAGCGCGCTGCCCGTGGTGTACGGATACTTCGTGCGGCGCTGCCCGGATCGCGGCACCGCGGAGGATCTGACGTCGGAGACCTTTCTGGCCGCGATGGACAGCGCCCGCCGCGACGATCCGCCGGATATCACCGTGCCGTGGCTGATCGGGGTGGCGAGGCACAAGCTGGCGGACCATTTCCGGCGGCGGCGCGACCGGCTCAACGTGCCGGTGGCCGACGTGCCCGAACCCGATGAGCCGGCCGACGCCTGGGACGCAGAACTAGACCGCATCGTCGCCGAGAGCACGCTGGCACGGCTGTCGGCGCCGCACCGCACCGTGCTGACGCTGCGGTACATGGACGACTGCTCGGTGGGTGAATGTGCCGAGCTCATCGGCCGGACGGTGCACGCCACCGAGGCCCTGTTGGTGCGTGCCCGCAGGGCGTTTCGAGATCAGTACCCGGAAGGAGGTACGCGATGAGCCAGCACGACGCCGTCGATCCGCTGGTCGTGCTGCATGCCAATGACCTTCCGGTGCAACCCGATCCGGCCTTCGCGGTGCGGCTGCGTGCGCGCCTGGAATCGGCCCTTTCCCTGCCCGCAGGAAGCGGAGGAGTTGAGATGAGCGGAACCGTCGAAGCAATCACCGAGCTGACCGAGCCGGCCGTCGCACCGGCACCGCCGCGCGGCGCGGCCCTGCCGTACCTGGTCGTGGCCGATGCGCGGGCGGCCATCGCCTGGTACACCGATGCGCTGGGCGCCGTGCCGGTGGGCGATCCGATCGTGATGGACGACGGCCGCATCGGCCACGCCGAAATCGCGATCGCCGGAGGGCTGCTGTACCTGGCCGACGAGCATCCCGGGCTGGGCCTGAAGGCGCCTGCTGCACAGGCTGTTTCGGTGAGTTTGGTGCTGCAGGTGCCCGACACCGACACGGCGCTGGAGACCGCCCGCCGGCAGGGCGCAGTCGTGCAACGCGAAATCTACGAAGACTACGGCAGCCGCAACGCGACGATCATCGACCCGTTCGGCCACCGCTGGATGATCAGCGGGCCGGTGGCCGGAGGGGTCAGCCGCATTCAGCACGGCGACATCGGTTATGTCTCCGTCTGGACTCCCGACGCCGACCGGGCCGCGGCGTTCTACGGCCACGTGCTGGGCTGGGCATACGACCCGTCGACGCGACAAGTCACCAACACCATCCAGCGCATCGGAATCTACGCAGTGCCCGATCGGCCGACACTGCTCTGCTGCTACGCGGTCGACGACCTGCCGGCCGCGCGGCAAGCAATCGTCGACTCCGGGGGCAGGCCCGGGCAAGCGCGCGAGTCCGACTTCGGCACGGTGCTCGACGCGACGGACGCGCTCGGAGCGGCGATGTCGGTTTTCACGCCACGCGGCGACACTCCGCGACCGCCGCTCAACGGTGCAGGCCCAGGCGAATTGTGCTATGTCACCTATCAGGTCGCTGATTCTGCGGCATTCCGCGAGTTCTACCAGCGGGTGCTGCACTGGGGCTTCGGACCCGGTCGCATCGACGACGGCTGGCAGATCACCGGCACCCACCCGATGGCCGGGGTCGCGGGCGGCAGTGATCGGGCAACGACCGTGCCGATGTGGACGGTTGACGACATCGACGCGGCGGTCGCGCGGGTGCGGGAGGCCGGCGGCACGGTCATCGAGGAGCCGTCGAGGCAGCCGTACGGGCAGACCGCCGAGTGCGCCGACGACCAGGGCGGGCGCTTCTACCTCGGCCAACTCAGCTAGCCCCCAGCACCTCGCTGATCGGCGCGGCGGCGGCGATCTTGGCCCGCGTTTTCATCACCGCACCGGGCATTCCGCCGCCGACCACGCCGGCCACCGCGCCGTCGCGCTCGTAGTAGGCCAGGAACTTGCGGCCGTCGTCGCTGACCAGATGGACGATGTCGTCAGCTTCGGGTTCGCCGAGGCACTGAATCTTCACGTCGTACTGATCACTCCAAAAATACGGGACCACAACCAGATTGGACGGCAGCTCCTGGCCGAGCAGCGACGGAACCAGCACCCGGGCCTGCTCGGCGACGTTGCTCCAGTGCTCGACCCGAATCTGGTGCCCGGCGGCGTCCTGCCAGGATGCGACGTCGCCCAGCGCCCAGACATGCGGAGCGCTGGTGCGGCCGACGTGGTCACACACCACGCCGTTGTCGACCAACACGGCACTGCCCTGGAGCCACTCGGTGTTGGGACGCGAACCGATGCCGATGACCACCAGGTCGGTGTCGATCTCGGTGCCGTCGGACAGCGCCACCCGCTCGACGCGCTCGGCGCCGGTCACGGAGTCGACCCCGACGCCGGTGCGCACATCGACGCCCTCAGACCGATGCAGCCGGGTCACCAGCGCGCCGATCTGCTCGCCGAGCACCGCGGCCAGCGGCGTGGGCTGCGGCTCGACCAGCACGACGTCGACCCCGAGGCCACGCAGGCTCGCGGCTACCTCGCAGCCGATGAATCCGGCGCCGATCACAACGGCGTGCCGCGCGGACACGGCCTCCTCACGCAGCGCCATGCTTTCGTCGAACGACCGCAAGACGTGGATGCCACGCAGGTCGGGAATCGACGGAATGCGCCGAGGCACAAGACCCGTCGCGATGACGGCTTCGTCGTAGTGCAGAACCGTTCCGTTCTGCAGCGCTACGGCCTGGTTCGCGGCGTCCAGCGTCTGCACGGCCGAGCCGAGCAGCAGCGTGATGTTGTTCTCGTCGTAGAAGTCCCGCGGTTTGAGCGTCACATCGTCGAGCTCGCTGCGCAGCACCTGCTTGGACAGCGGCGGCCGGTCGTAGGGCAGATGCACCTCGTCGCTGACGATCGTGATCGACCCGTCGTAGTTCGCACGCCGCAGCTGCTCGGCGGTGCGGGCCGCCGCCAGTCCCCCGCCGATGATCACGATGCGTCCGGTCACAGGGTCTTCATACTACGGCCGCGCGCGGTCGATGAGGTTCGACAGCACGACGATGCTCTCGCTGCGCTCGATGTCGGCGCTGGAGCGGATGCGCTCCAGCGCCGTCTCGAGGTGCTGCATGTCCCGAGCGAGCACGTGCAGGATCGCATCGGAGGTGCCGGTGACGGTCGCCGCGCTGACCACTTCGGGGATGTCGACCCACGCCGCCCGGAGCTGGTCGGGGGCGATCCTGCCGTGGCAGAACACCTGCACGTAGGCCTCGGTGTTCCACCCGAGCGCGTTGCGGTCCACCACGGTGGTGAAGCCTTTGATCACGCCGTTGTCCAGCATCCGGTCGACGCGCCGCTTCACCGCGGGCGCGGACAGGTTCACCTTCTGCCCGATCTCGGCGAACGTGGCCCGCGCGTGTTCGCCGAGCTCGGCCAGGATGCGCTCGTCGGTGCGGTCCATCGCCTCCCCGGTATCCGTGCAATAGATCGTCGCAAATCCAGATGTAACGCAAGGTATCACCAGTAGACGCGCAACGACCATCAAGCCATTGCGTACCGGCCGGGAAATATCGTTGGTTTTATGCCCGCTCACTGCGTCGCCGCCGCTGCCGCGCCGGCGCGGCTACGCGCCAGGTCGCGGCGCCACTACGCGATGACACCGCCCACGTTCTTCGCAGTCGAGTACGAGATCAACCCGTGGATGGACGTCTCCGCGCCCGTCGACGTTCGCGCCGCGCACTCGCAGTGGCTGCGCCTGTACGACACCTACCGTGGGCTCGGCCACACGGTAGAGCTGGTCGAACCCGTGCCCGGGCTGCCCGACATGGTGTACGCCGCCAACGGCGGGCTGATCGCCAACGGCACCGCCATCGTCGCGCGTTTCCGGTTCGCCGAACGGGCCGCCGAAGCGAGTGCATACGCCGACTGGATGTCCGCCGCCGGCTATCGACCGGTGCGGACCCGTCACGTCAACGAGGGGCAGGGCGACCTGCTGATCGTGGGGGAAATGGTGCTGGCCGGCTACGGATTCCGCACCGACAGGCGCGCGCACGCCGAAATCGCCGCGGCGCTGCGGATGCCGGTGATCTCCCTCGAGCTGGTCGACCCGCGCTTCTATCACCTCGACACCGCCCTGGCGGTTCTCGACGGACACACCGTCGGTTACTACCCACCCGCCTTCAGCGCGGCCGCGCAAGCTCAGCTGCGCTCGCTGTTCCCCGATGCGATCGTGGTCGGCAGCGCCGACGCATACGTCCTCGGGCTCAACGCCGTCTCCGACGGCCGGCATGTCGTTCATCCCGCCGCTGCCACGGGTTTCGCGGCTCAGCTGCGGCAAGCCGGCTTCGAACCCGTCGGTGTGGAGCTGTCCGAGCTGCTCAAAGGCGGCGGTTCCGTCAAGTGCTGCACATTGGAGGTGTACCCATGACGCTTCTCGACGCCCCAGCTTCGACGCCGGTTGCCCTGGCCGAAAGGCATGCAGCGCACAACTATTCGCCGCTGCCGGTGACCGTGGCCAGCGCGGAGGGTGCCTGGGTCACCGACGTCCACGGCCGGCGCTACCTGGACTGCCTCGCCGCCTACTCGGCCGTCAACTTCGGCCACCGTCACCCGGAGATCCTCGCGACAGCGCATGCGCAACTCGACACGGTAACGTTGATCAGTCGGGCTTTTCACTCGGATCGTCTCGGGCCGTTCTGCGCGGCACTTGCCCGGTTGTGCGGCAAAGACATGGTGCTGCCGATGAACTCGGGTGCCGAAGCCGTGGAGAGCGGGCTCAAGGTCGCGCGCAAATGGGGCGCCGAGGTCAAATGCGTGCCCGCGGGCCGCGCCAACGTCGTGGTGGCGCACAACAACTTCCACGGCCGCACAATCAGCATCGTGAGCTTCTCGTCAGACCCGCTCGCGCGTGGGGGGTTCGGACCATTCACGCCGGGATTCCGTTCGGTGCCGTTCGGCGACGCCACGGCCCTTGCTCAGGCGATCGACGAGGACACCGTCGCGGTGCTGCTGGAGCCGATCCAGGGCGAGGCGGGCATCATCGTGCCCCCCGACGACTATCTGGCTGCCGTGCGTGGGCTGTGCGACGAGCACAACGTGCTGATGATCGCCGACGAGATCCAGTCGGGGCTGGCCCGTACCGGTCACACATTCGCCTGCGACCACTGGGGTGTTGTTCCGGATATCTACCTGCTCGGCAAGGCGCTTGGCGGCGGCGTGGTCCCGCTGTCCGCGGTCGTCGCCGATCGGGAGATCCTCGGCGTACTGCACCCCGGTGAGCACGGTTCGACGTTCGGCGGCAACCCGTTGGCCGCGGCAATCGGAACGACGGTCGTCTCCATGCTGTCCCGTGGCGAATTCCAATGTCGGTCAACGGAATTAGGTGTGCATTTGCGTGACCGTCTGCGCGGGCTCATCGGCGACGGCGTTCTTGCCGTGCGCGGGCTGGGACTGTGGGCGGGCGTGGACGTCGACCCTGCGCTGGCGACCGGAAAGGAGATCAGCCTTCGGCTCGCGGAGCGCGGCGTGCTGGTGAAGGACACCCAGCGCTACACACTGCGGTTCGCGCCGCCGCTGGTGATCACCGCGCAGGAGATCGACTGGGCGGCGGACCAATTCGCCGCCGCGTTGGGCTAGTACTTCAAAACGCCGCGGTCCACAGCGATCTGCGAGCCCGACAGTGTCGCGGAGCCGTCCGCGGCCAGCCACGCGACGACGTCGGAAACCTCCTCAGGGGCCATGAACTCGTTGCGGTGCCGCTTACCACCGTGATCCTTGGGGTTCAACGGCATCGGCGCGAAGCTGTGCAGGAAGCTCGGGTGCTTGGCGAAGACGGCCATCATCGCCTCCCGCTCGATCATCGGAGTATCGATCGAATACGGGTGGATCGAATTCACCCGTATCCCGTACTCGCCCAACTCCAGGGCCAACGTGTTGGTCAATGCCGTCAACCCGTGCTTGGACGCCGCGTAGTGCCCGTTGCCCGGCGTTGCCTTCAGGCCGGCCGACGAGCTGACGACGATGATCGACCCGCCGTTGCCCGCGTCGATCATCGCCGGAACAGCGGCACGGACCGTGCGCCAGGTGCCCGACAGGTTCACGTCGATCACGGTCTCCCACTGATCATCGCTCAGCTCCCAGAGCCGACCCCAGCTGAGCACGCCCGCGTTGGCCACCAGGATGTCCAGCCGCCCGAACTGCTCGACCCCGTCGGCGACCACCTGCCGTAGCGCGTCGCTGTCGCGGGTGTCGACGTGGCGCGCTAGGACCTTGCGCCCGGTGGCCTCGACGCCTTGCACGGTCTCGTCGAGGTCTTCCGGCGTCGCCGGCGGATAGGTGATGGAATCGGACACCGGCGCACAGATGTCGATTGCGATGACGTCGGCGCCTTCGCCGGCCAGCCGGACGCAGTGTGCCCGTCCCTGCCCCCGCGCAGCGCCGGTAACCAACGCCACTCGGCCGTCCAGTGATCCTGATCCTGCAGCCACAGCCATCCCTTTCGCCGACTGCCGATCAGGCTAGCAGCGGCCGGCCCGGTCAGATCTCGGAGATGATCTGCTGCCGTTTGGCCGTGTACTCGGCATCCGAAACCGCGCCGGACGCGCGCTCCAACTCCTGCAGCCGCCGGGCGATCGTCGGCCCGGGCGGGGCCGTGACGAAAGGTGCCGGTGCGGCCGGCGTCTGCGTGGCGGCGGCCCGCCGGACGATGGCCTGGACCTGTTGACGCAGCACCGGATTCGAACGCAGGTCGGCCATGCCACCGGCCGGGATGTTGTTGGCTTTGAAAAACTGCAGTATCTCGAGCAACGGCCCGGCCTGCCCGCTCGGGTCGTAGGTCTTGTTGTCTTCCGCGACGGTGAATTGCGCGGGAACCAGCCCGTTGATCAAGGCGCTTCGCTCCCAGTCGATCTGGTAATCGTTGGTGGTGGGATCGACGAGCACCACCAGTTTGCGAGCGGTGATGTTGCCCAGCCGGGTCACCGACGCGATCCCGCGGTCCTGGCTGTCGAACGCGGAAGAGATACAAGCGGCGCTCCCCGCGGGGGAGCGCCGCTTGCCCGTTATTTCTTCAGATCACTTCACGATCTTGGTAACCCGACCGGCACCCACGGTGCGGCCACCCTCCCGGATCGCGAAGCGCAAGCCCTCGTCCATGGCGACGGGCTGGATCAGCTTCACCGAGATGTTGGTGTTGTCACCGGGCATCACCATCTCCGTGCCCTCCGGCAGCGTCACCACGCCGGTCACGTCGGTGGTGCGGAAGTAGAACTGCGGGCGGTAATTGTTGAAAAACGGCGTGTGCCGGCCGCCCTCGTCCTTGGACAGGATGTATACCTGGCCCTCGAACTCGGTGTGCGGCGTGGTGGTGCCGGGCTTGGTGACAACCTGCCCGCGCTCGACGTCCTCGCGCTTGACACCGCGCAGCAGCAGCCCGACGTTGTCACCGGCCTGGCCCTGGTCCAGCAGCTTGCGGAACATCTCCACACCGGTGACCGTGGTCTTGGTGGTGGACGGCCGGATGCCGACGATCTCAACTTCCTCGTTCACATTGATCACGCCGCGCTCGACACGACCGGTGACCACAGTGCCGCGGCCGGTGATCGTGAAGACGTCCTCGACGGGCATCAGGAACGGCTTGTCGGTCTCGCGGACCGGGTCGGGGATCGACTCGTCGACCGCCGCCATCAGCTCCTCGATGCTCTCGACCCACTTCGGGTCGCCCTCGAGCGCCTTGAGCGCCGACACGCGGATGACCGGAGCCTCCTCGTCGAACTCCTGATTACCGAGCAGCTCGCGGACCTCCATCTCGACGAGCTCGAGGAGCTCTTCGTCATCGACCGCGTCGGCCTTGTTCAGCGCCACCAGGATGTAGGGCACACCCACCTGGCGGGCCAGCAGCACGTGCTCGCGGGTCTGCGGCATCGGACCGTCGGTGGCGGCGACCACCAGGATCGCGCCGTCCATCTGGGCAGCGCCGGTGATCATGTTCTTGATGTAGTCGGCGTGGCCCGGGGCGTCGACGTGCGCGTAGTGACGCTTCTCGGTCTGGTACTCCACATGGGAGATGTTGATCGTGATGCCGCGCTGGCGCTCCTCGGGCGCATTGTCGATCTGGTCGAATGCGCGCGACTCGTTCAAATCGGGATACTTGTCGTGCAGAACCTTGGTGATCGCCGCGGTCAGTGTGGTCTTGCCGTGGTCAACGTGACCAATGGTCCCGATGTTGACGTGCGGCTTCGTCCGCTCGAACTTCGCCTTCGCCACTGTGTTGTCCTCCTGGACTTCTGTTGGTGCTTGTCAAAGCAGTGTTGATCTTTTCACTTGTGTCTGGCCGTGAATTCGACGGGTCAGATTACTGCCCGTCGCCTTCGCGATGTCCCGTTCCTCGGCTCCGGGCCAGCTCCGAGCCTCGCGCCGCGCGCTCGATTCTCACTGGCCCGTCGCCTTCGCGATGATTTCCTTCGACACGTTCGTCGGGACTTCGGCGTACGAGTCGAACACCATGGAGTAGTTCGCCCGGCCCTGTGTCCTCGACCGCAGGTCTCCGACGTAGCCGAACATCTCCGACAGCGGCACGTGCGCCTTGACGACGCGGGCACCGCCACGCTCCTCCATGGCCTGGATCTGACCACGGCGGGAGTTCAGGTCGCCGATCACGTCGCCCATGTAGTCCTCGGGCGTGGTGACCTCGACGGCCATGATGGGCTCCAGGATCACCGGCTGGGCCGCCGCGGCGGCCTTCTTCAGCGCCTGCGAGCCGGCGATCTTGAACGCCATCTCCGAAGAGTCGACCTCGTGGAAGGAACCGTCCTTGAGGGTGACCTTCAGGTTCACCAGCGGATAGCCGGCCAGCACGCCGTACTGCATCGCGTCCTGCGCTCCGGCGTCCACCGAGGGAATGTACTCCCGCGGGACGCGACCACCGGTGACCTTGTTCTCGAACTCGTACGTCGCCCCGTCCTCGCCGTGGAACGGCTCGACGGTGATGATGACCTTCGCGAACTGGCCGGAGCCACCCGTCTGCTTCTTGTGGGTGTACTCGACGTTCTCCACCTTGCGGCGGATGGTCTCCTTGTACGCCACCTGCGGCTTGCCGACGTTGGCCTCGACCTTGAACTCGCGGCGCATCCGGTCCACCAGGATGTCCAGGTGCAGCTCGCCCATGCCACCGATCACGGTCTGGCCGGTCTCGGAATCCTGGTGCACCTTGAAGGTCGGATCCTCCTCGGCCAGCTTCTGGATCGACGCGGAGAGCTTCTCCTGGTCACTCTTGGTCTTCGGCTCGATGGCCACCTCGATCACCGGATCCGGGAAGGTCATCGACTCGAGCACCACCTGGTCGTTGGGGTCGCTCAAGGTGTCGCCGGTGGTGGTGTCCTTCAGGCCGATCACCGCATAGATGTGGCCGGCCGAGGCGCGGTCCACCGGGTTCTCCTTGTTGGAGTGCATCTGGAACAGCTTGCCCAGCCGCTCCTTCTTGCCCTTTGTCGCATTGATGACCTGTGAGCCGGACTCGACCGTGCCGGAGTAGACCCGGATGTAGGTCAGCTTGCCGAAGAACGGGTGGGTCGCGATCTTGAACGCCAGCGCGGAGAACGGCTCTTCGGTGGTCGCATGGCGCACCACCAGCTCGTCCTCATGACCGGGACGGTGCCCGATCGCTGGCGGCACGTCGAGCGGCGACGGCAGATAGTCGACCACCGCGTCGAGCATGGGCTGCACACCCTTGTTCTTGAACGCGCTGCCGCACAGCACCGGGTAGATCTCCGACGTGATGGTCAGCTTGCGGATTGCGGCCTTGATCTCGTCGACGGTGAGCTCCTCACCGCCCAGGTACTTCTCCAGCAGGCCCTCGTCGGACTCGGCGACGGTCTCCAGCAGCTTGGTGCGGTACTCCTCGGCGCGCTCGGCCAGCTCGGCCGGGATGTCGACGACGTCGTACTTTTCGCCCAGCTTCGTCTCGCCGCGCCAGACCTTGGCGTTCATCTCGACGAGGTCGACAACGCCCTCGAAGTTGCTCTCCTCGCCGATCGGCAGCTGGATCGGCACCGCGTTCGCGCCGAGGCGCTCCTCCATGGTGCGTACCGAGAAGTAGAAGTCGGCGCCGATCTTGTCCATCTTGTTGACGAAGCAGATGCGCGGCACGTTGTACTTGTCGGCTTGCCGCCAGACCTGCTCGGACTGCGGCTCCACACCCTCCTTGCCGTCGAACACCGCGACGGCGCCATCGAGCACCCGCAGGTTGCGCTCCACCTCGACGGTGAAGTCAACGTGTCCGGGCGTGTCGATGATGTTGAGCTGGTAGCCCTTCCAAAACGTCGTCGTCGCGGCCGACGTAATCGTGATACCCCGCTCCTGCTCCTGCTCCATCCAGTCCATCGTGGCGGCGCCGTCGTGGACCTCACCGATCTTGTAGTTGATCCCGGTGTAGTACAGGATGCGCTCGGTCGTCGTCGTCTTACCGGCATCGATGTGCGCCATGATGCCGAAATTGCGGACCTTGCTCAGGTCGGTCAGCACGTCCTTCTGTGCCACAGAAGTCTTCCCACTCTTTCGCTTGCTTGGTTAGCTGTCGTCAATCCGCCGCCGGCTGCGTTGCCGGGGCAGCGGTCACCA
>Ga0213881_10001123_pt1 | contig 13514 bp, 11 predicted proteins | sample BarmaccoBMER_R08_FD_160104 | JGI IMG/M metagenome (GOLD analysis project Ga0213881, IMG submission 160104) | Barbacenia macrantha exposed rock microbial communities from rupestrian grasslands, the National Park of Serra do Cipo, Brazil - ER_R08 ... | reverse complement strand
CGTCCGGAAGGCCTGTGTCGTCGGTGCGGTGCTGGCCGGGGCGTTGGTGTTCTTCCTATTGCTTACTGTGTTGTGCGGCCCGGTTTCTTGGGCGCACGATATGCCGGCTTCGACTCGGGTCACCCCAGTCAGGACCGGCGGCGGTGGCTCCCGCGACCGACCGGATGAAGACAAGCCCGAGCCGACCAAGCCGAACGGATCGCAGAGCAAGCCCGGCGGCGCGCCATCGAGCGCGGCCGGTGGTACGCCCGCGAGCAGGCCGAGCCCCGCGCCGCCCCCACCAAGCGCGGCGCGTCCCAGCACCAGCGCGCCGCCTGGCAATGCCGTGCTGACCTGCACGGTCGAGGTCTCAGACGAAACCGCCCTGCGTCAAGCGGCAAATTCCGCCGGTCCGAAGGATGTCATCTGCGTGCGGGGTGAGTTGGCGCGATCAGTGGTGGCGGTTCCCGGCCTGGTGCCCTCCAGCCCGGCAACCCCCGGCCCCGCGGTTGCCCCAGCATCAGACGCCGGCCCGCCTGGAGTTGGCACACCTGAACAGAGCGGCTGCACCAAGGAGATCACCGACCGGGGTGGTCTGAGCCAGGCTTTATCCGGTGCACGCCCCGGGGACAAAATCTGCGTCAAGGTGGCCGATCTCGGCGCTCGGCTGGAAATCACGAAGGGCGGTGGCCAAGGTGCGCCAATCCAGATCATCGGCACCGGGAAGACCGCGACCAGAGGCATCACGATCAAGGCCGACAACGTGGTCGTCGATGGGTTCGTCGCTGAAGGAGCGCAGGCTCCGGGCATCTCGGTGACCGGAAACGGGATCACGGTGCGGAACAACACGATCACGAGGCCGACCGGCGGTGACGGCGACGGGCTGCGGTTCTTCGGCAACCACATTGCGATCGTGCACAACACAATCGGTCAAACCGGCGGGTGCGGGCGCTGCCACGCTGACTGTATGCAGACGTTCACCAGCGGTGCGCCGTCGAGCCAGTACGTGCGAATCGAAGCCAATAGATGCGAGAAGATCGCCAACCTCTGTCTGATGGCCGAAGGCCCCGGTGACGTGGGTGACGGTGGCGGCGGGAACGGCACTTCGGCCGACTGGACGTTGAGCAACAATTACTGCGAGTTCGGCGGCAACCAGGGTTACATGATCGAAGCCGTACAGAACGTCGCGGTGACCAACAACGAGTTCACCGGCAAAGGCGACAAAGCGGTCGGGCTGGATATTGGCTCAACGGGCGCGAAGGTCGGCGGCAACAAGCTCAATGGGGTCCGCCACGAGGTCGGCATGGACAATTCCTCGAAGCCTGGCTACCAGGGCCCAAAGCCGGGGACCGGGCCGTGATGATCGGGTGGGAGCTGTGTGCGCGTGCCATGGCGAGCCTGCTTGCCGTCATCGTCGTGGTGATCCCGGGGCCCGATGGGCCGGGATCGGGATCACCGGTAAGCCCCGTGCCGATCGTCGCCGGCTCTGGCGCGAAAGCGCGGGTAATCGATGCCGCGTCGCTGAGCGCGGCGTTGGCCGCGGCGAGGCCGGGCCAGACGATCGAGTTGGCCGACGGTACCTACTTCGGCAAGTTTGTGATCAACACGGCCGGCACGACCGGGAACCCGATCACTCTCATCGGTTCCCGAGCGGCGATCATCGACGGCGGTCACGGCGGCGGCTATGTCTTGCACCTCAACGGCGCCGATTACTGGCAGCTAGTCGGGTTCACGATCACCGGCGCGGAGAAGGGCGTGATGACCGATCAAACCAGTCACACCGTGCTGTCGGACCTCTCGGTCGGCGACACCGGCGCCGAAGCGGTGCACCTGGGCAACTTCAGCTCCGACAACGTCGTGCAGGGCTCGCGAATCCACGACACCGGCAAGACGAAACCGCAGTTCGGCGAGGGGCTCTACTTCGGAACCGCGAAGTCCAACTGGGCCGAGAAATCTGGCGGCCGGCCGGACGAGTCGAACAACAACCGGGCCTTGAACAACACCTTCACCACCATCACCGCGGAGAACATCGACGTCAAGGAAGCGACCCGAGGAGGGGTGATCGCCGGCAACCACTTCGACGGTTCGGCGGTGTCCGGGGCGAACTTCGCCGACTCGGTACTGGACATCAAAGGCACCGGTTACCGAGTCGTCGGCAACGTCACGACCGGGTCCAGCGGCAAACTCAAGAACGGCTTCGAGACCCACGTGATCACTGATCCGGTCACCTCTGGCTGCCACAATACGTTCGAGCACAACATATTTGACGGCGTCCAGTTCGCTGGCGGGCAAGAGATCGCTGAGGACAAGAAATGTGGCAAGTGAACGTTCCAGTGACCCCCGTTGTCCGCGCTGATCAGGGACGTAACACAGATGTAACGCGACGTTCCTACGCTCCAGGCATGGATCGTCAGCAGGAGTTCGTGTTGCGTACCCTTGAGGAACGCGATATTCGCTTCGTGAGGTTGTGGTTCACTGACGTGCTGGGTTACCTCAAGTCAGTGGCCATCGCGCCGGCTGAGCTGGAGGGTGCCTTCACCGAAGGCATCGGCTTCGACGGCTCGGCGATAGAGGGTTTTGCCAGGGTCTACGAGTCGGACATGGTGGCCAAGCCGGACCCGGCCACCTTCCAGGTGTTGCCCTGGGAGAACGACGAAGGACGACATTACTCCGCGCGGATGTTCTGTGATATCAACATGCCGGACGGTTCACCATCCTGGGCTGATCCTCGCCATGTGTTGCGCCGCGCGCTGAGCCGGGCGGGTGAGGCCGGCTTTACCTGCTATGTGCACCCTGAGATCGAGTTTTACCTGCTCAGGGACCTGCCGAGCGATGGGTCACCGCCGATCCCGGCGGATTCCGGAGGTTTTTTCGACCAGGCCAGCCATGACGCCGCGCCGCACTTTCGGCGTAACGCCATCGAGACGCTGGAGTCCATGGGCATCTCAGTGGAGTTCAGCCATCACGAGGGCGCGCCGGGGCAGCAAGAGATCGACCTGCGCTACGCTGACGCGCTCGCCATGGCTGACAACATTATGACCTTCCGGTATGTGGTCAGAGAGGTCGCACTCACGCAGGGGGTACGTGCGTCGTTCATGCCTAAGCCGTTCTCGCAGTACCCGGGTTCGGCGATGCACACCCACTTCAGTCTGTTCGAGGGCGACCGCAACGCTTTCAACGATCCGGCAGACCCGTATCAGCTATCCGATACCGGCAAGGCATTCGTCGCTGGTGTGTTGCGCCACGCCCGGGAGATCACCGCAGTGACCAACCAATGGGTGAATTCCTACAAGCGGCTGGTGGTTGGAGGGGAGGCCCCGACCACGGTGTGCTGGGGGCACGCCAACCGTTCGGCGCTGGTTCGCGTGCCGATGTACTCGCCGGGGCGGTCATCGTCGCGCCGGGTTGAGATCCGCACCTTGGATAGCGCATGCAACCCTTATCTGGCGTTCGCGGTGATTCTGGGTGCCGGGCTCACCGGGGTGCAGAAGGGCTATGAGCTGCCTGAGCCGGCCGGCGATGACGTGTGGGCGCTCACCGAGCTAGAGCGCAGGGCGATGGGCTATGAGGCGCTGCCGCAGAACCTTATTGAGGCGCTGGGCGCCATGGAACACTCAGAACTGGTCGCGGAGATCCTGGGCGAGCACGTGTTTGATTTCTTCCTGCGCAACAAGCGGTCCGAGTGGGACGCCTACCGGCGGCAGGTCACTCCACACGAGCTAGCCACCTACCTACCGGTGCTCTGACAACGCTCTGATGACGCGGTTGGCGACCAGCTGGTTACGGCGTGCTGGGCCGGTGCCCGCACGGTAAGTCGCCGTCGCTATTGGATCATTCACATCGCATGAGGAGAATCGGTCATGACGACAACCAGTCCTCCCGGCCCATACGACTTCCAGCCCGAGGTCGCGTCTTTTTCGTTGACCAGCACCGACATCGCTGAGGGGCAGACGCTGTCGGAAGCACATCGCAGCGGCGCGTTCGGGGTGCCTGGTGGCGCGGACGTGTCCCCACAGCTGGCCTGGTCTGGCGCCCCTGAGGGAACCAAGAGCTTCGCGGTGACCTGCTATGACCCGGATGCGCCGACCGGGAGTGGGTTCTGGCACTGGGCGGTCGCCGACATTCCGGCAAGCGTGACCATGCTGCCCCAGGGCGCGGGCACCCCAGGCAGCACGGATCTGCCAGCCGGCGCGGTGACCTTGGCCAACGACGCTGGAATGAAAGGCTACGTCGGTGCGGCCCCGCCAGCTGGGCACGGCCAGCATCGGTACTACTTCACCGTCCACGCGGTGGATGTCGACTCGCTCGAGCTGCCCGACGGCGCCACGCCGGCCTTCCTCGGGTTCAACCTGTTCTCCCATACCCTTGGGCGGGCGACCCTCGTGGCGGTGTTCGAGCAGTAGCCAATTTGTTATGGTTGAGCGACGCGACGGTGCTTCGCTGATCCGTCTCGGACTCACCGAGTCACGAGCGGAGTCGACGCTAGGCAAGCTCGGTTGGTGGGATGGCGATCGGCCGGTCGAAGGGGCCGAGGCGATCATGTGGGCGCTGGCCCGCAGTCCCGATCCGAATCAGGCGTTGCGCACGGTCGAGCGACTAGCCGAAGTCGCTGGGAGCGAGTGGTCGGCGCTGGACGCTCAGCTGCGTTCTGACCAGGGGCTGCGTGGTCGGCTGCTGGCACTACTGGGGTCCTCCACCGCGCTGGGTGATCACCTGGTGGCCCGGCCGTCCCTATGGCGTCGCCTCGCTTCGGATCAGGCGCTCACCCCGGACCGGCTGCCCGATCTGGCAACGCGAACCGCCAAGCTGCTGGCCGCCGTCGGAGCCGACCCGGTCGATGCGCCCGCTGAATCATCCGGTGGCGTCCAGGCGGGCGTCATCGGCCAACAGGCGATCGACGCGCTGCGCGTCGCCTACCGAGATGCCCTCCTGGAGATCGCGGCCGCCGATCTCGCCGCCGTGGGGGAGCCCGCGTTGCCGGTGCTGGCGGTGGACGTCGTCGCTGCCCAGCTCGCCAACCTGGCCATCGCGGCTCTGCGCGCCGCGCTAGCCGTGGCGATGGCCGAAGCCGCTTTAGCTGACGATGGCCCGCTGCCCCGGCTTGCGGTGATCGGCATGGGCAAGTGCGGCGGCAACGAGCTCAACTATGTCTCCGACGTCGATGTGATCTTCGTTGGGGAACCGGTTCACGCGGTGACCACCAGGCTGGCCTCGACGGTCATGCGGGTGGCCGGAGCCGCGTGCTTTCCGGTGGATGCCAATCTCCGTCCGGAAGGCCGCCAAGGAGCCCTGGTCAGGACGTTGGACGGTCACCTCGGCTACTACCGGCGATGGGCAAAGACCTGGGAGTTCCAGGCGTTGCTCAAAGCTCGCCCGATAGCTGGCAATCTGGAGCTGGCGGCCGCCTACATGGAGGCGGTTACCCCGATGGTGTGGAACGCCGCCGACCGAAGCGACTTCGTTGCCGAGGTACGCGCGATGCGCCGGCGGGTTGAGTCGAACGTCCGGCCTGAACACGCTGACCGCGAGCTCAAGTTGGGTCGAGGTGGCCTGCGGGACGTTGAGTTCGCGGTGCAGCTGCTGCAGCTGGTGCATGGGCGCGGCGACCCCGACATCCGCTCGGGGTCCACGCTCGTGGCGCTGGCGGCCCTGGGTAAAGGAGGTTACGTCGGCCGCGACGACGCCTCGAACCTGGCCGCCTCCTACCGGTTCCTCCGGTTGCTGGAGCATCGCCTGCAGCTGCGGCGGCTGCGGCGTACACACCTGCTGCCCCCGGAGACCGATACCGCATCGTTGCGCTGGTTGGCGAGGGCAGCCAAGCTGCGTCCGGACGGCCGTCGGGATGCCGTTGGGGTATTGCTCGGCGAATGGCGAGACAACACTCGCCGAGTACGTCGGCTGCACGAGAAGTTGTTCTATCGTCCGCTGCTGGAGGCGGTCTCCCGGATCCCCGGGGATCAGCTCCGGTTGTCGGAGAAGTCCGCCGCCCGCCGGCTGGCCGCGTTGGGCTGGCTGTCCCCGGAGGGCGCCCTGGGTCACCTGCGCGCGCTCACCGAGGGGATGTCCCGAGCGGCGGCCATCCAGCGCACCTTGTTGCCGGTGCTACTCGACCAGCTGGCGGACACACCTAACCCGGATCGCGGGCTGCTTGCCTACCGCCGAGTGTCCGAGGCGCTCGCGGACACGCCGTGGTATTTGCGGTTGCTGCGCGACGAGGGGTCGGTGGCGGAGCGGCTGATGACCATGTTGGGCATGTCCGCGCTGGTACCGGATCTGCTGGTGCGGGCGCCGGAGGTGCTGCGGCTGCTCGCCGACACCTCCGAGCAGGCTGAACTGGTCACCCGGGACCCGTTGGAGGTCACCGCGTCACTGCGGGCCGCGGTCAGCCGGCATGCTGATGCAGCCGCTGCGGTGACCGCCGCCCGGTCGCTTCGCCGTCACGAGCTGTTGCGGGTGGCCTGTGCCGATTTACTCGGTCTGATGCCGGTGTCGGAAGTCTGTGCCGCGCTTAGTGAGGTGTGGGCGGCTGTGCTGTCTTCTGCTCTCGACGCCGTGGTGCGATTTCAGTCGCGGAGCGACCCGGCGCCGGCGCGGCTGGCGGTGATCGGGATGGGCCGGCTTGGCGGCGCGGAGCTGGGTTACGGTTCGGACGCGGACGTCTTGTTTGTGTGCGAACCGCTGGGCACGGCGAGCGAGCGCGATGCGTTGCGTTGGGCGACCGCCGTCGCCGAACAGGTACGGGGCCTGCTGGGCGCGCCCAGTCCTGACCCGCCGCTGCAGGTGGACGCCAACCTGCGTCCGGAGGGCCGTAACGGCCCACTGGTGCGCACATGTGAATCCTATCGGGTTTACTACGCGCAGTGGTCGGAGGTGTGGGAAGCTCAGGCCTTACTGCGGGCCCGCCCGTTGGCCGGTGATCTGGGCTTGGGTCGACAGTTCATCGGGATGATTGATCCAGTGCGTTACCCCGTTGGTGGGCTCTCGCCGTCAAAGGTGACCGAGATCCGGCGGATCAAGGCCAGGGTGGACGCCGAGCGGTTGCCTCGGGGCGCCGACCGCGCCACCCACACCAAACTCGGCTACGGCGGGCTGGCTGATGTGGAGTGGACGGTGCAGCTGTTGCAGCTGCAGCACGCGGCCGACATACCCGAGCTGCGTACGACCTCCACGCTGGAGGGCTTGCGGGAAGCCGTCGAGGCAGAGTTACTGGTCAGCCATGACGCTGACGAGTTGGCGGCTGGCTGGACGATGGCCACGCGGGCCCGCAACGCGGTCACCCTTGTGAAAGGTAAGCCGACTGACCAGCTGCCCCGGTCGGGGCGCGAGCTGGCCGCGGTGGCTAGGGCGATGGGCTACCCGGCCGGTGGCGATCCCGGCGAGTTCGTTGACGAGTACCGGCGGGTCACCCGCCGGGCCCGAGCGGTGGTCGAGCGAGTGTTCTACGGCTCCTGACGGCTGGAGGAGCTCCGCCGCCGACCGAGTAGCTCGGCCGGTCGATGTCGGCCCGGAACCCGGCTACTCCGACTACTCCGGCCCGGAGCCGCCGGTGCCGCCGCCGATGTGCGGTAGCCGGATCACCCGGTCGTCGCTGGAGACAATCGGGCCACCTCGGCCTCGGTTCTCAGTTCCCAGCCAGGCTGTCCCGTCAGGCCCGAGTGTCGCGGCGCTGACTCGCCCGTAGATTCCATTCAGCGCGGTCGATGGGGAGCCGGTGAAGCTTGCCAGTGCTCTCTTTGTCTGCAGCACAAATAGGGCGGACCCGCCGCGCTCGGCGACGGCCAAACTGTCCGGCTGGGCAATACACCCGGCGACGGCGGGCTGGTCGGGCCAGTCCCAGGCCGGTGGGGCGAGTTGACCCGCCGAGACCCGGTAGAGGGCGTCCCTGCCTGGCGCGCGATCGGTGACCCAGGTAATGCCGTTCTCGGGTGACGTGCACATGCCGCCCGGCGCGTGCAGGCCAGAGCTGTAAATAGGCGATCGAGGGTCAGGATTACCTTTGAACGGTTTCCCGAAGGTGTCGATTTTCAGTATTTTTCCGGCGAGCGATCCTGGGGAGTCCGCCGAGCCGTCGGCGCCGGTGGCGACAATAAGCGCGTCGTCCCTGCTGACTCCGATGGTTCCGGAATCATTGCCAGCGGTCCTGGGAATTCCGGTGAAGATCGGCACCGTCGAGCCGTCCGGAGTGACCCGCACGACCCGGTGGTCAGTGGCGGTGGCGATGTAGGCGTACAGCAGGCGGTCCTCGTCGTACGAGGGAGAAAGGACCAGGCCCTTGAGCCCGCCGCTGGCGGCATCGACCGGGACGGTGGCGAGCAGCTGACTGGGCTTGCCTTTTTCGACTCGCATGATCCGCCCGGTCTCGCGCTGCGCGGCGAGCGCGGACTGCCCGTCCGGCAGGACCGCGATTGCCGACACCGGATCGAGGCAGGTGGCGACGACGAGTGGGTCGGGATCTTGACAGCCGACGGGGGCACCCGGCCGGCCGGGTGGCGTGTTGGCTGGCGGCGGCTCTTGCTCGGGAGTTTGCTCAGGGACTTTCGGTGGAGCGGCTAGTGGGCTGCCGCCTTCTGGCTTGTCGTGCCATTGTCTGGGTCCGGTATCTGGGAACGTCGCGCAACTCGCCAGCGAAGCCACCGCTACCGCCACGGCGGCGATTCGCAGCGCTCGCAGTATGGCCCTCGCCCTGTGTCGCGCCGGCCTCCGGCGGGCCGGGGCGCGCAACGGCGGTCGGATCACAGCTTCCACCCTATGCGGCTTGCCGTGAGCCGGAGGTGAGACACCCTCTGCCAGCTCTCGGCTTACTAGGTGATCGATTCCACCCTGGAGTGGACGCTGCGTTGTCTTGAAGTTGTCTTGAGCGCGCCATGGTCATTTGAGCTCGGGGATTTGGGTGCCTCTGGGCCGCGTCGGACTGACCGGAGCCTCCCTGTGATGGTGTTCACGCGTCGTCCACGGCCCGCCGCGTGCGGTCCTCCATATCGGGCAGCAAGTGCCCGTAGGTGGACAGGACGAGGGTCGCGTTGTCGTGCCCGAGACGCTCAGCGATGGCCACCACGCTCTCACTGGCCGCCACCTGTCCAGAGTCGCAACCGACACCATACAGCCGTTCGTCTCCGATCAGACCCGGACCGATCCCGTCCGACAAGCTTCGGAAACTTCTCGTTGGCTGCGGTGGTCTCGCCGCGTGCAGCGAGTATGACCCTCGCCATGGCCCCCGCAAGCTCCTTAGGCGAGCCAACCGCGAGGGCACGATCGTTTCCCGTAAGGGCGCTGTTGAGCCGCTGTAGTGAGTCATCGACCGCAGCCCAGGACTCGTCGCCGAGGCCGTCTGGGCGCTCCAAGTAGAGCGCCCCGGCGGCGGAACGTCGGGAAGTAGTGCGCCAGGCTCACGTGATCAGACCCTCTCCCACGTGCAGACCGCCGATGATGCTACCGAGGTAATCGCACTGGACCTGTTAATTGTTAACGGGCCGTCTGAAATCGGCTCAGCGCGAGTCCGGCGCTGTGGTGACTGCCGTTCTCCCCCGTGCTGATAGGTGATTGTTGGTTGTGCGTCTCGATCGCATTGCCGCGCTTAGAGATTCAGTGGCCAACGGTGTTCGTGATCGGGCGCGTCAATCCATACTTCGTGCGCGCCGTCGGGTGTGACGGTCAGTCCGTAGCGGTCTGGGGTGGGCTTGCCGGCTTGGCGCCACCAGGTGTAGGCGGTGTCGACCTCGTCCCAGAGGTGTCGGGGGCCGATCTGGTGGACGGTCCAGGGGTGGTGTCTGCGTACGAGGCTGATCCGGGCCCAGGAGCGCGACCCCAGGTCGTGCAGCTCGATTCGTCGGTGGTTGTCGTCGAGGTCTTCCACAGTGAGGTAGCAGGAGGGTACGCGCAGGCCGATAGTGAACGCAGCGCGGGTGAAGTCGGTGATCTCGAACAGCTCCGGCCCGGTGCGCGTGGTCTGGCTGGTGTGCGCGGTGTCGAGTTGGTCGGCGGTCGGGTCGCGGTAGTCCCGGCGCTGGTGACGCACGCGCATGAACGCCAGGTTGGCCCCGCACCGGCCGGATGCCGAGCCGTCCTCGTGCACGGTCAGGCAGGTGAGTGCGTCGTCTCCGTAATCGGTTCCCCAGGGGGTGACGATCAGGCCGCCGGGGCGTGTCTGGTCGATCCAGGCGCGGGGGATTTCGCGGACTGAGGCGGTGCAGATGGTCCGGTCGTAGGGGGCGTCGGCGGGGTAGCCCTTGGTGCCGTCGCCGGTCACCACCAGCACCGGGTAGCCGGTCTTGGTTAGAGCCCGGCGGGCGTCGTCGGCGACAGCCGGGTCCACTTCGACGGACACCACGTGCCCATAGCTGCCGACTCGCGCGGACAGGAGCGCGGCGTTCCATCCGGTCCCGGTTCCGATCTCCAGAGCCCGTTGTTCTTCTCGCACGTCGAGCGTGTCGAGCATCGCCGCGACCAACGACGGTTGGCTGCATGAGCTGGACGGCCGCCATCCGGTGCGCCCCGGCGCGGTCGCTCCGTCGTCCACCTGCGTGATGATCGGCTCGTCGGAGTCGACCAGCTCGCGCCAACATGTCTCGTCTTCGGCTCGTGACAGCGAGACGAATCCCTCGCCGGGGGGTGTCGCGGCTACCCAGACCACGGACGGGATGAACGGGGCGCGGGAGACGCGAAGCTGGTCGTGCCAGTCGTTCACGACGTGGCCTCTCCCTCCTGCCCGGACTCGCCGTCGTGCTTGTTCTGGTCGTCTTTGCTGCCCCAGTTCTCCCACTTCTCCGGCTGGGGCTGGTCTTGCCCGTCACGGTCGTCGTCCCGCTTGCCCATCGTGCTACCTCCCTTGTTGAGGGTTCGTGTCGTATGGTCGGTTCCGATGTTGCGGTCCGCACGTCCTCAGTACGGCGAATACGACCGAGCTGCAACCGTGGCCCCCGTGCCGGTGGCCTGCTCACGGCTCCTGACGCTCGGTATCGGCTGCGGTCGGCTCGAGATACAAAGCGGCGTGGTCCTTGCGGATGGTCAGCCCGGGTCCGTGCGCGGTGTGCGCGTCGGCGGGTTGGGCGGCGCGATCGTGGTTCCAAGCGCGAGCGGTGTGGCAGAGGCGTTCGGCGAGTTCGCCGCCGTGGGGGCCGTGGCCGGCGGCGCCGAGTTCGCCGCGGTGGTCGAGGTCGTCGGGGATTCGTCGGCTGGTGAGGTAGACGAGGCTGGAGCAAACCGGAGCACCCATTTTCAGCCCGGAACGGGCCTTACCGACAGGGAAGATCCGGGACCAACCTCAGGACATCCTCGGCGGCGGGGGGTGGCTAGGCCGGGGTCGAAGGTGTGCTTGTCCACGATGCGGAACACCACGCGGTCCTTCGCCGGAGTACGCCCGACCGACCCCGTCAGTCCGGGTGACGCAGCCGTGGCCAGAGCGTGGCCTAGCTGGTTGTCTGTCTAACGACATAAGAACACTGCACGCCGGTCAGGGTTCGCAGGCGCGTAATCGACTAATCGATCCGGAGCAGCACCCCCTTGCCGCTGCGGTGTCCTGCGTCTGAGTTAATGAACCAGATCCGGTCGAAAATACCCAGCCAAGGATCGGCGTGTTTGACCGATCTGGAGGCTGTTGTTGTTGTCCGCTTCGACCGTGTCTGTGTCTGGTGGGAAGCCGCGTCGGTGGTTGGCGCCGAGCGAGAAGTACGAGATGTGGATGTCGATCGTGACTGGGCAGGCGACCCAGCGGGAGGCGGCCGAGCGCTGCGGGGTGGACCGCTTGACCGTGGTCACGGTGTGTCGGGTGGCCAAGCGGGGTGCGTTGGACGCGTTGGCCGCTTCGGTGCCGGGCCGGCCCGGGCAGTCGGGTCCAGATGCGGCGCTGGCGGTGGCTTGGGCCGAGGTCGAGCGGGGTGCGTGCCACGGTCGGGCGAGCAAGCGGTGGCGCTGCATCCACACCAGGGACAAGCGCGTTGGGATTGACCACTGGCCCGGTCCCGCCACGGGTGGAGGAGACAACCAAGGTCGGCCTGCTGGATCTGATCGACCACGCGGTCGAGCAGGGCCGCTCGGCGCGGCGGGCGGGGTGAGCTGCTCGGGCTCGGCCACGTCCGGTGCGCCCGCTGGCAGACCCGCCGGGCCAATGGGGAGCTGGCTGACCGGCCCCTCGGGTGGGCATCCGCTGCATGGGCTGCTGGAGAGCGAGCGGGCCGCGATCGTCGCGCTGTTTCCAGGAATGGGGCGAGATTGACCGGTCGCATCGCAAACTGGCCCATCGAGGCTCCCGACTCGGGCTGGTCCATGTCTCGGAGTCCACCGTGCGCCGGATACTGGCCGCCGAAGGACTGGTTCTCCCCTAGTCAGCCGCCTCGGGAACCACGAGCTCGGACACCGTGGCCGGACTGGTTGGAGTGGAAACCCAACCGGGTTTGGGCGCATGACGTCACCCATTTCACCGCCGCCCGACGGGTGGCGCTGGCCACCCGTCGACGTGGTCTCCCGTAAGTGGATCACCACGTTGGTCAGCGCCGAAGAGAGCCCAGTGCGGGTCAAGGTCGCCCACACTGCGGCACCGGCCGCCGAGGACCTGCTCACCGCGGCCGACGCCCGCGCCACCGCGGCCCCGCGCGAGGCACTCCTTAGCGGCGACCGCGACGCGGTCGAACGGCTGATCTCCAGCGGCAGCGCGCCGCTACTGTGGGCGATCTCCGACAACGGCCCCCAGATGCGCAGCCACACCACCCGGGAGTTCTTGGCCGGGGTGGCGATCGCCCAGCAGTTCGGTCGGCCCCATACCCCGGAGGATCAGGCCTGGATCGAGACCCTGTTCGGGCATGTCAAGAGCGAGCGGCCACACCTGGAGAAGATCCGCGACCCCGGCGAGCTCGTCTGTGAGCTCGACCAGGTCCGGACTGATCACAACGGTGTGCGGTTGCACGCCGGCATCGGTTATGTCACCCCCGACGATGAACACACCGGCCGGGGTGAGGGGATCCGCCAAGCCCGCCGCGACGGGCTATCCGCCGCACGGGAAGCACGAATCACCTACCCTCGAACCACCACCAAGGAACAACCATGATCACGACCCATCCCTGGCTGGGTATTTCCTCGCCCAACTGGTTCATTAACTCAGACACACCTCACGGAATCGTTTCATCGCTCGTTCTCTTTGCCGGGTGGGCTGATGGGAGTTCTCGGCTCGGTTGTTCAGATACTTCGATCGGCGATGCTCCACGCTACGCATCAGGAGGTGACCAGAATGTCCAAGACGACACCGTCCTGGTCGACGGCCCGCCACAGGTAGTGGGTCTTGCCTCCGATCTTGATGAACACCTCGTCGAGATGCCACTTGTCGCCTGGGCGGGGCCGTCGGCGACGCAGCTGGTTGGCGTAGGTCTGCCCGAACTTGGCACACCATTGCCGCACCGTTTCGTGGGAGACCACGACCCCACGCTTCATCATCATCTCTTCGACCTCGCGGAAGCTGAGCGGGAACCGGTGATACAGCCACACACAGTGACTAATGATCTCCACCGGGAAGCGGAACCCCTTGTACGACGGCACAATGGCGTCCA
>Ga0213881_10001122_pt1 | contig 13524 bp, 9 predicted proteins | sample BarmaccoBMER_R08_FD_160104 | JGI IMG/M metagenome (GOLD analysis project Ga0213881, IMG submission 160104) | Barbacenia macrantha exposed rock microbial communities from rupestrian grasslands, the National Park of Serra do Cipo, Brazil - ER_R08 ... | reverse complement strand
TGCCTGGCCAAGTGCAGCGTCAGCTGGTCGAGGGCACTCTTGGTCATCGCGTACGTCAAATAGGCGGGATTAGCGCTGCGGGTGAGGTGGGACGAGATGTTGATGATGCGGCCACCTTCTGGGAATAACGGTAACGCTCGCTGCGCGATGAAAAATGGTGCTTTAGTGTTCAGCGCGAAGTAATAGTCGAAATTCTCCGGGGTGACCTCCTCGGGCGCGGTGCCTGCCACGTTGATCTGCCCTGCGTTGTTCACTAGAATGTCGAGCGTCGTGCCATTTGTGCGCTCCTTTAGTCCTTGCTCCAGGGCCAGGAACAGATCATCCACGTCACCAGGGACGCCGAATTCGGCGTGCACGGGAAAGGCGCGACCGCCCTCCTTTTCTATCAGAGTGACGGTCTGTTTCGCCCCAGTCAGATTGGTCGCATAGTGCACCGCGACCAAGGCTCCTTCGCCCGCCAACCGCATGGCGATGCACCTGCCGATGCCCCGGCTGGAACCGGTGACGAGCGCTGTCTTATCCTGTAATTTGTGCATGGTGAAAACTCCTGTGCGTAGAAGAGGGACAGGTCGGTCAAGCGAGAGATTTTTGACAGCGTCCGCCATGCTTAGTTAAACTACTTCCATTTGCAACAGTGCCGTGGTTGTCGATTACCGCCACCTCGGCCTATTCATGTCCTTGGCGAACTAGTTCGCGTGGACAACGCGAGAGCCAATCGATCCTGCTGGGCCTCGCGGTGATTCACTGCAGGCCACCGCGCAAGCGATAGTCTGGGATTGGTCACGGATTTTCCGGAACACCTATACCCTCACGGTCCCCAGGGTTGGGGCCAATTCCGGGAATTGTCGGCGTGGTCAGTGCCGTCTCGTTCTAAGTCGCGGACAACAGGCTTGCGCTGCGCAGGGTGATCAACCTACTTTTAAGTTGATTATCTTGATGGGTTCAAGAGTGGAATAGCAGTTTGGGTAGCTGGCCAGGGGATGTGATGTCATCTGGCCGCAGGAGCGTCGTCCGACCACGCCCCAAGGATGTCGAGCAATACGACTTGTATGGCAGATCGGGGAAGGTTACCGCCAGTTCAGCCGCGAGCATTCCGCCGAATGAATAGCCGACAGGGACCGGACCGCGATGCCGAGGCCCGGATGACCTCCTGATAGACCAGCACTAGATCCAGTTGGGCGGTCGATCTCATGTACGGCATGGGGTCTCACCGGCTAGCGCTGGGGAACGCCAAATTCCTCGAACAAAGTAATCTTCTTCATGCGGTCTCCCAGAGCAGAGCCTGCGTGAATTCGGATGGAAAATCTTGAGCGGTCAGTTGGTGCGGTACGCGGGGGCGAGCGGAAAAACCATTTGACTACAGCTGTACACATGTGAGTACCGATTCCCCTCCAATACTGCGTGTCGAGTGGCCCTTGCCTGTCGTGTCCTCGACGAGCACGGTTTGGCCGGGCACAAAATGTCTCACCTCGCCGTCGCTGACTGTAACCTCGAGAGCGCCACTGACGAGCGTCATGATTTGGCGGCTCGGCACCGGATGAAAGTCGCCGAAATAGCCGTCCGGCAGCACGAGGAACATGCTTTGCCGCGTCGCGATCGGTTGAGTCGAATACACAGGACGCGCCGGGGGCGCGAAGTTCACCTCGTGCGCCTCAAGGGTCTCCTCGATAAAGTGCGATTCGGTGGCGTCGTCAGTATAGAGCCGCACGATAGTAATCTTTTGGGAATGAGATCCCATGTTTCCTCCGTGTGGGTTCCGGCTGCATCGTCCAATGCCGCTTTTCAGGCTAAGAAGAACCATGGCAGATGGCGCTGACCGCATGCTGATTCTCTTGCGGCCGCAGAGCTGCGGCAAAGCCGCGAAGGATCAAGCTTGACCGGTGGAGATGGTGCAGATGCGCAGAGCAGATGGCAAGACGGGCATGCCCCTAATTTTGATCACGGAGGTCAGAAAGCGGAACGGTGGCCATCGACGGCAAACCGTGCGTGGTTCGGCCGACTACGCCACTGACGCGCGGCATCTGCTGACAGTGATCGATCACGTACGGTGCGGTGCTCGCTCATCCCACAGGCCAGCTGCAAGACCAACGATCACCGAGTTCGCCGCGCCGCCGGACTCCGGTCCATCTGGCCGGGGCAGTGATCACCGCTGATACGAGGTAAGACGGGCCAGGACGCCAGCGCGATCGTGCGTCGTTGTAGACGCTCGCCGCGTGCGGTACTGGGGGCCGTGAGTCAGTAAGTGGTCAGTCGTGCATCATGTGGTCCTGCTTAACTTTTACGTGCTGGCCGGTCGCACTCGTCATGAGAAAACTGCCCAACTGCTCGGTAGGGTGCATAATGAATCAAGTCACGCCAACTGTCGAGAAGTTATGCGCGTTACCGCGTTCTGAATGGCGGGACGCACTCCAGACGCTTGTCGTCGATGAATTTAAATCGACCTTGCTGATGTCGGTGGACGAGGAATTACCAGTAGATGAAAGCTTCTTCGACTTCGGATTCACCTCGCTGCGTATCACCGAAGTCAAGCTACGTCTCGAAACGCTGCTAGGCCGACCGATCAGCGCGAATGTATTATTCAACCATCCCACCATCGACGCGCTGGTCACCTATCTGATGAATGAGGTTTTCGCCGACGTCTTCGGCGAATCCGAGTCAAGTCATACCGACGCGCATCCGACCCGACCAAGCACCCTCTGGGACAGAGTGACTGAGGCCGCGTACGACTTGTGACGGGGCCCATGGCGTGATCGAAAGGGAAGATCCCGAATGCTGGAGTACGGTGGAAGTCTCCAGGAACAACTCGACCTGGCGATGCGGACTATCCGCCAGCAGCGCAGTACGATCGATGGGCTGCGCTCGCGCGTTGATGAGCCCATCGCGGTAATCGGTATCGGGCTGCGGTTTCCCGGGGGGAACGACACCCTGGATGGCTTCGCGGATTTTCTCCGAGCCGGCGGGTCGGGTATCACCGCGCTACCGACGGAGCGCTGGAATAGCGCCATATCCGGCCAGGGCGCGCCAGGAGGACCGGACGGGATCCACACCCGCGCAGGTGGTTTCCTCAAACACATCGACCGGTTCGACGCGCAGTTCTTTAATATCGCTCCAAAGCACGCACAGTACATTGATCCGCAGCAACGAATGCTGTTGGAGACGACCTGGACAGCACTCGAGCATGCCAATCTCGACCCGACCGCACTGCGAGACAGCAATGGTGGCGTTTATATAGGTGCCACGCCTTTCGACTATGCGCTGGAACTAGAAGCGTTGCCTTACTCTGAACTCGACGGGAACCTAGCCACGGGGATCGGTGGCTACCCGATGTGCGGGCGGCTGTCGTATTTCCTCGGTTGGCGCGGACCCAGCCTGAACACCGACACCGCATGCGCCTCGTCGCTGACAGCGTTGCACCTGGCGGTCGAGGGGCTACGCGCGCGGGAGTGTGAAATCGCGGTGTGCGGGGCAGTGAATGCACTGCACCACCCGCGTATCTTCACGATCCTGTCCAACGGACAAGTACTCGCTCCGGACGGCCACTGCAAGACATTTGACGACGCGGCCGATGGCTATGCCCGTGCCGAGGGCTGTGGTGTGTTGGTACTCAAACTACTGTCCACAGCACGGACCGATGGCGACACCATCCACGCCCTCATTCGAGGCACTGCTATTGGTCAAGACGGGGAGAGCGCGGGGCTGACGGCACCCAACGGCGTAGCCCAGCAAGAGGCGATGCGCACGGTGTTGCGCAAAACGATGCTTGAACCAGCGGATATCCAGTACGTCGAGGCACACGGCACCGGCACGCCGCTGGGGGACCCACTCGAGTTGAGTTCGATTAACGCGGTATTCGGTGCTGCTCACGGCGACACGGACCGCCTCACCGTCGGCTCGGTGAAGGCCAATATCGGCCACATGGAGCCTGTCGCCGGCATTGGCGGGCTGATCAAGGTCATCCTTCAGTTGCGCGAGGGTGTTTTTTTTCCGCACCGCTATCTCACCCCCTCGACCCGTGTCCCCTGGGACACCTATCCGATCACCGTGCCAACGACGTGCCAGCCCTGGGTCGCCGAGCGGAGGCGGGCGATGGTGAACAGCTTCGGACTAGCTGGCGCGATCGGCGTCGCAATACTGGAACAACCGCCGGCCGAGCCAGCCGACCAGGGAAACATCCCCGAGAAATCCGCGGACGGCTGGTCGGTGTTCACGTTGTCGGCCAAGAGCCGGCCCGCGCTCGCCCTGCAGCTCGAGCGGTACCAACGCTACGTGGCCAAGCATCCGGACACTTCAGTGGCGGACATTTGCTATACCCGTAATGTCGGTCGGGCCCATTTCCGGCACCGCGTCGCCGGGATGGTTCTTGATACCGGGGAGCTGGTCGCTCTGCTCGATCGAGAGGCGGCTGCGGTGACCGGTGAGCCACGGTCCCAGGCGGACGCGCGCAAAACCGCGCTGCTGTTCACTGGTTCGGGGTCGCAATACCCAGGCATGGGCGCGGGGGCTTACCGCCGGTTCCCGATGTTCCGCCAGTGCGTCGACGACTGCGACCACCTGTTCATGCCGTACCTCGGTCGCTCCGTCCGAGCGCTGATGCTGGGTAGCGACCCAGACAGCGCGGCGCTGCTGCGCGACACGGTACCGGCACATGCGGCCCTGTTCACTCTGGAGTACTCGCTGGCCAGACTGTTGATGTCCTGGGGCATTCGTCCCAATGTCCTGATCGGACACAGCGTCGGCGAGATCATCGCAGCGACTGTGGCCGGCCTGTTTCCGCTGCCCGACGGGATCGCTTTCCTGGCTGCCAGGGCCCGGCTGATCGAGTCCGTGTCGGTGCGGGGCGGAATGGCCGCGGTCAGCGCGCCTGCTGATCGGGTCGCGCCAGTGCTCGCCGACTGGCCGCTGCTGTCCATCGCGGCGATCAATTCGCCAGCTCAGTGCGTGATCTCCGGTGAGGCGGACGCCCTGGCGCGAGTGGTCACGATGCTGCGCGATCGAGGCGAGACGGTCACTCCGCTGAACGTATCCGCCGCCTTCCACTCGCCGCTGATGGAGGAGGTGGCGCGGCCACTGGGGAATGTCGTGGCCAGCCTACATTTCCACGAGCCCACGATGACTTTAGTGTCCAACCTCACCGGCGCGGTCATCGCCTCCGATGAACTATCCACACCGGACTACTGGGTCCGACACATGCGTTCGGCCGTGGACTTCGAGGCGGGCTTGCGCACCGTGGCTGCTCGCGGTCGGCACGTGATGATCGAGGTAGGACCGTCCGCGGCGCTGATCTCGCTGGCCAGGCAGTGCATTCCGGAGGCCGGTCAGCTCATGGTGAGCTGCCTGCGTCCGGGCGAGGATGCCGGCGAGGCGCTCGGGCGGGCGCTAGCCACGCTGTACACGGCCGGCGTGACGCCGCGTTGGGATCAGGTGCACGCTGGCGGACCGGGCCGGAAGATCGCGTTACCCACCTATGTCTTCGACCACAAGCGCTACTGGCTACCGATTAGCGGGGACCGGGGCACCGCCAGTGGTCAAGGCGAGCAGGGCGGGCATGCCCTGTTGGGCACCCGGGTCACCCCGGAAACCGACCTGGTCCATTACGAGTTCGTCAGTCAGCTCAGTGCCGGTCACCCGGCCTACCTCGCCGACCACACCGTCATGGGTAAGACGTTCCTGCCAGCCACCGCGTACGTCGAGATGATGCTCGCCGTCTGCGACGTGGTGCGCGGCGACACTCATGCGCCGATCACAGACCTGCGCTTCAGCGAGGCGCTGTTTCTGACTGAGCGGCCGACCGAGGTCCGGACCAGGGCGGAGATGGCAGCCAACGGCGACATCGAGGTGACCGTCGTCAGCAGGAGCCAGGGGGCGGACGGCACCGTTGAACGCCAGCATGCCAGCGGCCGGGTTAGTCAGGCCACGCCGTATCTGACTCTGAGCCGGGTCGGGGCCGCGCTGCGCCGCCGCGCGGCCCAACCGGGACTCCCATCTAGGCAGCTGACCAGTGAGCAGGTCTACGCGGCCTACGAACGGGTGGGCCTCGACTACGGATCGCACTTCCGCCGGCTCGACTGGGTCACCCGCCACGGCGACGACCTGGCCATCAGCGAGCTGTCGGGCCGGAACATTGCGACTGGGGAGTACGCGCCGCCACCTGTGCTCGACGGCGCCACGCACGGACTCGCGGTCCTGGCCGATGACGGTCGGCACTATGTCGGCGTTGGCATCGCCGAGGTGCGCGCCTTCCGCAAGCCCAGGGCGGCCCAGTTGCGCTCGGTGCTGCGGATGCGGCGCCAATCGGGTGCTGACGGCATCGCGTTCACGGTAGACGTAGTGCTCCAGGAGCACACGGAACCGATCGCCGAGCTACGCGGCATGGCCTTTCACGAGCTTACCTCCGTGATCCCCGATCAGGCGGGGGCTGGTCCCGGATCGGGCGAGCACTCCGGGGCCATCAGTGCCCACTCGGTCACCCCGCCGGATCGGGCGGCGCTGCTGGCTGCCTCACCCACCGGCCGGATCGCGGCGATTCGTGATCTGATCCGGCACCTCGTCGCGGAACTGCTGCGCATCGCGGACCCGGCCAGCATCGATGCGCACGCCACATTCCTCGAGCTCGGACTTGACTCGCTGGTGGGTCTCCGGATGAAGGCCGCGCTGGAGGCCGCGCTGAAAGTCCAGCTCGCTGAGTCGGTCGTTTTCGACCATCGCTCACCTGCCGGGTTGGCCGACTTCCTCGACCGTCAGCTGGCTGCCGAACCGGCCAGCCGGTAACGGCTATCCGACCACCCATCACCGGTCGCGAAGGGATAAGTTGCTATGACGGAGCTGGACGCCCAGACGATCGCCGTGAGGTCCGCACGCCACGCCGCCATCCGTCCGGACGCCGTGGCAATCATCGCGGAGGAACGTGAGGTCACCTACCGCGAGCTGCACCTGGAGAGCAACCGCACGGCTAACGCCCTCCTCGCCGCGGGCCTGAGGCCTGGGTCTCGGGTCGGCTACCTCGGCAAGGAATCCGAGCACTACTACGACATCGCGGTGGCCTGCGCCAAGAGTGGCACGGTTTTGGTCCCAGTGAACTGGCGGCTGACAGCCCCTGAGATCGGTCACGTGCTGCGCGACTCCCAGGCCGAGCTGCTGTTTGTCGAGCGCGAGTTTCAGCCGATCGAGAAGAAGTTTCGCGCTGATCTCACCGAACTGGCCACCCTGGTCCACATGGAAGCCGCGCCGGGCCGGGCAGCTGGCTTTCGGGCCTGGAAGGCGGGGCACCCGGACACCGATCCCGGAGTCGCGGCGAGCACCGAGGACCCGGTCGCGCAGCTATACACGAGCGGCACGACCGGGCTGCCCAAAGGCGTCGTGCTGGCGCACCGGACCTTTTTCACCTTTATCGACAACATGCGTCTGCATGATGTGGACTGGATCGACTGGCGCCCGGAGGATCGCAGCCTCAGCTGCTTCTCCGGCTTGCACGCGGGCGGCTACGCCTGGTTCATGCACTGTCTCAACGTGGGCGCGACCAGCGTGATCATGCGGATGTTCGCCCCCGACGAGGCCGTGCGGCTCATCACCGATCTCGGCGTCACCACAGTCTGGGCCGCACCAGCGATGTTGCAGCTCATGTTGGCCGAACCGGCTGCTTCGCCGACGGCGTTCCGGTCGTTGCGCAAGGTGGTCTACGGTGGTTCTCCGATCAGCCCCGAGCTGATGCTGCGCTGCATCTCGGAGCTGGGTTGTGAGCTAGCCCAGGCGTACGCTGCGGCGGAAACCGGTAGCTTTGTCACCTGTCTCACGCCCGCCGAGCATGTGCCGGGCAGCCCGCTGCTGGCCTCGGCCGGGCGGGCGTGCCCCGGTAACGACGTGAAGATCGTGAACGAGAGCGGCGCGGAGCTGCCGACCGGGCACGTCGGGCGAATCAGCGTACGCAGCCCGGCGTGTTTCTTGGGTTATTGGCGCAAGCCCGAGGCCACCGCGCAGATGCTCAGGGACGGTTGGCTGTACATGGGCGACGCCGGTTACTTGGACGACGCGGGTTATCTCTACGTGCGCGACCGGATTGACGACACGGTCATCGTGGCCGGGCAGAACATCTATCCCGTGGAGATCGAGAACGCGCTGCGCGAGCACCCCGCTGTGGCCGATGTCGCGGTGTACGGGGTGCCCGAACCACGCTGGGGTGAAGCGGTGCGCGCGGCGGTCGTGCTCAGCCCAGGAAAGCAGGCAACGGCTAGGGAACTGATGGTGCACCTGCATGGTCGGATCGCCGACTACAAGATCCCAACCGGCTACTCCTTCCTGGACCGCCTGCCATACAACCCCACTGGCAAGGTGCTGCGCCGAGTGCTGCGCGAACAGCAGGTGCCAGCGTTCAAGGCGTTGGCCGGGGCACCGGCGAGCGACGATGGCGAGTGACAAACGACCCCCGACGGTATCGCTGTCGGACTGGCTGCATCCAGCCGAGGTGGACGACACCGCCGGGATACGCCTTTTGCTGTTCCATTACAGCGGCGGCGGAATCTCCATGTACGCACAGTGGCGGGCATGGCTGCCCAGCGATATCGCAGTCCAGCGGGTCCAGCTACCTGGCCGCCAGCAGCGTGTGGCGGAACCGCCGTTCACCGCGCTGGCACCGCTGGTGGACGAGCTGGTCCAGGTGCTTGACGCGGAACTGGACGACCGGCCGTATGCGCTGTTCGGGCACTCCATGGGCGCCCTCGTGGCCTACCGGCTCGTGGTGGCGGCGGGCCGCCGCGGTCGCCCCAGCCCCACGTTGCTGGGTGTTTCGGGGTGGTCCCCCGTCGGATTCGACGATCTCGACGGCGGGGCGGACCAGTCCGATGATGACATCATTAGGGAGCTCCAGCGGATTGGTTCGCCAGTGATAGCGCAACTAACTAGCGCGGAACTGCGTACGCTCGTGATTCCGACGATGCGCGCCGATCTCTCGGTCTGCCGCAGTCACGTCGACGACGGTGCTGTGGTCGACTGCCCGATCGTTACATACAGCGGCCGAGACGATCTCCTTGTCACCCCCGCCGGGATGGGTGTATGGGCTAACAGAACCCGGGACTATCTCGGCAACCGGCAGTTCCTTGGCGACCATTTCTTCATTCACGAGCAGGGCCGCGCGATCGCTACGGACCTTGCCCAGCTGCTGTACACACACGCACGCCGAGGAGCACCCCATTCTCCCCACTCCCGACCATTCCGGGTCGAGTGAAGAAACGTTCAACCAATCCAGTTGGAGATGAGCATGTCAATCGGGGCCAACAAGTTCGCCGACCGCTACGTCGAACTCTACAATGAAACCAATATCCGGGCCCGGCGCCGACGGGTGACTGAGCTGTATGCGCCAAATGCGACGTATATTTTCTACCGGCGCGACCCGTTCCGCGGTCATGAGGAGATCGCCGAGCAGGTCACGTACACCGCAAATATCTATCACCCAATGGGCTACTACTTCGTCTCGGCGAACAACGCGATCCGGCACCACAATCTCATCCGGTTCAACTGGGTCATGGTGTCCCGGGAGACCGGGGACATGGAGATGGCTGGCCAGAACGTGGTGGCCCTAGATGAGGACGAACGAATTCTCACCGATTATCAGTTCCATGACAAGCTTCCGACCGCGTTCGTCTACAACGACGGCTACGAAGAGACCGGGAGGGTGACAAGGGCCGCCAAGCCGACCATAGTCGAATCCCGCTCGCTGTAGCGCCCGTGCCCGCAAGAGGGCGAGGCCCACAGCGCGACTAATGGATCCGGCGGCGATCCGCTCAGTCGAGAAGCGCGTGCACACGCAGCCAGCTGACGATCGCGTCCACTGCCTCTTCCGGGCTCTGCCTTGAGGTGTCGATGTGCACGTCCGGATCGGTGGGCGGCTCATAGGGCGAGTCGATGCCGGTGAAGTTGAGCAGCTCGCCACGTCTCGCCTTCCGGTAGAGACCTTTGGGATCGCGTTGCTCGGCGGCAGCGGGCGATGTGTCCACGAACACTTCGCAGAATTCGCCCGCGGACACCGTCTGGCGCGCGATGTCCCGGTCGGCGCGGAACGGGGAAATAAAAGCGGCCAACACGATCAGCCCCGCGTCCACCATCAGTGCTGCCACCTCCGCCACGCGCCGGATGTTCTCCACCCGCTCCGCATCGGTGAAGCCTAGATCGCGGTTGAGGCCGTGGCGCACATTGTCGCCGTCCAGCAGATAGGTATGCAGACCCAGCGCATGTAGCCGCTTTTCCAAGAGGTTAGCGATAGTCGACTTACCCGCCGCGGGCAGTCCGGTCAGCCATACGACGCACGGCCGCTGCCCGTTGAGTCGGGCCCGCGCCGATTTGTCGACATCCAGCGCCTGCCAGTGCAGGTTCCTCGAGGGCGCCAACGCGTTGCGGACCAAGCCCGCGCCCACTGTGTTGTTGGTGATCCGGTCTATGACGATGAATCCGCCGGTGTCGCGATTATCAAGGTACGGGTCGAACACAACCTTACGGTCCGCTCGGAGCGCGCACACCCCAATCTGGTTGAGTTCGAGATGGGTAGCCGGCACCCGAATCATCTTGTCCACATCGATCCGGTGGCGCAGTTCGGTGACCGTTGCGTCGACCACGCGTGTGCCAATCTTGATCCGATAGGGTCGCCCGGGTAGCAGCCGTTCCTCGCCCATCCAGATCAGCGTGGCGTCGAACTGGTCAGCCACGATGGCCGGCGCGTCGACCGCACACAGCACATCGCCCCGGCCGACATCCATGTCGTCGGCGAGGACGATGGTGACTGATTGACCAGCCACCGCCCCGGGCTTATTGCCATCCCAGCCGACCACCGCGGCGATCCGGCTGATGTGTCCCGACGGCAGTACGCAGACTTGATCCCCGCAGTGGATCGTCCCGCCCACCACTAGTCCGCATAGCCCGCGGAACCCCGAATCCGGCCGGTTGACCATCTGGACCGGCATTCGGAACGGCTGTCCGGCCGCCGCCGTGGTATCCACCTCGACGGTTTCCAGCACGCGCATCAGGGGTGGTCCTTGGTACCAAGGAGTGTTCGCACTCAACGTGACGATGTTGTCTCCATATCGGGCGGAAGTCGGCACACAGGTGATCTTGGTTAAGCCGATGGCCTTGGCGAATGTCCGGTAGTCCCGCGAGATACGGTCGAACACCTCGGCGGAGTAGCCGACCATGTCTAACTTGTTGACCGCGAGAACGACGTGTCGGATGCCGAGCATCGCCACTATGTAGCTGTGCCGACGGGTCTGCGTGAGCACGCCTTTGCGGGCGTCTACTAAGATGATCGCGAGGTCGGCGGTGGACGCTCCAGTGACCATGTTTCTGACATACTGCTCGTGTCCTGGCGCGTCGGCGACGATGAATTTCCGATGGTCAGTGGCAAAGAAGCGGTATGCGACGTCGATGGTGATGCCCTGCTCGCGTTCTGCGGTCAGTCCGTCGACCAGCAGCGCCAAATCCGGCGCTCCACCTTGGGTACCAAGCCGGGCCGAGTCGACCTTGAGCGTTGCGAGCTCATCCTCGAAAATCAGATGTGATTCGTAGAGCAGTCGGCCGATCAGCGTGCTCTTGCCGTCGTCGACACTGCCGCAGGCGATGAATCGGAGCAGATCAAGGTCCCGCAGGCCGCGCAGATACTCATCGATACGGTGGGAACCCGTGCAGACGGCATCTGCCATCAGAAGTAACCTTCCAGTTTTTTTCGCTCCATCGAGCCCGACGAGTCCGTATCGATGAGCCGACCTTGACGTTCGGAAGTCGTGGTGACAAGCATCTCCGCGATGATCTCCGGGACGCTATCGGCGGTGCTCTCGATCGCGCCGGTGAGTGGATAGCAGCCCAGCGTCCGGAACCGGACCCTAAGCAGCTCAGGTTTCGTGTCGGGTTCCAGCGGCATTCGGTCGTCATCGACAACGATCAGCGTGCCGGACCGCCGCACCACCGGCCGAGGAGCGGCGAAGTATAACGGCACGATCGGAATCCGTTCCCGGTAAATGTAGATCCAAACGTCCAGTTCAGTCCAGTTGGATATCGGAAATACCCGAATCGACTCGTCGGGAGCTGTGCGCGCGTTGTACAGTTTCCACAGTTCCGGCCGCTGGCGCCGGGGATCCCACTGGTGCTGCGGCGACCGAACCGAGAAGATCCGCTCTTTGGCGCGCGACCGCTCCTCGTCTCGACGGGCGCCACAGAAAGCCAGGGTGAACCCGTATTTGTCCAGCGCCTGCTTGAGTCCCTGCGTCTTCCACATGTCGGTGTGCACGGCCGATCCGTGGGTGAACGGGTTGATATTCTGCGCGAGACATTCGGGGTTTTGATGGACCAGCAGGGTGAGGCCCAACTCGTCGACGGTGCGATCGCGAAAGGAAATCATTTCCCGGAACTTCCATGTGGTGTCCACATGGAGCAACTGAAACGGCAGCCGGGCTGGATGAAACGCCTTGCGCGCCAGATGTAGCAGGACCGAGCTGTCCTTACCGATCGAGTACAGTAGTACAGGCCGTTCGCTCTCGGCGACGGACTCCCGTAAGATATGGATACTCTCGGCCTCGAGCGTGTCCAGATGAGACAGTGCGCGCATGTCTCATTGACTCCTTCGTTCGACGTCGCCTGACCGGCCGGGCATCACAAGTCGGCCAGTTAAGGGAGGCTGCGCTGGCAAATCTGCACCGACCCACTTACGGGCCTCGGCAACGGTGCGTACTGTCAGTTCCGTGGACGCACCTAGATAGCCGGTCGGCTCAAAAATCCTCTCTCGTGCGCTGGCCGGCAGATGGTCGGTGATCCCCTTGCACCGCGCGGCTAGTTCGCGCACTGGCAGTCTCTGGTCGCGCGCCCGTTGGGTCAGCTTATAGACCATTTCGTGTGCATCTTGCTTGCCGATGTGCTCAGCGAGCGCGAGCATCAGCCGTTCGGACATTACGTGATCGGCGACATCGGTGACATTGTTGGAGATGCGATCGGGGTGCACGATCAGACCATGGACGACCTCTCTCAATATCGTTGTTGCGCAGAGGCAGTAGTGCGTCACATCGGGTAAGCAGGACCATTCGATCCGCAGCGCTCGCGAGTCCCGTTCGTGGTCGCCGATCATGCCGGCCAGCGCAAGACCAGCCTGGGCGGAGGCGAGCCGGGCCATCACCACCACTTGCTCGCACCGCTCCGGGTTCCGCTTGTGCGGCATGGTGGTGCTACCGACCTTGCCAGCTGGCCATGCCTCCTCCAGTTCGCCGAATTCCGGCCGGGACAGCGTCCTGATCTCGTCGGCTATCCTGGCCAGCGTGCCGGTGATCATGCTGAGGGTGCAGACGAACTCAGCGACCCGGTCACGTGCTACGTGCCAGCCGATGCGGGGCACGCCCAGGCCGAGCCGTGCCGCAAAGTGTTCGAGCAGGGCTAGTCCCCGACCGGCGAAGCCGGCCATCGTTCCCGCTCCGCCAAAGAGTTGAGCCACCAAGACCCGTTCGCGTAACTGGTCGAGTCGCTCGCGGTGCCGGAGCAGCTCGTCGATCCAGCTGGCCAGCA
>Ga0213881_10001121_pt1 | contig 13527 bp, 12 predicted proteins | sample BarmaccoBMER_R08_FD_160104 | JGI IMG/M metagenome (GOLD analysis project Ga0213881, IMG submission 160104) | Barbacenia macrantha exposed rock microbial communities from rupestrian grasslands, the National Park of Serra do Cipo, Brazil - ER_R08 ... | reverse complement strand
GACGATCTTGAGCCTGGACGCGGCGGCGAGCACCTCAGCGTCGACGGTGGTGGCCGAGCGGACCAGCAGCGCGTCGGCCTCGGGCACCGCGGCCAGCAGCTTCTCCCGGTTAGGGCCCTCGACCCAGCGAACTTCCACTTGGTCACCCAGCGCTTCGACGGTGGATTCGGCGAGTTTGTCTGCGATCAACACAACGGGCAGGCTCACCCGGCCAGCCTAATGCGGTTGACTGGACGGGTGGACGTCACCGTGGTCGGCAGCGGACCCAACGGGCTGGCGGCCGCCGTGATCTGCGCACGCGCCGGCCTGTCGGTGCAGGTGTTGGAGGCGCAGCCGACCTTCGGCGGAGGATCGCGCACGGCCGCCGACCCGGACCATCCCGGGGTGAGGCACGACGTGTGCTCGGCCGTCCATCCACTGGCGCTGGCGTCGCCGTTCTTCGCGGAATTCGGCCTCGCCGCCCGCGGCGTCGAGTTGGTGGTGCCGGCGGTGTCGTACGCCAACCCGCTGGCGGGTCGGCCCGCGGCCATCGCCTACCGCGACCTGGACCGCACATGTGCGGGCCTCGACGACGGCAAGTCGTGGCGGCGGCTGCTGGGTCCGCTGGTCGCCCACGCCGAGACGGTGGTCGCGTTCCTGCTCGGCGACAAGCGCTCGTTGCCGGGAGATCTGCTGACGCTGGTGCGGCTCGGCCTGCGGATGCTCGGGCAGGGCACTGCGTTATGGAATGTGTCGGTGAGTGGAGACGACGCCGAGGCGCTGTTCACCGGCGTTGCCGCGCATACGATTTCGCGGCTGCCGTCGCTGACGTCGGCGGGGGCGGGGATGCTGCTGGCCACCTTGGCGCACACGGTCGGCTGGCCGATACCGGTGGGCGGCAGCCAGGCGATCGCCGACGCGCTGGTCGCCGACCTGCGCGCGCACGGCGGCGAACTGCACTGCGGCGCGGAGGTCGTCGAGCCCCCGCAAGGCGTCGCGCTGTTCGACACCGCGCCCACCGCACTGCTGTCTGTCTACCGGGACAAGTTGGGTGCGGATTACGGCAACCGGTTGCGCCGGTACCGGTTCGGGCCAGGGGTGGCCAAGGTCGATTTCGTGCTGTCCGGCGAGGTGCCGTGGAACGACCCGCGGCTGGCCGACGCGGTGACGTTTCACCTGGGCGGCACCCGCGCCGAGATGGCCCGTGCCGAGGCCGCCGTGGCAGCAGGCCGGCACGCGGAACGGCCGATGGTGCTGGCCGCGCTGCCGGGGTTCGCCGACCCAGGCCGCGTCGATGCCGGCGGCCTTCGCCCGCTGTGGACCTACGCACATGTGCCGGCAGGGTCGCCGATCGACCAGACGGAGGCCGTGACCGCTGCCATCGAGCGATTCGCCCCGGGTTTCCGCGACATCGTGGTCACCACCCGCAGTGTGAGCGCGGCGCGGATGGCCGAGCACAACGCGAACTACGTGGGCGGCGACATCGCGGTCGGCGGCAACGACGCGTGGCGTGCGCTGGCCGGCCCGACCGTGTCGCTGAACCCCTGGGCCACTCCGCTGCGGGGCGTCTACCTGTGCTCGTCGGCCACCCCGCCGGGCGCGGGCGTGCACGGCATGGCCGGATATTACGCGGCGCGCACGATGTTGCGGCGGGAGTTCGGCATTGCGCGACTACCGAGCCTGGCACCGTGAGGTTGGTGGGAGCTCAGGCGGTTTCGGTGATGGGGCGGTCGACCCAGCTCATCAGGGTGCGCAGCTTCTTGCCGGTGACCTCGATCGGGTGCTCGGCGTTGCGCTTGCGCAGCTCTTCGAGTTCCTTGTTGCCGCCCTCGACGTTGGCGACCAGCTTCTTCACGAAGGTGCCGTCCTGAATTTCGGTCAGGATCTGCTCCATACGCTCCCTGGTGGCGGCGTCGATGATGCGCGGGCCGGACAGGTAGCCACCGAATTCCGCGGTGTCGGAGACCGAGTAGTTCATTCGGGCGATGCCGCCCTCGTACATCAGGTCGACGATGAGCTTGAGCTCGTGCAGTACCTCGAAGTAGGCGAGCTCGGGCGCGTAGCCGGCCGCGACCATCACCTCGAAGCCGGTCTTGACCAATTCCTCGGTGCCGCCGCACAACACGGCCTGCTCACCGAACAGATCGGTCTCGGTCTCGTCCTTGAAGGTGGTCTTGATGACACCCGCGCGGGTGCCGCCGATGCCCTTGGCGTACGACAGTGCCAGCCCCACGCCCTCGCCGGTCGGATCCTGCTCCACCGCGACCAGGCAGGGAACACCCTTGCCGTCGACGAACTGGCGGCGCACCAGGTGGCCGGGCCCCTTGGGCGCCACCATCCCGACGGTGACATCGGCCGGCGGCTTGATCAGTCCGAAGTGGATGTTGAGGCCGTGGCCGAAGAACAGCGCATCGCCGGCTGCGAGGTGCGGTTCGATCTCCTTGGCGAAGATGTCCGCCTGCGCGGTGTCGGGGGCCAGCAGCATGATGAGGTCGGCCCACCCGGCGACCTCGGCCGGGGTGTCGACCTCCAGGCCCTGCTCGGCGACCTTTTCCCGCGACCTCGAGCCCTCGCGCAGCCCGACCTTCACCTGCACGCCGGAGTCGCGCAGGCTCAGCGAATGCGCATGTCCCTGGCTGCCGTAGCCGATGACGCCGACCTTGCGACCCTGAATGATCGACAGGTCGGCGTCATCGTCATAGAACATCTCAACTGCCACAATGTGTCCTTCGTTTTTCGGGTTGCTATCTGCCTGTTATGCCGCGCGGGCCGCGCGACATCGACACCAGGCCGGATTGGACGATTTCGCGCACGCCGTAGGGCTCCAGTACGCGCAGCAGCGCCTCGATCTTGGCGGGCGTGCCGGTGGTCTCGACGATCAGGGACTCCGTGGAGACGTCGATCACCTTGGCCCGGAAGAGGTTGGCGGCCTCGATCACCTGGCCGCGGGTGAGGGCGTCGGCGCGCACCTTGATCAGCACGAGTTCACGGGCCACCGAGTGGTCCTCGTCCTGTTGGACGACTTTGATCACGTTGATCAGCTTGTGCAGCTGCTTGCTCACCTGCTCGAGCGGCAGGTCCTCGACGGTGACGACGATCGTCATCCGGGACATGTCCTTCTGCTCGGTGGCGCCGACCGCCAGGGACTGAATGTTGAAGCCCCGTCGGGAGAACAGCGAGGCGACCCGGGCCAGCACGCCGGGTTTGTCCTCGACGAGCACCGACAGCGTGTGGGTGGAAATCGCCACTAGACCAGATCCTCGTCATCGAACAGCGGACGGATGCCACGGGCGGCCTGGATCTCGTCGTTGCTGGTGCCCGCGGCGACCATCGGCCACACCTGCGCGTCGGCGCCGACGACGAAGTCGATGACCACCGGCCGGTCGTTGATCGCCCTGGCCTGGTTGATCACGTCGACGACGTCTTCTTGACGCTCGCATCGCAACCCGACGCACCCGAGGGCCTCGGCAAGCTTGACGAAGTCCGGAATGCGGTGCGAATGGGTGGCCAGGTCGGTCTGCGAGTAGCGCTCCTGGTAGAACAGCGTCTGCCACTGGCGCACCATGCCGAGGTTGCCGTTGTTGATGATCGCGACCTTGATCGGTGCGCCCTCGATCGCACAGGTGGCCAGCTCCTGGTTGGTCATCTGGAAGCAGCCGTCGCCGTCGATGGCCCACACCTCGGTGTTCGGCCGGGCCAGCTTGGCGCCCATCGCGGCGGGAATCGCGAAGCCCATCGTGCCGAGGCCGCCGGAGTTGATCCAGGTGCGCGGGTTCTCATAGGAGATGAACTGCGCGGCCCACATCTGGTGCTGGCCCACTCCGGCGACGTAGACGGCGTCGGGCCCGGCGATCTTGCCGATGGACTGGATCACGTATTCCGGGCTCAGGCTGCCGTCGCTTTGCGGGCCGTAGCTCAGCGGATAGGTGTTGCGCACGCCGCGCAGAAATTGCCACCAGTTGTCCAGGTCGGCACCGGCGGTGCCGGTCTTGCGCAGCGCGTCGAGCAGCTCGGCGATCACCGCCTTCACGTCACCGACGATCGGCACGTCGGGGTTGCGGTTCTTTCCGATCTCGGCCGGGTCGATGTCGGCGTGGATCACCTTGGCCTCGGGGGCAAACGAATCCAGCTTGCCGGTCACCCGGTCGTCGAAACGCGCGCCGAGCGCGATGATCAAGTCGCTGCGCTGCAGGGCCGCGACCGCCGCGACGGTGCCGTGCATGCCGGGCATGCCCAGGTTCTGCGGATGACTGTCGGGGAATGCGCCGCGCGCCATCAGCGTGGTGACCACCGGGATGCCGGTCAGCTCCGCCAGAGCCAGCAGCTGCGCGCTGGCGTCGCCGCGGATCACGCCGCCGCCGACGTAGAGCACCGGCTTGCGAGCCGCGGAGATCAGCTTGGCCGCGGCCCGGACCTGCTTGGCGTGCGGCTTGGTGGTCGGCCGGTAGCCGGGCAGCTCCAGCCTGGGCGGCCAGCTGAACGTGCAGGTGCCCTGCAACACGTCCTTGGGGATGTCGACCAGCACGGCACCCGGCCGGCCGGTGGCGGCGATGTGGAAGGCCTCGGCGATCACCTGCGGGATGTCGTCGCCGATGCGCACCAGGAAGTTGTGCTTGGTGATCGGCATCGTGATACCCGAGATGTCGGCTTCCTGAAACGCGTCGGTGCCGATCAGCGCCCGGCCGACCTGGCCGGTGATGGCCACCACCGGAACCGAATCCATCTGCGCGTCGGCAAGCGGGGTCACCAGGTTGGTCGCGCCCGGCCCGGACGTCGCCATGCACACCCCGACGCGGCCGGTGGCATGGGCATAACCGCTGGCCGCGTGGCCGGCACCCTGCTCATGGCGCACCAGCACGTGCCGCAGCCGCTGCGAATCGAACAGCGGGTCATACACCGGCAGCACGGCGCCGCCGGGGATGCCGAAGATCACCTCGACGTCAAGCTCCTCCAGTGACCGGATCACCGCCTGAGCGCCGGTAAGCTGTTGCGGCGCAACTCGGTTGACCTGACCGGCGCTGTTGCCGGGCGGTGCCGGGGCAGTCCATTCCGGTGGTCGCGTGGTGGGTGCGCTCACAGTGTCCTCTTTGTTCTCATGATCGTTCGCGGTACTCGGACAACAAAAAACCCCCGGCAGCTTCGGCTGCTGCACGAGGGTTGCGCGTCGATGGTCGCTGGCTAGGCCGGGCTACACACCAACGCGCCGACCAATTACTACGAGCAATCCGCTTGCCTGCACAGCATCCGACGGTAGTCGCCGCACTGGTCAAAGGTCAAATTCGGGAGCAGTGGAATGATGCTGGTATGGCCAGCGAATCCTCGACCGCGCCGGCACCGGTGGTGATCAAGATTTCCCCGATCGCGCACATCGCGGTCGCCTTCTTCACGCTCGGTCTGCTGGTGCCCGTGCTGACCTGGCCGGTGACAGCTTTCCTACTGGCGATCCCGGTGCTGCTGTCGGCGTCGATAGCACGGCTGCGGACGGTGGCCGACACACATACCGTCACGGTGCGAACGCTGCTGGGCAGCCGCGCCGTCGACTGGGACGACATCGGCGGATTGCGGTTCCACCGGGGCTCGTGGGCGCGGGCACAGCTGCGGACCGGCGAGGATCTGCGGCTGCCCGCGGTCACGTTCGCCACGCTGCCCGAGCTGGCGGAGGTCAGCGGCGGCCGGGTGCCCAACCCGTACAAGCGGTGAGGCCGGGTCAGCTCACCAGCTGATGTCCGTTGAGCAGCACCCATGCCGCGATACCGCCCCCGATGCCTAGCAACAGCGCAGCGAACGACCCGACGAACGGACGACGCGCCCAGCCGCGCCCGGCGTCGAAGCCGTAGCGGCCGGGGCCGACCAGGATGATCGCGGCCAGCGCGACGATCATCAGCACCTGGTAGGCGTTCGCGTTGGGTAGGAAGAACACGAAATAGCCGCCGTCGTGCTGGGCGGCGAAGTTGGCCAGGACGCCATTGAGCAGGTAGGCCAGCGCCGCCGCCGCTCCCAGCGGGGTCAGCAGCCCCAGCATCAGCAGCAGCCCAGCCGCGATCTGGGTGCCGGCGGCCAGGTACGTCAGGATGTCGGCGTGTTGGTAGCCCAAGTCCGACAGGGAGTTCCGGAACCCGGCCAGGCCCTGCCCGCCCCACCAGCCGAATGCCTTCTGCAGGCCGTGCGCGACCAGCAGCACACCCACGCCGCCGCGTAGCAGCAGCAGACCGAGGTGCTGGGTACCGCGGCGACCGGCCGCGCGCACCCGGTCGTCGATGTACTCGTCGCGCACGACCTCGGCGGCCCCGGCCGCCTGCCGCCCCGCCGATCCGGGCTGGACATACGGCAGCGGTTCGGGGTCACTCAGCAGACCCAATCCGCGCCCGAGCGGCGCAGGGTTGCCGGAGCCGTAATAAGGGATCGCGGTGGTCTCGAAGTCGCCCCCGTATGTCGCCGAGGGCAGGTCGTCTTCAGGGTCGACCAGGCTTGCCGAACTGGGCCGTTGCCAGGCGCTGGGGTCATGCGGGTGACTGGTCACCGTGTCAGCGTAAGTGCAAGACAGGCCGGAACCGCGGATTTAGACCGCGCCGTCACCTCACCTTTACCTCGCCGGTATTAACCTGGCGGGCATGCGGGTGAACGAGCCAGTGACGGGTGCGCTGGCGGCGGTGTGCGCCGCGGCCCTGCTGGCGACCGGCTGCGCCCGGTTCAGCGACGCACAATCCGCCCCGTTCACCACCGCGCCACAGCTGCGACCGGGTCCGTCGTCGACGCCACCGCCGCCTCCGCCGCTGCCGCCGCAGCCGTTTCCGAAGGAGTGCCCCGCCCCCGGCGTCATGCAGGGCTGCCTGGGAAGCACCAGCGGCCTGATCATGCTGCCGGACAGCAAGTCGGCCCTGGTCGCCGAGCGCATCACCGGCGCGGTCAAAGAGGTGTCGGTCAGCGCCGAGCCGAAGATCAAGACCGTCATCCCGGTCGACCCGTCCGGCGACGGCGGCCTGATGGACATCGTGCTGTCGCCGACGTACGCACAGGACCGGCTGATGTACGCCTACATCAGCACCCCCACCGACAACCGGGTGATCCGCATCGCCGACGATGACATTCCCAAAGACATCCTGACCGGCATTCCCAAAGGGGCGACCGGCAACCGCGGTGCGCTGATCTTCACCAGCCCGACCACGCTGGACGTGCTGACCGGCGATGCCGGCGATCCGGCGTTGGCCGCCGACCCGAAGTCGTTGGCGGGCAAACTGATCCGCGTCGAGCAACCCACCACCGTTAATCAGGCGCCCGTGACCACCGCGATGAGCAACATGGGCTCGGCGGGCGGCCTGTGCACGGACCCCGCCGACGGGTCGCTCTACGTGACCGACCGCAGCCCGACCGCCGACCGGCTGCAGCGGATCGCCCCCGACTCCAAGCAGTCCACGGTCTGGACGTGGCCCGACAAGCCGGGAGTCGCCGGATGCGCCGCGCTGGACGGCACGGTGCTGGTGAACCTGGCCAACACCAAGCAGACCGTCGCGGTGCGGCTGGCGCCCGGCACCGGCGCGGTCACCGGTCAGCCGGAGGTGGTGCGCCAGGACCAGCATGGCCACGCCTGGGCGCTGGAGGTGGCGGCCGACGGCAACGTGTGGGGAGCGACCGCCAACAAGACTCTCGGCGACGCCGAGAAGCTCGACGACGTAGTGTTCCCGCTGTTCCCGCAGGGCGGCGGCTTCCCGCGCAGCAGCGACGACATCGTCTAATCCTGCGGCCCGCCGCAGGGTGTCTAATCCTGCGGCCCGCCGCAGGGTGTCTAATCCTGCGGCCCGCCGCAGGTGTCTAATCCTGCGGCCCACCGCAGGTGTCTAATCCTGCGGCCCGCAGGCCGCGAGCACCAGCTCGCGCACGCGGGCCGCGTCGGCCTGGCCCTTGGTGGCCTTCATCACCGCACCGACAATGGCACCGGCCGCCTGCACCTTGCCGCCGCGGATCTTGTCGACGATGTCGGGGTTGGCGGCCAGCGCCTCCTGGACCGCGGCCTTGATCAGCACCTCGTCGCGCACCAGCTCAAGCCCGCGGGCCGCCAGCACCTGTTCGGGCTCGCCTTCGCCGGCCAGCACGCCCTCGACGACCTGGCGGGCCAGCTTATTGGACAGCTTGCCCCCGTCGATCAACCGGATCACCGCGGCGACCTGGCCGGGCGTTATGGGTAGCTCGGCGAGCTCCACACCGCCCTCATTGGCCTTCTGCACCAAAAAGTTTCCCCACCATGCCCGGGCGGCCGCGCTGGAGGCGCCGCGTTCGACGGTGGCCGCCACCAGGTCGACGGCACCGGCGTTGACAAGGTCGCGCATCACCTCGGCGGACACGCCCCAATCACGCTGAATCCGCTTGCGCCGCAGCCACGGCAGCTCGGGGAGGGTCTGGCGCAGCCGCTCCACCAGCTCGTCGCTGGGCGCCACCGGCTCCAGGTCGGGCTCGGGGAAGTAGCGATAATCCTGCGCGGATTCCTTGCTGCGCCCCGCTGTGGTGTAGCCGTCCTCGTGGAAGTGGCGGGTTTCCTGCCGCACTCGAGCGCCGCTGGCCAGCACCGCGGCCTGCCTGCGCATCTCGTAGCGGACGGCGACCTCGACACTCTTGAGTGAGTTGACGTTCTTGGTTTCGGTGCGGATACCGAGTCGGGTTGCGCCGGTGGGCATCAGCGAGACGTTCGCGTCGCAGCGCATCGAGCCCTGGTCCATCCGCACGTCGGAAACACCAAGGGCCAGCAACAGCTCACGCAGTGCGGTGACATATGCGCGGGCGGTCTCCGGCGCGCGGGCGCCGGTGCCCACGATCGGCTTGGTGACGATCTCGATCAGCGGCACACCGGCCCTGTTGTAGTCGAGCAGCGACATCGTGGCACCCTCGATGCGGCCGGTCGCGCTGCCCAGATGGGTGAGCTTGCCGGTGTCCTCCTCCATGTGGGCGCGTTCGATCTCGACCCGGAACGTGCTGCCGTCGTCGAGCGGCACGTCCAAGTACCCGTTGATCGCGATCGGCTCGTCGTACTGCGATATCTGGTAGTTCTTCGGCATGTCGGGGTAGAAGTAGTTCTTCCGGGCGAACCGGCACCACGGCACGATCTCGCAGTGCAGCGCCAGCCCGATCCGGATCGCCGACTCCACAGCGGCTGCGTTGAGCACCGGCAGCGAGCCGGGCAGGCCCAGGCACACCGGGCACACATGGGTGTTCGGTTCCCCGCCGAACGTGTTGGCGCAGCCGCAGAACATCTTGGTGGCCGTCGACAGCTCGACATGCACCTCGAGGCCGAGCACCGGCTCGTAGCGCGCGACGACGTCGTCGTAGTCGAACAGTTCGGCCGCGGGAGCGATGGTCATGGGCTCGATTTTAGTGATCGCGGTCAGCCGAAGAACGCCGCGGCGTCGTCGTAGCGGCTCTGCGGCACCAGCTTGAGCTGTCGGGTGGCGTCGGCCAGCGCTACCCTGCCGATGTCCTGGCCACGCAGCGAGACCATCATCCCGTATTCGCCGGCGTGCGCCGCGTCGGCCGCGTTCACGCCGAAGCGGGTGGCCAGCACGCGGTCGTATGCAGTCGGTGTGCCGCCGCGCTGCACATGGCCCAACACCGTGGTGCGGACCTCTTTTTTGATCCGCTTCTCGACCTCGATGGCCAGCTGCGCGGCGACCCCGGTGAACCGCTCATGGCCGAACTCGTCGAGCCCGCCCTCGCGCAGTTGCATTGAGCCCTTCGCGGGTTTGGCACCCTCGGCCACCACGCAGATGAAATGCGAGTCGCCACGCTGGAAGCGGCCCTTGACCAGTCGGCACACCTCTTCCACGTCGAACGGCACCTCGGGGATCAGGGTCATGTGCGCGCCCGACGCCAGGCCAGCGTTCAAGGCGATCCACCCGGCGTGGCGGCCCATCACCTCGACCAGCATCACCCGCTGGTGCGACTCGGCCGTGCTGTGCAGCCGGTCGATCGCCTCAGTCGCGATCGTCAGCGCGGTGTCGTGACCGAAAGTCACGTCGGTGCAGTCGATGTCGTTGTCGATGGTCTTGGGGACACCGACCACGGGCACGTTCTCCTCGGAAAGCCAATGCGCGGCGGTCAGCGTGCCCTCGCCGCCGATCGGGATCAGGACGTCGATGCCGTTGTCGTCGAGCGTCTGCTTGATCTGGTCCAGGCCCGCGTGCAGCTTCTCCGGGTGCACCCGGGCGGTGCCGAGCATGGTCCCGCCCTTGGCCAGCAGCCGGTCGTTGCGGTCGTCGTTGCGCAGCTGGATGCGACGGTTCTCCAGCAGCCCGCGCCAGCCGTCCTGAAACCCGACGACCGACGAGCCGTAGCGCGCGTCACAGGTGCGCACCACCGCCCGGATCACCGCGTTCAGCCCGGGACAGTCCCCGCCACCGGTGAGGATTCCGATCCGCATGCTGCCATCTTCCCCCCTGCCCCTGGCCGCGGCAGCGCGATCATCAGATGGCGGTCGGCAACGGACCGCGGGCGGCCTCATACGCCGCGCCCACCCGGTAGAGGCGGTCGTCGGCCAGCGCCGGGGCCATGATCTGCAAGCCGACCGGCAGTGAATCGTCGGGCGAAAGTCCCGACGGCACCGACATTCCGCTGTGGCCGGCCAGGTTCAGCGGCAGCGTGCACAGGTCGAACAGGTACATCGCCAGCGGATCGTCGACCTTCTCACCGAGCCGGAACGCGGTGGTCGGGGTCGCCGGCGACACCAGGACGTCGACGCGCTGGTACGCCTCGTCCAGATCACGCGCGATCAACGTGCGGACCTTTTGCGCCTGGTTGTAGTAGGCGTCGTAGTAGCCCGCCGACAGCGCGTACGTGCCGATCATGATGCGGCGCTTGACTTCCGGGCCGAACCCGGCCGCGCGGGTCAGTGCCATGACCTCTTCGGCGCTGTGGGTGCCGTCGTCGCCGACGCGCAGCCCGTAGCGCATCCCGTCGAAGCGGGCCAGGTTCGACGACACCTCCGACGGCAGGATCAGGTAGTAGGCGGCCAGCGCGTGGTCGAAGTGCGGGCAGGACACCTCGCTCACCTCGGCGCCGAGCGCTTCGAGCTGCTCGACGGCGGCGCCGAACGATTCCAGCACCCCGGACTGGTAGCCCTCGCCGCGCAGCTGAGTGACCACCCCGATGCGCACTCCTTTCAGGTCGCCCCGCGCGCCGGTGTGCGCGGCGCCGACGACGTCGGGCACCTCGGCGTCGATCGAGGTTGAGTCCTTGGCGTCGTGGCCGGCGATCACCGTGTGCAGCAGCGCGGTGTCCAGCACCGTGCGCGCGCACGGGCCGCCCTGGTCCAACGACGACGCGCACGCCACCAACCCGTACCGGGACACCGTTCCATAGGTGGGCTTGACGCCCACGGTCGCGGTCAGCGCGGCGGGCTGGCGGATCGACCCGCCGGTGTCGGAGCCGATCGCCAGCGGCGCCTGGAACGCGGCCAGCGCCGCGGCGCTGCCGCCGCCCGATCCGCCCGGCACCCGCTCGACGTCCCAGGGGTTGCGGGTCGGCCCGAACGCGGAGTTCTCCGTCGACGAGCCCATCGCGAACTCGTCCATGTTCGTCTTTCCGAGGATCGGGATGCCGGCCGCCCGCAGTCGCCGCGTGACGGTCGCGTCGTACGGCGAACGCCAGCCCTCGAGGATCTTGGAGCCGCAGGTGGTCGGCATGTCGGTGGTGGTGAACACGTCCTTGAGCGCCAGCGGAACCCCGGCCAGCGGTGACGCCGGCTGCTGCCCCGCGGCCAGCGCGGCGTCGACCCGGGCGGCGTCGGCCAGCGCCCGGTCCGCGGCGACATGCAGGAATGCCCGGTACCGGCTGTCGGTGGCGTCGATATGGTCCAGGCAGGCCCGTGTCACCTCGACCGACGACAATTCGCGGCGGGCAATCTTGCCGGCCAGCGTGGCGGCGTCGAGCCTGATGACGTCGCTCACTCGGGCTCGCCGCGGATCCGGGGAACCGCGAAGCGGCCGTCGACGGCCTCCGGCGCCTCGAGCAGCACCCGCTCCCGCGGCAGCGATGGCTCCACGACATCCGGCCGCATCACGTTGACCGACTTCAGGGGATTGTCGGTCGCCTCGACCCCGGAGACGTCGACGGACTGGATCTGGCCGACATAGGCCAGAATTGCGTCGAGCTGTCCGGCGAAGCTGTCCAATTCGGCGTCGGTCAGCGCCAGCCGGGCCAGCCTGGCCAGGTGGGCCACCTCGTTGCGAGAGATCTTCGACACGAGCGGTTAGCCTATCGACCCCGCCGCGGCGAGCGCGCGGATGAGGTCCCAGCCGGCCGGAATGCTCACCGGACCGGGCTGTGCAACAGTGTGCGCGTGCCTTCGTATCTGCTGCGGGTCCAGCTGGCCGATCGACCGGGCAGCCTCGGCTCACTGGCCGTGGCGCTCGGTTCGGTGGGTGCCGACATCCTGTCGCTGGACGTGGTGGAGCGGATGTCGGGCTGTGCAATCGACGACCTGGTCGTCGACCTGCCGCCCGGCGCGATGCCCGACATGCTGATCACCGCGGCCGAGGCGCTCAACGGCGTGCGGGTGGACAGCATCCGGCCGCACACCGGCCTGCTCGAGGCTCACCGCGAACTGGAGCTCATCGACCACATCGCCGCCGGCGGTAAGCCGATGGCGAAGTTGCAGGTGCTGGCCGACGAATCGCCCAAGGTGTTGCGGGTCGGCTGGTGCACGGTGCTGCGGTTAAGCGGAGGCGGGCTGGACCGCGTCGTCGGCAGCCCGAGCGCACCCGAGACACTGGCCGATTCGGCGCCGTGGTTGCCGCTCGACCACGCCGCCGCCTTGGACGGCACCGCCGACTGGGTGCCCCAGGTGTGGCGCGACATGGACACCACGCTGGCGGCGGCGCCGCTGGGGGACCCGCATTGCGCGGTGATGCTGGGCCGGCCGGGAGGGCCCGGTTTCCGGCCGTCGGAGGTCGCACGGCTGGGCTACCTGGCCGGCATCGTCGCGACGATTTTGCGTTGATACGCCGGTCGCCGCGGCGGGTAATGTCTTGGGGCTCTGTACCGATAGACGTGGTGACATGACAGGAAATGTGGGGCTGTCGGTCGGGGGCACGAATATCTCGGCCGTCGTGGCGCGTAGCGCGAGCATGACGCGGCGTTCGGTGTTGACGCTGTACCCCCATCGACCCCCCGAGCTGGGCATGGCGCCGGAAAACCCGAACATCGACGAGCGTGGGCTCCTGATCGCCGACTTCGTGGAGCGCGTGGGCGATCCGGTCGGGATCGTGGCGGCCGACGGTTCGGTACACCGCGCCGACGCGCTGGTGGCCGCCGCGCTGCACGCGCTGATGTCCACGATCACCGACGGGCTCGCCCCGGCCGAGCCCGCGACCGTCGCGTTCCCCGCGCACTGGTCGGCGCCGGCCGTCGCGGCGCTGCGCCGGGCACTGGCCGCGCTGCCGGAGTGGTCGGAGTGGTCGGGGCGGTCGGGGTGGTCGGCCGTCGCCGGTGGACTGCCGGTGATTTCCGACGCCACGGCCGCGCTCACCGCACTGGCACACGAGCCGGGCCTACCGGCGCGGGGCG
>Ga0213881_10001120_pt1 | contig 13535 bp, 14 predicted proteins | sample BarmaccoBMER_R08_FD_160104 | JGI IMG/M metagenome (GOLD analysis project Ga0213881, IMG submission 160104) | Barbacenia macrantha exposed rock microbial communities from rupestrian grasslands, the National Park of Serra do Cipo, Brazil - ER_R08 ... | reverse complement strand
AAATGGGACTGCTCAATCGGTCCGACTGGTCGGCGAAATGGATCGAGGATCCCGGCTACACCTACGCCACGGACGGGACGCCCAACCCGCTGCCGATCTTCGCCAAGGCGTTCGGCCTGGGCGGGCGGATCGTCAGGGCACGGCTCTACATCACGGGTCTCGGGCAGTACGCGGCCCGGATCAACGGCCTGCCAGTGAGCGAGGCGGTGCTCGAACCGGGGCAGACGTCGTACTGGGCTGAGGTCGACTACCGCGCCTATGACGTCACTCGCTTGCTGCGAGCCGGGACCAACGTGCTCGGGATCGAGACCGGAAGCGGTGTCTACCAGCAGGCCGACAGCACCAGCATGGGGCGCTACATGTTCCAGCCCGGGAACAATACCGTGTTCGGGACCCCCAAGGTGATCGCCCAGCTCGAGATGACCTACGCCGATGGCACGAGGCAGACGATCGCCACCGATCCATCGTGGCTGACGGAACTGGGCCCGACGACGTTCTCGTCCTGGTGGGGCGGTGAGGACTACGACGCGCGCCGGATCCCGGCGAACTGGACCGGCGCCGCTGGCAGTCTGACCGGGCCCGGATGGGGCCACGCGAGCCTCGCGACCCTCACCTCCGCCACGATCCCGCGTGCCGCGACTCCCCTGGTCGCCAACCCGCGGCCGCCGGTGACGGTGGCCGACGAGGCCCATCCGGCCAGCATCACCCAGGTCACGCCGCCGGCCGACAGCACCACGCTGGTCGCCCCGGCCCAGCCTGGTGCGACTGACGTGAAGCTCGCCAGCGTCACGAACCTCTATCCGGGCGACACCATCACGATAGACACCGGCTCCGCTGCGGAGCCGCACACCGTTACCGCCGTCGGGACGGCGGCCGGCCCGGCCACGACGCTGGCCGCACCGGCCGCCGCCGGAGACACCAGCCTCAAGGTGGCCAGCACCGGCACCCCGTGCAACCCGGGCGGCGCGTGCACCGGCACGACCAGCTTCATCGTGGGTCAGACGCTCCTGGTCGACTCCGGCTCCAGCCAGCAGCCGGTCAGGGACGCCGGCACCGGGGTCACCATCACGCCCGCCCTGCGTCTGGCGCATTCCGACGGGACGGCGGCCGTCAGCACGCCGGGGCCCACGTACGTGCTCGATTTCGGCGCGAACCTGGCCGGCCTGCCCAAGATCACCGCCTCGGCTCCCGCCGGCACGACGGTGACCATGATCCCGGCGGAGCAGCTCAACTCCGACGGCACGATCAACATCGCCTCGACCGGCGCGAGCCCGACCAGCCAGATCCTCTACCGCTACACGTTCGCGGGCCACGGCTTGGAGACTTGGCACGCCCAGTTCACCTACAACGGCTTTCAGTACCTAGAGGTCCGGGGGCTGGCAGCCAAGCCGTCGCCGGACACGATCTCCCTCCTGGTGACGCACGCCGCGAACCAGCCGACCGCGTCGTTCGACAGCTCCAGCTCGATGCTGAACACGATCTACACGATCACCAAGCGCGCGCTGGAGAACAACATGCAGTCGGTGCTGACCGACTGCCCCGACCGGGAGAAGGGACCGTACACCGGCGACAACGTGCAGGACGTCCAGACCGATCTCACCCTGTTCGACATGCAGGCCTACGAAGGTCAACTGGTGGCGAACATGCGTACCTCGCAGCGCCCCACTCCGCTGAGCAGCCAGTCACCGGGGCTGATCGCGAACATCGCACCCGAGTACCACGTGGTCCCGCCGATCCTGTTCGGCATGGATTTCCTCGACGAGCCGAACTGGGCCAATGCCGTGATCGTCGTCCCGTGGGAGCTGTATCAGGTCTATGGCGACACCACGGCGATGAGCGACAACTACGACGCGATGGTGAAATGGCTCGACTATGAGGCGACCAACAAGGCAGCCAATGGCGGCAACATCCCAGGACTCGGTGACTGGGTCGCGCCGCAGAGCACGACACCGCAGGCCATCATCGACTACGGCTATTACCGGGGCGCCAGCACGATGGCGCAGATCGCCAGGGTGCTAGGCAAGACGAGCGACGCTGCCAAGTACTCGGCACTGGCCACCAGCCTCGCTGACGAATACAACGCCAAGTATCTCCACACCGGCGCCGCGGCCGGAGGCCCAGGCCAATCCAACACCGCGGGCAGCGCCTGGTATGCCAACAACACGGAGGCGTCCAACGCGGTCGCCCTCGACGCGGGGCTGGTCCCGGCCCAGTACCACCAGGCGGTTGTCAACAGCCTGGTCGCCGCGGTCCAGGCCTACGGCGATCGCATCGGGACCGGTTCGGTCGCCCTCGGCCCGCTGTTCCGGGCACTGCACGCGGCCGGGCGGGACGACCTCGTTTACCAGATGGTCACCAACCCGACCGGCCCCAGCTACGCATCCATCGTGAACCAGGGCGCCACGACCCTGTGGGAGAACCTCACCGGATCGGGAGGCTCGAAGGACCATCAGTTCCTCGGCGACGTCGCGGCGTGGCTGGTCCACGACCTGGTGGGCATCGATCAGGCCCCGGGCTCACTGGGATACCGGCAGCTCGTGATCAGGCCCGCGATCGTCGGCGGACTGACCCACGCCGCCGGGAGCTACACCACCCCGGCGGGAACCGCCGCGGTGAGCTGGGCCCGAAGCCCGGACGGGCAAGTGACCCTGGACGTCACCATCCCAGCCAACACCACGGCCGAGATCTGGGTCCCGGGTTCCAGTCAGCCGGTGACCGCCGGTCCCGGAAAATACCAGTTCAGCGGCAGGTCATAGCTTCTTCCGATCGGCTGGGCGGTGCTGACAGGACCTCCCAGCCGGGCGCGGCACGGTCGTAACGTGATAGTGGCGGTCGCCGAGACCAGCTTTCCGGAGATCGCTGCTGCCACGATGTCGATCCAAGGAGTTACTACTCGAAAAGGTACTGCTCACCGTCTGATGCTGTCGCTGCTTGTCCTCCTGTGCGGCGTGCACGTCGGCCATGAACGTGGACAGCTTCACAGCCAGCTCGTGGTCGAGGATGTCGAATCGCTTGTCGAGCGCAAGAAGCAGATCAGTCGCTACCTCGGCATGGTCCAGGTCGGTGCTGCTCAGAGCTGACAGGTTAGGCATTGCAAGGCCGTCCCTACAGCGCCCGGTCGATGCCGGGTGCGTGGTGCGAGTAGTCGCTGATGCTGGCCAGCGCGGGCCATTCCGAAGAAGCTTCGGTGTGCGCCTGGGCGATGTCGGCCTCAAGCTGCTCCGGGCTGTCGGAGTTGATTACTGGCCAGGGCCGGGCGCACCACGCCACGGACTTGTCGAGCTTCGGCACATACCAGATCTGCCAGCCAGGAAACTTCTTCTGTAGCTCGGCCTGCATCTCGTCGTAGACCGTGAGGCCCCTCCGCTCGGTCTGCTCCGTGCCCATGATCAATTCCGGTCCCCTCCAGTAACGGCAGTAGCTTCAGTGACGCTGGATACCCGGTAGCTAACCGCGATGGAGACGTAACCTAAAGGCGTAGGGCGTTAGCCGGACCAGCGGCTAACGTCTAACTGCTAGAGCGCGTGCAAGGGTGCACCATGAGGGACTTCGGCGCAGAGCTGACGCGGTGGATGGACGAGCGCGACACTGGCGTGCGCGAGCTCGCCCGTGCTGTGCCGTGTGCCCCTGCCCACATCTCGAACCTGAAGAATGGTAAGGCTCGGCCGTCTTCCGAACTGGCAGCGCTCCTTGACTCTCTGCTTGCTGCTGGAGGCGCGCTAATCGCAGCAGCCGCGACTACTGGCCGCGCTGTGCGCGATGGCGACGTTGGGCTCATGGAGCTAGCACGCCGCGCCGAGATGACCGACGTGGGCAGCGGAACTCTTGAGCTACTAGCCAGCAGCACTGACCGGCTGTGCCGCGAATATCCGACCGTCGACCCTCGCGTCCTGTCGGGCGAAGCAAGATCGTCATTGCGGTTCGTGACTGACCTACTCGGCAAGCGAGTCACGCTCAGACAGCATCGCGAGCTAGTAGTGATAGCCGGTTGGCTATCGGCCCTGCTGGCCTGCACTGCGTACGACGCTGGGGACCGCTTGACAGCAGAAACCGCGCGGATAATGACGCGGCAGTTCGGCGAGCACGCGGACCACAGCGAGCTAGTAGCGTGGTCGTTCGAGATTGCTGCGTGGTACGCGCTTGTAGAGGGCCGATTTGCGGATTGCGCCGCGCTGTGCGAGGCAGGCCTGGCCCACACGAAGATGAGCAACGCTGCGGTTCAGATCACGCTCCAGGCTAGCCGCGCGTACGCTCGGCTGGGCGACGACCAGGCCGCGCAGATGCTTAAGGCCGGACAGAAGATACTGGCCCGCCTGCCCGTCCCGGCACATCCCGAGCACCACTTTGTGTTCGACCGCGACAAGTATGAGTTCTACACCGCGACCATCTACACCTGGCTGGGCACCGACGACAAGGCAGCTGAGGAAAACGCCCACGAAGTGGTGTCGCGCTGCATCGGTCACAACGGCGTGGTGCGGTGGCCGACGCGCCTGTCAACCACGCTCGTCAATCTTGGCCAGATAGCAGGCAGGCGCGGTGACCTAGACGAGGCAGTTGGACTAGGTGAGGAGTCGCTTCGCTGCGGTCGCCGCTCCGCCGAGCTGCTGCCCCGCGCAACCGAACTCGAACGACGCCTAGCCGCGCGGTATGGCGCCGAACGCCTGGTGGTCGAGTACGGCGACGTTCTGCGAGAAGAGTTCCGCGTCCTGCCGCCTAGCAACGCGCTACAGATAGATGAGGCAGTCGGACGCCGCATGGACGGCCCAAAGGCGTTGTAGCTGCGCTTCCGGCGTCACCTGCGCAAGTATGTGCGCGCCTAGCGTAGGTCGTGGTGTAGGATCGTGGCCGGCCGGAGAACCGAGTGCCTCTGGTCAAAAAGAATGGAGCTTCCCGGCTGGCGCAGTTACAGTAGACAACCACGACCAATACGCAACACCGCGCCAGAACTAATGATTCATGTACTACCTGGTTGCATGGATCGAAACCAGCCGGTACCTAGTATTCCTCGGCATGGCATGGCGCGCGGTGTGGCTGTTGGAGCGTGCCGTTGTGCTGGCTGCACTGGCGATCGTCATAGTAATACTCGTGCTGTCTGGGTTCGGCGTCTACGCCATACACAAGATGAAGCCTGACTGGCTGCGGGTAGACGTCAGGTTCTGGCGAGCGCTTACCTTTGGGCTAGAGATCGGCCGGTCGGGCGTAACAGGAAAGCCGCGCGACGAGCCACATCAGTTGGACGCTGGCGACAGCAATGACGACAAGTGAACTCGTCACTTTCCGGCACGCCAAGCAACCTCGTCTGCAGCCGCATGGGCGCCCTAAAGGTGCCGTTGGCGAACAGCCAGGTACACTGTAGGGCGTAGGGCAACGAGTCCATCGAACCTGCGTCGGCGTCGGGTTGCTCTGCTGGTACACGGAGGCCTACGGGAGCCCAGTACCACGACATAACGGAACACTGGCCGGATGTGCAGGCGGCTAGAACCTTGTCGTGGAGGCTCTTGTGCCCCTTTCTGCTATAGCAGGCTACAGCGCGCCAATCCTCATAGCCGTCTGCGTTATCGTCGTAGCCCTGCTGGGTCTCGGCTTCCACGCATTGAACAAGATCAAGCCGGAATGGCTCCGGATACACACGTCTGTGCTACGGGTTATCACGTTCACCATGGAGATCGGCAGGCCAGGCACAACGAGGAAGCCTGATGACGAGCTGAGGCAACTGGACGCCGGGGACAGCAACGACGATGGGTGACCCGCCACAACCGTGGAATACCGCGAATAGCCGCTAGCGTGCTGCATGATGGATGCGTGAGCACCGTAAGCACAATTCTAACCTCAGCGCTGGTATCGGGCGCAGTGGCAATCGGCTTCGAAGTCGTAGCCAAGCCGCGACTGGATGCCAGGAAAGAGCGGATTCTGACTTATTTCAGGAGCCGACAACAGTTTGAGAGTAATCTGCAAAGACTTCGCGTCACATCGGGCCTGTGGTCAAATTACGAATATCCATCGGACATTTCTGAAGAAAGTCGGAAGCAGCTTGATGGCGAAAGGGAGCGCGGCTTCCAGCGGATGGACGACGTGTCGAAGGAGCTGGTAGACGACCTAGGGTTCTATTCTCTTACGTACTTTGGCAAGAATCTTCCGAGGCTGGACACTAGCATACCTGCATTGATCTCGCGTTACGTATTCGCGGTACGCGGCATTCTGCTTTCCAAGCGGACACCCGAAGCGAAAGCCAAAGCAGTTTACGAACTGACTGAGCCAATGCATAGCTCTCTGTTCGGTGGGAGGTGGCATCTGGTAAAGCGCGCCAAGGCTCCGTTTGGCTTGCTGGAGGTTCTCCGCAAGTATGAATCGCCGGATAGCTCAGGATCTAACCAGGCTGATAACACAGGTAACGAGAGTCCGCCCGACGGCAACCCGAGGCCTGCCGCTCCCACCTCCTGATCAAACCACAATCCGTTACGGAACTGCACTCCGGAAACTGCGATCCGGTTGTGTAGTCGGGAATACAGGATCGACTGTACAGAAATCCAGGGGAAGGGGCTGGGCCCACATTCTGCGGGACATTTCTGCCCACACACGGTGGCACGATCGGAGGGCCCATGTGGGCGGGGAACCCTAGAACCGCAGAGATCCATGCGAACGTAAGCCGTTTTAAGCCGATGAGAGCTCCCGGCCCAGCTTCAAGCACGATCAGCGCCTGGGCGGCCACGCCTCGCCAGCGGTAGCCGTGCGGGTAGGCCGGTACGGTGGCGCGCCAGGCCTGTCCGGTCCGAGGACAACGAACACGAGCAGAACCGTCCGCTCCGCGGTGGTCCCGACCGCAGAAACCGAGCGACGGATTTGCCGCAACAATTGTCTTCATCACCCCGTGCGCCGATTCACCGGTAGCACTCAGTGCTACCCTGTCAATATGAGCACTCCGGAAATCACGCAGCGGGACCTGCGGTCGAGGTCACGGGAGATTATGGACGCTGTCGAGCACGGGCAGTCCTTCACCGTCACTCGGGACGGCCACCAGATCGGTGAACTGGTCCCGATCCGGCGTCGGCGCAGGTTCGTCTCCCGGCAGGAATTCGTCGCGATGTCCCGCAACGCGCCCGCCACCAATCTGGAGGCATTCCGCGCGGACCAGGACGCGGCCGCCGACCAGGAAGCCCGCGGCGCATATGAGCGGTGAGCCGACCCGGCAGGGCATGCTCGACACTAATATCCTGATCCTGCGCCAGTGGATCGATCCCGCTGAACTGCCCGACGAGATGGCGATCAGCGCCGTCACTCTCGCCGAGCTGTCCGCCGGGCCACATGAGGTCCGCCGTAACGATGAGCAGGACATGTATGACGAGCACGAGGAGCGTGCCCGGCGGATGGAGACCCTGCAGCGCGCTGAGAGCGAATTCGACCCGGTCCCGTTCGATGCCGAAGCGGCACGGGTCTATGGCCGGGTGACGGCGGCCGTCGTCGCCGCTGGCCGCAAGCCGCGTAGGCGGATCGCGGACCTGATGATCGCTGCCACCGCGATAGCGGAGGGCCTGCCCCTCTTTACCACTAACCCCGGCGACTACGCCGACCTGGGCAAGCTCGTCCAGATCGTACCTGTCACGAGGCCACCCGTGCCGCACGAGCCGAAGCCGTGACCTGGCAGGGGCCTTCGGCACGCATGAGTTCGTCGCCAACGGCTGCTACCAGGCCACCGTGCTCGACGGACCGCATACAGACGCTTTCAACGACGTGGATCACACCAGCACCATCACACCACGCGCGACGAAAGCGGAGTTCCGGTCAGGCCGATGCGTCCTGCCGCCCCACTCCCTGACCATGTGCCACATCGACCTGCCCATGCACCATGCCGAGGGAAACGTGGACGCCGGACGCATGCTGGACGGCGAATGGCACCTGTCGGCCGCCGGCTGGCGCAAGACCTCCTGACGCCGCTAGTCCCGCGGCGCAGGCGGGGGGACGGGGCGGGAGCGGCGTTTGCGGGGAGCGGCGGAGCGGGGTGGCCGGGCGCGCATGTGGTCGCGGACCCGGGTCATGATGTCGCCGAGGTGGTCCAGGTCGTCGCCGGTCAGGGAGTCGAAGAGCAGGCGGCGGATGAGCTCGACGTGGCCGGGCAGGAGGCGGTTGAAGAGCGCCAGGCCGTTGCCGGTAATGGTGACGAGGGTGGCGCGGTCGTCGTCGGGGCTGGGGCTACGGGTGATGAGGCCGGCCTTCTCCAGCAGGCCGGCCTGGTAGGTCAGGCCGCTGCGGCTGTAGACGACGCCGTCGGCCAGCTGCGTCATGGTCAGCGGACCGTGCGCGCCGGCGAGGCGGCCCAGGAGCTGGAATTGCACATAGCTGAGGTCGCCTCCGGCACGTAGCTGCTGTTCGACCTGGTACTGGAGCAGGCTGACGGCTTCGGTGAGCGCGAAGTAGGTCCCCAGCTGCCGGGGATCGAGTTCCGTCATTCCCTCACCGTACATGTTGCGAATTCAAAGCATGTGACGAACGTCACGCCTGCGACGGGATTGCTTCGAAGTCGAAGCAGGTTGAAATGTCGCGTATGCTTCAACTTCGAAGCACTCAGTGAGGAGCAATCATGAAGGCAGTGCGTTACCACTCCTACGGCGACAGCGACGTCCTGGTCTACGAGGACGCCGATCGCCCGGTGCCGGGACCGGGCCAGGTGGTGGTGAAGGTGGCGGGCGCCGCGTTCAACCCGCTGGACGTCGCGATCCGCGGCGGCTTCGTGCAGCAGGTGTTCCCGGTCACCTTCCCGCACATCCCGAACTACGACGTGGCCGGCGTCATCACCGAGACCGGTGAAGGCGTGAGCGGCTGGAGCGCCGGGGACGCGGTGGTGGCGTTCCTGCCGATGACCGCGCCCGGCGCGGCCGCCGAGTATGTCGCGGTGGCCGCCGAGACGCTGGCCGCGGCTCCGCGGTCAATCGAGCTGGCCGACGCCGCGGCGCTGCCCTCGGTGGGCCTGACGGCCTGGCAGTCGCTGTTCGAGCACGCCGGCCTGAAGGCGGGCCGCCGCGGCCGAAGGCCCAGGCCAATTCAACAGAGCGTCCTGATCAACGGCGCGGGCGGTGCTGTCGGCGGGTACGCTGTCCAGTTCGCCAGGCGGGCCGGCGCGATCGTGACCGCGACGGCCAGCGCGCGCAGCCTCGGCCGCCTGCGCTCCTACGGCGCGGACCAGATCATCGACTACACCGCCACCCCGCTCCCGCAGGCGGTGTCCGGGCAGCAGTTCGACGTGGTGCTGGACCTGGTGCGCACCAGCCCGGAAGAGGCCGCGCGGCTGGCGGACCTGGCCGCCGACGGGGGCGTCTTCGTCAGCACCACATTCCCCGACCTCAGCGACCCCGGACGCGGAGTCCGGGTGGTGCCGGTCTCGGTGCGCAGTGACGCGGCCCAGCTGGCTGAGCTAGTCGCCCGCGTCGACGCGGGAGACCTGAAGATCGACGTCGCCGGGCGGCGGCCGCTGACCGATCTGGCCGCCGTCCATGACGAAGCCGTCGCCGGGCGGCTGGCCGGCAAGACCGTCCTGATCCCCTGACATCCCTCGTCCGCCCGTTAATCAGGCAGTCTGACGTTGGCGATACCGGCGCACCCGGTCAGCAGCGTTTCCTGGAGCTGTGTGTCGTAGGCCTCCGGGTTGGCCCGCAAGTCCTGGCGCCACTTGAAATACCGGCCGCTGACCAAGGCGTCCTGGTCGTCGCTCACAGCCAGCCAGACCTGGGTGCTGGCACCGGCCGGCAGTTCGTCTGTCGCGCCGGGACCGCCCAGCTTGGTCTTGATCCAGCCAGGATCGACCGCGTTGCTCCGCACGTGCGGGTAGCGCCGGGCCACCGCGAACGCCAGCATCACGTCGTAGAGCTTGGAGTCGGAGTAGGCCTGCATGCCGTTCCAGGGCCGGCTTTCCCACTGCGGGTCGGAGAGGTTCGCCCGGCCTGCCGACTCCAGGCCGGACGTGAGGTAGACCAGCCGCGGCGGCAGCGGCATCAGTGCGGTCAGCAGATATGGCCCCAGCACGTTGACGGCGAAGATGTGCTCGCAGCCGTCGGCCGTGCCGCGCCGGTCCGGGTGGGCACCGACGCCCGCGTTGTGGATCACCGCGTCGTACGGGCCGAGCGCATTGGCCGCCGCGGCGGCCGCCCTGATCCCGGCCAGCAGCGACAAGTCGCCGGTGACCACCCCGGCGGCGTCCGGGACCGCCGCGACGGCGTCCTTGGCACGGGCCTCGTCCCGCGCGTGCAGGATAACCCGGTGCCCGCCACTGACGAGCTGGCGCGCGGTCTCCTGGCCGATTCCGTCCGATGATCCAGTCACGAAAATGCTTGCCATAACCCGAAATGTACTTGCCCGGGGAGGGGGGTCCCGCGCCGCACGGCGATGGCTGGATCCCAGGGGGGCCATCGCCGTGAGGCGCTGCCGTTCGTGATGATTAAGGTTTTAGTTGTTGCCGCAGATACTCCCGTTCAGGGAGAAGGCGGCCGGGGCAGTGGTCTGGCCGGTGTCGCTGCCGGTGAAGCCGAACGACACCGTGCCGCCACTGGCGCCGATCGCGGCGTTATAGCTGGCGTTGGTGACCGTGACATTGCTTCCCGACTGGGTTTCCGAGCCGTTCCAGAGCTGGGTGACAGCCTCGCCCGAGTTCGGCCAGGTCCAGGTGAGCGTCCAGCCGTTGACGGCCGCGGCCGAAGAATTCGTGATCGTCACGCCGGCCTGGAAACCACCGCCCCAGCTGCTGACGATCGCATAGTGAACGGAGCAGCTCGTGCCGGATGACGGCGGCGGCACGGTGAACGTGACCGGCGGGGACGGCAGGGAGGCGTTGCCCTGAGTGTCGACCGCGACCACGTCGTAGGTGTACGGGGTGCCGATGGTCAGGCCGGTCAGCGTCACGCTGGTGCCGGTGGTGGACGTGACCAGCGTGCCGCCGCTGTTGTAGAGGTTGTACTTGGCGATCGGGTTGGTCCCGGGCGTGGCGGCGGGCCAGCTGATCGTGGCGGTTCCCGACGTGCTGCTCGACGTGCTGGACGACAGGCCGGACGCGGTGGGCTGGCCAGGCGCGCCGGGGACGGTGACGCCAGTGCCGCCGCTGCCCGGAATGTGAACGACCGTCAGCGAGTAGGGACTCACCGTCACCGAGGATGCGCTGCCCGGCGCGCTGGTGATCGAGGTCGCGTTGTTGGCCAGCGTATACACGGTGGGCGTGCCGTTTGGCGTGAACCCGTTGGCCGTGAGGCCGACCGTGTAGGAGTTCGACGGGTCTTCGTTGTCGATCAGCACGTTGAGGTTGCCGCTGGTGTCGCGGACGGCGTGCACCTTGAGCAGCGACTGACTGGAGCTGGACGTGACCATCGTGTCACCGGGGGCGGCCAGCTTCGAGAGCATCTCGATGCCGTAGTAGGGGGCGAACGGTGTATTCAGTGCGGGTTCGTTCGTGCTGCCCGTGGATCCACTGGACAGGATGCCCCCGTCGCCGTAGTCGGTGGCGCCGTCGACGGTGGTCACCGTGCCTTCGCCGTTGTGCTCGTCCCACCAGTCGACGTTGGCGACGCCGTTCTCCAGCCAGGTCATGTACATGTCCGCGCCGAACAGCGCGGCCGGCTGGGTGTCCTGGTCGATCGGCGTGGTGCTGGTCTCGGTGACGATGATCGGGACGCCGGACGAATTGCTGATGCCGGCGTACTGGCTGATCTCGGAGTGCAGGCTGGACACGATGCCGGAGACTCCGGACGGGGTGGCCAGCATGGCATCCGTGGCCATACCGCTGAAGGCCGGGTAGTAGTGCACGATCACACACTGGATGTTGCCCTTGAGCGCGGACAGCACGGTCTGGTTCCACGACTGCGGGTACTCGGAGTTCGTCACGTTGTCCGGCCAGAAGCCGGGCGTGGTCAGCACCACGCAGACCTTGGCGTTCGCGTTCACCGAGTGGATCGCGGACTGGAACTGGAGGAAGTTGGCCGCGTATTCGGCCGGGCCGCAGTTGAAGGTCTGATTGGGCTCGCTGCCGATTGTCACCGAAGGGCCGTTCAGGCTTGTCTTGCAGTGCGCGTCGGCCTCCCAGTCGGCGCCGTAGGTGCCGTTGCCATAGACCTCGTTGCCGATCTCCCAGTACTGCACGTTGTCGCTGGCCGCGGCCTGGACCCACGCGGAGGCGAGGCTTGTCGCGCCGGTACCGTAATTCACCGTGATGATCGGTGCCGCGCCTGCCGCGTTCACGGTGCCCATGAAGTCGCTGAAGCTGGTATTGGGCGCGATAAAGCCGATCGGCGCCGTCTGCGTCTGCCAGTTGTAGATGTCCGAATACGAGCCGCCGGGGTACCTGAGCGCGTCGATGCCGGCCGCCTTCAGCAGCGGGGGGATCGCGGAGTTGTTCATGTTGCCGTCGTAGACGGCGGTGTTCAGGCCGATCCCGTGGGCCGGGACGGCGCCGAGGCCGGCCGTGGCGTTGACCGTTACGGTCGCCGCTGCCGGTGCGGCGGCCGGTGCGGCGGCCGGTGCGGCGGTCGCGACGGCGGCTGGCACCATGGCGGCTGGCACCATGACCGCCGCGCCGATCAGCAGGGCTCGCCATGCCCGCTTCGCGCGTCTTCCGCGTTCCGTGTCGTCCATCCGGACCTCCATGTGACTTACTCGTGTCAGTTACTCGTGTCAGCAATCTGCGATGGTATTGATCGAAGCGCTTCGGGCTATCGGTACGCCTTGCGTTCGCGGCTTGTCAAGGCCGCGATACTCGTATCGCCAGTTCACGATAATCAGGCCCAGTTCAGCGTTCCCGAGATCCTCCGGCCGATGGATGAAATGATGAAAGGGTTCATCGCGTCTCCGCAACGCCGCGGAGGTCGAGCCGGTCGGTGATCTTCTTGTCGAAGCGCTTCACTGAGGTTTTCCCAGCAAGAGCGAACCCGGCAGACGGCATGTAACAGGGCGTCTGGGTAGACACGCGGACATAAGCGGAGATCGCCGGGAGGGCGCGGAGCCCCCGGTAGAAGAAGTCTCGCCAAAGAACACCTCAGCCGGGGAAGGCTCCGCGTGGTCTCCTATCGTGTCATGCTCGACGTGCCCAGGGAACTTGTCCTGTTCGTCTCCGGCCTGCTGGCCGCGCACCGCCGTGAGATCGGGACCCGGAAAGGGACCCGCAAGCTGGGCTGTTACCGGCAGGCGCTGTTCGCGCTGGCCTGGTTCCGGGACAAGGGTGACATCCCGCGGCTGGGCGCGGGCTTCGGGCTGGCGCAGTCCACGGCCTGCCGGTACCTCGATGAGGTCATCGACGTGGTGGCCGCGCGGGCGCCCGGCTTGCGGGAGGCGCTGGAACGCGCGCTGGCGGAGGGGACGCCGTACGTGATCCTGGACGGCAAGGTCGTGGACAGCGACAGGTGCCGGGAGAAAACCCTTAGCCGCAAGGGTGAGGTTATCACGGTGATGCGCAAAGTCGTGCCACGGTGACGACTTGGACCGGTTAGGGGGGTTTGGGCGGGAATGATCACGATCCGGTAGCTGCGGCGTGTCGGTCCCGGCAGAGTACACCGGGGCTCCGCTAG
>Ga0213881_10001119_pt1 | contig 13539 bp, 12 predicted proteins | sample BarmaccoBMER_R08_FD_160104 | JGI IMG/M metagenome (GOLD analysis project Ga0213881, IMG submission 160104) | Barbacenia macrantha exposed rock microbial communities from rupestrian grasslands, the National Park of Serra do Cipo, Brazil - ER_R08 ... | reverse complement strand
GCCCCCTCAATCCTAGCCCGCCAAAACCGCCGAACCCGCTCCCTCAGCAACCGCACACCACCGGACACACTCATCACCCCTGCTCAGACAGGGCGTTGCATCCATCCCTTGAATCCACCCTTGATCCAACCACTGTGCTGTACTGTTGATCACCGGCTGTGGTCGAGAACCCGGCGGATGTGGACGCGACCGCCCGCAGCTAATCCGCCGCGCGAGCTCGGGCTTCGACCGTATCTGTGTGTGCGCTTCCTGATCTGCTGAGTGGCTATGTGCGATCAGCATTCGTTGTTCTCTCCGCTGGATAATCGCCCATGGTCGTGTTTGGTGACTTGCCTTTGGATCACAGTTGTGCACCTGTTCAGTGAGCCGCCTCCCGGCGAATACTTGTCGTTCGCGGCCGCAGCGGCGGCACTGTCCGCGCCGTGGAAAGTGCTCAGCGGTGATAGCCACGCCCTCTCCTAGCACGCTGAGGGCTTGGACGTCGACCGAGCGGGGTGACGTCAAGCCTTCTCTGGCGAGGCTGCGACTTATTCCTAACCGGTCAGGTCACTGTAGCAACCAAGATGCAGTTAGCAATGAATACTAATACAGGCATAGACGCTAAAACCATCTGATCGCGGAAAAGCGCTGAAACGACCAGCTGTTTGCATTAATGGCGTCACCGTGCGCATCCCCCGGTTGTCTGTAGTATCGGTGACGAGTGTCTACCGATCCATTGTCAGGGCGCTCACGGAATAAAAATGAGTCAGAAAAGGAGGCGCGAAATGACCACGCCGCACACCCATGAGCATTCGCATGCGGATGTGACGCACACACATACGCATCTTCGGCATGATCATGAGCATGTCGAGCACTCACACGAGCACAGCCACAACGGAGACGCCCATGAGCACTCGCATGTCCATGAGCGCAACCTGGAGGATGTTCATGATCACGCGCACTAGGCCGTAACCTTATAACCTGTGGGGCTGATCGTCAGCCAAGGTTGGTCTAACGCCCACTATGTGGGCATAGTTGCCCGGCAAAAGGATTCAGTCCCGGTGCCGGGCGGCTGTTTTCCTGACAACGACACAGTGGCGAGGCGCCACAGGTGTTGCAGAGCACGTGGTGGTGCGGAGGGATAGCCAAGCCGTACGCCAAGGGCTCGGGCACGGCCAGAGTATGCGTGAGCCCACAGCGGGTGAAGGCGTGGAAGGCGCGGCGCTGCGGTGTTTGTCAGTTGGCCAGCCCAACTCGGTGATCCGACGGTGAATCTCTGCAAGGCTCAGATGTCCGGGGGCGCCCGCCAACAGCGCCTGTAAGGTGGCGATGCGTCCGTGGTGCCTCCCGCTTCCAGCCGGGCGATGGCTGAGGCGGTGGTTCCCATGCGCGTGGCGAGTTCTTTCTGCGTGAGACCGGCGGTCTTGCGGAGCGTGCGGGTGAGTATGCCGAATTCGTAGGAACGGCGGGTTTCGTCGTAAGCCGCGCGGAACTCGTCAGTGTCTGTGTCGTCCCGTGCCCGCGACGACGCTGACATTACGCGGGCGATCGAGGTGGGTGAACAGGCGGGTCAGCGGTGATCGAGGGCGCGTACCAGCAGGTCTTTGATTTCGGCGACGGTCTCCTCGACGGACCGTACTCGGTCGTCGATCAACCGAACTCGCGCGTTCGTGTCGTCGATTTTCTCGTCGAGTACGTCCAGTCGGTGGCGTGTCTGCTGGCTCAGCGCGTTGATGGTGGCCAGGACCGCTTTGTAGTCAGCGCGCTCGGCTTCTAGGGCGGCGACCCGCGCCTCCAGCTCAGCCAGCGTCGTAGGCATGGTGGTCATGCTATCCAGCCGCCAGCGCGATCATGACCGGAACGGGTCAGCGTGGCCAGGGGATCTGCGGGGAGCGGTAGTAGTCCGCCTGCCAGCGTTCCCAGCGCTGGGCGTGCTCAGCCAGCCGGGCGCGCAGCGAGTCCCAGTCGCGTTGATGTTTCGCTGCCCAGCCCACCTCGGCGATCACTGGCAGCCGGGGGAACATCATGAACTCCACGTCTTTCACGGTGGGCGTGAGCTGGGTGAACAGCGCCGACTCGACCCCGATGACACACTCCGCCGGGACATCGTCAATCGTCGAGTCGGGATCCCAATCGTAGGCGTCCCGCGCCTCTACCAACCCAGCCCACTGCTGACCAAAGGCGGGCTGCGTTGCGGTGTACTTCGCATCCAGATAAGCGCGGTTGGCCGGCGAGATGACGAACTGGGCGCCCGCCTGTGCCGCCCGCGCCGCCGGGGAATCGCTTGGCCAGGAATACCAGTACTGGCCAAGCGACGTGGCCGGCGTCGCCCCGGCGAGGATCTCGTGCCAACCCATGACCTTCTTGCCGTACTTGGTGACGCATGACTCGGCGTAGCGGATGAACTCCTGGTATCGGGCTGGCTCGATCTGGTTGGTCTCCTCCCCCCCGATATGGATGTAGGGACCCGGGGTCATCTCGGCGAGTTCGCGGATTACATCGTCGACGAACCGATTGGTGGCGGGCGTTCCGATGTCCAGCGCGCTGAAGCTGACGTCGTAGCCGGTGTACAGGTCCGGGGCGACCCCACCGGGATTCAGCTCAGGGTAGGACGCCAGCGCGGCGGTGACATGCCCGGGCATCTCCACCTCGGGGATCACGGTGATGTTGCGCGCGGCGGCGTACTCGACGATGCGGCGGTAGTTGGCCTTGGTCAGGTAGCCGCCCGGTCCGCCCCCGGTTTGGGTGCTGCCGCCCACGGTGGTCAGGCGGGGCCAGCTATCGATCTGGATACGCCAGCCCTGGTCATCGGTCAGGTGCAGATGGAAGTAGTTGATCTTGTACCGTGAGATCATGTCGATGTAGCGCAGGACAAACGCCGGCGGGAACCAGTAGCGCGCCAGGTCGAGCATCGAGCCCCGGTACGGGTAGCGTGGGTAGTCGATGATGGTGCCGCCGGGCAGCGCCCACGGGCCGTCCTGCGCCGTTCGGGCCTCGATCGCCGGCGGCAGCAGCTGCAGTACCGTCTGCACGCCGTTGTACAGCCCCGCCACGGTGGCCGCGCGCAGGCTGGCCGACGTCGCGGTGATCGCCAGGCGGTAGCCCTGAGTGCCGATTGTCGGGTCCGGGCAGGTCAGCGCCAGCGAGATCCCCGGGGGGTCCGCCTCGACCGGCGCCTCCACCACGCGCAGTGGGTAGCCGGTGGCCGGCCGCAGCTCACCAGCTAGCAGCTCAGCTGGCGCGCGGACCTCCGGCGACCCAACTTGGCTGACGATCGTGGTCTGCTGGTTGATCACCAAGCTCACCCCCGGTGCCGGCCTCACCTCGGCCGGAAGCGGCACCACCGCTGAAAGAGCCGGAAGGAGGGCCTGCGCGGGCGTGGGACTAGGGCCGATGTCAAGGGTGGCGAGGGTGGGGTTCTCAAGTGTCACGACGGTACTCCTCGGCTGCGGCGATTCATGATTGATCGGGATGTCACCCGTTCTTTAAGGGCTCCCACCAGGACCGATTGGTCCGATACCACTCGGCCGTCGCGGCCAGGCCATCCTCGATGGGCACCGCGGGTCGGTAGCCGAGCTCGGTGGAGATCTTCGTGATGTCCACCGAGTACCGTCGGTCGTGGCCCTTGCGGTCGGGAACCTTGCGGATCGCCGACTCGTCACGGCCGGTGGCCGCCAGCAGCCGCTGGGTCAGCTCGCGGTTGGTCATCTCGGCGCCGCCGCCGATGTTGTAGATTTCTCCGGCGCGGCCGCCCTCGGCGACCAGTTGGATCCCCCGGCAGTGGTCATCGACGTGCAGCCAGTCACGCACGTTGAGGCCATCCCCGTACAGCGGCACCTGGAGGCCGTCGATCAGGTTGGTGAGGAACAGCGGGATGACTTTTTCCGGGAACTGGTACGGGCCGTAGTTGTTCGAGCAGCGAGTGATCGAGACAGGCAACCCGTGCGTTCGGTGGAAAGCCCGCGCGAATAGGTCCGACGCCGCTTTCGATGCCGCGTAGGGTGAGTTCGGCAGCAGCGGGTCGTCTTCGGGCCACGAGCCGGTCTCGATCGAGCCGTACACCTCGTCGGTGGAGACGTGCACGAACCGGCTGACCTCGGCTTCGAGCGTGCCCTGCAGCAGCGTCTGGGTGCCCACGACGTTGGTCATCACGAACTCGGCGGCGCCCGCGATCGAACGGTCGACGTGGGACTCCGCCGCGAAGTGCACCACCAGGTCGATGCCGGCCATCTCCTGTTTGACCACTCCCGGGTCACAGATATCGCCGACAACCAGCCGAAGCCGCTTGTCAGCGGCGACCGGATCCAGGTTGGCCCGGTTACCGGCGTAGGTGAGCTTGTCCAGCACGATCAGCTCTTCGGGAGTGAAACCGGGAAAAGCGCCGGTGAGCGCCATGCGCACATAATTGGAGCCGATGAATCCGGCGCCGCCGGTGACCAGCACCCTCATTCGACAACGTCCTCCTGTTCGCACCCACAGGTTTTGGGTAAAGCCCGCTTAAATTCGCGCTGTTCGGGCGATGTCCATGACGTACTGGCCGTACCCTGACTTGGCCACTCGCTCGCCGAGCGCATAGCACTCCGCGTGGCTGATGAAGCCCATCCGCAGCGCGATCTCCTCGATGCAGGCGATATGCATACCCTGGCGTTCCTCCAGCGTCCGCACGAACTGGCCGGCATCCAGCAGCGATGGGTGTGTCCCGGTATCCAGCCAGGCGAAGCCTCGGCCGAGGTTCACCATGCTCGCCCGGCCACGTTCCAGATAGGTATTGTTGACGTCGGTGATCTCCAGCTCACCCCGCGCCGACGGGCGGAGCCCTTTGGCGATCTCCACTACGTCGTTGTCGTAGAAGTAGAGGCCGGTGACGGCAATGCTGGACTTTGGCTTGGCCGGTTTCTCCTCGATGGAGATGAGGTTGCCCTCGTCGTCGAGCTCGCCGATCCCGTGCCGGTGCGGGTCCGATACCTGGTAGCCGAACAACACCGCGCCCTTGATGTCGTGGGCCTTACTTTGCAGCAAGGTGGAAAATCCGGGGCCGTGGAAGATGTTGTCGCCGAGGATCAACGCCGCCGGGTGATCGCCGATGTGATCGGCACCGATGATAAACGCCTCAGCTAAACCGTTGGGCTCGGGCTGTTCGGCATAGTTGATGTCCAGCCCGAGCTGGGCGCCGTCGCCCAGCAGCCGACGGAAAAGAGGCAGGTCATGCGGGGTCGTAATGATCAGGATGTCCCTGATGTCCGCGAGCATGAGCACCGACAACGGGTAATAAATCATCGGTTTGTCGTAGATCGGCAGTAGCTGCTTGGAGACCGCGAGCGTCACCGGATGCAGCCGCGTGCCGCTGCCACCGGCCAGGATGATGCCTTTCATCGGAATTCCCTAGCGGGTTCGGGGTGGGAGTGGGGCCTTGAGTGTGCTATTGGACGCTCGACGCGAGCTCGGCGGTGTGCTGATCGAGCAGCGTGCCCAGGTAGTCCGTGCCGAATCCGAATCGCTCGAAGTCGGGTATCAGCGACCGCGCCTTCGCGGTGCTGACGATGGCGTGCTTGGTCGGCATGTCGACGTACGTGCGTACGGCGCTGGTGGCGAGCCGCCGTTCCAGCTCGTCGACGATGTGTTCCACCGGCTCCGGCCGACCGGTGGCGAGGTTGACTATCTCGTCGTGCACCCCTCGGGTGAGCAGCGCGTCGAGCATGGCCAGCATGTCGCGCACGCCCAACAGATCCCGGGATGCGTCTCGATAGATGGTTATCTGGCCGGAGACGAGCTGACGAGTCAGCGACGGCAGCAGTTGATGCGGCTGCTGGCCGGGGCCGACGATGTGCGCCAGGCGCAAGACCAGCCAGCGCGCGCCCGAGGTCGCGCATACGCTTTCCAGGCCCAGCTTGTGCCGGCCGTAGGGAGTCAGTGGGAAAACCGGTCCATCCTCCGTGCCTGGGGAGTCCGGCGCGCCGTACATGCCAGCGGACGCGGTGGACAGCAGGATGGCCGTACGGCCATCAGCCCGGCAACGCCGCAGCACCTCGTACACCAGTTCCGCTTCGCGGCTGAAACTCTCGGCATCGGTGACGACGACACTCGACACACCGGCGCCGATCAGCGTGGCCTCCGGGTGACACGACCGGAAGTATTCGGATGCATGTCTGGCGATGAAGCCGCGACCCACAATGTCCACTAGTAGCCCGCCGTTTCGTCGTTTGGTACCCGGACAGGCATAGCCGGCCGGTGCCACTCAAGTCATACCAAACATAAGCTAGGCGGAATGCTGGTCAATTGACGCTGGATTGGCGTTACCGTCGAGTCTGTGGCCCCCCAGCGTCGGCACTTCGCCTTTTTCCCATTCCCCCGTTTCGGGCATGTCAAGCCGTTCCTGCCCATGGTCCGGCTGCTGGTCGATCGAGGTCATCGGGTCTCGTGCGTCGTGCCGGAGAGCTACCCCGGAATCGTCGAGGCCGTCCGTGCCGCCGGTGCCTCAGTGGTGTTGTACCCTTCGAGTTTCCCGGCCGTGGTGCCGGCGATCCGCACGGCTGACGAACTTGCTGAGATGTACGGGGCCTACGCGCGGGAGAACGTCGCGGCTCTGCCCTCAGCATGGCCCCGGTTCGCCGACGATCCGGTGGATCTCGTGGTCGATGACGTACTGAGTACCTACGCCAGCCGGTTGGTCGCTCAGCGCGCCGGATGCCCGGTGGTGTGTATGTTCGCGGGTCCGGCCGGCAACGAGGAGGTCCCGTTGAACGGTTCGCGGCCGCAACCGGGCGATCCGGTGCTCCAGCCGGACCACCCGATCTTCGCCCAGCTCCAGGAGGAGCTGCCGAAGGTGGTCGCGGATCAGGGATTGGACCCGATCGAAGCCGAGAAGGCCATAGCCGGCGTGGTACCGGCCGCGAATTTGGTGTTCGTACCTCGGTCTTTTCAGCCGCACGCGGACCGCTTCGACCCGAGCTACGTCTTCGTCGGACCCGGTCAACCTGAGCCAGCCCCCGACAAGTGGCGGCCTCCCGCTGGCCGGCGGGTCGCGCTGATCTCGCTCGGGACCTGCGCGCGCAGCAATCCCCGGTTCTTCCGCGACTGCGCCGAAGCCTTCGCCGATACGGACTGGCACCTGGTGATGACCTCGGGCGGCCATCTCGATCCCGAGCACGCGGGGGAGCTGCCCGGTTCGGTGGAACTGCACACGTTTCTCGATCACGCGATGGTGCTCCCGCACGCTGACGTGTTGGTTTGCCAGGCGGGATCCGGCACCGTCATGGGCGCGTTCTCCCGCGGTGTCCCCGTCGTCGGGGTGCCCCAGCAACCCGACCATTATCCGCTCGCCGTGCACCTCGAAGCGCTTGGCTTGGGCCGGGCGCTGCTGAGCGCCGACGTGACCGGCGCCGAGGTGCGCGCGGCGGTGGAGGCGGTGACCTCCTCCGGCGACACGATCGCCAGGGTCAAGGCGATGGCGGTCGACATCCGCGAAGCCGGCGGTGCCCCGTGTGCGGTGGAAGTGCTTGAAGAGCTGGCTTGTGCTAGCGGAGCGAGCTAATGGTCCGCAGCACCCTGACTTGGAGATTCCGCGGCATATCGAAGTATCCCTGGGCGGGCAGTGGCCGTTGGCCGGCATCACTCGCCACGTAAGACAGGAAGTTCTTGAGCAGCTGCAGCTTGGCCGGATCATTGCCGGACGCGCACACGATCTCGTAGGTGATCAGAAGATTAGGGTATGAATGCGGATCGGTGTCGCTGTAGTCGAACTGCAGCTTGAGGTCGTTCCCCAGGCCAACCACCTTTGCTTTAGACAAGAAGTTTCGCACATTGTCGTTGGTCAGCTGGACGAAGTTTCCGCCGGCGTTACCCACACTGGCGTACGGAAGCGAGATCTGAGTCGCGTATGACAATTCTATGTATCCGATTCCGCCCCAGGTTGACGCTACTCCCTTGGCGATTTCTTCCGACCCTTTCACACCGTGACCGCCGGGAGCCCGCCAGGACTTTTGCGCGCCGAAACTCCAGTCCGCTGGGGCTTCGTTCGCCAAGTAGTTGGTGAAGTTGTAGCTGGTCCCTGAGTCGTCGGAGCGGTGGAATGTCTGGATGGCCAGCGACGGAAGCCCCTCGCCAGGGTTGTCCTGGGCGATCACCGGATCGTTCCATGAGGTAATTTTTCCATCGAATATTTTCGATAGCGTGCTGGCTGACAGATTGAGGTGCAGCACGTTGGGTACGTTGTACCCGATGGCGATCGGCCCAGGCACCATCGGGATATTGATCGCCGAACCGCTCTCGCACCGGGCATTCGCCTTGCGCTGCTCATCCCCGCTGTTCAGCGGGAAGTCCGAACCGGCGAAGTCGACACCGCCGTTCTGGAACTGGAGTATGCCCTGACCGGATCCCACGCGGTCGTAGCTGATGTTCGCGCCAGGACAGTAGGACCGGTAGTCGCTGGCCCACTGCGCTACCGCGTTTCCCTGCGCCGTGGAACCGGCGGCCGTCAATGTTCCCGAGGCGCAGGCCGGCCGGGGCGCATCCGCGATAGCCGACGGCGAAGGACCGCCGTTCTCAGTATCCGAGCCGCACGCCGATAGCAACAGCGCCACCGCGATCACGCGCAAGGCCACGCTCGGCCACGAGGCAATCCGCCGCGGAAGTCTCACCGGTCCCCCAGAAAAGTCACGTAATAGCTTTTGCTGAACTAGTACGCTAGCGGACGTGGATCAGCAATCACCATGTGCTGGACTGGATCAAACTGAACAGGGCATGGATTTTGGGTAAACTAATGAATGTGACTGGGAGTTTGTCTATACTCGCGATCTCACGTTCGCCGGCCGGCGATCACGGGGGGCAGATGTTCTACGTCGACGATGTGGATGCCGAGCTTCGTGAGCACACTGAGGCCCAGGCCCGGATCGCCGGTTCACTTATCGAGCTCGAGCAGCACCCTGGGCATCGGCTGCTGGTCAGTGGGCCAGTGACCGGGGCTACCGCCGCTCGCTGGGCCACCGTGGGGCCTTTGTTAGAAAGCTTATGGCGGAACTTCGGCCGTTACCGGGATGCGCTGGAGGCGGCGCGGAAGGTGCGCGGCACCCGGGCTCGCCCTGGGCAGGACGTGCTGGCCGAGGTGCACCGGCTGCTCACGATGCCGTCGGTGGAGGTCGCCCGGACCGAGGTGGGCTTGGCCGAACGTGGACTGACCGGTGCGGCCGAGCGGGTGGAGATAATCTCCCTGGCCGAACTCAGCGGCCGGATGCATGAGGATTTCAACGAGGTCAGCAAGTTTTTCATCACCTGCGCCGCGGTGCACGAGGAAGCCATGGCCCAGTTGACGTCGCAGATGCAACGACTGCAGGCCGCGGCGCAGTCAGCCAGAGAGCTAGATGTGAGTTGTCCCGAGCTCGGTTTGCTCACCTCCACGTTGGGCGATCTGGAGCGACAGGCGAGCGCCGATCCGCTGTCGCTGGCCGGCGCGGGGATCGCCGGCGCGCTCGCCGAGGTGTCCGCCGGGCTGAACGGTTTGGGTGCCCGGCTCGCTTCGATCGCCGAAGCGCGGGACCGGTGGCCGCAGCTGCTCGCCGAGCTGGACGCCGGGCTGCGCATGCTCGATGAGTTGCGGGAACAGGAACTAGCGTTGCGCCAACGGGCCACCGAAGTGGTCATTACCTCGCTCACTGCTCCACCCGACCGGCTGTCGGACCTGCTTGCGATGCGCACGGAGGTCGAACGGCAGACACCGTGGCCGGATCGCGCTCGTGCTGTCGAGCGGCTGCGCGCCTCGATCCGCTCCGCCGCCGAGCAGCTGCGTGCGTCAGCTGAGCTGGCAAGCGGGTTGATCGAACGGCGCGCCGAGCTGCGCGGTCGTTTCGAGGCATACCGGGCCAGGGCACGGCGAGTCGGACTGATCGAGAAACCGGAGCTCGTCGCCTTGGAGGCGGAGATCCGCAAGTTGTTGTGGACCCGGCCGGCTGACCTGGCCGGAGCAACTCGGTCGGTCGCCGCTTACCAACGTCTAGTCGGTCAGGTCAGTGACTCGGGGCGGCCGGCGTGACCACCTCCACGACGAAGTGCCTCCGCAACGGCTGTACAGGCGTTATCGAGGACGGCTACTGCGGCGAGTGCGGGCATGCCCCGGCGGCCGAGCCGACGCCGGGGTCCGCATCGCCAACGTTGGCCGTATCGGCTTCGGCTTCGACGCCGGTGGACCCGTCCGCCTCTGCTGCGTCCATGACGGCTGCGCCAACCGCGACTTCCTGGACAACAAGCTCCGCGAGCAAGCCGAGCCGGCCTTCTCGGCGGACCAGCGGGCGCACCGCGACCAGCGGACCGACCCGGGGCCAACTGGGCGGCGGCCTGGTCGATGTTCCGTCGGTGCCGGTGACCGATCCGACCAACGCGTTGATGAGCGATCCGCAAGTGCCCGAGGATCGACGGTTCTGCAGCCGCTGTGGCCAGTCAGTCGGTCGAAGCCGCAATAGCCGACCGGGGCGAGTGGACGGCTTCTGCCCCCGGGACGGTACACCGTTCTCGTTCTCCCCGAAGCTGCATCCAGGTGACCTGGTAGCTGGGCAGTACGAGGTGCGAGGATGCCTGGCGCACGGCGGTCTCGGCTGGATCTATCTAGCGGTCGATCACAACGTTAGCGATCGATGGGTGGTGCTGAAAGGGCTGCTCGACTCCGGCGACGCCGACGCGATGGCGGCCGCCGTGGCCGAACGTAGATTCCTGGCCGAGGTCGACCACCCCAACATCGTGGCAATTCACAACTTCGTCCAACATCCCGGGCCGGATGGCATCCCGGTCGGCTACATCGTGATGGAGTACGTGGGCGGGTCGTCGCTCAAGCAGCTGCTGGCGGCGCGCCGTCGACCCGACGGTGGTTACGACCCGATCCCGGTGGCGCAGGCGATCGCGTACACCACCGAGGTACTCAACGCATTGGGTTACTTACATTCGCGGGGGCTGGTTTACTGCGATTTCAAGCCGGACAACGCCATCCACTACGGTCGGCAGCTCAAACTGATCGATTTAGGTGCGGTGATCCGGATGGACGACCAGCACAGTGCCGTATACGGCACGGTCGGTTACCAAGCGCCGGAGGTCCCGCGGGAGGGGCCGTCCGTCGCCTCGGACCTGTACACCGTTGGTCGGTCTCTTGCCGTGCTGGCGCTCGGGCTGCCCCCCACCCGAAGTGGCGGGCCGAACCCCATCCCGGATGATCACCCGGTGTTGCAGGCCAACGAGTCATTCCACCGCGCCATCTTGCGCGCCACCGATCCGGATCCGTTGCGTCGGTTCGAGTCCGCTGAGGAGATGGCCGAGCAGCTCGACGGTGTGCTGTGCGACGTGCTCGCGTCGCAGGACGGCCAACCCCGCCCGAGCGTCTCGACCAGGTTCGGCCCCACCCAGGGGTGCTACGCGGCGGGCTTGCTTCTCGGGGATGCCTCGCCGGGGGAGTTTGTGCCCGGCGCGCGGCCAGCCCGTCCCGAACCTCGACGGGTGGCGGCGGTGTTGCCGCTGCCCCGGGTGGACCCGACCGATGCCGGCGCGGGCTTGCTGGCCATGCTCTCCACCGTCGATCGGGAAGCGGTGATCAGCGCGATCGCGGCGGCACCGGAGCTCACCCCGGAGATTCGGCTGCGGCTGGCTCGAGCACATTTGGATGCGGGTGACTCGGACGCGGCCAGCGCGGCGCTGGACGAACTGGCCGCGCAGCGCGGTGCCGACGACTGGCGGCTGGAATGGTTCCGTGGGTTGACGGCGCTGGTGGCGGCCGGTGACGACGCGGTCAGTGGTGACCTGAGCAGCGGTAAAGCGATGGAGCGTCTCCGCGAGGCCGCGGCGGCTTTCGCCGTGGTCTATGCGACCCTGCCCGGGGAAATCGCGCCGAAGCTGGCATTGGCTGCCGCCTCCGAGTGCGCCGGTCAGGACGCCGACGCCGGTCGGCTCTACGCGCTGATCTCCCGCCGAGATCCAGCGCTGGCCGACGCGTGTTTCGGGTTGGCCAGGGTGGCGCTGCGGTCTGGTGACCGACCGGCCGCGGTCACCGCGTTGGACGCGGTACCCAGTGGCTCCAGCGAGTACGTCACCGCTCAACTCTCGGCGGTGACCGCGACGCTCATTAACCGTTCGGGCGCCCAGATGGGGTTGTCGGCGCTGCGCACGGCGGCCGCGCGAGTGCAGAGGCTGAGCATTGACCCTGCCACCAGCCAGCGCTACCAAGCCGCGGTGCTGACCGCCGCTCTGGAGGTGCCCGATTCCTCTGGCAGCGAGAAGCTGTTCGGATACCCATGGCTAGAGCGGACGTTGCGGCTGGGTTTGGAGAGTTGCCTGCGTGCGTCGGCGCAAATGACGCGCGAGCGGGCTGAGCGCATCAAACTGGTTGATCGAGCCAACGCCGTCCGGCCCCGAACATGGACTTGACCAGAGCCTGCCCCCAGTGTGCAGAACCCACGGTCCGCGCTGATCGGTTCTGTGAGGCCTGTGGCGCCGAGTTGAGGCGAACCCCAACCGCGCTCAGTCATGCCCCGCTCAGCCAGGCCACACCACCTCGAGCCGGGTCAAGCCCAGCCGTGGTCTGCCGAAGATGTGGCGAGCCTTTTCCCACCGGGCACGATGGGGTCCGGGACAAAGCGGACGCCGAGTACTGCCTGGGTTGCGGGATGCGCCGGCCTCGCGACTCCGACCGGATCGAAACAGACCTGGGCAGCCTCGGCGGGGTCAGCGACCGAGGCAAAGTGCATATCCGCAATGAAGATGCGATGGCCATGGGGCTGCGGCTACCCGGCGGCCAGGCCGCCGTGGTATGCGACGGCATCTCAACTGTTCGCGCCCCTGAGCTAGCCGCGCGGGTCGCCGCGCGGACCGCCCTGCGGACATTGCTGCACAGCCCCGAGGTCGCTCGACGGTGCGCGCCTTCCGGCCAGGCCGGATCCGGAACATGCACGTGCGGCGAATGTCTGGTGGGTGAGGCGATTGCTTCCGCGGCGACCGCGGTCGAGGCGCTGAGCGAACGCGATGAACCTTACGCGCCGTCGTGCACGGTGGTGTGCGCGCTGGTGCGTGATCCCGCCGACGCCGGTACCCGGCCGATGATCACTGTCGGCTGGGTCGGCGATAGCCGGGCATACTGGCTGGCCGACCCGGGTGGAGGGGAGCCACCGGTGAAACTGACCGAAGACCACTCCTGGGCTGCCGCGATGGCCGCCTCGGGGGAGCTGGATGAGGCCGCCGCGATGGCCGACCCGAGGGCGCACATCATCGCGCGGTGGCTCGGCCCAGGCGGCGAGGCCGAGCCACCAGCGATAGTGAGTTGGTGCCCCAGCGACCCAGGGGTGTTGTTGCTGTGCACCGACGGACTGTGGAACTACCTGCCGGATGCGCGCCAGCTGGCCGAGGTGCTGCCCCCGCTCGGGCCGGACGCCCGGGCGCTGACCATCGCCCGCGAGTTCACCAAGCTCGCCCTGTGCGCTGGCGGCCGAGACAACATCACCGTAGTCGCCATCCCGGTACATATTCACACCGACGTGGAGGGAGACTAGATGAGCCAGGCATCTGGCAACACCCAGCAGTCGTTCACCCTCGAAG
>Ga0213881_10001118_pt1 | contig 13540 bp, 15 predicted proteins | sample BarmaccoBMER_R08_FD_160104 | JGI IMG/M metagenome (GOLD analysis project Ga0213881, IMG submission 160104) | Barbacenia macrantha exposed rock microbial communities from rupestrian grasslands, the National Park of Serra do Cipo, Brazil - ER_R08 ... | reverse complement strand
TGCGCAAGGAGAGCTGGAAGTTCGCCTTCCATGCGTCGCGCTGTGAGGAGTGCGGCACGCGCCACCTGCCGCCGACCAGGGTGTGCGTCAACTGCGGGGCCGTCGACCGGATGACCCAGGAGCGGCTGGCGGAGACGCCGGCGACCATCGCCACCTACACCGTCGACCGTCTGGCGTTCTCGCTGTCACCGCCGATCGTCGCCACCGTCGTCGACTTCGACGGCGGCGGCCGCTTCCGGTGCGAGATGACCGACGTCGACCCCGACACCGTCGCCATCGGGAACCGGGTCGAGATGACGTTCCGCCGGATCAGCACGGTAAACGGCATCCACAACTACTTTTGGAAGGCACGCCCTTCTCGTGAGGAGGCTTCGTAATGGCATCCAAGGGCATCCGCGACCGGGTCGCCATCGTCGGCATGGGTTGCACCCAGTTCGGCGAGCACTGGGACAAGGGCGCCGAGGACCTGCTGGTCGATTCGGCGACCGCCGCTTTCGACTCGGCGGGCATCGCCAAGGACGACGTCGACGCCTTCTGGCTGGGCACGATGGGCTCGGGCATCTCCGGTCTCACGCTCTCGCGCCCGTTGAAGCTCGACTACAAGCCGGTCACGCGCCTCGAGAACATGTGCGCCACCGGGTCGGAGGCGTTCCGCAACGCCTGCTACGCGGTCGCCTCCGGTGCGGTCGACACGGCGATGGCGATCGGCGTCGAGAAGCTCAAGGACTCCGGGTTCTCGGGGCTCGTTGTTTCTCGTCCGCCGGATGACGGCTCGGCCGCCGAGCTGTCGGCGCCCGCCCTGTTCTCGCTGCTGGCGCCCGCGTATTCGAAGAAGTACGGCGTCGACAAGGACGAGCTGAAGAACGTCCTGACGCGCATCGCCTGGAAGAACCACAAGAACGGCGCCGTCAATCCGCGTGCCCAGTTCCGGAAGGAGGTGCCGATGGAGACCATCGCCGCCTCGCCGATCATGGCCGGCCAGCTCGGCATCTTCGACTGCTCGGGCGTTTCCGACGGGTCGGCCGCCGCCGTCATCGTTCGCGCCGAGGACGCCCACCGGTACACCGACAAGCCGATCTACGTGAAGGGCCTGTCGTTCGTGGCCGGCCCGGCCGCGGGTGTGATTGACCCCGAGTACGACTACACGACGTTCACCGAGGTCGTGCGGGCCGCCGAGGACGCCTACCAGCAGGCCGGCGTCGAGGATCCCCGTGCGCAACTGGCCATGGCCGAGGTCCACGACTGCTTCACCCCCACCGAGCTCGTCCTCATGGAGGACTTGGGCTTCGCCGAGCGGGGCACGGCCTGGAAGGAAGTCCTCGCCGGCACCTTCGACCTCGACGGCGAGCTCCCGGTGAACCCCGACGGCGGCCTCAAAGCCTTTGGCCACCCCATCGGCGCCTCCGGCCTGAGGATGCTCTTCGAGTGCTGGCTCCAGCTCCGTCAGGAAGCCCCGCCCGAGCGCACGATCAAGTCCGTCGCCGCCGGCAAGAAGCTCGCCCTCACCCACAACCTCGGCGGTTCCCCGGGCGAGTGCGTCAGCTTCGTCAGCGTCGTCGGCAGCGAACCGAGCGCCTAGGGCGCCCCTGACCGCATTCTCGGGGTGGAAACCCGGAGTATGTCCGGCTATCCACCCCGAGAACGGTGATCGGTGAGGGTTACGAGGTCAAGGAGAAGCCGAAGAGTCGCCGCCGGTCCCGAACGGCCTAGGCGACCGGCTGCACCCACTGGTCCCAGCCCATGTTCCAGTCCATGGTGCCGGGGTCGCTCGAGGACGGGCCGCGGGGGGTGCCGACGATGCTGACGATGTCACCCGGCAGGCTGAAGTTGTAGAACCAGGTGGCGTCGGGCGTGCTCAGGTTGACGCACCCGTGGGACACGTTGCGGTTGCCCTGGGCGCCCACCGACCACGGGGCGGCGTGGACGTACTCGCCGCCGTCGGTGATGGCGACGTTCCAGTACACGTCCTCCTTGTAGCCGTCGGGCGAGTTCACCGGGATGCCGACGGTCGAGGAATCCATGACCACGTGCTGCGCCTTGTCGAGGGTCACGTGTACGCCGCTCATCGTCGGGTACTTGTCCCGGCCGGCGCTGATCGGCAGCGTGCGCTGGACGACACCGTTCGACGTGACGGTCATCGTGTGGGCGTCGGTGTCGACCGTGCTCACGTGGGCGTCGCCGATCTTGAAGGTCACCGTGCGGTCGACCTCACCCCAGATGTTGTTGCCGGCGTCGACGTTGGTGACCCTGGCCGCCACGTTGATCTGCTCGCCCGCGGGCCAGTACTCCCTCGGCCGGTAGTGGACCTCCTTGGGCCCGAACCAGTGCCACGCCCCGTCGACCGGCTTCGACATCGACACCGTCAGCAGGGCCGTGATCACGTTGCGGTTGGCGACCGGATTGGCGAAGCGGACGATGATCGGCTGGCCGACCCCCACCGTCTGGTTGTCGCCCGGCGTGATCTGTGTGCCGAGCAGGCCGGCGGGCCGGACCGTGTAGAAGTCCGACGTACGGACGACGGGGTGCTTGGCATTCTTCACGCCGACCAGCACCGCCGTGAGCTTGTAGTGGCGCGCCAGGTAGAGCGTGGCCGTCGACGTCCACGAGCGGCCGAGCGGCGCCAGCGCGCCGGCCACGGTGTTCCCGCTGTTGTCGACCAGATCCACCGAGGTCAGCTGGCCACGGTTTGCCGTCACCGTGATCTTGGTGTCGGGGCGGATGCCGGTTGTGCCGGCGGGCGGGTCGACTGAGACGAGCGGCAGAGGGGCGGCCGCGGGCACCTTCGCCGTGTGGCTGTTGTGGCGGCTCCACGCCACCCCGGCGGCTACCGCGAGGACCGTCACGCCCGCGATGGCGAGGGCCACGTACATGGCCAGGTGATAGCGCCGGCGGGGGGCCGCCGCCGGGAGAATGTCCGCGGACGAGTCTTCGGTTACATCGTCCGTAGCGTCGATGACGCCCGCCGCCGGCACGCCACCGTTTTACCCCACGCCCGGAGGTACATACGCTCACCCTGCGCAAAGTTGAGAAGAACGGCAGGAGGCGGCGTGGCAGATTCGCAGAGGGAGCGCGAGGAGCTCCTTCAGAAGGTGTCGATGTTCTCGGCCCTTACCAGGAAGGAAGTGGGCCGGCTGGCGGCCGTGGCGGAGGAGCGGCGTGTCCCTTCGGGCACCGTCCTCACCACCGAGGGCGAGCCGGGGGACGAGTTCTACGTCGTCGCCGAGGGCATGGCCCAGGCGGCGATCGGCGGCCGCAAGGTGGGCTCGATCCCGGCAGGATCGTTCTTCGGCGAGCTGTCGCTGCTCGACCAAGGGCCTCGATCGGCCACGGTGACGGCCGACCTACCGATGCGGCTCGTGGTGCTCAACGCCAAGGACTTCGGGAAGGTCCTCGCTGAAGTCCCTGCGATCTCGTTGAAGATCATGAAGGGCCTGGCGACCAGGATCCGGCAGGCCGACGAGGACTGGGGCTAGGCGCCCCTGTCGGTCAGGCCGGCGACGACGGTGTCGTTGCCGCCGCGGTTCTTGGCCCGGTAGAGGGCGATGTCGGCGCGCTCCATCAGGGCGCTGGCATGCTCAGACCCGTCCCACGACGCCAGCCCGGCCGAGAAGGTGAGCTCGGGGGTCTTCTTGCGGAGACGGTCCAGGATCTGGAGCGCCTGGCGCTGCGGGCAGTTCGGGAGCACGATCCCGAACTCGTCGCCGCCCGGCCGGGCGAGCACGTCCTCGTCCCGCATGACCTCGCCCCACGCGGCGCTGATCTCCTTCAGGAGCAGGTCGCCCGCCTGGTGGCCGGCTCGGTCGTTGAGCGCCTTGAAGCCGTCGAGGTCGATCACTGCGACTGAGACCGGGAGGCGCTGGCGCCACGCCCGGGCGAGCTCCCGCTCGAGGGTCTCTTCCCAGGTGCGACGGTTGGCCAGGCCGGTGAGCACGTCGGTGCCGGCCACCTGGCGGAGACGCCTGACGAGCTGGCCCACCACGAGGCCACCGGCCGCCGCCGTGCCCATGGTCGCCACCCACAGCGCAGGGCCCCCGTGGGCGCCGACGACGACGAGGCCTACCGCGAACGTCAGGCCCATGAACCCGAGATGGAGGAGGGCCTGGCGCCGGGGAAGGAAGTAGAAGGCGAGGATCGAGATCCACGTGTAGTAGCTGCTCGCGCCAGCCATCGCCGCGCCGCTGCCCAGGAAGTACACGCCGACCGAGAGCTGGATGCTCGCCACGGCGAGGAAGACGTGGAACGCCCAGCCCGGGACGTGATCCGCGAGGAGGTACACGACGAGGGCGGTCGGCAGCGCGAGCGCGGCCACGGCCGCGGCCGCGGCCGGGTGCGCCATGTGCCAGTGGGGGACCGCGAGGGTGAGCAGTGCCAGCGAGCCGCCCGCGGCGAACATGACCGCAGCGGCACGGGCCATCGTCGCCCGAGGGACCTCGATCCTCGTCCCCAGTGGCTTCACTGAGCGGACTGTACAAAAGCCGTGCCGAATCCCCGCGACGCGGTGGCTACCGTATGGCGCATGCAGGGCTTGATGCAGGACTACCCGCTCGCTTTGCCGCACATCTTCCACCGCGCTGAGCGCATGTTCGGGTCCCGGGAGATCGTCACGGCCACGGCCACCGGCCGTGAACGCACGACGTACCGGCAGTGGGCCGACCGCACGCGCCGACTCGGCGGTGCCCTCGACCGGCTCGGCATCTCCGCCGACGGACGGGTGGCGACCTTCGCGTGGAACACGGCCCGGCACCTCGAGCTGTACTTCGCGGCGCCGTGCACGGGACGGGTGCTGCACACGCTGAACATCCGGCTGTTTGCCGAACAGCTCACCTACATCGTCAACCATGCCGAGGACGAGGTGATCTTCGTAGACCGCAGCCTCGTCGAGCTGTTGTGGCCGCTGGTCGGCGAGTTCGGGACAGTGCGCCACTTCGTCGTGATGGACGACGGCAAGGGCGACATTCCCGACGACCCCCGCATCGTCGACTACGAGCAGTTGATCGACGACGCCGACCCCGTCGAGTTCCGCATCGACGACGAGAACCAGGCGGCGGCGATGTGTTACACGAGTGGCACCACCGGCAACCCCAAGGGTGTCGTGTACAGCCACCGATCGATGGTCCTGCACTCGATGGCGGTACTGATGGCCGATGCCCTCGGCATCTCGGAGTCCGACGTCATCCTTCCGATCGTGCCGATGTTCCATGCCAACGTCTGGGGTCTGGGTCATGCCGCGCCGTTCGCCGGCGCCAGCCTGATCATGCCCGGCCCCGACCTGTCGCCGGGCGCCATCGCCGACCTCCTCGAGTCCGAGCACGTGACGGTGGCCGCCGGCGTGCCCACGATCTGGATGGGCGTCCTGCCTGAGCTCGAGGGCAGATACCTGTCGTCGCTGCGCAAGATCGTGTGCGGTGGGTCGGCAGTACCCCGCTCGTTGTCGGAGGCGTATCGCGAGAAGACGGGCCTGCCGATCACCCAGGCCTGGGGAATGACCGAGACCAGCCCGATCGCGTCGGTCGGCCACATCAAGTCCGCGTTGCGCGATCGCCCCGACGACGAGCTCGCCGACCTGCGGGCCAGCCAGGGACTGGGCGCGCCCGGCGTCGACCTGCGGATCGTCGACCCCGAGACCGGTGATGAGGCGCCCTGGGATGGCAAGACGTCCGGCGAGTTGCAGGCCCGAGGCCCGTGGATCGCGGCCGACTATTACAACGACCCCCGGTCGCGTGAGTCGTTCACCGCCGATGGCTGGCTGCGCACCGGCGACGTCGCCATCATCGACCCAGAGGGCTACATCCGCCTCGTCGACCGCACCAAGGACCTGGTGAAGTCGGGCGGGGAATGGATCAGCTCGGTCGAGCTCGAGAACGAGATCATGGCCCATCCAAAGGTGGCCGAGGCCGCCGTCATCGGCGTGCCCCACGAGCGGTGGGTCGAGCGTCCGCTGGCCTGCATCGTGGTGGCGCCGGGGGAGGAGCTCACCAAGGACGAGGTGTTGGAGTTCCTCACGCCGCGCGTCGTCAAGTGGTGGCTGCCCGACGACGTCGTGTTCATCGAGGAGGTGCCGAAGACGTCGGTCGGCAAGTTCTCCAAGAAGGATCTCCGGAACCGCTTCGCCGGTTACAAGCTGCCCACTTGAGTCAGCCGGCGGCTGCTAGACCGGCGTGACCTCGACGTAGACCGCGGGGACGCTCCGTCCGAGCGCGGTGTAGATGCGACGACCGATGCCGTAGTTCGACTTGAGGGCGCGTTCGGCTGTGTCGGCCTCGGCATCTGCGACGATGCGCGCCTTGCCGGTGAACGGCGGGCCGAGCGGCTTGCCGCGGCTGTCGCACGGGGCGACCAGGACCTCGGGGTTGTTGCGGATGCGCTTGACCTTGTAGCCGTCGGGGCTGGTGTGGAAGTAAAGCTTGCGGTCGGCGACGCCGAACCACAGCGGAGACGGCATCGGCTGACCGTTCTTGCGGTAGCTCACCAGCACGCAGTACTTGCGACCCTCGAGATCGTCGATCGAGCCGGTCGGGCGGGCGTCGGCCACCGTCGAGGCGTCGGCACTGCGCATCCGGTCGTAGAACCGGTCGCTGGCTTTCGCCAGCCGCGACATCATGCCCATCGAGCGCAGACGATAGCCGTCTCCACCTACGGTGAAACGGTGCGCCTGCTCAACCAGATCCACGGCCGGGGGACCGAACGAATCCGGGAGGAGTTTCCCGAGGTCGACGTGGTCGAGGTGCCCGTCGAGGGCGATGTCGATCCGGATCTCACGGGCGATGCCCTCGTGGCGTTGACCCTGTCAACGAACCTCGATCAGCTCGTGCCTCGTGTGCGATGGGTCCACAGCTTCAGCACCGGCGTCGACAACCTCCCCGAGGCCGCGTTCAACGCGGAGGTGCTGACCTGTTCCCGCGGCGCCGGCGCCGTCCCGATCTCCGAGTACGTGCTCGCCGCCATGCTCGCCTTCGAGAAGCACCTCCCCGACATCTGGCTGCACGAAGTGCCCGAGCACTGGAACTTCGCCGACCTCGGTGGGCTCGCGGGACGGACCGTCGGGCTCATCGGATTGGGGGGCATCGGCGAGGCGGTCGCCACTCGGGCGCTGGCATTCGACATGCAGGTCACGGCGTTCCGCCGGCGCGCCCTGCCCGGTTCGGTGCCAGAGGTGCGCATCGTCACAGCGCTCGACGACGTGCTCGCCGTTGCTGACCATCTGGTGGTCGCTGCGCCCTACACGCCGCGCACCCATCACATGCTCGACGCGTCCGCGTTCGGGCACGTCCGTCCGGGTGTGCACCTCGTCAACATCGCGAGGGGCGGGCTGATCGACCAGGATGCGCTGCGCGCCGCCCTCGACGACGGTCGGGTTGCGATGGCCACCCTCGACACCGTCGACCCCGAGCCCCTCCCGGCGGGTCACTGGATGTTCAGTCATCCAAGAGTGCGGCTCACGCCGCACATCTCGTGGAGCTCCCCCGAAGGGGCGCGCAAGATCTTCGACCTCTTCCTCGAGAACCTGGGCCGCTATGTCCGCGGCGAGCCGCTCGAGGGGATCGTCGACAAGGACGAGAGGTACTGACCGCGTTGCGGCTGGCTGCCCTCCTGGCGGAGCCCGGCGTCGAGGAGGTGCTGTCGCTGCGGGGGCCCGTCGGGTTTCTGGCCCTCCACGGCGGCGGCCAGGACCGGGTGACCGATGAGATCGCATCACAGGCCGCGTCCCGGTCGGGCGCTTCCCTGTACGCAGTCGTGCAGCCACCGACACTCCGGTGGCACATCCCGTCGTATCGCTATTCGCCGGACGAGTCGCCGCGTCTGCGGCAGTTCCTCGACCACGTCCGTCTCGTGATCTCCGTGCACGGCTACGGAGTCGACAACTGGCGGATGGACTGGCAGCCGCCGGACTTCGAGTCGACGAGGCTCGGGCAGTTCCATGCCCGGGAGGCATTCCTCGTCGGTGGCCGCAACCGGGAGCGGGCTGCGGACCTGGCCCGTCGCTTGCGCCAGGCGCTACCCGGTTACGAGGTCTGGGACGATCTCGACCGCATCCCGCCCAAGGCCTCCGGCCAGGACGTGCGCAACCCCGTGAATCTCGCCGCCGATGGCGGCGTGCAGCTCGAGTGCCCCGCTCGCGTGCGCGGTCTCGGGCCTCGCGCTGCGCCCGAGGACACGGCCGTGTTGGTCAACGTTCTGGCGAAGACTGCCCCAGACTGGGCTTGAAGGGCCGTCGCCCGCGATCGGCGCGCGCGCATGCCGCGAAGAGGGGAGTAGCGTCTGGGGTGCATCACGCACGGGCCGCTCGTCTTGAGCCCGGTCATCGGACCGCTCCTCTGTCCATCTCGGACGTCTCCTGCGCCACCCTCGAGGGAGGGCCCTCATGCCCGAGAGTGAACACGCTGTCCGCATGGGCGGCGCTGACTGCACGACCACTGCGGGCGAGGCTCGACGCGTCCGGGAGGACCTGGCTCGGCTCCAAGCCGAAGTCGCGGGCCTTCTCAAGGCGATCGAGACGAGAGACGTCATCGGCCAGGCGAAGGGCATCCTCATGGAGCGCCACAAGCTCACGGCCGAAGAGGCATTCTGCTGGCTGCGACACGCGTCCCAAGGCAGCAACGTCAAGCTCGCGCAACTTTCTGTGCTGCTCGCCGAGACAGGTGAGTGGCCACCCCGTCTCGGGGGTAGGCAGCGCGTGTGATGGTCGACGGTTCAGCGCTGGAAGCGGCCCGGGTGCTCGCTGGCGTCACCGTCGCCGACCTCTGGCTGCGTTACTTCACGCTGGGCGGCACGAACACGCGCACCGACCTCAAGCAGCTACTCCGGGGAGACTCCGCGTTCGGCGCGGGTCAGTACGACGTCCTCGCCCACGCCCTCAACGAGCGGTTCGTGGAACTCGATCTGGACCACCCCGTGCCTTACGCGAACGATTGAACGCCTGGTCCGGTGGTGAGCGACCAAGGCGGCGATCCGGCGTGTTGGGCGTCAGCTCGGGAGGAGCTCGTCCCTGAGGTCGCGCTTCATGACCTTGCCTGCCGGGTTACGGGGCAGCGGTTCGTCGCGGAACCAGAACCTGACGGGGACCTTGAACCCGGCCAGCCGGTCGGCGACGTGGGCCTTCAGCTCGTCTTCGGTAACCGTGGCGCCGGCGCGCAGCTGAACGACCGCACCGACCTCCTCGCCGAGCACGGGGTGGGGGATGCCGATGACCGCGGCTTCGGTGACCGCGGGATGCTCGAACAGCACGCCCTCGACCTCGACGCAGTAGATGTTCTCGCCGCCTCGGATCAGCATGTCCTTGGCCCGGTCGACGATGTAGACGAATCCCTCGTCGTCGAGACGAGCCACGTCGCCGCTGTGCAGCCAGCCGTCGGTGAACGTCTCGGCCGTAGCCTCGGGCTTGTTCCAGTACCCCTTCACGATGTTCGGGCCCCGGATCCACAGCTCACCGACTGCGCCAGGCGGCAGGTCGTTGCCCGCTTCGTCGACGACCTTGACCTCGACCACCGGAACGGGCGGTCCCACGCTGTCGGGCTTGCGCTCGTAGTCGACGCCGGCGTTCATCGTGCTGACCGACGACGTCTCCGTGAGCCCGTACCCGTTCGACGCCGATCCCGTCGGGAAGTGATCCTTGATGCGCTTCACCAACTCCGGCGGCGCCGGCGCGCCGCCGTAGCCGATGGCTTTCACCGTCGAGGTGTCCCGCTTGGCGAAGTCGGGGGAGTCGAGCACCTGCCACACCATCGACGGCACGCCGCCGAAGTTGGTGACCTCCTCACGCTCGATCAGCTCGAGGGCGCGCTCGGGATCCCACTTGTACATGATCACGAGCTTGCCGCCGAACGCCGTGTTGGCGACGAGCACCGAGTGACAACCGGTGGCGTGGAAGAAGGGGACGCTCAACAGCGAGGAGTTCTGCTGGCCTCCGCCTGCTGTGAGCCCGCCGTCGTCGGGACCTTTCGCCTGCAGTCCGCTGCGCATGGCGACGAACCCCAACGACATGAGGTTCCCGCAGATGTTGCGGTGAGTGCCAAGGGCGCCCTTGGGCCGGCCAGTGGTGCCCGACGTGTAGAAGATCGTGGCGTCGTCCTCGGGCTCGAGCGTGACGTCGGGAAGAGAGACATCGGCGGGCACGTCGCCGAGCACGTCCTCGAAGCGCTCGTGGCCCTCCTGAACCGGTCCCTCCGCTCGCGCCACGACGACGGCCTTGAGGTCCGGCAGCTCGGCCCAGTGCGGCTGCAATCTCTCCTCGCGCTCGGCGTCGATGAAGGCCACCGTCGACGCAGAGTCGGCCAGGCCGTAGGCAAGCTCTTCACCCGTCCACCACGCGTTCAGGGGTACGACGACCGCACCCGCGACGCCGGCCGCCCAGAAGGCGATGGGCCACTCGGGGAAGTTGCGCATGGCGATCGCCACCCGGTCGCCCTTCTTCACGCCGTATGTATCGACGAGCTTGGTGGCCAGGTGAGCGGCGGCGCGGAAGTGCTCTTCGAAAGTCATCCGCTCGTCCTCGTACACGAGGAACGTCTGCTCGCCGTGGCCCCGGCTCATCTCGAGGACGGCCCGCAAGGAAGGAGGCGCGTTCTTCCACACCTTCATTGGGATGCCGCGCACCGTCTCGTCGCCGACTTCGAAGATCTGCCCGGGCGCGGTCAGCACCTCGGTGGCTTCAGCGATCGTCATTGCCATGTCAGGGGAGCCTACGGGCGAACACCAGGACCCCGCGCTTGGTGACGTCAAGGGGGGTCTGAACCGTGGACGCCGCCTGCTCTGCCTTCTCGCGAGGCATGAATCGACCCACGAGGTAGTCGCGGACAGCGTCCCTGTCGGGCAGGTGTACGAGGGGTGCATCCCACTTGTGGACGGCGACGCTGTCGAAGTGGCGGCCGATCATCTCAGGAGCGATCTCGGCGTCGAAGCTGACTTGGCCGATGCTGTAGAGGTGCCGCAACTCGGGCGAGTCGTCGCGGCTGTTGGTCGACGCCACGAACAGCCCGCCCGGGCGCAGGAGCCGGCGAGCCTCAGCGACGGCCGTCTCCGGGTCCGGCAGGTGGTACAGCATCCACAGGGCGGTCACGGCACCGAAGCTCTCGTCAGGAAACGGCAGGGTGCGGGCGTCGGCGAGGACGGCGGGCTTGGGCGCCTGGGCGAGCATGGTCGGCGAACGGTCCGCACCGACCCACGGCCAGTCGTCAGGGAGATGTCTCGGCAGGCGTCCGTCGCCGCAGCCGATGTCGAGCACGGGCCGGAGCTTCTCGGCCACGATGCGGTCGGCCGTCGGCTGAAAGACGTCGCCGCTCCCGAACCGTTCGCCGACGCTCACGACCGTGCGCCAGCGGTCCTGGTCGTGGTCGTAGTCGGGCTCGATGTGCCGCATAGGTTCTCCATCGTGGTCGACGGCGACACCGGTCAGGTAGTCGACGAGCGCTGGGCGACGGTCCTCCTCACATCGGTGGTCGCCGTGTTCCTGGTTTGGTGGCGCCGCCACCGGAGGGGTTAGCCCGCCACTATCTCCAGCACGCGCAGGAAGTTCTCGCCCATGATTCCGTCGACCTCGGTGTCGGAGAACCCGGCGGCTGTGAGGTGCTTGGCGATCAGCGGCACGTCCTTCTCGCTCCGGTAGCCGTCGGCCAGGCCGGGCACGCCGTTCATGTCGGTGCCGAGGCAGAGGTGGTCGGCGCCGACCAAATCGGCGATGTGGCGGGCGTGGTCGGTGAGAGCGTCGAGTGTGGGTGTGCCTTTCCCCCGCATGAAGTAGGGCCACAAGCCGATGACTCCGCCGGTGCCGGCCACTGCCTTGATGGCGTCGTCGGTCAGGTAGCGATCGAACGACGACACTGCCCGAGCGCCTGCGTGCGAGCAGATGACTGGCGCCGAGCCGTGCTCGATCATCCCCAGGAGCGTGGGCTCGTCGGCGTGGGAACCGTCGATGACGACCCCGAGGCGGTCCGCAGTGACGACGAACTCGGCGCCGAAGTCGGTGAGGCCAACGGCCTGGCGGCGAACCGGAAGTGGCCCGACGTACTGCTGCCACGGCAGACAGGTGGTGCCGATCTGGTTGTCGCCGAGGTGAACGGGGACGATCATCCGCACCCCCTCGGCAGCCAGCTGCGCGAGCAACCCCAGGTCGGTACCGACGCAATCGGCGCCCTCGAGACCGAGCAGCACCGCGAGCTGACCGTCGGCCGCGGCGGCGCGAACCGTCGCCGCCGTGTCGACCAGACGGGCCCCCACCCGGCTGGCCTCGTTCTCAATCGCAGACAGCTGGTTCTGCACGGCCTGGAACGGAGAGCGCAGGTGCCACCTGGTGACGATCGGGTCGCCGACCGCTTTGGCGACGACGGCGTCGACGGCACCTTCGTGAACCTCGCCCAGCCCGACGTCGGGCGGCCGCCCGCGCAGCACGCTGTGGTACGCGGCAGCGGCCACCCTCGGAAGCATCGTGGTCGTGTGGGTGTCGACGACGAGCGGTTTGCTCATCGGCGCCAGATCTCGTGGACGAGGCCGTAGGCAACGGCCTCGCCGGCGTCGAGGAAGCGCCCCGCCGTGGTGTCGGCCTCGACCTGTTCGAACGGTCGTCCGGTGGCCGTCGCGAGGTGACGGTGGAAGTCGTCGAGCATGCGCTGCTTGTGGGCCATCCACGTCTCGATGTCGCGGGCGACGCCCGCAGCCTTCTCGTCGGGCTGGGAGAGCCGGAAGCGGGCGTGGGGCGCAGCGCGCCGTTCCTCGGCGGCGGCGAAGATGCCCACGGACGCACCCTCCGCTCGGCCGATGCACACGGCGTGGACCGCCACTCCCAAGAGACCGATGGTGTCGATCAGGACGAACGCCGGCTCCAGCGGACCGCCGGGGCTGTCGACGTGCAGTTGGATCGGGCCGTCGCCGGAGGCGTCGAGCGTCATCAGTTGCGCAGCCACGTCGCCGGCGGTCCCGTCGTCGAGGGCGCCGCGGAGGAACACGATGCGCCGGGCGAACAGCTGGGCCCGCAGGACGTCCTCCGGAGACCTCACCTCGGTCCCTCCAGGCGGACGTCGAGGACGCGCCCGAGGGCCGCTGCGTAACGCTCGAGGGTCGACAGGCGCACGTCGGCCTCGCCCGACTCCAGACGGGCCACGGCCGACTGCGACGTCCCCATGCGCGCCGCCACCTCGGTTTGGGACAGGCCCAGCTCGACGCGGAGGCCGACGAGGTCCTCGACCATCCGCTCGCGTTTGGCCGCCATCTCCTTGAAGCCGGGGAAGACGGGGTCGTGACGTCGTGCGGTCATTTCAACTGCTCATCTCAAGTGTGCTATCTCTGGAATGATATATCGATTACGAGATCGCAGCGATGGAGGCTGAACGGCATGAGCGTAATCCCGACCGTCCTGGACCAGTCGGCTCGCGGTGAGCGGGCCTTCGACATCTACTCGATGCTGCTGAAGGAACGCATCGTCTTTCTCGGCCAGGAGGTCGACGACCAGATCGCCAACCTCATCGTCGCCCAGATCCTGTACCTCGAGGCCCAGGACCCGGAGAAGGACATCAACCTCTACATCAACTCGCCGGGTGGCATGGCGTAC
>Ga0213881_10001117_pt1 | contig 13549 bp, 10 predicted proteins | sample BarmaccoBMER_R08_FD_160104 | JGI IMG/M metagenome (GOLD analysis project Ga0213881, IMG submission 160104) | Barbacenia macrantha exposed rock microbial communities from rupestrian grasslands, the National Park of Serra do Cipo, Brazil - ER_R08 ... | reverse complement strand
GTATGGGTACGCCCCGGACGCGGTGACCATCCTCGAGTCCGAGGCTTTGATCGTTCGGGAGGTGTATGCCCGGTATTTGGAGGGGGCCAGCCCGGGCGTGATTGCCCGGGAGCTGAACGAGCGGGGGGAGGTGACGGTCAGTGGGGTGGCGTGGCAGCCGTATGCGGTGCGCGCGGTGCTGGCCTCGCGGCATGTGACCGGGATCCGGGTGTTCCGCGGCCAGGAGGCTGGGGAGGGGGATTGGCCGGCGATCATCGATCGGGGTATGTGGGCGGAGGTTCAGGAGCGGCGGTCGTATCGGTCGTCGGCGTATGACCGGCGGGGTTGGCGGTTTTATCTGTTGCGCGGGTTGGTGGTGTGCAAGAAATGTGGCTGGCGGATGGCGGGATCCACCAGCAAGGATGCCTGTTATATGTGCGCGCGGCATACCTATCTGGGTCCGGAGCGCTGCCATCGGCGCATCGGCGCGGCCCGGTTGGAGGAATTCGTCTGTGATGCGGCCGTGGAGCTATTGACCCGGTTGGATGTGAGTGGTGCTCCTCGGGCGTCCACCGCGCTGTCGGCTACTGATGAGGCGGCGATCAGTGCTGATGAGGCGGAGTTGGCCGAGTTGAAGGACATGTGGACCAGCCGGGAGATTTCCACCCGGGAATACCGCGAGATGCGCAAGACCGTGGAAGAGCGGATCAGTTCGCTACAGCGCAAGACCATCGTGCGCCCCACCGCCGAGGTCTTGGCCGGTCTGGTCGGCGCTGATGCCCGCGCCGCCTGGAATGAGCTGGTCGAGCGGCACGAGGTGGAACGGCTCAATGCGGTGCTGCGGTTTTTGTTCGCCGCGGTGATCATCGATGAGCACCGGGCCCCGCGGGGCACCTTCGACTACAGCCGCATCGACATCGAACCCAACCCCCTCTAACCCCGCCCTCGTAGTCCTCGGCATCCCGTGACAATCCTGGGGACGCAACCCGTCACAACACGGTGGTCACCCCGCACGTGGTGGTGACGGGTAGTGCCGCGGGGTGACGGGGTGGCTGGCGTGGTGAGCAGGGGGTAACGGTAGTAGGAAGCGGGGTATCCGTCGTGCCCGGCGAGGTGTCAGACCCCGGCGCTAGGTCCCGCTAGGTGATCATGTCTTTCTAGCGGGGTCTAGCACTTGTCCTAGCGTCCCAGATCATGGTGTTGAGCTGGGTTCTAGCGTCCTAGCGGGGGTCATGTGGAACCAGGGTGGTCCTGTGCCGTGCGCGGCGGGGATGCCGTGGAGGAGGTGTCCTTCGGGGTGGTGCTAGGCGATCACCAGGAGCTCTCCACACCCGGTGGCGAGTACCACGGTGCAGGGCATGGCCGGTGGCTGATCGCCTAGTCGACGTGAGTAGGACACCGACCGCGAGTTTAGCGTGCCCAAGACTGATGAGGCGGCGATCGGTGTTGATGAGGCGGAGCTGGCGGAGTTGAAGGGTATGTGGACTTAGCGGGGAGCTTCCACCGGGAGTACCGCCAGATGCACATGACCATCGAAGATCGCATTGCTTTTCTGCGGGGCAAGGCCATCGTGGGCCTCAGCATCGAGGCGCTCTCGGGTTTGGTCGCGGGCTAAACGCGCGCCGCGAGCGGGACACGGATGAACGCGGTGCTGCGGTTGCTGTTCGCCGCGGGTGATCCCCCGATGAACGCCGCGGCAAGCGCGGCAGCGTCGATGACAGCCGCATCGACATCCAACCCAATCCCCCCGGCAATCCGAGCTGGCGGGTAACCCCGTCACCTCACGACCGCCAACCCGTCACACCCTGGCGCGAACCTGTCACAACAGAAGGGCTAGCCGCCATTAGCGGTGTGACGGCTAGGCCCCGTGATGTGACGGGTTGACTGAGGTGTTGGCTGCCGAAACAGATAGTGTGACGGGTGTGACAGGTTGATCGGCAACCCGTCACACCCGTCACAAACGGGGGCTGGAACGGCTGTTAGGGTGACTGCTCGGTGCTCACGCGGAGCAGGCGGGCGAGTCGGTGGGCGCCCTGGGTGCTGATCGTGGTGGGGAACCGGGCGCACACCCGGGCCAGGTGGTAGGCGCGATCATTCCGGCGTACGGGGTCGACGGCCGGGTGCGGGTCGTGCTCACCTGTTGCAGGGCCGGTGGTTAGGGCCGGGTTGGCAGAGGATCATCACCTCCTGGTGGTCGAGGCACTCGGGTGGGCAAAGAGCAATAACGCGCTACCAGTGAAACAGTGACGCATCTACACCCTCTTGGGTGATGCGCGTGGGTGGGACGGTGCTCCCGCTGTCGGCGCCGCTGGGTCACCCGGCGGTTAGCGGGGCGCCTCTGCCTCGGTAAGCCCGGGGGCACGGGTCTTGAGTGGGGGTAGACCCCGGCCTCGTCCCGCCACGACAGCCCCATGATCTGGCCGCAGTGTGGTCATTCCGCGCGGACGACAGGCCGTGATCCCGAGGCATGCTCCCCCAATGTCCGGGTGCGCCCACGAGTGCCGCAAAGGCAAGTTCACGAGGGCGGTGAGACACCATGCTTCCGCGCCGTCGCCGGGACAATGGCACGGAAAGTGACGAGAGGGACAGGGACCTGAGGCGGGGACCCGCCCGGGGACCCGGGGAGTTGTCCCCACCCCCATCCCCGCTCCTTTCTCCCCGTCCTGAACTGCCCTAACCCTGGCCAGGGACCCCGATCTCCGCCCGGCTGACAACCCGCGAAACTCCCCCCAGCCGGGGTAGCAGCTGCCCCCGGCCGGGTCCCTCCCTCCCGGACACTTCACCCTTCGCGCACCCCCAAGCGACTACGTTCCGTAGCCGCAAATAGAATGAGCGTCCGCCTGACCATCGGATTTATTACGCTCACGCTCACCACGACCGGGGTCGCAAACGCAGGCGAGTAGTTCGGTTTCCTGCAGATGAGGAGATCGAAGTTCGCAAGTTGTGGGAGGGTCGAGGTCTTGGCCGTTGCGGCGGCGCGCCCCTGATGCGCCCACGCTGGCTTCGAGTGCTTCCTTCGGTGCTCTCGCGGCATGGTCTGGCTCGGTCGTAGCGTGCTGGTGCTGGCCGCCCATCGACAGCGTTAATATTACGACCGGGGAATGAACTGGGCTACGGTAATACAACAAGCAATTAAGCCGCAGGCAATTATCCTTGACTAATGTGATACGTGGGGAAAATGCGCGTGCATATGCAGCAGAAAATTACCGTGTTGACCTGTGCCGGTTGGCGGATGCCTGACAGCAGGCTATTGCTTCGCACTCCACGGCCGAATGAAACACAACGGTCTCACGAAGTGAAGACAACACCTGCGAATGCGGTGACTAATTTTAATGAGCTATTCCGAATTCGCTGCACGAACGGGTCACGGCTGCGCTACGTTAACGTGAGGGGCTTTTGGGATGGCTTGACTGACGCGGAAAGGCGCGGTTGGGGAATCGGCTAGCTGATGTCATGTGACGGCCTAGCCAGTGAGAGGTGTGTGACCGGCGGTGATGCTAGTGGTCTAACTGTCTCACTTACTGTGTGGTGGTCGTTGACAAGCGCGGCAAATTTGGTCGGGGTCTGGTGGCGGGCCTGAAAAGGCGATGCGGTTGCCGTGCAGGCCGATCGGCAGCGGGTGGAACTCGATTCCGCATCGGGCGTGGACGCTGCGGGTTGCCGGGGAGTAGATACCGTGGTGAGTGTCGTGGTCAGCCAGGGAGCGGACGAACCAGCCGGTCATCCCAGCCACTCCGTGAGTTGGTCGCGCAGCGCGGCCGCCTCATGCTCGTCGAGTTCGATCCTGCACCCAACCGCGTGCGGATCGAAGACGATCACGCCGTCTGTGCCCTTCGTCATCAGCAGGTTGGCGAACCCGCGGGCGCCACCGTGAGTGGTGCAGCTGCCGTGGATCACCCGGCGGGTGCGCATGGGTGGCGATTGGTCAGGGCTTGTCACACACCAACCGTGATCGACTAGACCATCCGGGTGTTGCCATCAGGCAACATCGCCGCGATTTCGCCCGGATGGGCCTAAACGGGCAGGCCAGCCCGGTAGGCCATGCCCCGCAGCTCCCGGCCGACTGCATCGTGGCGAGAGCGGGCGACCAGCTCGGCGAGGGTTTCCCGCGTGAATGGGTGTCGATGCACCCGGGCCGGGGAGATCAGCTCAGCGCGACGCAGAGCCCAGACGGCATCGTCGCGGCGCGCTTTGATTCGGGCTAGCGCCCGGCCGTAGTCGGCCCAGTAGGCGGCGCGGCGCTGCGGGGACGGAATGCGTCGTGGGTCAAGCTGCTCTGCGACGGCGGCGGCCTGGGCGTAATCGCCAGCTTCCAGCTCCACGGCCATGCGCCAGACTCCGACATTGGTGGGCCCGAACCCGAACCAATAGGCGTTGGTCTCCCCGGTGCGCTCCGCCAACTCCGCAGCCATGGCAAGCGGGGCGGTAACGTCATCCCCATTACCCTCGGCCGCGGCGAGCAGTGAGCGAGTAAACGCCAGCATCCCGGTTAGCTGCACGTCCTCAACGGTTGCCGTGGACGCCGCGGACAATGCCGGCTCCAGCTGAGCACGAGCGAGGTCGAAGGCGCCTGCTGCGAGCAGTCCGTGCGCAGTGCCGAACGTGGCTAAAGCGTGCGTTCGGGGGTCTTCTAATTGGTCAGCCGCCTGTTGGGACAGCATGGCTGACTGCCAACCAAGATCAAGCGGGGCGCCGACGTCACGCAACCACGCCTGCGTGCCCTGTACGTGCAGCAGCGGCACCAACCTGAGCACGTCGGCGCTGTTTCGCCCGGTAGCGAGGGTGGTGTGCACGTCCCGAATCAGCCTCGGCAACGCCGCTGCGACAGTGCCGTGACGACATGCCTGCTGAGCGTCAAGCACGTCAGCGACCCGGCTCCGCAATACATCGACACCGACCGCCTCGCCACCAGCTAGCCCGGTCGCGGCAGCCAACAACACTAGGCGCACCGCATCAACGGAGGCATCGGTGGCGCCGTTGTCCGGCGCAGGAATGGGCAAGCTGGTCAGTTCCGTAGGAGAGACTTGGAGCACGTCAGCCAGAGCCACGATCAACGAGCGGCGGTCAAGAGCGCGTTGACCATTCTCAATCCTCGACAGATGCCCCGCGCTGATCCCGGCGAGCTCGGCGACGACCCGCAAAGACCTACGCCGGGACTGCCGGATCTGCCGCAACCGGCGCCCTATCGTCCGCGCGTCCTCGTCAACGTCCACCAGCAGACCTCTCCTCACCGGTCCCCTCACCCATACCCCCGGCCAGAAACCTCGGTGAGAAGATAACTCCAGGCTACTGACACCTACCTGCTGGCCGAGCGCAGGTGATCACCACCGCCTGTGTCAAGGTGCGGGGTGAATGGACAACACCCGGGGTTGCAGGTTCCGATTCGGCCAGCGCAGCGTCACCGCCTGCCACCGCCTGAGCGTCGCTGTTGTACTTATGTCGAAGTGTTGCGTCGCGTTGCCGAATTAGCCTCTGAAGGAAAATCAAGAAGCGCCGCCTGCGGCGGCGCGGGCGTGGGTAAGTCCGGTTGTTCGACTCGCCTGCCCGCGCGGGCCGATCCCGCACGCTGCGCGCGGCCTGGCGGCCGTGCTCGCGCGGGCCGGCCCGGCGGGCGCGGTCGTTGATGGATACCCACGGTGGCCCGCAGGCAGTGTTTGATGCGCCCGGTCTTGTCTTGACTGGCCTGGATATCCCGGTATGTGGGGTGGTTGTTACGGGTTGTCTTGGTGGGGTGGGGTCAGTAGTTCGTAGGAGGGGTTGGTGAAGACGAGGGTGTTGTTTTGGGTGGCGGGTCGGCCGTGGATTTTGATGTGGGTGCCGGGGTTTAGTCCGTGGATTTTGGGTCGACCATAAAAGCGGGCGAGGACGCGGTCGGTGTCGTGGATGATTTCGCATTCGAGGACGTGGCTGCCGTCTACTTGGCGGATCTCGGTGGAGTGGACGCGTCCTTGGATGGTGGTGGGGTGTCGTGGGGTTGTCCCGTCGGTGGGTGTAGTCGTTGCTGGCTGTCTGGCTGCGGCTGGGGGTGTTGCTGTCGGGTCGGGCGGGGGTTGGTCGGGTGGGGTGGATGACGGGGTTGGGGAGGTCTTGGGTGGGGTACGGGATGCGCGCTGGTGGTCGAGCCGGCGGGCGGTGTCGAGGAATGTTTCGCCCTCGCGGTGGGCCTGGGTCAGGCGCTTGATGGGAATACGTAAGTCGTAGGGCACGATGGTGGCCGCTGCGTTGGGGACGCGGCTGATGCGGGCGGCGAGGTGGTCGGCGGTGCGGTCGTGTAGCAGTCGCCCGACCACGGGAGTGTAGGTCCGCCGGGGCAGCAGCACGGTGGCTTCGGTGCGCCCGTCAGCAACGGTGCGGGTCAGCAGGTCGATGGAGGCGCGTCCGAGGCGACGGTCGCGGCATTCGACCAGCTCAAGGTTGATATCACCGCGCTGAATGCGCATCCAGCGGTCGACCAGCGCGCATGCGTGGGATTCGTCGAGCACGAAATGGACTGCGCGGATTTTGTCGGGGCGCAGGCCGCGGGCATAGCGCAGGGCGCGCAGTGTGGCCAGATCGAGGCGATCGACAAAGACCAGTACTTCGTGGCGGGCCCAGTTGGGTTCGACGTCAAGGATCGGGGCCAGCGCCGCCAGCGCGGCTTCTTCTTCGCGGTATTCGCGGTTAAGGCGAATCAGCGCAAACACCAGGATGGGGAACAGGATCACCACGGCCCACGCGCCCTCGGTGAACTTCACGACGGCGAAAATCGCGACCACCAGCAGCGATAACCCACCAGCACTGGCGTTGATCACCAGTTTGTGACGCCAGCCGGGCTCGCGGTGGGTGAGGTGGTGTTTGGCCATGCCGAAACCGGCCATGGTGAACCCGGTGAACACGCCGATGGCGTAAAACGGGACCAGCGCGTTGACCGTCCCCCCGCTGACTACCAGCAGGAGCACCGCCACGATCGCTAGCACAATGATGCCGTTGGAAAACACCAGCCGGTGCCCGCGTTTAGTCAGCTGGCGGGGCAAAAACGAGTCCCCAGCAACAAAGCTCGCCAAAAACGGAAAGCCGTTGAAGCTGGTGTTGGCCCCGGTGTAGAGGATCAGCGCCGACACCGCCTGCACGGCCACGAACAGCATCGTGCCCAGCGTGTGTTGACCGAACACCGCGCGGGCCTCTTGGGAGATCACCGACGGGTAGCCGCTTTGATACGGGGTGGCATGGGTCAGATGCGCCAGCCAGGACACCCCCGCAACCAGAAACCCCAGGGTGGCGGCCATGACGACCAGGACCCGGCGGGCGTTGACGCCTTCAGGTTTGCGAAAGGCGCTGACCCCGTTGGAAATCGCCTCCAGCCCAGTCAGCGAGGAACCGCCGTTGGCGAATGACCGCAGCAGCGTCAACACCACCACCCACAGGGTCAGCCCGGTGCCGGTGCCGACCGGCACCGCACCCGATAGATGGGTGGGGTCATAGCGGGGCAGAGTGCCGAGCAGCTCCCGGATCACCCCGGTGACGATCACCGCGGCGATCGCAGCGGAAAACAGGTAAGTCGGCAACGCAAACGCTCGCCCGGCCTCGCGGATGCCCCGCAGGTTGCCATAGGCCAACACCACGACCACCCCAATGGTGATCTCTAAACTGTACGGGCCCAGCGCCGGGATCGCCGAGACCACCGCGACCGTGCCGGCCGCGGTTTGCACCGCGACGGTGACCACGTAATCGATCAGCAACGCGACCGCGGCGATTTGCGCCACCCGAGGGCCGAAATTGTCCCGGGCTACCACGTACGAGCCGCCGGCTTTGGTATAGACCTGCACGACCTCGCGGTAGGACAGTGTCAACAGCACCAGGATGCCCAATACCACACCGGTGATCGGCAACACCAGACTAAACGCCAGCAGACCGAACACGGGTAACAGCTCCAGCAGCATTTCCTCGGTGCCATAAGCCGATGAGGAAATACAATCCGGAGCCAACACTCCTAATGCCAGGCCGTTGGGTAACCGCTCGTGCCGTAGCCGCTCGGTGACCAACGGCGGTCCCAGCAGTACCCGCTTGAGCCGATAGCGTATCGACTCCGGGACCACTGTGGCCTGTGCAGAGCTAGACCCAGGCGCGGTCGACTGCGGGCTAGCAGAGTGCGTCATGAGATTGAAGTATGACGATCGGTGTCTGTATCGGCCTTTCGATTTGAACTTTGTCCGGACGCGCTGGGCGTAGTAGCGGTCCGGAAGTTAGGGGTCGTGGTGATGTTGACGGGTAAGCCTGCGCTGGGGAAGGGGATGCTGTGCTTAAGCAGCGGCTGGACTGGATGTGCCTGTTGGGCTTGTCGAGAGGTGCTGTGTTCGGTCGGCGGGTGGAGTCCTTCGGTAAGCGGGCCTAGGGCGAGGGTGGGAATGAACGTTAACGCGGTGAGAATCAGCGCGACGCCGGTGACCAGGGCGATGAACAGCGGCCGGTGGGTGGGCAGGGTGCCGGTGGTGATCGGGCCGTGGTGTTGCTGGGCGAGGCTGCCGGCTAGGGCCACGACGAAAATGATCGGGAGGTAGCGGCCGATGAGCATCACGATACCCAGGACAGTGTTGTAGAAGCGGGTGTTTGCCGACAGGCCGGCGAACGCGCTGCCGTTGCTGTTGGCGCTGCTGGTGAAGGCGTAGACGATCTCGGAGAGGCCGTGCGGGCCGGGGTTGCCGATGGCGAAGCGCCCGGCGGGCAGCGCCAGGGCTATCCCGGCGCCCACCAAGACGGCGGCCGGGGTGGCCAGGTGGTAGAGCGCGATGAGCTTGATTTCCGGGGCTTTGATGCGTTTGCGGAGGTACTCGGGGGTGCGTCCGGCCATGAGTCCACCCAGGAACACCGCGAGCATGCTGATCATCAACAGGCCGTAGAGGCCGGATCCGGCGCCTCCGGGGCTGATTTCGCCGAGCATGATCGTGGCCAGCAGCACCCCGCCGCCGAGGCTGGTGAAGCTGTCGTAGCTGGCGTTGGCCGCCCCGTCGGCACTGCCGGTGGCGGCCACGCCGAAGGCGTCGCTACCAGGGACCCCGAAGCGGGTTTCGGTGCCTTCGGTGGCGGCGCCGGCGGTGAGGGCGGCGGGGTCGTGGTGGGCGTGCTCGGCCGCGCCGGCCGCGAGCAGGGCGGCGGTGAACAACAACCCAGCGACGGCCAGCAACGCCCAGCTTTGGCGCCGGTCGCTGATCATCGTTCCGAAGGTGCGGATCATCGCGGTGGGGATGAGCAGCATCAGGATGATCTCGATGGTGTTGGTGACCGGGGTGGGGTTTTCCCAGGGGTGGGCGCTGTTGGCGTTGAAAAACCCGCCGCCGTCGCCGGAGAGCAGTTTGATCGGTTCCCAGGAGCCGACTGGCCCCCCGAGGATCGTCTGGTGCCCGTGGGACAGGGTTGTCACGGTCTGCGGGTCGGCCAGGTTCTGGACAACGCCGCAACCAATGAGGATCACCGCGCCGATGGCGGACAGGGGCAGCAGGACCCGGGTGATGCTGCGCATCAGGTCCACCCAGAAGTTGCCGACCGTGGCGGTGTGATGGCGGGCCAGGCCGCGGATCAGGGCCAGTCCGGCGGCGAGTCCCACGGCGGCGCTGGCGAAGGCTTGCTCGCCCAGTCCGGTGGCTTGGGCGAGGTGTCCCAGGGTGGCTTCCCCGGCGTAGTTTTGCCAGCTGGTGTTGGTGGTGAAGCTGACCGCGGTGTTAAACGCCAGCCCCGCAGGCACCGCTGGGTGGCCGGTGGCCCAGGGCAGGTGGGCTTGCAAACGCAGCAGCGCATACAGCGCCACCACGCCCAGAGTGGAAAACGCCAGCAGGGAGGCCAGGTAGTGGGTCCAGCGTTGGTCGGACTGCGGGTCGATGCCGCATATCCGATACAGCGCCGTCTCCAGGCGCCAGTGCCGGGTGCTGGTATAGACCCGGGCCAGGTAGTCCCCTAACGGGATGTGGACCGCGGCGACCACCGCCACGATGAGCAGGGCTTGGCACCACCCAGCCATCACGGCCCCCGCTGACCAACGACGCGCTTAGTCACTACGTATTCCCTTCGGCGCTTTCTTGCTCGCTGGGCGTCGTGGTCGACAAGGGGCTTGGGGGCTAGGCATTGCTCACCGCCGTCGTCGAGTGCGCAACCCAGCCACGGTGTAGCTGGTGGCTGGCGGAGTGACCAGCGGGCAGCCCGTCGTTCGTTCGGCGTGATCGTGGGTGATCACCCGGCCCCAGGGCAACAGGCATCGAGACGGCACCCGGTGCCACAGCGCGACGGTGGTGAACCAGCCGCCGGTGCCTTTCGGGTCGGGGTGGTAGGTCAGCACGCGCAGCTGCCGGCAGCGATCCGGGAGAAAGTCGGCGCGGACCAGCGCGACCACCTGGATGAGAGCGGCCATGATCGGGGGTCCGGGATTGTCGAGGGGCTCGCCGAGGACGATCACGGGGCGCTGCCAGCGGTGGCGGGGAGTGAACACCCGCAGGTGGGCGTAGCCTGCGGGCCGGCCGGGCAGCTGGTAGGTCACGACGGTGTCGGTGGTCAGTAACATGCTGATGCCCCGCGTTCCCGGGTGAGGGCGTTTCATGGCTGGTAGCGGTAGCCCAGGCCGGCTTCGGTGAGCAGGTAGCGCGGGTGGGCGGGGTCGGGTTCGAGCTTGCGGCGCAGCCCGGCGATGTGAAACCGCAGGGAATCGGTGTCGGTGCGGTAGCGGGGTCCCCAGATTTCGGTGAGCAGTCGTTGGGATTCCACTAGCGCACCGGGATGACGCAAAAGCAGGGCGAGGATTTTCCATTCGGTGGGGGTCAGGTGCACCGTCGGGGGGCTGCTCAGCAGCGCGGGGGGTTGACCGGCGCCGGTGGGTGCGGGGATGCGGCGGGTGATGCGGTGGGCGGCCAGGTCGATGGTGTAATCGCCCAAAACGATTCGCTGTCCGAGATCGGTGGTGGCCTGGTGGCGCAGCGCGGCCCGGATACGGGCGAGTAACTCGTCCATGTTGAACGGTTTGGTGACGTAGTCATCCGCGCCGGCGTCCAGGGCCTGGATCTTGTAGGCGGGGTCGGCTCGGCCGGAGAGCACGATGATCGGGACTTGGGTCCAGCCGCGCAGGCCGGTGATGACCTCGAGGCCGTCGATGTCGGGCAGGCCCAGGTCGAGCACGACGACGTCGGGGGGACGGCGGGCCACGGCCGAGAGCGCGGTCGCGCCGTCCGAGGCGGTGTGCACCTCGTAGTGCCGGGCGCGCAGATTGATCCGCAAGGCCCGCAGCAGCTGGGATTCGTCGTCGACGATGAGGATGCGGGTCATGCCGAGATCTCCTCACTGGTCACCTCAACGGGGCCGGGTTCGGGAGTGGTCAGGCGCAGGGTCACGACCATGGTCAGCCCGCCGCCCGGGGTGTCTTCCGGTATCAGAAAGCCGCCCATGGCGTCGATCAGCCCGCGGGATAGCGCTAGCCCGAGTCCCAGGCCGGTGGTGTTGTCCCGGTCCCCGAGACGCTGGAACGGCACGAAGATGTGCTCCCGGTCGGCGTCGGGGATGCCCGGCCCGCGGTCGATCACCCGTAGTTCGGCCTGGTCGCCCAGGGCGCTGGCGGTCACCACCGGGGGGTGGGAGGCGGGGCTGTAACGCAGCGCGTTGCTGACCAGGTTGGCGATCACTCGTTCCAGCAGCACCGGGTCGGCCCAGACCGGCGGCAGCGTCGGCGCCGGTTGCCAGCGCACCGTGGCCGCCTCGGGGCCCAGTCCGTCCAGGGCGATCGGGACCAGCTCCTCGAGATCTACGGGTTCGCGGTGCACGGCCAGTGCTCCGGCTTGCAGCCGGCTCAAATCGAGCAGGTTGTCGATCAGCCGGGTCAGCCGCTGCAAGGACTCATCTGCGGTGGCCAGTAACTCGGCCTGGTCCCCGGCATCCCAGCTGATCTGGGGGTTGCGCAGGCTGGTCACCGCGGCGCTGGCCGCGGCCAGCGGGGTCCGCAGGTCGTGGCTGACCGCAGCCAGCAGTGCGGTGCGCGTCCGGTCGGCCTCGATGGCGGGTTTGGCCGCGGCGGCCTGGCGGGCGAGCAGGTCTCGGTCGAGTGCGACCGCGACCTGCGCGCCGAACGCGGTCAGTACCCGCTGGTCGGCGGCGGGCAGCACCCGGCCGCGCAGCGCCAGCACCGCGTCCGCGCCGACCGGGACGGTGACGTCGGCCTCGGCCGGGCAGCGCGCAGGGGGTGCCCCTGCGACACCCAGGATCTCCCACAACTGCGGGAGATCGGAAGGGATGCCGTCTGCGGGTAACTCCGTTTCGGTCCGCCGCAGCAGGGTCGCCGAGGTCATCCCGAAGGTCTCCCGGGCGCGCTCCAGCAGCGCGGGAATTGCCCGTTCCCCGCGCAACACGCTGCCGGCCAGCACGGCCAGGGTCTGGGACTCGGCCAAGGCGCGCGCGGCCCGGTGGGTGGCCCGCACGGCGATGTCGACCACGGCGGCGACGGTCAGCGCCACCAGCACTAACACGAGCAGCGCGATGATGTCGTTGGGAGCGGCGATGGTCAGCTGGTAGAGCGGGGGGATGAAGTAGTAGTCGAGCAGCAGCGCGCTGACCACGCCGGCGAGCAGGGCCGGGCCGAGCCCTCCGAGACAGGCGATGCCCACAGCTCCGAGCAGGAACAGCAGCGCTTGGCTGGTCAAATTGAGCTGCTCACGCAGCTGGGCGAGGATCGCGGCGATCACCCAGGGTGCGGTCAAGGCCGCGGCCGCGGCTGCGAGCTGGCGCCGAGCCGACAGGTAAGCGCGCACCGGCGGCAGCCGCTGGCCTTGGCTGGCGTAGGGGTGGGTGACCAGGTGCACATCGATGTCCCCGGAGCCCGCGGTCACCGTCTCGCCAATTCCGCGCCCGCCCAGCAGCCTGGCTGTCCGGCTGCGGCGGCTGGTGCCCAGTACCAGTTGGGTGGCGTTTTGCGCCCGGGCGAAGTCCAGCAATGCGGTGGGAATGTCGTCCCCGACGACCAGGTGGTAGCTGCCGCCCAGGGATTCCACCAGTTGGCGCTGGGCGGCCAGCTGCGCGGGATCAGCACCGGTCAGCCCGTCGCTGCGGGTGACGTGCACGGCAAGCAGGTCGCCGCCGCCTCCCGCGTGGGTGGCGATGCGGGCGGCCCGGCGGATCAGGGTGTCGCCCTCCGGGCCGCCGGTCAGCGCGACCACGACGCGTTCCCGGGTTTCCCAGACACCCCCGATGCCGTGCTCAGCCCGGTAGCGCTGCAGGCCTTCTTCGACCCGGTCGGCCAGCCACAACAGGGCCAGCTCGCGCAGCGCGGTGAGATTCCCGGGGCGGAAGTAGTTGGCCAGCGCGGCGTCGATCTTCTCCGGGGGGTAGATGTTGCCGTGGGCCATGCGCCGGCGCAGCGCCTCGGCGGTCATGTCGACCAGCTCGATCTGGTTGGCCCGCCGGACCACCTCGTCGGGCACGGTTTCCCGCTGCACGATGCCGGTGATCTTCGCGACGACGTCGTTGAGGGATTCCAGGTGCTGGATGTTCACCGTGGTGATCACGTTGATCCCGGCGGCCAGCAACTGTTGGATGTCTTGCCAGCGCTTGGCGTGGCGCCCCCCGG
>Ga0213881_10001116_pt1 | contig 13557 bp, 10 predicted proteins | sample BarmaccoBMER_R08_FD_160104 | JGI IMG/M metagenome (GOLD analysis project Ga0213881, IMG submission 160104) | Barbacenia macrantha exposed rock microbial communities from rupestrian grasslands, the National Park of Serra do Cipo, Brazil - ER_R08 ... | reverse complement strand
TTGCTTCCGCTCGCCCCGCTTGCTTCCGCTCGCCCCGCTTGCTTCCGCTCGCCCCTGCTCGCCCCGCTCGCCCCTGCTCGCGCCGCCCGACGCGCCAACGCACCTACCCCGAAGGCGCATTTGCGCTCTCAGCCCCCAGCCACCCCGCCACCCAAAAGGGACTAATGGCAAATATCCGGATATGTCGGGTGGTGGTCCCGTGGGTCGCCGGAGATCAGAGCGCGTCGGGGGGCGGCGTGGATAGGATCGGGTGGTGAGGTTCGCGATCGCTATCCCGCAGTTTTACTCCGACGGTGAATTCGATCCGCATGCGTTCCGCGCCTACCTTGTGCGGGCCGAGGAACTCGGCTATCACAGCGCGTGGGCGCAGGAGCAGGTGCTGGGCTCGTGGCCCCAGCTCAGCCCGCTGGAGGCGATGACGTTCGCGGCGGCGTGCACCGACCGCCTGCGGCTCGGCTGCGTGGTGTTCGTGTCCACCCTGCACAACCCGGTCCACCTGGCGAAGGCCATCGCTTCACTGGACCAGATAAGCGGCGGCCGGATCGAGACCGGTGTCGGTTCCGGCGGCAAAGGCCGCCCGTTCGCCGCGTTCGGCATTGATCCGGATCGGTACGTGGCCCGGTTCGAAGAGGGCGTCGCGCTGATGAAGGCGCTGTGGACCGAGGAAAGCGTGACGTTTCACGGGAAGTTCTGGCAGCTCGAAGGGGCCGGCATGGAGCCGAAGCCGCGCCAGCGGCCGTATCCGCCGCTGTGGTTCGGCGGCTCGGGCCCGGCCGCGCTGCGTCGTGCGGTGCGCGAGGGAGACGGCTTCTTCGGTGCGGGCTCGACCCCTACCGTGAAGTTCGCCGAACAGGTTCAGCTGGTGCGCCAAGCCCTGGCCGAGACCGGCCGCACGACAGGGCCGGACGACTTCCCGATCGCCAAACGCGTCTACGTCGCGATCGACGAAGATCCGGCACGCGCCCGTAGCCGGACCAACGAGGCGCTGACGCGGCTGTACGGCCAGCGGGTGCCGAGCATCGAAGAGGCGGCCGTGACCGGCACAGAGTCGGATGTCGTCAGAGAGCTTCGCCAGGTCGTCGCCGCGGGCGCTGAGCTGATCTTGTTCACGGCGCTGTTCGATCAGGCCGAGCACGCTGAGCGCATCGCCGCCGAAGTGATCCCCCAGCTCACATAAGGCAATCGGGGGCAATCCGGAGTCGGGGAGGGCCGGGGCGACCACCCACAGCACCCGTGCGGGACCGGCCGAACTGGCGACGTGGAAGGCGTGCGTGGCGGTCGACGGGAAGGTGAACGCGTCACCGGCGCCCAGGCTGAATCGCTCGCCGGACACGTCGATCAGCAACTCTCCGGCCAGCACGAACACGAACTCAACGTCGGACGGCAGCGCGTAAGGCTCACCGCCGCTGCCCCCGCCCGGCTCGATCTCGCTCAGGATGGCCTGCACCCGCTTCTCGCCCGACGGTGTCAGCAGGTATTCGCGCATCCCCTGCCCGCCGAAGTTGATCGGTGGATACTCGCCTTTCCTGATCAGCTCGCCCTTGGCTTCGGAGAACAGTGAGCCGACCGAGATTCCGAGGCTCTCGCACAGCCGGATCAGCGCGGCGACCGATACGCTGGCCAGGTCGCGTTCCACCTTGGACAGGTAGCCCTTGGTGAGACCGCTGGCCGAAGCGACCTCAGCCATGGTCTTGCGCGCGGCCAGCCGCGCGGCACGGATCTGGCCCCCGATAGGCGGAACCTGGTCCGAATCCCCCCGATCTACACGCACATCTCAATGGATACCAGAGATGCGTTCTAGGAAACAAGGGTTGACTGCTATGAAACCATAGTGCACTCTCGTCGCATACGCGCAGCGTACGCGCGGCATCCCTCCAAGGAGGCGAGATGGCGGCCGACTCACAACACGACTCGCAAAGCGACTCGCAGACACTGACGCACGGCGCGGAAGCCGGAGGGACGATGCTGCGCCAGATCGAGGTGCACTCGATCGACTGGATCCCGGATCCCGAACGGCACGGCAGGAACTGGCAGCAGGCGATGCTGTGGTTCCTCGGCAACTTCCAGTACTTCACGATCCCGATCGGCTTCATCGGCCCCGGGCTGGGCCTGTCGCTTGGCTGGTCGATCCTGGCGGGCGCGCTCGGCATCGCGTTCGGGACGCTGTTCATGGCCTTCCACGCCACCCAGGGCCCGGTGTTCGGCCTGCCCCAGATGATCCAGACCCGGGCGCAGTTCGGTTACCGCGGCGTCGTGGTCGCCCTGTTCGCCGTGCTGTTCACCTACATGGCGTTCAACGTGGCCGACCAGGTGCTGCTGAGCAGCGGCCTGCATGGCGCGTTCGGCTGGAGCGCCGGGGCCACCGCGGTGGTCACCGCCCTGCTCGCCGCGGCCCTCGCCATCTTCGGTTACGACTGGGTGCACCGGGTGTTCCGGTTCCTGCTGGTCATCTCACTGCCGTGCTACGTGATCATCTCGATCGCGATCCTGGCCGGCCACGCCGGCGGCCACGCGCCAGCCAACCAAGGCAAATTCGTGTTCGCCGCGTTCATGGCCCAGTTCACCGCCGCTGCCGCGTACAACATCACCTACGCGCCCTACGTCTCCGACTACTCCCGGTACATGCCGAGAAGCACATCGCCGCGCGGGATCATCGCCGCGGTCTTCTTCGGCGCTTCCGGCTCGGCGGTCTGGCTGATCGCGCTCGGCGCCTGGATGGCCACCCGGATGGGCACCACGAACGGCCTGGTCGGACTCCTTCAGGTCGGCGACAAGGTCGCCGACCCGCTCGGGTCGGTGACCGCGGTGCTGTCGGCGACGGCGCTGCTGGCCACGATGGGGATGAACGCGTACGGCGGCATGCTGTCCATACTGACCGGAATCGACTCGTTCCGGCCGATCAAGAGCAGCCGGCTGTGGCGCGCCGGGACGGTCGTAGTGCTGGCGGTCATCTGGTACGTGCTCGGCGTCTTGTGGAACTCCCAGAGCGCGGTCGGCGCCGTGCTGGACTCGCTGACCCTGATGCTCTACCTGCTGGTTCCGTGGACCGCGCTCAACCTGGTGGACTTCTTCTTCGTCCGCCGCGGGCACTACGCCATCACCGACATCTTCCGGCCCGACGGTGTTTACCGGCGATGGGGCTGGCGCGGTCTGACCGCATATGTCGTCGGTTTCGCGGCGGAGATCCCGTTCATGGTGCTGCCGCCGATCGCCGGGATCTCTTACACCGGACCGGTCCCGGCGCACCTCACCCACGGCGTCGACTATTCCTGGGTGGCCGGACTGCTAGTCTCGGGCGGGCTTTACCTGATCTTGTCCCGCTCGCTGGACACCGCGGCCGAGCAGGCCGCGATCCAGGCCAGCGAGCGGGAATTGCAGGCGATTGACGTCAAAGCAGCCGAAGGGGTCAACTAAAAAACCATGACCGAACCGGTCCCGCGCATCACCGACGGCCAGTACGTCGGCCCGGTCGACGCCACCGCCATGCCGCGCTTCGCCGGACCGGCCACGTTCGCCCGGCTGCCCAGGATCGATGAGGTACCGCGCGCTGACCTGGCCGTGCTGGGGGTGCCGTTCGACAGCGGGGTCACCTACCGGCCCGGCGCCCGGTTCGGCCCCGCGCATGTAAGGGAGTCTTCCAGGCTGCTGCGGCCGTTCAATCCCGCGCTCAGCCTCTCGCCCTTCGCCCGGCTCCAGGCCGTGGACGCGGGGGACCTGGGGGTCAACCCGTTCGACATCGCCGAAGCCATCTCCCAGACCGAGCACGGCGCCCGTGCCCTCCTCGAGCGGGTCCCCCACCTGCTCACGATCGGCGGCGACCACACGATCGCGCTCCCGCTACTGCGGGCATTCAAAGCGGCGCACGGCCCGCTCGCGGTCGTGCACTTCGACGCGCATCTGGACACGTGGGACACCTACTTCGGCGCGGCGTACACGCACGGCACGCCATTCCGGCGCGCGTCCGAAGAAGGCCTGCTGGATCCGCAAGCGTGTCTGCACGCGGGGATCAGGGGGCCGCTGTTCACCGCGGATGACCTGGCCCGGGACCGAAACGTCGGCTTCCAGGTGGTATCCGCTCCCGAACTGGAGGGTCTCGGCGTAACCGGCCTGGCCGAGCGCATCGCCTATCGCGTGCAAGACCGCCCGGTCTACGTGTCGCTCGACATCGACGTGCTCGATCCGGCGTTCGCCCCGGGAACCGGCACGCCGGAGGCGGGCGGCCTGACCAGCCGGGAACTGCTCGCGGTGCTGCGGTCCTTCGCCAGCCTGAACCTGGTCGGCGCGGACATCGTCGAGGTGGCGCCGGCCTACGATCACGCCCAGATCACCGGAATCGCCGCCGCGCACGCCGGCTACGAACTGATATCGGCCATCGCCGCACGCCGCGCCTTATGCAAGGTCGCGCTATATAGAGGATCCCGCCCGCCTCGGGCAGATACCCGGCTTTCCGGACAGATCGCGCGCGGAATTGGAATTGGTCCCATCCACGCCCCTTCACATGTCACCCCTCCCGACCAATGCCGGTAACTTAACGGCTCAGCGAAGCCGACCCGGGCCGTACGGGCCGCCGCCGGCCGCGCCGTGTGCCGTTCATTTCCGGATTTGCCGGACATGATCCGCGGATTCGTGTGGTTGATTTACGCCTTGCGGTTGATTCGCAGGACTCCGTGAACGTTCCGAAACAAATCGAGTCTGCGGCGTGTCGTGGCGGGTGCCGGTTTTGCCCGGATATGACCGTTATGTGACGGCAGCTGCGGTGGACGACGTGGAAGAAAAGAGCTTCGCGGAAAGTAGGGCGCCGGTTTCCGGCACCTTTTCTTCCAAAGGGCTCTTTTCTTCCCACTGAAGGATGGCCCATGTGTCCGCTATGTATCGATATGCATACTTCACCCAGGCTGTTCAGCGCACTCTAGCAAAGACGACATGCCCAACATGCCGCAAACGCACGTTATTTTGGCACGCGCACCCCGTGCTACAAATCCACCACGAAGCGTATATCCACCACGCCAGTCGTGGCATCACCGGACAGCTACGGTCGGCCAGGCGAGCGTAATTCACCGGTACTGCCCCTCATGACCGACATGTCATCCTGTAATGCTGAACCCAAGCCTAATATAGGGACGCCAAATAGTAATAGCGACATGTGTGTCATGTCGAGTGACAAGTCGAACGAAGATACGACTGTGTGCGCCTGCCGTGGGAGCGCGAGGTCAGATAACAGCCTCTCCGCTGTAGGGAATGGCACATTCACTACAGGGGGACGTGATCTGCGGACGTAGCGTGAGCCGACTCGTTGCCGGTAGCTCGTCGGCACCCATCGTGACCGGCCCGCCGGCCACACTGGTGTGATGGCTGGAGACAGTGAAGCGAACGAGCGGGACAAGCCCGTCGACAACGCGCTGATCATGGAGTGCGTGCGAGCGCTGCACGGCGGGCTGGACGAGCTCGAGCGCCACATAGCACGCCCGGAACGCCCGGAACGCCCGGAACGCACCGCTAAAGCTAAAGCTCAAGCTGAAGCTCAAGCTAAAGGCGCCGCGCCAGATGTCACGCCCGCCTGGAAACGCCCCACTCAAGGCGAGGCTCGCTGGCAGGCGGCGCTCTGTGTGGCCGGCGCTGTCGCGCTCCAGTTCGCGGTGCCCGAACGGCTTGTCCTGGTGCACCCGTTCTGGATACTCCCCACAGCACAGGGATTGCTGCTGGCGGCGCTCGTGGTGGCCAACCCGAAGCACATCAATCGGCGATCCCGCGCCATCCGGATGCTCGGCCTCACGCTGGCCGCCTTCCTCAGCCTGGCCAACGCCTGGTCGGTGGTACGGCTGGCGATCGGGCTGGTAAACGGCACCGAAGGCGAGAACGCGGGACCACTCCTGATCACCGGCGGGGTCATCTGGCTCACCAACGTCATTGTCTTCGCCCTGTGGTACTGGGAGCTCGACCGCGGCGGCCCGGTCGCCCGGGCGCACGCCACCCGCCTGTACCCTGATTTCCTGTTCGTGCAGATGACGACGCCGCATATGGCGCCGCCGCACTGGGAGCCGAAGTTCAGCGATTACCTCTATGTGTCGTTCACGAACGCCACCGCCTTCAGCCCCACCGATACGATGCCGCTGTCCCGCTGGGCGAAGATGGCGATGACGGCGCAGGCCGCCGTCTCGATCGTCACCGTCGCGCTCGTGGTGGCCCGCGCGGTCAACATATTCAAGTAAGGACGAATAGTGACCAACACCGAGCCGAGTGTGAACGACGTGTTCTTCGTAACGCTCACTCGCGTCGCGAACCGGTCCGCGCTGTGGGGCGCGGCGGCCGCCGGGCTCGCGCTCGCGGGCGGGCCGCGCGGGAGGCGAGCGGCGGCGCGTGGCATGGCCGCCGTCGCGCTCGCCTCGGTCGCGGTCAACGGTCCGGTAAAGCAGGCGTTCCGCCGCCCGCGGCCCACGCGCAGGCCGCCGCTGATCCGGATGCCACGCTCGTCCTCGTTCCCGTCCGGGCATTCCGCCTCGGCGTTCGCGTTCGCGACCGCGGCCGGGGCGACGGTGCCCGCCGCCGCGACGGTACTGGTACCGCTCGCCGCCGCGGTCGCCTACTCCAGGATCCGCGTCGGCGTGCACCGGCCCAGCGAAGTCGTGTTCGGCAGCGCGCTGGGAATCGCCTCCGGCGCGCTGGTCAGCGCGGCCGACCGGCGGCGTCGAACCACCCAGGCGAAGCCCGCCAGCGGACTGCCCGCCAGCGGACCGCCGGCCAGCGGACCGCCGGCCAGCGACCTGCCCGCCGGTGTCGTGCTCGTCACCAGCCGGTTCGCCGGGCACAGCGGCGCGCTCGAGTCCGCCCGCGAGCAGATGCGGCGCGGCGGCCTGGAGATCGTCTCCGAACTCGATGTGTCGGACATGACCGGCCTGCGCGACCAGATCCGTGCCTCGGCGCCACAAGGCCCGCGGCTCGTGGTCGCCGCCGGCGGGGACGGCACCGTCGGCGCGGTCGCCGACTGCCTGGCCGAAACCAATTGTGTCCTCGGTATCTTGCCGCTCGGCACTTCCAACGACTTCGCGCGTTCGCTGGGCATCCCGATCGATCCCAGGCGAGCGGCCGCCCTGCTGACCCAGGGCAAGATCGCTGGCGTCGACCTCGGCCGCCTGGTGGTGCCGGGGCAGCCCGCCAGGCATTTCGTGCACGCCGCCACGGTCGGCCTCAACGTCAACTTCGCCAAGCTGGCCACGCGGGCGTCGATGCGGGCTCACCTCGGGCGCCTGACCTACCTGATCGCGGCCCGCAACGCGCTACGCGCGCGCCCGGCCTTCGCGTGTGAACTGCGTCACGACGGACACACCGAGAAGCTCGCCCTCACCCAGCTTTCGGTCATCAACGCGCCGGTCTTCGGCGGCGCGCTCGGGCTCAGCGTCGAGGGCTCCGACCCCGACGACCGCCTCCTCGACGTCCTGGCGATCGAGGACCTCCCGGTCCGCCGCCTGCTGCTGGCCGGCTGTTTCCTGTTGCTGCGGGTCAGACGGCAACTCCCGGGCGTCCACACCTTTCATATCCGCACGCTCCACGTGCACACCGAGCGCCCGCTCGACGTCGCCCTCGATGGCGAGGTGCTCGGGCGGCTACCCGGCGACTTCGAGGTGGTCGGTGAAGCGCTGCGCGTGATCACCCCTCTAGACTTCGTAGACGTTGTCGAGGGAGAAGCACCACCATCCGTTCGTTTAAAAAGATCTTTTAACTAGAACGTCGGTGGTACCACCTCTGAACCACCGCTCTTGTCGAATCCTCCGTGTCCGCCCCACTATGGGGATGAGGGAACTGGTAAGTAGGGGCGTGTATGCCGATCGCGTCGATTGAACGCACGATCCAGGACGCCTATCTTCAGCTCAGCCGATCGGCCGCTGTGGCGCGGCACTGCCGCCGGCGCTACCTGGACGACCAGCCACGACGGCCCGCGGCGCCCGGCCTGGCCTCGCTGACCGCCGCCCATCCGTGGGCGCTGAGCGGCTTCGGTGACGCGGCCTGGGACGCCTACCGGCCCGACCTCGACGCGCCGCCGCCGGATGGATTGCGGATCGGCGTCCTGCGGGACGGTAAGCTGCCGGTCGTGCCGGCGCTGGCCAGGTTCGCCGGGCACGGCCACATCCTGATCACCGAGTCCGGATTCACCGAGGGGGCACGGTCGCTGTTGCAGGCGCTGGCGCTCCGGCTGGCCACCGCCACCCGGCCGGGCACGGTGCGGTTCGCGCTCGCCGATCCGGTCGGACAGGGGCGGTACCTGAGCGCGTTCCTCAGGCTGCCCGCGCAGCTCCGGGAGGGCACCGGGATCGCGGCCGGTACCGACGAGATCGAGGCGCTGCTGACCGCGCTCACCCGCCATGTCGTGGAGGTCACCCAGACCCGGCTGACCAATGTGTACGACTCGGTGGAGGACTACAACGCGAGCACCACCGGGACAACGGTGCCGTACCACGTCCTGGTGCTGGCCGGTTTCCCGGCCGGTGTCGGGGACCGGGCCGCCGACCTGCTGAGCAAGCTGGCCCGCAACGGCCCGCGCGCCGGGCTGTACATCCTCGCCACGGTGGATCCCTGGCAGCGGATGCCCCGCGGCTTCGACCTGACCGCGCTGACCGCGCTGGGCACGAACGTGGGCCTGTCCCACGACGGCGACCTCACCTGGGATGATCCGGATTTCGGGGCGAGCGTGATCGAGCCGGACCAGATGCCCGTCGCCGCCCGGGTCAACCCGTTGCTGGACGCGGTCGGGGCCGCGGCCGGCGCGGCGGTTCGGGATCTTCCGTTCGGCCGGATCGCGATCGCCGCGGCGCGGCGCTGGGCCGGCTCCACCGCGGACGGCCTGAACGTGCAGATCGGCGTGGACAGCAAGGGTGAGCCGCAGCACTTCGTGATGGGCGTCCGGGGGGTGCACCACGGGCTGGTGGGCGGAGACGTCCGGATGGGCAAGACCAACCTGCTGCACGTGCTGATCTGCCAGCTCGCCCTCCGGTACCCGCCGGAAGAGCTCGAGCTGTACCTGCTCGACTTCAAGGAAGTCGAGTTCGACGCCTATCTGACCGAGCGGCTGCCGCACGCCCGCGCGATCGCGTCCCGCACCGACCGCGAGTTCGGCCTGAGCATGCTGCGCCGGTTCCACGACGAGATCAACCGGCGGGCCAGGCTGTGCCGTGAGGCGAAGGTGACCGATCTGGCCGACTACCGGCACGACACCGGTCAGCCGCTGCCGCGGGCCCTGGTGGTCATGGACGAGTTCCAGGTGCTGTTCAGCTCCGAGGACCGGCTGGCCCGCGAAGCCGGCCAGCTCCTGGCCGACATCGCCAAACGCGGCGCGGCGTTCGGCCTGCACCTGCTGCTGGCCACCCAGTCGCCCGGCGGACCGCTGACCGCGTACCTGCGGCCGGTGTATGAGCAGATGGCGCTGCGGATCGCGCTGGGCTGCACCCAGCCGACCGTGTCGCAGGCCATCCTGGGGGAGGGGAATGACGCCGCCACCAGGCTGGTCCGGGCCGGGGACGCGATCTACAACGACCGCCGGGGAGAGGGGGCCAACCCGGTCATGCGGATCGCGGCGCTGCCCACCCGGGAGCGGCTGGAGCTGATCCCGGCGATCCGGTCGATCCGGGCTCTGGGAGACGGCGGGGAGTACGCGGCGCCGGCCAGCTTCGACCCCGACGCTCCGGCGGACTTCCGTACCCACCCGGCCTGCGCCGCGTTTTCTGCGTTTTCCGGCCAGTGGCCGGAGCGGGGCAGCGCTGTCGAGGCGTGGCTCGGTCAGGCGGTCGAGATCAAGCCGGCCACGACCGCCACGTTTGAGCATTACGCCCGGTCGAACCTGCTCATCGTCGGGGGTGAGGAACGTGGCCATGGGCTGTTGCTGGCCACGCTGCTCAGCGTTGCGGTCCAGCGTTCCCCGGCCGACGCCAGCTTCACGATCGCCGAGTTCACCCGGCCTTCGTCGCCGTTCCACGATTTCTTCGCCGCGGCGAAGGACCTGCCGCACGATGTGCGGATCGCCGACCGCAGGACCGCCGGGGAGGAGCTGGAGGCGCTGATCGGGGACCTGGACGCGCGTCTGGACGGCACCGGGTCCGGGCCCGAGCGGTTCTTTTTCATCGCCGGCATGCACCGCTGGTACGAGCTGGTGACCGAAGGCGACTATGGACGCCCCAGCGAGACCTCCGCCGATCTGGTCCGGCTGGCCGGTCAGGGGCCGGACGCCGGTATCCACGTGGTGGCGTGGGCCGACAGTTACGCCACCGCCGAACGTGCGCTGCGGCGAACCGGGATAGGCCATTTCGGCCTGCGCGCGGTGCTCCGCGTGTTCTCGCCTGCGGAGAGCGATTCGCTGCTGGGCGTGTCGGCGGCCGCCAGCCTGGACGACAACCGTGCCCTGTTCCGTGACACCGAATGGCCCATCGAACAGGTCGAGAAGTTCAAGCCGTACTCGATCGCGTCGCTGCGCGCCTTTACCCAGGCCGCGTTCCGGAGTTCATCGTGACCACGCAGCAACCGGCGGTCCAGCCCGCCACTCCCGCCTCGCCCTACCTGCGCCTGCGCCAGGCGGTACGCCCCGCCATATTCGCCCAGCGTCTGCTGGCCGGCGACGCCGAACGAGCCAGCAGCCTGGCCGCGGAGTGCGAGGAACTCCTCATGCTGTCCCGGGAGCTGATCAAAGCCACCGGCCGCGTCCACCTCCTCGACCCAGGCCGGTCGTCCGCCCTCGACCCGGGCCGGTCGTCCGCCCTCGACCCGGGCCGGTTGTCTGGTCTCGACCCGGGCCGGTCGTCTGGTCTCGACCCGGGCCAGTCATCCGCCCTCGACCCGGGCCGGTCGTCTGGTCTTGACCCGGGCCGGTCGTCTGGTCTTGACCCGGGCCGGTCGTCTGGTCTTGACCCGGGCCGGTCGTCTGGTCTTGACCCGGGCCGGTCGTCTGGTCTCGACCCGGGCCGGTCGTCTGGTCTCGACCCGGGCCGGTCGTCTGGTCTCGACCCAGGTCCGCCGCCCCCCTCTCCCAGCATGTCGGACATTTCCGAAATGTCCGACATATCAGGGACTCTCAATCGGCAGGAGCTGCTCCTGGACGCGTACGCGGAAGCAGGGCTGGGATGGGCGAAGGTGGTCGGCAGCCTGATGGCCCTGGCCGGGACGCTGCTCGGCCGAGGCGAATGGGAGGACGTGCGCCGGCTGGCCGACATCCTGTTCGAAGCGGGGGAAAGCTACGCGGCCAGGGACCTCCGTGCGCAGCTTTCCGGAGCCGTCTGGGAAACGTACCAGGATCAGCTACAACGCATTACCGACAAAATGCCACCCAACGACATCCGGAACAGCATAACCGCGCTGCGGACGATCCTTCTCGAAACCCCGGAGGATTTCGCCGATCGAAACCGGGATGTCAATCGTCTTCTGGCGCCGCTCGCCGCCTCGATACTCGCGATCATGAAAGGCTACGCTATCGAGATACCCCAGGACAGCAGGGTCGAACACATAGCAGGAGGCGGGGTCGCCAGGTACCCGGAAATTGTCAGGACGAGCCTCGATGAGCTCTCTGCCGAATTCGAGGGACTCGTGCAGTGGCTTGGACGGGCCAGAAGGAGCACATGAGTGGCTGGGGTAATCAATGACGTCGAGGCTCTGGCGGAGTTCAGAGTTCACCTGATGCAGTTCAACCGGGAGCTGGCGGAGAGCTTCGCGGCCATTCGTGGTCACTGGCTCGAGCTGGGCGACGTCTGGCGGGACGACATGTACCGGCTGTTCGGCGAGGCGCTGGAGGAGGTCACTCCAGGGATCGAGGTATACCTGTCGGCGACCGAAGGCCATGAGGCGCATCTGGCCGCGCTGATCGAGCAGCTTCAGGCCTATCTCGACACCGGTCTGGTGGCTACCGGGCGCGACCACAGCCGGCGCGATCAGGGGCGACGTGACCAGGGTCGACGCTGACATCGAGGCGCTCAAGGAGTTCCACGCCGCGCTGATCCGGTTCCGTGACGCGCAGCGGGAAGTGGCCGCCCGGGGCGGCCAGGAGGTCGAGGCGGCCCGCGCGTCCCTCGCCGAGCGGGCCGGCCACTGGCGATCCGTGCTCGAGCAGCGCCAGGCTGAACTCGACGTCTGCCGGCGCCGGGCCGCCCAGGCGCCGGCGATGGACGACGAGGTCGACTGTGCGGGCTACGTCCATGCCGTCGCCGAAGCGGAACAGCGGCTTGAGCAGATCCGCCGCTGGCAGCAGCGGGTCGAGGAGGAAGCCAGCGTGTTCGTCGGCGTCGCGGGCCGGTTCCGCAACCTGCTGGAGAACGATCTGCCCCGGACCCAAGCCCACCTTTCGGCACTGATCACCCGCCTGGAGGCCGCGCGCGGCGTCCAGTCTCCGGGTTCCTGATCATGCCCGCTCAGATAGACACCGACGGCGGACACTCGCTCAGCCTGCTGGCCGACGCCTGGGACAAGGCCGCGCAGCACTGGCACGACGAAATGGCCCGTGACTTCGACGTCCACCACGTCCGGCCGTTGCTCGACGAATCCCGCACCTACCTGGACGCCCTCCGCGACCTGATCGAAGTCCTGGATACCGCCACCCGCGACACCACCCCGTCTTGACCAGGGCCTAGAGTGCCAGTCAAGTAATCCCGAGTATCACCGCGGCCGGAAGTCCGCGCGGCGGGCCGCTCAGATTACTGCGGTAATTCGGGGCTATGCGGTGACTTTGGTGCACTATGCTGCACAAAAGTCACCGCGAAGCCCATATCAACCACGAAAACTTGCCCAGCGAATCCGGCGAAAGGCACAAAAGCTGCACGTCCAGCGGATCCAGCCCACTACTTGACCGGCACACTCTAGCGGGCAGCGGGCTGGGCGTGGAGGACGTCCCGGTTCAGGTGCTTCTTGATCAGTTGACCGAGTTCGGCACCGTTGATGAGGGTTATCCGGTTGCGTCGCGCGAACTGCTCGCCGGCCTCGCTGAACCAGGATGTGGTGACCAGGACGCCGGCGGTGGCGTTGTGGTCGGACATCGCTTCGGTCAGGACGTGAACGGATTCGAGCCCGACCTGGTCTGCCGAGGACTCGGCTTGCAGGAGGCAGGCACCGTCGGAGAACAAGCTCTTGCTCGTCACGACCGCGCTCATCCGGCTACCTTCGGCTGGGAGCGCGGTCCAGCCTTCGGCGCCCATCGCCACGAACAACTGCCGGAGCAGGTGCTCGAACTCGGCGGCTGATACCTTCAGCAGGTTGGGGCGGGATTCCAGGCCGGCGATGACATCGGTGCCTTCGGCCAGACGGAACCGTTGCGGGTCGAAGGCCATGAACGGCTGCACGGCCTCCAGACCGTACGGATTTGGTGACAACAGCCCGTTCAGGTGTGTCACGCACGCGATCGGCTCCACGTCGGCCAGGACCAGATCGTCGAACGCGGGCCGGTCCACCGCCAGGCTGAGCAGATGCGGACGGATGGGTTTCCCGGTCGCCGGATCGACGGTGCTGGCGCGCCCGTTGAAGACAACCGCCGCCACGACATCGGGCTGCGTGGCGCTGAATATCTCGTGCAGCGTGCGCAAGGCAATAGCGCAG
>Ga0213881_10001115_pt1 | contig 13565 bp, 12 predicted proteins | sample BarmaccoBMER_R08_FD_160104 | JGI IMG/M metagenome (GOLD analysis project Ga0213881, IMG submission 160104) | Barbacenia macrantha exposed rock microbial communities from rupestrian grasslands, the National Park of Serra do Cipo, Brazil - ER_R08 ... | reverse complement strand
CAGGCTGCTACTTTAGCCGCTTCTGATGCAATGGTAGAGCTGAACAACTTTAATCACAGCCCCACAAGTGTTGATGCTTTAACTGACACTAACACTTTTACGTTTGCATCAAATGGCTCAGTAACTGCCGAAGCTGACGCCAACGCACTTGCTCAATTCGATCCAAACAATCCGCCAGAGGGTTTCTCTAATGTCTCTCTAAGTCACACTAGTGGCGAAGGTAGCAGCTATCGCGGTTTGGCAGAAAGCCTAGCTGGAGTCATCGGTTATAACTTTATCATAGGAAGTGGCGAAACTTTTTCTTTCGATTTTCAAGATAGTTTAGACTTGGCATCGTCAGTTGATAATCCAAAGCTTGAAAGTGCTAGTGCTGATGGAAATATAGCTTTAAAGCTATATGATAGCACAGATCCGAATAATTTGCTTCCCTTAGACTACCTAACAATTTCTGGAAATTTAGCAACTCCAGGAAACGGTAACTCTCTTAACATTGATAGAAGTGCAAATATCAGTTTTAACTCGAGCGAAACATCTATTGGAGGAACAAAACAATCTGCTGAAGTTTCAGTTCAGGGTTCTTTATCACGGAACTTTGATAGAGAAACTCATCTAACTTTAGAAGAATTTAAGACTAATCAGGCAAGTGTCAGTGCTTCAGTTCCTGAACCCTCTCAAGATTTAGCTCTTCTCTTCGGCTTCGGCTTGGTATGCTTTGGGGAGACAGTAAGAAGAAAAGCGTTTGGATCAAGGTCAAAAGGGCTACCGTTTTAAGCGAGACACTTTACAGCAGCAGGCTTCTAGTTTTTGCTGATTCTTTAGAGACTCTGGACCAAGGTAACTCACCCAAATGGACTAGATTTTAAAAAGTTCATCTACAAGTAGAGGCCCTAGAGACCGAACTACTGCTGTAACTCCTGCTGCAGCTTCTGCCAAAGGAAATTTCGATGGTGGCATCTTGGTTAATTGTACTTTCGTTATCACCCGATACAATCGCTACGCTTTTTGCTTCTGCAACAATCTTTTCATCTGGTGAGATTACCCGTTTGACAATGACTTTAGCATTAATCATGACTCAGTGTTCTCCATAACAGCTTATATTACTAAAGGTTCCCGATGACAGTTTATTACCATTTAGTTTTTACTTTGAAACAGATCTCATTCAGGGATACCAAGCGCTCAGCCCATTTATGGGTAGCAGATACAAGCAAATGATAATTTTACTAAAAAAACAATGATTTGGTAAAGTAAATCTATCCAGGATCAAGCCGATCTTATATAAATAACCTTTTTACTCCTTTAACTAATAAAAGCTTCAGTTAATCAAACAAACTAAAGCAAGCTATTGATTAAAGCAATCGGTTTTGCAATTTCTCTAATCAATACCTTACTTAATCAAAACGACGTTTCAAATATTAGCTGGTGTTAGCTACTGTATATGTTGCTGCCTGAGTACTACCACCATAAGAGACAGCACCAGCTAATGCACCTGCAAAAGAGCTATTGTCGTTGGCTTCCACTACATAGCCATAGTTACCGGTACTTTTGTCAAAGAAATAGGCTGTGTAATAGCCCTCACTATGAGCATCGTTAGCACTAGCTGACCAACTGCCTGTAGGGGAGGTAACACTAATGCTTCCTCCGCCTTGCACTTTGCTATTACTAGGAAGTTCATTTTCACGAAAGTTTAGATCGACAATGGCTAATTGACCCATGAATCTCTCCTTTAAAATAGGGAGATCGCCAAAGGTTTTTTAATTTTTGAATCTTAGCCTTCAGCGATGCTGATATCTTAACTAACTAGCCATACAAAGAGTAGGCTATGCTGCCGCTGAGTGAGAGTTAGAGCTCGAGCTAGCGGATGAGTAAGGATAGAAGTATGGGGGATAGACATAGTAGTAAGAGTTCGACTGAGCATTGGTATCGGTGCTGGTATAAGTAGCAGCAAAGTTTATACCATTAGCATTTGCTGATGAGTATGCATCGGCAAATGCATATCCTCCTTGAATAGCATTTTCTGTCAGAACAACTTCTAGATGCTCTAAGTCAAAAATCTTCATGGAAACAATCCTTCAAAATTCAAAAAGTTTCTTGGGCTATCACAACTAAATAGCTTCATTTAGTTGTGATAAATAATATACTTAAAATAGCTATTGAAAGTTGCCATTTTGGCATAATTTTTGTTTACAGATATGAAGGGCATTAGCTGAGAGGGTGACAATCATTCCTCAAAGCTTTACTAAGGTAGGTGTTTTGGGCAGTGACTCCTAATAAAGATAGGAGTAGATTCTTTATAGGTTTAAACGGAGAATCAAGCTTTCAGGCTGAGCTTACTGTGATTGACAATCTGTATGATCGTCAAAAACATTACCTATAGGTGGAAACTCAGAAACCTCGATGTCAATGCAGTAAGGTGGGAAGTTCATCTACTGGCAGCGGAGTTAAATACTGAACTACTGGTATAACTACAGCCTATCAATGTGTTATTGTTGCCTTTTAGGCGGAATCATTTAGCATGTCAACATCACTTAACTTTTTTGTAGCATCAACTTAACGGTCTTGATTATGAATCATATAGTTTAGTTCGCTAGCTAGCCACTGCTTAAACAGTCTATCAAGAATTTCTTGATGTAACTCAGTCGTTAATTCAGATGGAATGAACTCATCTACCATAAGTAAATGATAACCCTGAGCAACTTTTTGTGGACCAATTACCTCTCCTGGTCTGGCGCTAAAAACAATTGTTGCTATATCTGATTTCAGATTCCATCGGTACAGCTTGCCTTCAAAACCACAGTGATGCCTCCGCTTTTCGTCAATATCATAAAGGTGGGCAGCTTGATAAAAGCTGATTTCCTGTTCTGAAATTTGATACAGAAGTTCTTGAGCTAGCTTTTCAGACGGAACAACAATTTGATAAAGTAATATCTGGTCAAAATCTATCCTATTTTGAGCAAAAAATCTTTTTACTTCTTCAGAAAATAAAGACTTGGATAGCTTGTTGGTTATGAGACGCTTTTCAATTGCCGCTTCCCAATCTTCTACTGTAATCATCTGCTCTGCTAGCCAAGAAAGTGTATCTGCAGCCTTCTCTAAACGCCTTTCACGGCGTTGGCGTTCTGACTCAGCTTGAATTTCTTCTGGCGTGACTGTTATACCTCTCTCTCGAACTGATTTGGCAATAACTCTTTCATATAAAATCTGTTGGCATATATCCTTAAACTGTATGCCTCTTTTCAAGAAGTTAATAATTTCATCTGACTCAATTAATAAATTTAAAAAATCAGTCATTTTTGCCGACTAGCTCTAGCAGATTGAGAGTAACTTGCTCTCATAACCTAGTTTTATAGAATAACTGTTGTTCGAGACGAAAAATAAGGAAAGTAAGAAAACTAAACATCCTATTGCTGCTTCTAATGTAATTAATAAACTTAGAGTCAACTAAACAGATTGCATTAGATGTTGTAGATGAATTGAGCTAAATTATCTTAATCAGATGAAATATTGTAACCGCTAGCAGTGGAAACATAAGCACTATTTGTTGCATAGGCTTTAGTAAGAGAAGTAAAAACCGCTAAAACTTAGTCAGCCAATCAGGCTTTTAGCGGTTTCTATATTCAGCAGACTTTCAGGCCTTACTTTTCTACGTAGAAAATGGAAAACCACTATCAACGGTATGAAGGAGCGCTAGCAGCAATGGCAGTACCATTAGAGGCAGTACCGTAAGGATAAACGTATGCATTTTGGAAGGTTTCAGAAAGTGTGTTCTGACCGTATGCAGAAGCATTAGATTCAGAAGAAGCAAATTGACCACTAATATCAACGTCTTGGTTAACATTTTTATCAATGTCCACACTTTCTCTAAAGTACACATTTGCGTAGTCACTAGAGAAACCTCCTACAATCTTGGTTTCTTGGGAAACGTCTTCCAGATAATTCAGATCAGAGATAATCATTGTTTTCCTCCAGGTGTTTGTTCTGTTCCAACCTTGTTTGGTTGATATTAGAAGAATAGCTAAGATAATCAAAGTGTTGTTGCCATTTTGGCATTTTTTGTCTCCAGATACCTACCCAGAAAAATAAGGCAACAAAAGATTCGGGAATTTTTTCCTAGCTTGGTACCTTATTGTTTTCTTAAAATATTAAGTGTGTTAAGAATGTACTGAGATTAATGTGAAAACAGAAGTGAAAAGACCTTCATCGTAAGCACTGGCCATTGCGGACAATGACCTTCCATCTACATCTATATTAACATTTGGTCTAGATATAGCTAGAGCTACATGTGGACCAAATAATGTTTTGAAGATTTCATCAGACTCGTTGCTTTTTAGAAAAGGGATAGAGAAACTCTGTCCGTTTTGTGTGGCCCAAGCAAATCCTTCAAAAGAATAGGCACTGCCTAAAGTATCAGAGGCTTCAGAAACAATTTCCCAATAGCTTAACTCAGAAATAATCATTGAATTTCTTCCTGTAAACAATGGAACTATGCTATATGGATTTATTAGGATGGTCTCAGTAGAGGTATCAGTTTTGGTCACATCACCGTTAGTTTGAAGGAGCACCGACTACAACTCTCTTATCACCAACATAATTAGGACTCTTTTTGCAAATGAGTTAACGCAGAAGAACGTTAACTGCTAGAGCTGGCTAATAACTCGAAAGAGGACGGCTTGTCATATCGAATTTTAAATCTAAGTAATGCTCTAGACTTCCACCCTTTATCTGTGGGGATTGCTTGTCAACTCTCTCCAGATAATCGAGTTCATTAATTCTGTTTAAGCCCCTGTTTGAACTTGTGACATTAGACATGGTGCCCAAATCTTTCTTGGCAATTGCTATACTATCGTTTCCCTGTCTACTCGCTCTGCCAACTTGGCAGTTTTCTTTGAGCAATCGATTGTAAGTACGGTAGGGGATGTAATGTAGAGGATTGTAACCAGCAAAACGCAGGATTAAAACACAAGCCCAGGAATACTTTCCGGCAAGGATTGCTTCGACTACCTGATCAAACTGATCGGGATTCATTACTTTGTCAAGCTTTGAATGAGAAGAAATAATTTGCCGAGTCATAAGGCTCTCTCTTGTTTAAAACGAAGTTGGTCTATATGATCCAGTGTTGCTTCTGACCGCGGAAGGGGTCATTTGCCGCTTCCACCTCGTTCAACGGCGGAGTACCGTTGAATAGATAGAGTTTTATAAATTGAGACCACCCTTTTGTATCTTCTTAATTGGATCTAGCAAAATGTCAGCAATGCGACGGCGGCGGATGATGATCTCTGCGGTAGCAGTCTCACCAGCCTTAAACTGAATGGTTTGATTATTTGTGCGGACATAGTTGCGATCTAGCACCACTTCGACCCGATAGACTGCACCTAGTCGCTCATCGGGTTTACTATCAGGGGAAATAGTTAGTACTTTTCCTGTAACGATGCCGTAATCCTGGTAAGGATATGCATCAAGCTTGACTTGTACAGGCATTCCCTTCTTAACAAAGCCTGCTTCGCGGTTAGGCAAACTGGTTGATAAAATCAGCGGTGCACCATAGGGAGCTATTTCTGCAATGGTTTGTCCTGGTTGAACGACTTCGCCAGGATTACGGACGTTGAGAGACAACACGACTCCATTGACGGGAGCATTGAGGGAGCGCTGTTCTAACTCGTCTACAGCTTTGATTAGCAGCTTTTCGTTCTCATTCAATTGGGCTTCCACCTGAGTTTTTTGCACCTGCAGTTGCTGAATTTTCTGCTGAGCTTGTACCTGAGCTGTGCTTCCCTGAGCTTGCTTCTGAGCTAACTCCGCTTGGAGTCGGCTTGGTTCATCTAGAGCTTGCTGTCGCTCTGCTTGGAGTCCGTTCAATTCAGCTAGGGTTTGTTGAAGATCGCCCTGGCTTTGGGTGATACTACGCTGGCGATCACGCAGGGCTTGCTCCGCTTGAAATACCAGTTCACTACTGAGCGCTCCTTTTTGCACCAACGGTTGTAGCCTGTTCAGGCGAGCCTGCTGGGCAACCACGTCCTCCTGAAGTTGAGTCAGCAGTGATTGGGTGTTAGCTGCTTTCTTTAAGGCTTCAGCAATTGACGCTGCTTGAGCTTGAGCCTTGGCCTTAGCCTGAGCAATCGCCACCATAGTAGTTTCAGAGTCTGCATTTGAGCTTTTGGCAAGGGTTTGAACTTCCAGACGGGCTTTATCTATCAAGGCTTGTGTCTGGATCAATTCGATTCGGTACGCTGCACGCTCTTGCTGTAGCCGCTCGACTTCATTAGCAGCAATTTGGGTGTCCAGTTCAAATAGTGCCTGACCTGCTTTCACCACCTGACCTTCTTGAACACCAATATGGGCAACCTTACCTGACACAACGGGATGAATCTTATATACCTCTCCTTTAGGAACTAATCGCCCTTGGGCGTGACCCACTTCGTCAATCTGCCCGAACGTTGCCCAAGCCCCAAAAGATAGGCAGAAAGCTATCCCACATAAGAGCAGTTGACGGGGAAGAGCTGCAGGTGGCTGGTCAAGCAACGTCTGTAAGGATGTAGACCAGTATTGTGCTGTTTTGAGGACTTCCTCTCCATGGCTTGAAGTCTCCTGAGGAGATTGGATATGAGAATCGAGAAAGTCGCTGCTATTAGGAAACCGATCTTGTGGGAGCGCGTCTTTGGCAAACGCTTGAGTCGGTAGAGCAGAAGATGAACTTGAGGGCTCTGAAGCGGGAGTCCGGATGCTGATTTTCGGCATGATTCTGTCAACTCCAAAACTAAAGTATTTGCAAAACTCGGTTCTTTAGTACTTATTTGTCATGCTTTTCCTAACTACTGATACAAGCAAGCTTGATGAAAACTCCTGATGTAGCAATCTTCCTTAAGTAAAACCTGAAGACCCAATAGTGCCGTCGCTTCTGCTGCCATAGTCGGTTTCATGAATAATTTAAGGTGGCCATGGTTTCAGTGCTAGTTAGAGACAAAACCTCGATTGACTTCTGGGCAACTCTGATTGTGGCTGACCAAATTAAAGAGACAGTTGCTGCTGCGCTAAATGGTAGTAGAGCCCTTGAAGCATCATGAGTTCATTGTGGGTGCCGCGCTCAACTAGAATGCCTCGGTCTAGTACCAAGATGCAATCGGCGTTCCGAACGGTTGAGAGGCGGTGGGCAATGATAAAGGTGGTACGCTCGCGACTAATCCGTGCTAAATTCTGCTGAAACCGCTGCTCTGACTCGGTATCAAGGGAACTAGTGGCTTCATCCAAAATCAGAATTCGAGGATTTCCGAGTAAAGCGCGCGCGATCGCAATTCGTTGCCGCTGTCCACCGGAGAGCGTGGAACCCCGCTCGCCCACTTTCGTGTTGTACCCCAGTGGCAGAGTCTGGATAAAAGCATGGGCTTCTGCAAGCTTAGCAACTTCGATTGCCTGCTCCAGCGTAAATTCACTTGCATATAGCGTAATGTTTTCTAAAATTGTTCCTGAAAATAGAAAACATTCTTGCGGCACTACACCCAACTGACTTCGCAGCGACTGAGGGGAGACATGACGAATATCATGTCCGTCTACCCAAATCCGACCACTATTGGGGTGGTAAAACCCCTGTAGCAAACTCACCAAGGTACTCTTGCCTGAACCACTGCGACCGACAATCGCAATGGTTTGCCCCGAACGTGCCTCAAAAGAAATATTTTGGAGCGTGTTGCGTTCATCCTCCTCGCCGTAGCGAAAGGTAACATCTTCAAACTGCACCTCACCCCGCAGCCGAGGCAAAACCAACATAGGTTTTTGAGGACTTTCCTCAGGCTCAGCTGAAAACACATCATTCAGCCGTTCCACAGAAACCATCACTTCTTGGAACTCATCCCACAGCCCCACTAGCGATAGAACTGGGTTGATGACATTACCGATCATCATATTGAAAGCCACAAACTGACCAATTGTCAGCTGCTCCTGAATCACTAGCGTTGCCCCGTACCAAAGCAAAGCCGTGCTGCCTAAAGTATTAATCAAGCCACTGATTCCTTGCAAGCCAATCCCCAGTCTCTGACCCAGAAATTGCCGATTGAGTGTGCTAGTGAAGCGATCTTCCCAACGCCAGCGCAACTCTCGTTCAGCAGCTGCCGCCTTGACAGTGGCAACTCCTGTTAGCGTTTCTACCAGCGAGGAGTTTTGCTTTGCAGCTTCATTAAAGATTTCCCGCGACACTTGTCGGAGGAACGGACTTGCCACAACCGTCAAAATCACGATAGGTGGAATCAGTGCTAGCACCAGTAGGGTTAAATGCCAGTTGTAGTAAGCCATCAGCCCTACATAAACAACTGCCATCAAAGCATCTAACCAAGCCGTGACCGCTTTACGAGTGAGAAATAACTGAATCTTTTGGTTTTCCTGAACCCGCGTGATAATGTCCCCGACATGGCGCAATTCAAAAAACTTCAGTGGTAATCTCAAAGTATGGTTAATGAAACCACTGATCAGGGTGAGGTCCAGCTGATTGGAAAAATAGGCTAGCAGGTATTGTCGGGTGGCAGTTAGGATAATGCGCCAAACGCCAAACAAAAGCAATCCCACGGCAAAGACATTCAAGGTGACAAAGCTTTTTTGCACTACCACCCGGTCAAGAATGACTTGGGTAAACAAGGGGGTAATGAGACCAAACACTTGGAGCAAGAAAGAGGCAAGGAGAATTTGCCCAATTAGAGAGCGATAAGGCCAAATAGCACCCAAGAATCGACTTAGGGAGATTCTCTCATTTTCAACAGCTTGTAGACGCTCGGTAGGGTCTAAAAGCAGCGCGTACCCAGTCCAGCTATTCAAAAATTCCTGACGTAAGATAGACCGTTTCCCTACGGCTGGATCGGCAATCAGGACACGATTGCCCTTTACCCTGCAAACCACCACGTAGTGATCCCCTTGCCAGTGAGCGATCCAGGGGTTAGTCTGATCGACTAACTTGCTAAAACTTGCTCGCACTGGAGTCGCTCGAAACCCCAAGCTTTCTGAGGCAGTAGCTAAGCCTTTTAGGGAGGCACCGGAACGACTTACACCAGCTAGATTTCGGAGGGAATTGAGACTAAACCGTTTGCCCCAGTACTGTCCTACCATTGCTAAGCAAGCAGCGCCGCAATCGGAAGTACTGTGCTGCCGGATGAAGGGATATCTTCTCCAAAGCCCTCGACCTAGCCGACGGATAGCTGGTTGAGGAAAAGCAATCGGTTCGGACTCCATCTGATGGCTGTTACTGTCAGTCTCAGATTGAGGTTGGAGCTTGGGATCGCGATGGAAAGCAGATCGAGAGTGAGTGAGCACAATAGAAGCTGGTTGAACCTGTCCGTTGCCAGAGGCTTTAGCTTTGACTGACTCAGCTTGATCTGGAAATACAGTTGCCAGGATGGGAGCGATCTCTTGGGCTTCCTGCCAATGTTTTTTAGCTAGGTGGTAAACAACTAAATCGGTTTGCGCGCTCCAATTAGGAAGTGTTAGGTCGGGATATCCCCAACTCTTCCCCTCAATAGGAGGCGGGGAACTACCTGATTCACCTTGAATCAGCCCACTGCGCAGCCAAAAGCGACCCTCACTACAAGGAGTTGCTTGCACTAACAACTCACCACTATTTATCCGTGTTTCTACTAGGTAGGGTAAGAGTCGTCGCAGTTGAAAACTGGTAAGCGAACACAATTCTGTAGAAGTTTTGAAAAAAATCAGGCATTGTCGTTGAGTAGCTTGTTGGTGCAAATACTCTCGCAGATTTGGCACATGCTCTAACCAGGGTTCAAGCTCGGCAATTGGAATTCGAGCAACTTGACCAGCAGCGCTTGCGATCGCACGAGTTAGTAGAAGTTCATTGCCTAATAGACCCTCTGTGCCAAATGTTTCTCCTGACTCCAGCACCAGCGTCGAAACTTCCCGCTTTTGGTTGGTGTTAAAGCCAAGTAGCCGCACCCGCCCCTGGCAGACTAAGAAAAAATATCCACTTTTTTGTTCATAACGAGCTGTTTCTCCTGATATAGGTGGTACTCTATAGTTAACTATTTCATCGCCTAGTTGAAACTCGCAAAGTTCAAAAGCCTCGATCAGGTCTAAGCAGTGGTTGCTGTCTATTTGAACTAGCTGTAAAAAGCTGAGAATGGCTTGGAGGCTTTGAGATTCTTCCGGAAGTGTCCTGTTTGGTTGATCCCTCAGGACTTTTAAGCTCCGATTCATCGCATATCCTCATGTAGTTAATATCTGTTTCCTAAATTTGTTAATCTGAGCTAGTTTGTTAATCTTGCAATGTGTCATATCTACTAAAAAGCAAGTCCATGGCATGACAATGCTAAATAGCAGTCAGGCCTTTGTCTCCCTTTTACACAAAGTGCCAGTTCTCGCAAAATTTATTCACAGAGTTGACATTGCGGGCAAACTTACAAGCGTTAGGTCGAAAAAAGTTTTTTGTTAAAACGAAGGTTCACAATCCTTAGCTGAAGGTATTTTAGTCAGCAGGTACCTCGAAAATTTTCTTAGGAATTGTCTAGAGATATTTGAGGCTAGTGGAAGCTTAATGGAGAAGTTACTAGAATTTCCCCTATGATGGCTGCTATGAGTTGTATTACTCCTTTGCTATATAAGCGCATCTGTAAAGATATTTAAGTAAATTCCCATAGTCTTTGTCAAGCCAGCACCAAATATCTCAGTAAATCTTTACTAAGCGAATGGGAGAGATTTAGTCTGCTTCAAATCCGTAGTTCATAAACTTCAGGACTCGACAGTTTTCCGTAATTGTGCGAACCACGTGATCTGGGATTCCATCAGGAACGCGGACTTGAATATCCATCGTGACTTGCACTTCTGCGCTGACTAATCCTGTCAGGTGTTGGATCACCTCATCTGCAATTTGTCCGGCGTCCTTGATAAATCGAGTGGGGTTAACTTTGACGAAGTCAACGCAGCTCCCGGAGGGAACCTCTGGGAGAACGTTGACTGCACCATAAAAGCGCTGCACTTGCTTTTGAGGTTGCGGTGTTGGAGGCGATCTATCTGTATCTTCAGTAGTTTCGGTTCCCACACTAGTCCCTGTATTTACTCCTGAGTTAGGAGAATTCTGCCCAGCAATTTTTTCTAATTCTATGTGTCTCTTAGCGGCTTCATCGGCATCAAGTTGGCGTTGAGCTACGTCTGGCTTGACCAACAAGCTTTGGTTACTGAATGCGATGGTAATAGGTTCTCTAGGTCCTGCTTTTAGACCGAGGTAGCGCTGCTTGGTGTCATCCCAGCCAGTAGCGTAGGCAAAGTTTTCATGCCAAAGCAATGCTGTGACTCCTTCTTGTACAGCTTGGAGCAGAACTTGCTCATTTTTTAGACGGGGTAAGTATAGGTAGTTTGTCAGGTACGACCATAGCTTTTTAAGGTCGATGCAATCTCCTCGCCAGAGGTAGGGGTCGAGGGCGCTGAAGAGTTATGCAGCAGCGAAGAAAACGGTAATGCCGAACGTGGAGCATCGACAGCATAAAGGATTGAACAACCGGGCGGAAAACTCCCATCAGCCCACTCGAACCAGAGAGCGACGAATGCGGCGATTCAAATTTCCAGGGCAAGCGCAACGATTTCTCTCAGCTTTTGGTCCAATTCGAGACCACTTCCACCCAAAGCAACATCAACTGACTGCTCACCGCTACCGCCAACAACTCCGCCAACGATTTCAAGATTGGCGAGAAGTTGTTGGGCTGAAATCTGCTGCATAAATTGAGTGATCCTAACGGTCCAGAAATTACATTGCTGAATTTTGAACCTGCCCGATTAAGTTGACTGTGAGCATTGGAGGCATTTCGTACAGCAGTTGAGTTTCGTTTGGTGCGTTGGCTGAACAAGCATGTCGATGTATTTGCCTGTCATCGAGCTAAGTCTGGCGCTCATTTGGGCTTAGAAAGTTCTAAAGTCCCAATAAACAACAGAGCCCTGCGCTCCGCTTTAACCCGTTGGGCTGTCGCTACAACTGGAAAAAGATTGAGTTTCTTTAAAAAATCTTTGTTGAGGATGCAGTGTCAGATATTGTACTGAAGAATTGTGTTTTAAGAGAATTTACTTAATTTAGAGCAGTCAAAACTGATAAAAAACTTACTTGTACCGAGAAACTTTTTACCACCACAAAACTTGTTTAACCGAACTTCTATGCCTCAGCCACAATCTTTTCAACTGATGAATTTGCCAAATCTCTTAAAAGCTGTGTTTAAACGTAGGCATCTCAGCCAGGTGTTCTGTGCTGGTACCTTGCTTACAGCAGGCTTGATCGGTCCATTGCTTTCTTCGCAGAGTTTCGCCAGACTCAATGCTAACCTCGATCGGGTTTTGGCTAAAGAGACGAGCGCCCGTAATGACAACCTGGAAGCACGACTGGCTCCCAAAGTAACTCAGCAATTCAAAGCGTTAGGGGTTTCAGGTGCCATCATTGGGGTTTGGATGAAAGGCTATCAGCCATGGATTACGACCCTTGGGGTTTCCGATCTGGCTACGGGTACCCCAATTAAACTTAATGATAAGATGCGGATTGGCAGCATCACCAAAACGTTTACGGGGACCATATTACTGCAACTGGTTGACGAGGGAAAGCTCAGCCTCAATGATCCAGTTTCTAAATATTTACCCGACGTTCCCAATGGAGAAAACATTACAATTCGCCAAATTGGGACAATGACGAGTGGTTTGTTTAATTACTCAGAGGATAAAGTACTTGAGCAGCAAATCTCTGCAAACCCTAATATCTCCTGGACACCCCAGGCGCTACTGGCAGTCGCATTCCGAAATCCTCCCGACTTTCTACCAGGCCAGGGAGCAAGCTATTCCAATACGAACTCAATCCTGCTGGGCTTGATTATTGAGAAACTGACGGGTCACTCTTTGCCTGACGAAATTCGCACTCGAATTACACAACCGTTGGGAATGCAGCAGACAACCTTTGCCACCGATGGAATGATGCCCAACCCTCATTCTCAGGGATACCTATATGGCACCTTTAACGACCCTGTTGTACCCGAGGGAACACCCCCAAATGATGTCACTACCTGGAATCCTAGTTGGACTTGGGCAGCAGGGGCGATGATTTCAACGCTGGACGATCTCTATCGCTACGCTAAGCCGCTAGCTATGGGTAAACTTTTGAGCAAAAAGACTCAGGCAGAACGCTTAACCTGGGTAAACATGGGGGGCATCAAGTATGGGTTTCAGATTGCCAATTATGGTGGAGCAATTGGACATAACGGCAGCATCCCTGGTTACCAAAGTTTTATGGGTTATCTGCCTAAGCTAGATGCCACGGTAATTATTCTGACCAATCTTCAACATACCTGGAGTCCTAATGGACAGGGTCCTGACCCGGCAGATAGCTTAGCTCAAGTCATTGTCGAGGAACTCCAGAAAATATAAACAGCTGTCAAAAGCTTCTTTCGCAAAATTCTCAAAGCAGGCAATAACAACTTTGCCTTGAGTGATTAATGTCGACCAGCTGAAGCGCTTATCCTACCGCTTTTGAGCAACTCCAAGAAGATGGAGTGCTACCGCAGATGACCAAGTTAAGGCAATGCAAGTATCTCAATAACCAGAAGCGTTGAAAG
>Ga0213881_10001114_pt1 | contig 13583 bp, 11 predicted proteins | sample BarmaccoBMER_R08_FD_160104 | JGI IMG/M metagenome (GOLD analysis project Ga0213881, IMG submission 160104) | Barbacenia macrantha exposed rock microbial communities from rupestrian grasslands, the National Park of Serra do Cipo, Brazil - ER_R08 ... | reverse complement strand
ATCCGGGGTACAGCTCTTCGATGATCGCCTTGATCTCGCGCTCGTGGGCGGGGTTGGTGTACGAGTTGATCAGCGAGACCGTGAGCGACTCAACGCCGGATTCGACGAGTTCCCGGACGATTCCCTTGACCTGATCGCGGTCAACCGGCTCGACGACTTCACCCTGCGCGCTCATGCGCTCGTTCGCCTCGCGCGTGTCCTGCAGCGACGCCGGCGGCTCGGGCTTGACCATGATGATCCAGCCCGCAAGCGGTCCCGGCGTCTGTGACCTCGCGAGGTGGAGGATCTGTCCAAACCCCTTGGTGGTGATCAACCCAACGCGAGCGCCCTTCGCCTCGAGCAGCGCGTTCGTCGCCACCGTCGTCCCGTGCTGCACATGAGCCAGGTCGCTGGGCGTGATCTGACCCGCCTCGCAGATCCGGTCGATCCCGACCAGAACGCCCTCTGACGGATCCGCGGGCGTCGACGGTGTCTTCACGCGGTGAAGCTGCCCCGTCTCATCGTGGACCAGCAGCAGGTCCGTGAACGTGCCCCCGACGTCCACGCCTAGTCTGTACGCCATCCCACTTCTCCTTTGCCTCTGCTGCGAACGTGGACGCCCACGAGCCGGTCTGACGTTCGCATACTACCGTATGCAAACCAGCCGGCGGCGGGCGGAGAAGGCGCGGGCAAGGGGCGAGGAAGGCACAAGCCGGGCGCGTTCTGGCCTCGATCCGTGACCGTAGCCGTGCTGAACTTTTACGACCGTCAGCGCGCCGGCGCCGTCAGCTCGGAAGGGAACTCCGCATTGAGGAGCAGCTCGATCGTTTCCTCGGTCGACAGCACGTCACCGTACTTGGCGTCGATGTCGAACAGCGCGGCCTCGTGCGGCCGAGCGGCGCGGTCGGCGACAGCCTCCCGCGGCACGACCACGCGATAGCCGTACTGCATGCCATCAACGGCCGTCGCCCGCACGCATCCCGACGTCGAAGCCCCGGTCACGATCACCGTGTCGCAGCCGGCCGCGGCCAGCATTGGGGCGAGTGGCGTGCCGAAGAACGCGGAGGCGAACAATTTCAGCAGCACGGGCTCACCTGGTTCGGGAGCTAAGCGCTCGTCGATTTGGGGCCAGGGCGTACCCGGGGCGAGTGTCAGCAGCGACGGAACCTTGTCGATGAACGCCTTCGCCACGCGGCGGCCGCTTTCGTCGTACTCGATCGTCGTGAAGGCGATCGGACAATGTGCCTGGCGCGCGGCAGCGAGCAGCCGGGCGGTCGCAGCCACCGCCTCGTCGGTGTCGCAATGGAGTGGCGAGGCCGGATCAGTGAACCCGCGGTTGAGGTCCACCACGATCAGCGCCGGGCGCTTGCCGCCGCCCTGGCGCCCGCCGAGGCCGCGCTCCTCATAGAGCTTGCGCGTCTCCTCGTAGTGATCGTCGGTCGCCCGATCCAGTTCATCCATCGTGAGTCCCTCCTCGCCTTGGCGCAGTTATGCCGTGGTGACTCGCTCGCGCGATCATGCCGTTGGGACCCGAGCCGCAGCACAGCCGCGGAAGCCTATACGTAGTATGTCCGAGATCAGCATGGGCGAGGGCGGCGAGTCGATCACCCACGACGAGATCCGGCATGCCGTACGCGACCTCTGCTCACGGTTTCCCGGGGAGTACTGGCGCGAGCTCGATAGACGCGCTGGGTACCCGGAGGAGTTCGTGGGCGCGCTCACGAACGCCGGTTGGCTCGCGGCGCTGATTCCAACGGAGTACGGAGGCGCCGGCCTCCAGCTGCCCGAGGCCTGCCTGATCCTGGAGGAAATCAATCACTCAGGCGCCAGCTCGGCAGCTTGCCATGCCCAGATGTACGTGATGGGGACCCTGCTGCGCCATGGGTCCGAGGAGCAGAAGCGTCGGCATCTCCCGGCGATCGCTTCGGGCGAGGTCCGGCTCCAAGCCTTCGGCGTCACCGAGCCCGATGCCGGACTGGACACGGCCGCAATCCGCACGCGCGCGCGGCGTCAAGGCGACAGTTACAGGATCACGGGCAACAAGATCTGGATCTCGCGCGCGCAGCAGAGCGACCTCATGCTGCTGCTTGCCCGGACCTCCGATCCGGATCCCGGGCGCCGCTGGTTCGGCCTGTCAACCTTCCTCGTGGACCTTCGCGCGGCGGGTCACCGAGTGCGCATCGTGCCGATCGAGACAATGCTCAATCACAACACGAACGAGGTGTTCATCGACGACCTCGAGGTCCCGGCCGAGAACCTCATCGGCGAGGAGGGGATGGGGTTCCGGTACATCCTCGACGGAATGAACGCCGAGCGGATCCTGATCGCGGCCGAGTGCATCGGCGACGCGAGGTGGTTTCTGGAGCACGCGGCAGACCATGCGGGCAAGCGCGTGGTGTTCGGGCGCCCGATCGGGCAGAACCAGGGCGTGGCGTTCCCGATCGCGCGCGTCCACGCCCACACCCAGGCCGCAGATCTGATGCGCCGCCACGCCGCCGAGCTCTACGCCCAGGGCGAGTCGTGCGGCGCCGAGGCCAATATGGCAAAGCTCCTCTGCGCCGACGCGTCCTGGGAGGCGGCCAATGTTTGTATCGACACCTATGGCGGCGTTGGTTTTGCGCGCGAGTACGACGTCGAGCGGAAGTTCCGCGAGACACGCCTCTTCCAGGTCGCGCCCGTCAGCACGAACATGGTGCTCGCGTACATAGCGCAGAACGTGCTCGGGCTACCGCGTTCGTATTGACCGCAACCGCATTGGATGCGATGGACCGATCCAAATTACCCGGTGGTGAGCAGTGGCACTCCAGCTTCCTCCCGATGACCCCTGGGTAGCCCGCGGCTACGGGCAGGCGTCGATCGAGCCGGGCGAGCGAGCCGCGGTTCTCGTCGTCGACCTTCAGTATGCGTTCACCGATCCGTCCTTCCCGACCGGCGGCGCAGAGCTCGTCGAGCGGGCGGTGCGGAATACCGCTCGCGTCCTCGCCGGCGCGCGCGCCGCGGAGATTCCCGTCTACCAGACCGTCGTGGCCTGGCGCGATGACGGTGCCGACATGGGGCTTTGGCCGGTGAAGCTGCCTGTGATGCGGGAGGTGACGCTCGGTTCGCGCTGGGCCCGGGTCGACGAGCGGCTGTGGGATGAGAGCGACGTGCTGCTCGTCAAGAAGTGGCCTTCTTTCTTCCACGGGACGCCGCTCTTCTCGCTGCTGACCGCTGGCAATCGCGACACCGTGATCGTCACCGGCTGCATGACCTCGGGGTGCGTCCGCGCCACCGTTGTCGACGCGTTCTCCTACGGCTTCCGGACACTCGTTCCGGAAGACTGCGTCGGCGACCAGGGAGTCGACGGTCACCTGTCCAACTTGCGCGACGTCCACCGTCGCTACGCGGAGGTGACAGATGCGGCCGAGGTGATCGCGTACCTCCAGCGCATGCGGCGAGGGACGGCCTGAGCTCGATGCCTTCGGGTCGCCGTCTCGTCCGGACGCCGAGGTGAGGCGAGCCGTCGTCGGCGGCTGTGCGCTCGGTCTGGCGAGCGGCTGGAACATCGCGAATACAGGGGCTGTCGCCGGGCAGCTCGCCGACTCATATGGCGTCGCGCTGGCGACGGTCGGCCTGTTCACCACCGCGCTGTTCGTGACTCACCTGCTCATGCAGATTCCGGGCGGCTGGGCCAGCGACCGCTTCGGGCCGCGGCGGATGGGGCTGCTCGGCCTCGCGCTGATCGGGGTGGGCAACGCGATCGCGCTGGCCGAGAGCCTTCCGGCACTGGCGATCGCGACGCGCGCCTTGATGGGGATCGGGACGGGTCTTGCGTTCGTCGCCGGCAGCGACTACGTGCGAGCCGCCGGCGGCTCGCCGTTCGCGCAGGGACTGTACGGAGGCGTCGGCATCGGCGGGGGCGGACTGGCCCTCGTAGCAGTCCCCGAGGCCGAGAGCGTGGTCGGCTGGCGTGCGCCGTTCGTGACCGCGCTGGCAGTTGCCGGCATCGCTTTTCTCGCGCTCCTCGTCAGCCCGCGAGATACCTCGCAGCATCGTCGGCACGAGGCGCACGTCCCCCCCTCCGCCCTCTTCGCGGACTCGCGCCTCTACCGCAGTGCGGCCCTCCATGCCACCTCGTTTGGCCTGAGCGTCGTCCTCGGAAACTGGGTGGTCACGCTGCTCGTGAGGGGCGGCGGCGAGGCGAAAGGGACGGCGGGCGCGGTCGGGGCGCTGACGCTGCTGCTCGGCATAGTCACCCGCCCGCTCGGCGGATGGATCCTCCGTCACCGCCCCGAAGGGATCCGTGCAGCGGTGGCGGCGAGCATCCTCGCGGGAGCCGCCGGAACCGTGTGCCTTTCAGCGGCTCGACCACTGCCGCTCACGATCGTCGGGGCCGCGCTGGTCGGCCTCGCCTCGGGGATGCCGTTTGCGGTCGCGTTCACAGCCGCGGCTCGGACGCGCCCCGAGGCGCCCGCGACCGCGGTCGGTTTCGTCAATGGAGCGTCCGCTCTGGTGATCGTCGCGGGGACGCCGCTGCTCGGTCTCTCCTTCTCGGCTCACGGGAACGGCCGCCTTGCCTTCCTCGCGGTGGCAGCGCTCTGGGCGTCGGCACTCCTCGCGTTGCCAAGCGAGCGCGAGCTCGGCACTGCGCGTACACCTCCGCGCTGACTGGCTTCACGCGACTTTACGAGAGCCGTGATCGCCTCGTTGAACGGCGTGGCCACACCGATCTCGCGCCCGGTTCGTACGACCCCGCCGTTGATGAAGTCGATCTCGCACCGGCGACCCGCCATCACGTCAAGCAGCACCGAGGGTCGCGCGCCCGCGATCTTCAGCCCGAAGTCGCGGATGTATGAGCTGACGTCGTCGACCCGAGCCGCGACCCCCAATGCCCGAGCGACGTCCAGTGCCTCCTGGGCGCAACGGGTGGCGACCGTCCACGCCGGGCGATCGGCGATCACGTCCCCGATCGTGCAGCCGAGAACCGCGCAGGGACCGCTGAACGACGCGTTGAAGATGAGCTTCTCCCAGATCACCTGATCGACATCGTCGGAGGTCTGGACGTTGAACCCGGCCGCCCGCCAGATGTCCGCGACCGCCCGCACCCGGGCGGTGGCAGGCCCCTTGCGCTCCCCGAGCCGGAGAAGCTCCAGCCCGTGGTGGTGTACGTGACCAGGCTGGACGATCGAGGCGCCGAAACCTCCCGCGACGCCGACCACCACCCGATCTTCCGCGAGGCGGTCGGCCGCGATGTCGGGAGCGCCCAGGCCGTTCTGAATCGAGAGGACCGGTGCCTTCGGCCCGGCCAGGATGCGTACGGACTCGCACGCGGCGCCCACGTCCATCGCCTTAGTGGCGATGATGACGAGCTCCGCGTCCGGGACCTCGGCGGGATCGGTGGTCGCGTGAATGCGGACGACCCGGTCTCCACTCGCCCCCTCGACGCGAAGGCCTCGTTCCTGGATCGCTCGCACGTGCTCGTGCCAGGGATCGACCGCCCACAGCTCGTGCCCGGCGCTGGCCAGGAGGCCGGCGTAGACCGAACCCATCGCCCCGGCGCCGACAACCGCGATCCTCACGGGCCCGTCCTATCGGCGTCAGCCGCGAGGCGGGCTACCGCGGAGTAGTCGAGCCCGCCGAGACCGGCCTCCTGCGCCGCGCGGTAGCGGCCCAGCGCGACTTCGACGACGGGCATCGTCAACCCGTGCTCGGCTGCGGTGTGTAGCCCCAGGGCGACGTCCTTGGCGATCAAATCGACCGGGAACAGCGGCGCCCAGTTGTTGCTGGCCGGGGCGTGCTCGAGCACCCCGGGGACCGGGTAGCGGTTGCGCAGCACGCGCGAGTCGCCCGTACCGTGGGAGACGACCTCGTACACCGCGCCCGGGTCGAGTCCCTCGCTCTTTGCCAATGCGACCGCTTCGGCGAGCACCGCCATATGCGTTGCCGCAAGCAAATTGTTAGTCAGCTTGGTCGCCTGGCCGGTGCCCGGCCCCCCCATGTGCCGCACGAAGTCGCCGAGTAGCTCAAGCAGCGGCAGCACGTCGGCGAACGCGCCCGGGTCGCCTCCCACCATGATCGTCAGCGTTCCCGCCTCGGCACCTCGGGGGCCGCCCGTGACCGGCGCGTCGAGCACATCGACCCCCCGCTGGGCGCCCGCCTCGGCCAAGCGGCGGGCCAGGGCCGGGAGAGAGGTGCTCATGTCGATGACCGTGCTTCCTCGCCGGGCGCCGCCGAGCACGCCGCGATCACCGAGCATCGCGCCCTCGAGTACCTCCGGGGTCGGCAGGCTCGTGATCGTGATCTCCGACGCGGCCGTCGTCGCGGCGGGGTCGGCGGCGCGGCGTGCGCCCCGCGCGAGCAACGACGCGGCCCGCTGTTCGTCGGGGTCGCAGAAGGTGAGGTCGTGGCCGGCGTCCAGCAACCGACCGGCCATGGGCGCGCCCATACGGCCCACGCCGACGACGCCGACCCGACTCACGAGCGGATCGCGTCCGAGCCGACCTCGGTGCCGAACTCCGCCAGCCGGGCGTGAGGCCGTCCGCCGGTCGCGGCGGCGATCGCGATGACCATTTCGTTCGGCCTTGGCGCGTCGCCGACTCGCAGCTCCAGCGTGAGATGGTGTGAGCGCACCTTGTGATCGTGAACGTGCTTGAGCGGGATGTCGAGCGTCGCGCCGGCGGCGGCGCGCTTCTCGGTGGAGGGCAGAAGCGATGTCGCGTCCATCGCTGAGCGTACGGCGTTACCGAAGCGCAGGTTGTGCAAGATGCCCGCGACGTGCTCGAGCTCGCCGTCGAGGCCCACGATCCCCGCCTTCCCGTAGCTCTCGACAGCCGCTCCACCGAGCTCGGTCACGACGCGCTCGGCCAGAAGGGGTCCGAGGAGCGGGCAGTAGCAGTCGAGCAGCGGTTCCAGGTCCTCGACGTAACGCCCCGCCAAGGGATTGTGGATCACCGCAGCCACTCCCACGAGCCGCAGCGGCGGCAGCACCTCGCGGCCACCCTCCTCGAGCACCTGCTCGCTGGCGGTCACGATCTTGCGGATACGTGGCCGCACCCGTCAATCCCCCGCGTTCATGCTCTGGCCGGCATCGTGCTGGTGCCCGTGGTGGGTCCACAGCCGGACGTAGGTTTCCCGCAGCAAGGCGAGGTGGTCGCGCATGCGTTCCTCGGCCGCGTCCGGATCGCCTTCCTGCACCGCGGCCAGGATCGCCCGGTGATCCTCGTTCACCTGGCGAAGAGTCTGTTGGGATATCTCCCGCCGGCGCATGTTCGTCTGAAGGATGCCGAAGATCGGCTGCGCAGCGATTGCGAGCAGGGTGTTCCGCGACGCGTCGAGCAGGGCGGCATGAAAGCCCGCGTTGTATGCGAACTGCCCGTCGCTTCGCAGCTCGAGTGGATCGTCGATGACGCAGGCGCGCAACCGCTCCAGATCCGCTGGCGAACGGCGCAGCGCCGCCATCCTGGCCGCGAATGACTCGAGCAGCTCGCGCGCCTCGAGCATCTCCTCCGCGGAGACGTCACGCGACTCGTTCAGCAGGCCGATGTTCACCTGCAGGAACTCCGAGACGTGGTCCACCGTGGGCAGCGTGATGAAGCTCCCGCCACCGGCTCCCTTGGCGGTACGGATCAAGCCGTGCGCTGCCAGCAGCCTGAGGGCCTCTCGGACCGTACCGCGGCTCACCCCGAACTCCCGCGCCAGCAGCGCCTCATTGGGCAACCTCTGCCCGCGCTCGAGCTCGCCGCGCATGATCAGCTCGCGCAGCTGGTCGTAGACCTGCTCGTAGGCCTTGCGGACGCGGCGCACGGGGGCGACGATCGCCCGCCGCTCGAGCTGGACCTCGTTCATGCGGCAACCGGCCGCGCGGCGCCGGCCAGCGCGCGCAGCGCGGAGAGGTCCGGCTGCTTCTCGAGGGCCAGGATCGAGCCCTCAAGCCCCTCGACGTCCCCTGCCGGAAGCGCCAGTCTTGCGCAGCCCCGGAACTTGTCCAGGACCTCGTCGGCGCTCATCGGATTGCGCGCGTCGCCGCGCTGATAGGGCAACTCGCGCTCGATGACGCGGCCGTCGCGGGTCCGGATCCGCACGCCACCGGGGAACGCGGTGTCATCGGTGTCGAACTCACGCACCTCGTATCGGACCTTGGCCGCGAGCGCAAGCACCTCCTCGTCGCCGATCGCCTGCTCGGTGTAAGTGGATATGTCCACGTTGCCCCTCGTCAGGTACGACGCGACCGAGTATGGAAGCGAGAACTTGGCGTCGTACTCGGTGCGCGGACGAGCCTTGCTCGCGGCCGGTTCGAGCACCATGCGGACCGCTCCAGGCGGGCACAGCATCACCAACTCCTCGACGTCGTTCGCTGTCAACCGCTCCTCGGTGACGGCGGCAACCGTCGCGTCGAGCGGGGCGTGGAGGTAATGACACGCCGGATATGGCTTGAAGGCAATGCGCGGGGTCTCCCACCGCGACCCGAGATCCGCCAGGTGGGGCTCGATGTCGAGATCGGTGCCGTGCAGGAAGGCGTGAAAGATGCCGAAGCGGCCTTCGAGCACGGTGCTCGGCCCGGTGGCGCCGTGGGCGGCGAGCGCGGCGGCAGTCACCCCGCCGTGTCCGGCGAACCCCGGATGCAGTCGCTTCGTCGAGGACCCATCACCGAGAAACTCGAGGATCCCGGAGGCAAGGCTGCCGGCGATCCCGAATGCATGTGTCGTGGCCCGCGCATCGAGCCCCCGCAGGCGCGCCGCGGCCGCTGCGGCTCCGAACACCCCGCACACCGCGGTCGGATGAAAACCGCGGGCGTGGAAGGACTCGCCAGCGGCCATTCCGATTCGGATCGCGACCTCGTTGCCCGCTACCACCGCGCCGAGCAACTCGGCACCGCTCGCGCCCAGCGTCTCCGCCATCGCGATCGCGGCTGGAGCGACCACGACGCTGATGTGGGCGACCGCTCCCGGATGGGTGTCGTCGAAGTCGAGCGCGTGGCAGAGGCTTGCGTTGACGAGCGCGGCATCACGCGCGTTCAAGCCTTCCTCGGCGCCGATGACGGTCGCGACGCCGGACTCGCCGAACTCGCGCATCGCCTCCCGCGCTTGCGGCGCGGTATCGAGAGCGTGGGCGGCCAGGCCGCAGCCGATCGTGTCGAGAACGTGCAGTTTCGCCGCCTCGAGCACGGACTGCGGTATCGCCGCGCACGTAAGCGCCGAGGAGAATGAGGCGAGCCTCTCCGCCGCGGTGCTCACTCGGATCCACCCGCTGACATATGTGCGCTGCCTGCATTCAAACGGATGGTCGTGTTATAAGTCAGACATTGGACGCCTGTCAACCGTCTTGGAAACAGTCGGCCGCAACTCGCCGTCAGCGCGCGCAAAATCGTGTGAAGCCCGATTCGCCCGAGCAGCGGCATCCGCATCGTCGCCGGCGCCGACCTTGACAAGTCTGAAGTCAGGCATAAGACTCGGCACGCGCCCTCGGGTTAGCCGCGCGAGGGGCGTGCCACGATCGAAAGAGCTGAGCGCGTGAAGGCGGTGCGCATCCACGAATTCGGCGGCCTCGACCAACTGCGGGTCGAGGAGGTGCCGGACCCCGAGCCCGGGCCACAGCACGTGCGCATCAGGGTGCGCGCGTGCGCGCTCAACCATCTCGACATCGATCTCCGCGAGGGCATCTCGCGGTTCGAGGTCAGCCTCCCTCACATCCCCGGGCTGGAGATCGTTGGCAGCCTGGACGAGCTGGGGCCAGGGGTTGAGGATGGGTGGAAGGTCGGCGATCGCGTGATGCCGTATCTGCTGGGGGGTGACGTGTTTCTCGGCGTCGGCGCACCGGGCGGCTACGCGGAGTACGTCGTCGCTCCAACCAAGCAGCTGCTCCGGGTGCCCGATGAGCTCTCCGACGAAGACGCTGGCGCGCTACAGGTGGCCTTCGGCACCGCGTGGCACATGCTCTACGGTCGGGGCGGGCTGCGCATCGGCGAGACCGTGCTGATCAGCTCGGTGGGCGCCGGCATCGCTTCGGCCGCGGTGCAGCTTGCCAAGCTCGGGGGCGCGTACGTGATCGGCACCTCGAGCTCCCCGGAGAAGCTCGACCGCGCCGCGGAACTCGGCATGGATGCCGGGATCGACTACACCGCCCAGGACGTGCCCGCGCGGGTGATGGAGTTGACGGACGGCAAGGGTGTCGATCTGGTTTTCGAGCACGTCGGCGGAGAGCTGTTCCAGTGGGCGCTCGACTCACTCGCTGGCGACGGACGGATCGTCACCTGCGGGGCCCACGCCGGCGAGGTGGTGCCATTCGACATCATCCCGTTCTTCCGTTCCCAGCATGCGATCATCGGCTCGTTCGTGTACACGCGCGAGGAGCTGGAGACGGTGCTGACGCTCGCCAGACGCGGCTCCATCAAGCCGCTGGTCGCGGCGAGCTACCCGCTGGAGGAGGCCAGAGCGGCGAGCGAGAAGCTCGAGAGCCGCGACTTCTTCGGCAAGATCCTGCTCGTGCCGTGAGGTGGCGCGGCCTACATGACCACTGAGGGACCTTGGAGCGATAGATGAAGCGACTTGGAGTAGACGTAGGGGGCACCTTCACCGACCTCATTTACGTCGATGACGAGACCGGCAAGATCCAGATCCACAAGCTTCCGACCACGCCCGAGGATCCCTCGAGGGGAACCGTCGAGGGGATCGAGGAGCTGACCGCGAGCGTCGGCGTGGGTGCGGCCGATCTCGACCAGGTCTTCCACGGCACAACGATCGCGACGAACATCGTCATCGAGCACGACGGCGCGCGCGTGGGGATGATCACCACCGAGGGATATCGCGACATCCTGCACATCGCCCGCCACAAGAAGCCACTCAACTTCTCCAACTACCAGGACCTCCCGTGGCAGCGCTACCCGCTCGTGCGCCGCCGCGATCGACTCACCGTGCCCGAGCGGATCACCGGGGACGGTGAGGTGCTCGTGCCGCTCGACGAGGACCGCGTTCGCCAGCACGCGCGCAGGTTCAAAGAGGCCGGCGTCGACGCCGTCGCGATCTGTCTGTTGTTCTCGTTCATGAACCCCGCCCACGAGCGGCGCGCGGCCGAGATCGTCCGCGAGGAGTTCCCGGAGGCGTTCCTGTCCGTGTCCTCGGAGGTTCTGCCCCAGTACCGGGAGTACGAGCGCTTCTCCACCGTCGCGCTCAACGCGTTCATCGGCCCCCGGGTGGCCGGCTACGTGCGGCGCCTGGAGGACGAACTCCACACGCTCGGGGTCCGCACCGGGCTTCACCTCATGAGCTCCGCGAGCGGCGTCGTGACTGCCCACGGTGCAACCCAGCGTCCCGTCAACCTGCTGATGTCGGGCCCGGTCGCGGGCGTGGTCGGCGGAATCTGGGTCGGGCGCCAAGCGGGCTTCGACAACGTGATCACGCTGGACGTCGGCGGGACCTCGGCGGACATCGGGCTCGCTCAATCGGGCACGCTGCGAATGAAGCATCTGCTCGATACGCGAGTGGGTCCCTACCAGGCGATGATCCCGATGGTCGACGTCGACACGATCGGCGCGGGTGGCGGTTCGATCGCGTACGTCGACGCGGGCGGCGTCTTTCGCTCCGGACCGCGCTCGGCGGGCGCCGTGCCCGGACCAGCAGCCTATGGCCGGGGCGGCACCGAGCCGACCAGCACCGATGCGATGATCAACCTCGGCTGGCTACAGCCGGACGCCTTCCTGGGCGGCGGTATGGAGCTTGCTCCGGACCTGGCTCGCCGGTCGTTTGAGGGGGTAGCCGGCAAGCTCGGCATGTCGATCGAGCAGGCCTCGATGGGCGCCATCCAGATCTCCAGCGCGTTGATGGTTCAGGCCATCGAGGAGAACTCGGTGCGCAAGGGCTATGACCCGCGCGACTTCGCGCTGGTTGCGGAGGGAGGTGCCGGGCCGACGCTCGCGGCCTCAATCGCCGCGGAGGTGGGTACGCCGGCGGTGATCGTGCCGCCGTATCCGGGTGTGACAGCGGCCATGGGACTGCTCGCGACCGACGTCGTCTACGAGTTCGTCGCCACCACCTATCAGCGCTTCTCGGCTCTGGCCGCGGACGAGATGCGGCGTCGCTATGAAGAACTCGAGGAGCAGGCACGAGCGCAGCTGGCTGCCGACGGGATCCCGGAAGACCGCTGGGTGATCCAGCGCGTGGCCGACTGCCGTTACCTCGGGCAGGGCTATGAGCTGCGGGTCGACTGTCCAGCGGGAGCGATCGACCAGGCGTGGCGGGAGAAGGTCGTGGCCGACTTCCACGATGCGCACGAGCGCGAGTACTCGCGCCGCTTCGAGGGCTCCGACATCGAGATTCCCAACATCCGGGTCCGGGGCGTGGGACTGATGCCGCCGCTCGAGATGCCCGAGGTCGAGCGCTCCGAGCACCTCGACCCGGACGCGCTGCGCTACGAGCGCCCCGTCTGGTTCCGGGAGGAAGGCGAGCTGCGCGAGCTCTCCACCCGCTTCTACGTCCGCGATGCGCTCAAGGCCGGCAACCGGATCGAGGGGCCGGCCGTGATCACCCAATACGACTCGACGACCGTTGTCCCGCCGGGGCTGTTCTGCGAGGTCGACGGCTTCGGCAACATCGTGATCTGGATCGACGAGTCGGCCCGAAACCAGCTGCTGCGCGCCGCCGAGGTCGCGCTGGGCTAGGACGCACGTCGAGAGGAGAGCAAGCGAGATGTCCGTGGCCACCTACGAAGTCGGGCGCAGCCCGGGGGCACCGGCACGCCCGCGGGTCGACGTTGATCCGATCACGCTTCGTGTGCTGGGCGGCGCCTTCCACGCGATCGCCAAGGAGATGGCGGGGGTTCTGTTCCGCATGTCATACAGCTCGATCATCCGCGAGTCGGAGGATCTCGGCGCCGGGCTGTTCGACGCCCAGGGCCGCGAGCTGTGCGAGTCCGACTCGACCCCCATGCACATCGGCTCGCTCCCGTGGTACATCCGCGGCTTCCTCGATCGCCTCGAGGGCGACATCGACGACGGCGACGTGATCGTCCACAACCACCCGTACCTCGGGGCGTCGCACAGCCCGGACGTCGCCGTGGCCGTCCCCATTTTTCACGACGGCGAGCTGCTGGGGTTCGCGGCGGTGACCGCGCACGTGCTCGACGTCGGCGGCGCCTTCCCCGGCATCAACGCCGATGCATTCGACGTCTACGCGGAGTCCAAGCTCTACAACGCGCTGCGCTGGTACCGCCATGACGAGCTCAATGTGGACGTCGACCGCATGATCTTCGACAACGTGCGCACCGAGACGATGAACCGTGGCGACATGAACGCGATGATGGCGGCGTGCCTGCTCGGCCGCGATCGCTTCCTGCGGCTCGTGCATCGCTACGGCGTGGAGGTCGTGATGTCCGCCGCGTACGAGTGGATGGACTACTCCGAGCGCATGCTCCGGGCCGAGATCGCGAAGATCCCCGATGGCGAGTACCGGGCGCCGACCGCGTGGCTCGACGACGACGCCCGCAATCGCGGCCAGCGCCTGCGCGTGGAGACCAAGGTCGTCGTCGAGGGCGACTCGATCACGGTCGACGTAAGCGGATCCAACAGCGAGGTACCGACCGGGTTCAACGTTCCGTTCGAGGGTTCGCTCCTCGTGGGCGCTTACTACGCTGTG
>Ga0213881_10001113_pt1 | contig 13597 bp, 13 predicted proteins | sample BarmaccoBMER_R08_FD_160104 | JGI IMG/M metagenome (GOLD analysis project Ga0213881, IMG submission 160104) | Barbacenia macrantha exposed rock microbial communities from rupestrian grasslands, the National Park of Serra do Cipo, Brazil - ER_R08 ... | reverse complement strand
CGCGAAAGTGATACCATTGTTGTCCGTCGGCACGAGGTTAGCCATGCCGTCAATCACTATCCCCTGATCATCATTTGCGCCGGAAAGCATTTTGCGAGCGTTTGAGATCTTCTGCACGATGCCATCGATTTGCTTGTTGTGGTAGCTGTATAACTGTTCACGGATGATCCCGGCATGGTACGCTTCCGTGCCGAGAATGCCCGCGGCCGCGCCGAGCACGGTGCGGTTGAACAACAAGGTTGCCCCACCATGGTAAGCAGTTACGCCGACATCTTCGAAAACGAAGGAGCCAAGCAGGAAGTTCACGTCATCCGCGAATGGGTCGAAGCTATTTGCGATTCCCGCTGCTTTAGCTAAGGCGTTCCAGCTATTGTCAAGATCGATCGTCGGTTTGGCCGCAGGAGTAATTCCAAACGACTGCAATGCGGTGCGAATGAACTTGACGTGATTGCGTTCGTCCTTCGCGATCTCCAGCGCGTATTGCCGCACGTCTGGATCCTTGAACGGTACTTTGGGATTTGACTTGACTAGCGTCGGACCGGGCGTGCCCTGTCCCGAAACACCTATCCCGGAAGCTTCGATGCCGTGACCTGTTGTCGCGTAGGTGTAGTATTCCGCTTCGAGATATTCCAGGTTAAGTGCAAACTGAAGGACGGTAACGTCCTGGTTGCTGCTGCTGCTGCTTGCATCGCCGTCGCGGTCGGCTGCCTTAGCTATGGAAGTAAGCAGGTTGACGCCAGCCAATCCCGCTGCTCCAAGCCCCAATCGCTTTAAGACTTGGCGACGGTTTGTTCCCCTTGTTTGTAATTCCTTCGTGATTTCTTCTAGATTCATTCTTTCCCTTTCTACTCTTTACTAACGGAGCACCTGCCCCTTAGATAAATTCTCCTCGATGAATGCGCTTGCGCGCCACGACTGCGATCGCGCCGAGCCCGGCGGCCAGGAGCGCCATGGTGGAACCAGTATCGGGCACTCGCGAACCGGAGTTCGCCACGATCAGGTCGAAATGTTTGCCATCCGGTCCCGTGCCTGCGCCGTTGAAAGTAAACGTGTTGGTCCCTATTGCGCCAGTGGCCGGAATATCGCTGATCCAGGTAAGGAAGTTTGCCCGTGGAACATTGACCTGATCGAACAAGGACGTGCTCTCTGGCTCGTTCAAAAAGACTCCCTGGCCAATCACATTGCTGTTGAAAACATAACCGTTCGGCAGCTGAACGGTCCAGGCATCTGGCGTCCCACTTAAGCTGACAGTAAGTGGAGCGCCGTTGTAGGTCGCGCTAAGGTCGTTGAAACCTTCTCCCGTTTCTGTGATTCGCAGGACGTCATCTGCCCGCGCCACAGAGAGCGCGACCGAAATCCCGAAAACAACCATGGCAAGGCGGCGTAGTGACATACAATATCCTTTCTGCGTTCCCGGGCACTTGGCCTGAGCTATACTGATACGCGGAGCCGCCCGTGGCTGGATGCAAAGAAACAAAACGGTTCTGCGATGAACTACTTTTGGCGCGCTGCTTCAGGGTTGAGAAAATTTAGTTGCATCCAAAGTCGAGCGGCGAGCGTAAAACACTGTTCTTTTATCGGTTTGTACCTACGTAGATGTGTCGTGCTTTTACTTCCGGTAGAACAAACGCAAAAATTTGTCTTGCCTCGAATCGCAGGCGCGTGTTTGTTCGCGGGGTGCGCTATCTCGATTCTTTCCTCGTCCGCGTGTCACACGGCCTCGGCGGATATTGGCGCAGCTCACAATAACGTTTCTTTCGGCGCAATAGCTCCGGAAGAACCATCTTCTGCCCCTTCGTGATTAGTACGATCACGATGTCCGCCCATTTACTTTACCGAACCATTTAACTTTTAACTATGCTGATCGTTATGAAAGCCGCCGCAACGCCGGCGGAAGTGGATGCCGTCCTGGAGACGGTGCGCGCAATTGGTCTTCGGCCACATCCCTTGCCCGGCGCGACAAGGACGGCGATCGGTATCACCGGCAATACCGCCGCGATCGACGGACGAAGGTTCGAACACCTGGCCGGGGTGGCAGAAGTGATCAGGGTCACGAAACCCTACAAACTGATCACGCTTGATCTGCGACCGGAAAAGACAGTGGTCGATGTCGCTGGCGCGAAAATCGGCGGCGCGGAGTTTGCGATCATCGCCGGGCCATGTGCCATCGAGAGCCGGGACCAGGCCATCGCTGTCGCGCAAGCCGTGTGCAAGAGTGGCGCGCGATTTTTTCGCGGCGGCGTGTATAAGCCGCGCACTTCTCCTTACACCTTCCAGGGACTCGGCGACAAAGGCTGGGATATTCTGCGCGAGATTCGTGAGAGTTTTGGCCTGCGTATTGTCACCGAAGCGATTGACGAGAGCAGCCTGGATACCGTGGAACGTTACGCCGATGTGATTCAAATCGGCGCGCGGAATATGCAGAACTTCTCACTTATCAAGCGCGCCGGCCGATCGAAGTTGCCCGTGCTACTGAAACGGGGCATCGCTGCAACGCTGGAGGAATGGCTGCTGGCCGCTGAGTACATCATGGCCGAGGGGAACTATAATGTGATATTGTGCGAGCGTGGCGTGCGCACATTTGCGCAGCACACGCGCAATACTCTAGACTTGGCCGCTGTGCCAGCTATCCGGCGCATTTCGCACCTGCCGGTGATCGTGGATCCTTCCCATGGCAGCGGCAACACTTACATGGTAACGCCGCTGGCGCGCGCAGCCGTTGGCGTCGGGGCCGATGGTTTGATGGTGGAAGTACATAACCAGCGTGATATCGCTCTGTCCGATGGCGCCCAGGCGCTTACTCCGGAAGAGTACGCCGAGTTAGTGCAGCAGGTGAATGCGATGCATGAACTAACGCGTCGTTTTACTCCGGCATGATTTTACTAATCGATAACTACGACTCATTCACTTACAACCTCGCCCAGTACTTTGGCGAGCTGGGATGCGAAGTCGGAGTCAAACGCAACGACGAGATCTCGTTAGCGGAAATCGAACAACTAGCCCCCAGCCACATTTGTATCTCTCCAGGCCCATGTACTCCGCATCAGGCCGGAATCAGCAGCGACCTGGTGCGCAGGTTCGGCCCGCGTATTCCAATCCTTGGCGTCTGCCTTGGTCATCAGTGTATCGCGGAAGCCTACGGAGCGAAGATCGTGCGCTCACGGCGACTGGTGCACGGAAAAGCATCGAGCATCAAGCACAATGGCAGCTCTATCATGGCCGGTTTACCAAACCCGTTTCAGGCTGGACGGTATCATTCGCTTACAGTCGCCCGTGAATCATTGCCGCGCTGTTTATTAGTCACCGCCGAGGCTCCAGACGGTGAAATCATGGGAGTTCGGCACATCGAGCATCAGGTGCATGGAGTACAATTCCATCCTGAGTCAATCCTGACTCCCGACGGGAAGGCGATCCTGGCGAACTTCCTTATGGTGGGCGCGAACTAGATGAATTATGCCATACCCGGAGCGTCACTGCGGGTCGCGCCGTCTCGCGAACAATTCCGGGAACTCGCAGACCGCGGAAACGTCATAGCTGTTTGGGCCGAGTTCATCGCCGACTGCGAAACTCCAGTATCGGCATTCACCAAGCTCGGCGAAGCTAAGTACAGCTTCTTGTTTGAATCGACTGAGCGCAACGAAATCTCCGGTCGTTTCTCATTTCTCGGTGCCGAGCCGCGGCTTGTCGTGAAAGCGGAGGCGAACCGAATTCTTATCAGGGAACAAGGGCGGGAGCGGCGCCTGGAACGAACGGGCGACCCGCTGGAAGTGCTGCGCGAATTGATGTCGCGCTATCGTTTTGTTTCGTCGCCGTCGCTGCCGCGGTTCTGCGGAGGTGCTGTCGGCTATTTTGGTTACGAGGTAAGTACGCACTTTCAACCAAAAGCAGGAGCGGCTCGTCACGATGAACTCGGCCTGCCTGAAATGATGTTCATGATCACCAGCAGCTTACTCGTTTTCGATCATCGACGGCGCAGCTTAACAATCGTGGTCAACGTTTTTCGCGAGGACGGTTCACTGGACGAGATTTACGAGGATGCCGTCACGAAGATCAGCCAGACGGTGGCAAAACTAGGCCGGGTCGCCGAGCTGCCGCTAATCGAGACGGGGCAAACGAGATCAATAGATCCGCCGCGCAGCAACTGCAGCCAGGCGGAGTTTGAAGCAAAGGTTGCACACGCCAAGGAGTACATCGCGGCAGGCGACATCTTCCAGGTCGTCCTGTCGCAACGGTTCGAAACCGATTTTCAGGGCGACCCATTCCACTTCTATCGCTGTTTGCGGTTCATCAATCCCTCTCCCTACATGTTTTGCCTGAAATTCGGCGACGATTTCGCTCTGGTGGGTAGTTCGCCGGAGATGCACGTGCGAGTGATCCATGGCGCCGTCGAGATTCGGCCTATCGCCGGTACTCGGCCGCGCGGCACCACGGCTGAGCAGGATGAACAATTTGCGGCGGAGCTTTTGGCCGATGAGAAGGAGCGCGCCGAGCACACGATGCTGGTGGACCTGGCTCGCAATGACATCGGGCGGATCTCCGAGTACGGCTCTGTGCGGGTGACCGAGCTGATGAACATCGAGCGCTACAGCCACGTCATGCACATCGTGTCGAATGTGACCGGCAAGCTGCGGCCGCAGTGCGATGCCTACGAAGCGATCCGTGCGACTTTCCCGGCCGGCACAGTGTCGGGCGCGCCGAAGATTCGCGCGATGCAGATCATCGGCGAGCTGGAAGGAACGCGGCGCGGCTGTTACGCGGGTGCGGTCGGTTACATCGGGTTCGACGGCAATCTGGATTCGTGCATTACACTGCGCTCCGCGGTTTTGAAAAATGGCAAGGCGTACTTTCAGGCGGGTGCTGGTATCGTGGCCGACTCGAATCCGTGCGCTGAGTACGAAGAAACAGTGAACAAGGCGCGCGCCATTGCTCGCGCGCTCGCCCTCGCGAACTCATGAGCGCGGCCGAACCGAACAGCCGCCGTCGCCCCTCGTGGCTGCTGCCGACTCCTGCGCGGGTGGACGAAAAAGCCGCTGATTCGCCGGTGCGCGCTTTGCTCGTGCGGCTGATGCGCGGGGAGGATTTATCGCGGGAAGATGCCGCACGATTGTTCGGCGCGGCCATGGATGAATGCGCCAGCGATGCACAGATCGGCGCCGCCCTCGTGGCTCTGGCCGTCAAAGGCGAAACGGTCGATGAGCTGACCGGAATGGCGGAAGCGATGCGCTCGCGCGCGGGGCGAATTCGTTGCCGGCATTCGCGTTTCATCGATACAGCCGGCACGGGCTCGAGCTACGCGAAAACGTTCAACGTTTCGACCGCGGCGGCGTTCGTCTGCGCAGGCGCCGGATTGCCAGTCGCGAAGCATGGCAGTCGCGCCGCAACCAGGCTTTCCGGCAGCGCTGATGTGCTGGCGGAACTTGGCGTGCGTGTCGAAGCGGAGCGCAAACTGTCCGAGGAATGCCTCAATGAAGAAGGGATATGCTTTCTTTTTGCTCCGCTTTATCATCAGGCGACGAGGCGCGTGGCGACAATCCGGCGGCAGCTCGGCGTCCACACGACTTTTAATCTGCTCGGCCCGCTAACGAATCCGGCCGGTGCCCCGTGCCAGGTGATCGGCGTCTGGCACGAATCGTTGCTTGAGCCACTCGCGCACACGCTGGTGGCGCTCGGGAGCGAACGCGCATGGGTGGTTCACGGTCTGGACGGCATGGACGAAGTGACGACTACGGCCAGCACGACCGTCGCTGAGGCAAGCGATGGTCTTGTGCGAACGTTCACAATTAAACCCGAAGATTTCGGGTTGCCGCGGGCTAGCGACCTACAACAATTGCGCGGCGGGAATGCGAAGTCGAACGCGGCGCTGATCCGCGCGGTTTTTGCGAGCGAATCTGGCACGAAGATCGCGCTCGCCCGTGACTTGGCCGTTGCGAACGCGGCTGCGGCCCTGTTCGTCGGGGGCTTGGAAAACGACTTACGAACCGCAGCCGAGCGGGCGCGCGAGAGCATTCTTTCCGGCGCAGCGTTGAAAAAATTGAACGCGCTGGCGGAACGAACCAGTGCCGCGGTTGCAAGCGCATGAGCATCTTGGACGAAATCGTCGCGAACCGGCGCGCCGAAGTAAGCAGGCAGCGCGCCGCTGGCGATCCGCTGAGAATGGCGCGCAGCGCGGAGGCAAGCTCGGGCCGAACACCGCATCGATTTCGCAAGGCGTTGCAAGCCACCGAGCGCGTCAACATCATTGCCGAATTCAAGCGCGGCTCACCTTCCGCTGGCACGATCAACGCCACCGCTGATCCGGCGGAAAGAGCGATGTGCTACCAGCGCGCCGGAGCATGTGCAATTTCAGTCCTTACCGAGCAGCGTTTCTTTCGCGGTTCACTGGCCGATCTGCGGGAAGTACGCGCGGCCACATCGCTGCCGATTTTGCGCAAGGACTTTATCGTCGATGAGTACCAGATCGACGAAGCAGCCGTGGCGAGGGCCGACGCTGTTTTGTTGATTGTCGCGGTACTTTCCCCAAAGGAGCTGTCGCGACTCCGCGTTCGTGCCGAAACGGAGCTTGGCATGGATGCACTGGTCGAAGTCCATATGCGCGAAGAACTCGATTGCGCGCTGGAATGCGGCGCCAGCCTGATCGGAGTAAACAATCGTGATCTGCACACCTTTCACACGTCGATCGATGTCTCGCTCGAGCTCGCATCGCTCGCTCCGGCGCAAGCGATGATGGTCAGCGAAAGCGGCATCTCGAGTGGCGAGCAGGTGCGCCGGCTTCGGCAATGCGGTTACAGCGCGTTTGTCATCGGCGAGCCGTTGATGCGGGTAACAAATCCTGCGCCCTTGATCCGTGACCTGCAAAATTCAAACAAAACCGCCAATGCCTGACGAAGTGCCTGCCATCGCGGTGAAAGTGTGCGGCATCACCACCGTCGGTGACGCGATCATGTGCGCCGAAGCTGGCGTGCAGATGATCGGCCTCAACTTTGCCCGGGAAAGCCGCCGCTTTATTCGCGCTGAAGCCGCGGGTGAAATCGTCAGAGCAGTGCGGCAGCGATTTCCGGAAACGAAGTGCGCCGGCGTATTTGTGAATGAAAGCCGCGAACGGGTGATCGCGCTCGCGCGCAAGCTGAAGCTCGATGCTGTGCAATTGCACGGCGACGAACCGCCTGAGTACGCGCGCGCGCTTAGCGGCTGCTTCGTGATCAAAGCATTCCGTGTTGGACATGAGTACGACGAATCGGCGGCGGCGCAGTACCCGGCCAGCGCCATTCTTCTAGATACCTGGAGTGGTACTTTGCGCGGCGGCACGGGCGAAACGTTTGATTGGTCCGTAGCCGCTTCACTGGCCCGGCGCATCAACCGCGTCGTGCTCGCCGGTGGTCTAACTGCCGAGAATGTGACCGCTGCGATTCGAATCGTGAATCCCAGCGGGGTCGATGTTTGCAGCGGTGTTGAAGACGCGCCCGGGCGGAAAAGCGCTGCGAAATTGCGGCGGTTTCTGGAAGGCGTGCGCGAAGGCGGCACCGTGCCTGCATGAAGACGGTGTACTCAGAGCCCGACGCGCGCGGCTTTTGGGGTAAGTACGGCGGCCGTTTCGTCGCCGAAACGCTCGTTGCTCCGCTGGACGAACTGACCGCTGCGTCCCACGCGGCCAGGCGCGATCGGGCGTTTCGCCAGGAGCTGAAACGATTGCAGCGCGAGTACGCCGGCCGGCCCACACCGCTCGGTTTTGCTGAACGTCTCACGCAGCACGCCGGTGGCGCGCGCATTTTCCTCAAACGCGAAGACCTGCTGCACACCGGGGCGCACAAGATCAACAACGCCCTTGGTCAGGGGCTGCTTGCGGCGCGAATGGGCAAGCGGCGCATCATTGCCGAAACCGGCGCGGGCCAGCATGGCGTCGCGAGCGCCACGGTTTGCGCGCTGCTTGGTTTGCAGTGCGTCGTTTACATGGGCGCGGAAGATGCGCGGCGCCAGGAACCGAATCTCTTGCGCATGCGTCTGCTGGGCGCCGATGTGCGAATCGTCGAAAGCGGCTCGCGCACATTGAAAGACGCCATTAACGAAGCGTTGCGCGACTGGGTGGCGAATGCGCGCGACACTTATTACCTGCTTGGCAGCGCGCTCGGTCCGCATCCCTATCCGCTCATAGTGCGCGAATTCCAGAGCGTCATCGGCGAGGAAGCGCGCCGGCAATTCCTCAGGCGCGAAAAGAAACTGCCGGATTTGCTCATCGCCTGCATCGGCGGCGGGTCGAACGCGATCGGACTTTTCCATCCATTTCTGCGTGATGAAAAGGTGCGGCTGGTGGGAGTGGAAGCGGGCGGCAGAGGAAAGCGGCTCGGCCAGCATGCCGCTCGATTTGTTCGAGGTGGCGGCGGCAAGCCCGGCGTTTTGCATGGCACGTTTAGCTATGTTTTGCAGGATGATGCCGGCCAGATTGCCAGCACACACTCGATTTCTGCCGGTCTGGATTATCCCGCGATCGGGCCGGAGCACGCTTTCCTGCGCGAGAGAAAACGCGTTGAGTACGTCTCGGTCAGCGATGCCGAAGCGGTGCGCGCGTTCGAGTCCTTGGCGCGGTTGGAAGGAATAATTCCCGCCTTGGAGTCCGCGCATGCTGTTGCATACGCGACACGCGTCGCACGCACGCTCCCACCAAGCAGCACAATCGTGGTGAATCTCTCCGGCCGCGGCGACAAGGATCTGGCAACGGTCGCTCCCGTTTTGTCGCCGAATAAGAACGGGCGATGAGCATCCTGGCGCAGCGTTTCGCTGAACTTCGCGCGGAAAAATGCTGTGGTTTCATTTCGTTCATCGTTGCCGGCGATCCCAATCTGAGTACGACGGCTGATCTGCTCGCAGGCTTGAGTGAATTACGCCCGGTCGCGATCGAGCTGGGAATTCCCTTCAGCGATCCCACTGCGGATGGCCCGGTGATCCAGCGCGCGGCGCAGCGGGCACTGCGCAGTCGCACGACACTGCCAAAGGTGCTGGCGCTGCTGCACAGGATGCGGCGGCGCGAACTGGCGCCGATCGTTCTCTTTAGTTACTTCAATCCGCTTCTTCAGTACGGCCTCGCCAGACTGGCGCGAGAGGCGAGCCGCTGCAATGTCGCCGGCGTACTCGCGGTCGATCTTCCTGCGGACGCGTCAGCGCCCTTGCGCCGCGAACTGTGCAGAACAGGAATTGATTTGATTCAGCTCGTCGCGCCGACAACGAGCGATGCGCGGCTGGCGCAGATCACGAAGTCCGCCAGCGGGTTCATTTACGTTGTGTCGCGCACAGGCGTGACTGGGACTGCGCGCGAGCTCGAGGACGAATCGCGGCAGATCGTCGCGCGCGTTCGCGCTGTCACTGAGTTGCCGGTCGCGGTTGGCTTCGGCATCACGAGTGCGGAGCAGGCCAGGCGCGTTTGCCAGTACGCCGATGCCGCCGTTGTTGGTTCACGGCTGGTGGCTGAAATCGAGAAGATCAGTGCAGCCGTTCGACCGAAACGGTGTTCCGCCGCGGCCGTCGTGCGTCTGGCGCGAAACTTCGCGGTAACTGATGGCGCAAAACTTCCGTAAAAAGAGGTGCAGTTGCGTGATTAGAAGTTTCGCGCGCCGCGAAGTGGAAAAGTACTTCTGCGTAACCGAAGCTCAGCGCCATCTATTGCCGCGCTTTTTCCGAGTAGATGCGACTCCGCGATACCCTTCAGCCATTCGCTCGTACTTTTTTCAGCCCCTGGTTCCAGCTTGGGTGCGAGGCCGCTTTTGTCACCGCATCAGAAGTCTTTCTCAAGCTTGGGGCCGCGGAAACAGCCGTTCACGGCAGCATGGGTGAGTGGCTCGGCATTAGCGCGCTGGCTTCGTTGTGGGTCTGGGCCGGAATCGCGTGCCTTGTCTTAAGCTTCGTCTGCTGGATTTATGTTTTGAAACATTTGCCGCTTTCAGTCGCTTTCCCGCTAACGAATGTCGTCCATGTTACGATCCCAATTAGCTCCTGGATTTTCCTCGGCGAAGCGATCACGGCACGGCGGTGGATGGGGATCGTGGTGGTTGTCGCCGGTCTGGCGCTCGTGGCCAAACCGGTAGCGACATTGGACGAAAAGTTATGAAGGCAACGCCGCTGGTAGTCTTTATTATTGAAGTCCTCGCCGTGGTCGCCGGGCAGGTCCTGGTAAAACATGCCGTAGAACAGTCTCAGCAGCTTGGATTTCGTAACCGGCGTGTACTTGCCTTTCTCTGTGGCGGCATCGCCGCCATGGCTGTCTCTTTTTTTCTCACCCTCGGTCTGTTACAGCACTTTGACCTTAGCTACTTTTTTCCGCTGCAAGCTTCGACCACAATTCTCATTGTCGTCTTCGCCGCGGTTTTTCTTCGCGAGCGCCTTTCGCTTCAGTTACTGGCCGGCTCAGTTTTGATCACAGCCGGGATTGTTCTGGTCTCGCTTAGCTAAGACGAGCTAGGTAACGGCATTCGTTTCCTGGCCGGGCGCCGCAGGGGAGCGCTGCGAGCGCAGCGGCGGCAGATCGGGATCGAGAAAGCCGAGCGCATGCGGCGGCTTAATCACGCGGACGCCGGCAGCACGTTGCTGCTCGACGATCTGGTCACGAAAGGCCTGCATGCGCGTCCAGTGTACTTTTGGGCGGAAATGATGCTCGGCGTGGTAGCCATTATAGAACCAAATCCAGTTATAAAGCTTGTCGTAGCTGCTTACGCCCCAGGCGATCGGATCATCAGGATTACCGCCGAAGTGACGATAGTAACCATTTAAGTACGAGAGGCAGTGGCCGAAGTACCAAAACGGAAGCAGAAAACAGATGTAGTGCCAGTTAAGCAGGCCAAGAACTACGAACGTGCCAACGAACAGCACAAGCTCAGCTACGCCCCAGAACGCTTCCCGCGGGTCCTTGCGCTTGAGCGCGCGGTACACCGTCTTCGGGTCTTCTCGAAAGAAACTCAGGAAAGTATATGTCAGCGGGTGTTCCGCTTCACCATCATGGCCGTGCTTGTAGATGGAAATCCAGTCCACCGTTTCCCCTTCTTCATCCGGCCGATCGGCATTGCCCTTATGGTGCTGCATATGAATGCACTCATAGAAAACCTGGCTGAAGCCAATGGTGACCGACTCAAGTACGCTGAAAAGGCGATTCAGCAGGGGAGCGCGGAAGTACGGATTGTGAATGAAATTGTGGGAAATGCCGTTGATGTTCCAAGAAATGCTAACCGAATAGATAAATCCCAGCGGCAGCATGACCCAAAGCGGTACTCGCGGGAACAGCCAGAACATGGCAAAGAAGTAGGCGCAATGAAGAAGAGCAGCGAGTACCGGGACGGCATCCCATCGACTGAAAGCAAAAAGACGGGAGTGAGTCTGAAGGCGCTCCGAAGCAACGTCGCGTGTGGCGGTGAGGGGCATGACGAGTTCAGTGGTTTTGCTGCGGACAAAGATACTACAAGCGCGAACCAACGACAAATTCAGCAGAGCACGCCCGATCACGCCACCGCCATCACAGAACCGGAGTACGCAGCTTTCGTTTGCTCCGCGGCCGGCGAATGCGCTCGCTGCGCTTGACCGGCGTGGCCCTCCCGGAGACGCGAGCAGCATTCGGCGCGTGGAGATTGAGGAGCGTTTCCAGGAGCGATTCTTCCACGCTGGAACAGAGACAAAGTACGACGGCTTCGCGACACCCTTCGGCGGCAAGATAAGCGTGTCCCATATTTGAATCGATGTAAACGGACTCGCCCGCCTCGAGCGGTAAAGGGTCGTAGAATTCCGTGTGGAGCAAAACGCGTCCCTCGAGTACGTAGGTGTACTCTTCGCCTGAGTGGCGCACGAGCGCGCCGAATTGCTCGAGCGTTTTCGCCCGAACGTGTGCGAGTACCGGGATCATGCGTTTGTGGCGCAGCTCAGGGCAAAGGTAGTAGTAGTCGTAGTTCGGTGTATTGACGCGCACGGCGTCATCGATGCGCCCCATGCTGCGGCGCGCCATGACCGGCTGCTCCGTCGTTTGCTGCGGTTCCGCTAACAGCTCCGACATGGTCATGTTCAGGCGCTGGCTGATCATCTGGAGCTTGTCGTAAGTAAGGCTGAGGCGGTCGTGCTCGACCTTGGACAAAGTGGAAAGCGGAATGCCGCAGCGAGCGCTCATCTGCTTCAGCGTCCAGCCGCGGTGAGCGCGTAATGCACGCAAAATCCGGCCGATGGTTGGCTGTTCGGGCTTCATCGCATCTCGTATGAAAGAGTCACCTGATGAGCAGGCTGGGGGGCCAATCGTCGCATTCCAGCGAGCATGATTGTTTCCTCGAACAAAGTCAAAATTGCTGAAGGCGAGTTTGCTGTGGGCTTGACAATTTTCCGATGGGAAATCTTACTGTCCTAATCAGGACGTTATGCGCCCATTATTATTATTCAATACACTCAAGCTTTTTCCTTTCCCCGCAACGGCCGGCATTGCACTCAGCCTGCTGATCGCGGTTAGCTCTCTCGGCCAGGTGCCGAGTATTGCCCCGCCGCGAACCATCCCTCCGGCAAGCGCAGGGCAAACGTCACCGCAAACCGCCCCTCCGGCCGCGCACGGCACTCCCACGCTGACGAAAGAAGACGCCGAAGCGTGGTTCGACGGGTTTATGCCGTACGCGCTGCAACGAGGCGATGTCGCGGGCGCAGTCGTTGACGTAGTCCAGAATGGCCAGTTGCTCCTGACAAAAGGTTACGGGTTCGCCGACGTCGCCGCGCGCAAACCGGTCGATCCGCAGCGGACACTTTTCCGCGCAGGCTCGGTCTCCAAGCTGTTCACCTGGACGGCGGTGATGCAACAGGTCGAACGCGGCAAACTGAACCTCGACACTGACGTCAACACTTACCTCGATTTCAAAATCCCGCCGCGCAATGGCAAGCCGGTCACGTTGCGCAACCTCATGACGCACACGGCTGGGTTCGATGAAACCGTGCGCGCGCTGCTCATCACCGATGTGCATAATATCCCATCGCTCGAGCAGGCGCTGAAACACTGGGTGCCTCCGCGCGTGACAGACGCCGGCAGCACCCCGGCCTATTCTAACTATGGCGCGGCCCTGGCCGGCTACATCGTCCAGCGAGTGTCCGGCACGCCATTCGACGAGTACATCGAGGGGGAAATTTTTCAGCCCTTAGGGATGGAGTACGCCAGTTTCCGGCAGCCGCTGCCGGAACGTTTGCAACCCGATATGTCGAAAGGATATAAGCTCGGTTCCGGGGAGCCGCAGCCGTTTGAAATCATCCCGCTCACTCCCGCCGGGGCGCTCTCGATCAGTGGCGCGAGCATGGCGCCATTCATGATCGCGCACTTGCAAAACGGTGCCTTTGATTCAAAACGAATTCTGCAACAAGCGACTGCAGTGGAGATGCACGACACGCGCGCGCGAGGGATTGAGCCTCTGCACCAAATGCTGCTCGGCTTTTACCAGAACGACATGAACGGACATCGCGTCATCACGCACGCGGGCGACACCGAGTGCTTTCACACCGAGCTCAATCTGTTGCCGGAGAATGGCGTGGGCTTGTTCATGTCAGTCAACAGTCAGGGGAAACAGGGCGCGGCGGCTCCGATCCGCAGCATGCTTTTCAAGGAATT